>Ga0256407_10003190_pt1 | contig 29722 bp, 28 predicted proteins | sample RumenRJG_04DNA_FD_193489 | JGI IMG/M metagenome (GOLD analysis project Ga0256407, IMG submission 193489) | Bovine rumen microbial communities from Lethbridge, Alberta, Canada - RJG_04 | ecosystem: Host-associated > Mammals > Digestive system > Stomach > Rumen | place: Canada: Alberta...
GGCGGCGGTGCTAACATCACCTCTGCAAAGCGTAAGACTCGCAAGGCTGCTCCGGTCAAGGCTGAAGAAGAAGCTTAATCTTCTTAAATTTTGGGGCCTCCCTAACTAGGGAGGCTTTTCTCTTATTTAACCCTGAGGACGCAAAATGAAAAAGAAACTTAGCATTTGTGCCGCTGCCTTCATCGCCCTTGCTATGACGGCTTGCGATAGCGGTAAGACTGGAACCATCGAAGGCGAAGTTCGTGATGCTTTCACTAACAAGCCGCTGGAAATGCCGACCGTCGGTATGGACTCCACGATTTACACCACTCTTTCCAAGAAGTACGAATTCAACCAGGAACTCCGCAAGGGTAAGTTTAAGTTTGTCAAGGTTCCGGTTGGTGCCTATAGAGTTTATGCTGGTCGTTCTAAGTATGTGAAGACCCGTATGAGGATTGAAACGACGGAACAGAATCCGAACGCTTCGCTCATTCTTTACATCTACAGCGCCCAGGTTGATCCGGGTCTGTACCAGGGCACTCCGGAAGGCCCGCTCAAGATCGATAACAAGTGGGTGGTCTACTCCACGAACTGCAATGAATCTATTGCCGGTTACCGCTTGACGATGCCGCAGCAGACGGGTAGCTCCACTGCAAGCATTGCTGAAAAGATTGGTGTCCAGAAGAAAGGCAAGAAGGGCAAGAAGGCTAAGAAGGCCGCTCCTGCTCAGGTCGCATCTGCTGTTACGAACCTCCCTGAACCGCGCGTCATTGAAGGCAAGCTCGAAGTGTTCTTCCGTAACGCATCTTCTGTGACGACTCCGCTCATTGCTAAGACCTATCCGGCTGTCGTTGCTCCGATCGCTTCTCACAAGGACTGCAAGGGCTTTGGCGAAGGCGAAACGAAGGGCGTGTTCCCGGTCAAGGACAAGGCAACCGATCTCAAGGTCGAATACGTTGCTGAAAACCTCTTCAAGATTACTGGCGATCTTCCGAAGGGCAAGCAGATTATCCAGCTCTCCCAGGACGGAAAGACGGTCCAGACTTACTATTTCGAAGCTAAGTAAGTTTTCGAAAATAGCTTGAATATAAAAACTGCATGGCCAAGAGGTCGTGCAGTTTTTTTTGTATAAACAAAAAAACTCCGTTGGAAAACGGAGTCCGCGACGAAGTCGCCAAACTAAAACTATTGACTAGAATTCAATCAGTCCCTTAGCTTCGTCAGCGAGGATGACCTTTGTGGCCATGTTAATGAACAGGCCATGTCCGACGATACCTACGATGTGCTCGAGGTCGCGGGCGAGTTTGTCCGGGTCTGCGATGGGGGCGAACTTTGCATCGGCGATGAGGTTACCGGAATCGCTAATCACTGGACCGTCCTTGCCTGGAGCGCCCATGCGGACCTTGACTTCGCCACCGAGCTTTTTCACGCGTTCGGTCACGACGGCGATGGCGCCCGGGATGATTTCGAGAGGTACGGCAAACTTGGTGCCGAGCTGTTGCACGGCCTTGCCACTGTCCGCGATGATCACGTAGTTGTCCGTCATGGAGGCGACGATCTTTTCGAGGAGGTGTGCGGCTCCGCGGCCCTTGATGAGGTTTCGGTTCGGGTCGATTTCGTCGGCGCCATCAATCACCATGTCGAGGTGGCTCACTTCGCCCATTTCCTTGAGTGGGATGCCGAGGCTACGGCATTGGAGCGTCGTGCTCCAGCTGGTCGAAACGCCCGTCACGTGGATGCCTTCAGTCTTGATGCGTTCGGCGAGTCGGTTCACCATGTGGGCCGCCGTGCTGCCTGTGCCGAGACCGACAATCATTCCGTCCTTGATCATGTCTGCGGCGCGAACGCCTGCAGCCTTCTTGAGTTCATCCATCGATGCCATTAGCGCCATCTCCTTTCGTTTGAATCAAAGTTGTCGTCGCCCATGCGGTTGTCGTAACTGTCATAGTTATCGTAGCCGTCGTAATCGTCTTCGTCCGGGAATCCGGATTCCTGCTCGGTGAAGCTTGCTTCGACGATGTCTATGACTTCGACATTGAATGTCAAGTCCTTGCCTGCAAACGGGTGGTTCCCGTCTACTATGACCGTATCTTCGAGAATTTCCTTGATGGTGTAAATGCCGTCGCACTGGTCGTCGTCATCGTCAAGGTTCAAGTCGTTCACAAATTCTTCGGCGGTGTCCGGCAGCTGGAATTCGCGGATATCGTTATCCTGGTACATTTCGAGTTCCATGCCGAGCCAGAGTTCCCCGACGTCGCGGAGTTCTTCTTTCGGGACTGTGAGGATTAGGTCCTTGCGGTATTCGCCGTAACCGAGATTCGCCGGAATGCTCACTGTAAACTTTTCGCCCAGACGACGCCCCGTCAGTGCGTCTTCAAGTCCGGGAATGATGTTGTTGTATCCGTGAATGTACACGAACGGCTGGGTGGCGGGAACTTCTTCAAGAATTCGCTTGCCTTCTCTGAGGGTGTAGGCTATGCTCACCTTCATCTTGTCTTGGATGACTACCATACGTGCCCAAATTTAGTAAAAGGTGAGCGTTGCGGCAAAACATTTATGTTTTGACATTACCGAACCGTACTAAATGCAGCCCAAAGGGCTGCCAATGTAGTAAAATTGGTCAATTTCGCCATCTATATTAAATTGTTTTTCTAAATTACGGACATGCTTTACGGTATTTGTTCAGATATCCATTCCAACGCCACGGCATTCAAGGCTGTCCTTGAGTCTATGCACGATAACGGCGTTGAACGGAGAATATGCCTTGGTGATATTGTGGGATATGGCGTCGATACCGATGAGTGCGTCAATTTGGTTAAAGAGAACATGGATGTGTGCCTGATCGGAAACCACGACAGCGTGGCGGTACGGTACGAATCCAGCGCTGGCTTCAACCCGTATGCGAAGCAGGCGATTGAATGGACCCAGAAGAACCTTTCCAAGGAGTCTGTGGCGTTTATCCGCTCGCTTCCATATATTCACGAAGAAAACGATATCTGCTTTGTGCATGCGTCGCCCTTGTCTCCGGCAGATTGGGTTTACGTGACCGATCTCGAGGATGCGCTGAACGCTTTTGACCATTTCTCGGAGCGCTACTGCTTTGTGGGGCATACGCATAGCCCGGTCATCATTGCAAGCCGCCCCTTGGCGATTCCGAAAATTCTGGATGAGTACGAGTACGTGATTGCGAATACCGAACGCTTGCTGGTGAACGTCGGCAGCGTGGGGCAGCCACGCGACCGCGACCCGAGAGCCTGCTGGTGCCTACTCGATACCGATACCAAGTGTGTACGGCTCATCCGCGTGGAATACGACATCCGAGAGACGCAGAACCGCATGAAAAAGCAGGGAATGCCCTCGTTTTTGATTGATCGACTATCGGTGGGGAGATAACTTAGACGAGATAGCTGTAAATGACAAGGTTTGGTTGTATGAAAACATGTTTAACTTTAAATGATGTTGAAGGCGATATTCGTCTTTTGTGGTTGCATTCTTTCGTCTTTCGTCTCTCGTCTTTCGTCTAACTATGAAATGGATTTTAGCTGTTTTTGGTCGTGCCGGTTCCCCGTTCATTGCGGACGAGGTGGAAAAGTATGTGAAGCGTTTGCGCGGTTCCGCGATGCCTCTTGAAGTTGTTGAACTCAAGGAATCGAAAATTGACGATCACGCCCAGGCGCTTGCCCAGGAAGCTGCCGTTTTCGAAAAAAAATTCCCGCGTAACGAGTACCGCCGAGTGATCCTCTCCGAAGAAGGGAAGCTTATGACGACGGTAAAGCTTGCCGATACGTTACAGGCCCGCTTTACGGGAAATATTGTGTTTTTGATTGGCTCTGCGTACGGCATCGACGAGAACTTGAAAAAGTCGGCCGACTTGCTGTTAAGCCTTTCTCCGTTGACTTTTACCCATGACCACGCGAGGATTATCACGGTGGAACAGCTCTACCGCGTCCAGATGGTCATGCAAAACCACCCGTATCATCATAGGTAGTTCCGAGTTTTGAGTTACTAGTTACTAGAGTTTTTTTTCTAGATTACACTAGTAACTACTAACTATTAACTAGTAACTAATATGTTAATTTCTGCAATTGTAGCTGTTTCTGAAAACAATGTCATTGGGCGCGATGGGCACTTGCCGTGGCACCTTTCGCAGGATCTCAAGCGCTTCAAGGCGATTACCACAGGGCATGCCATCATCCTCGGTCGCAAGAATTACGACGATATCGGACGCCCGCTGCCGAACCGCACGAACTACGTGCTCTCCCGAAACAAGGAATTTCAGGCCCCGGGCTGCATTGTCTGCTCGTCGCTCGGTGAGGCTATCGAGGCCGCCCGCGCCGCAGGCGAGACGGAGTGCTTTATCATTGGCGGTGCCGCCGTGTACCGTGAAGCGATTCCGCAGGTCGAAAAGCTCTATTTGACGAAAGTTTTGTCGCATGTGGATGGCGATGTTTTCTTCCCGGAATGGGAGGGAGACTTCGAAAAAGTCAGCGAAGAACCGTTCCAGGCTGACGAAAAAAACGATTTTCCGACTGTTTTTCAAATTTGGGTACGAAAAAAATAAGATTCTATTGCATTTAGAATTTCTTATTATATATATATGCTGATGAAAAACGGAAAGAGAATTCTTAAGCTTCTCGTTGCAGTGCTTGCCGCTGTAAGTGTTGCTTTGTTTGTCATCAGTTTCAACGGAATGTGTCGTCATGGCACGTGTAATCATGTTATCAAACTTAACGATGGTTGGTCCGTTTCTTTTTCCGATGTGCATCTCACTCCGTTGAAGCATGTGTCGGAATTCCGGGTGCCTTCAAATGTTGAACCCGGTGATACCATTATTTACGAACGGAATATGAGGGATGATTCAATCCCTTTGCCGACGACTTTGCGCTTCCATGCGTATCACGTTGCTATTGCCGTTTATGTCGATAGTATTTGCTATTACCGTTATGGATTTGAACGCTTTAAGGAAGGGTGGCTTGTCGGTAGCGGAATTCATCTTGTGAACATGCCGGAGCATTTGGACCAGCATACCATTCGCGTGGTCACTGTTATCACAGAAAGGGCTGCGGCCAAATCGCTGACATCTATAGAACTTTTGCGCTCCGGCAGCATGACGGATTATTTTGCGAACAATTCCGATTCCATTACGATTGGAATTTTTCTGATGTTCTTTGGCATGATTGCCTTTATTACTGGGTGTTGCGCAGTGGGGTTTGATCGGGCGTATTATCGACTTATCCTGATTGGGCTTTTTGCAGGGCTGATGGGACTTTGGACGCTCAACTATGCGAAGGGTATTCAGATATTCTCGATGAATTATGCCCTGGATACGACTCTTGAGTACGTTTCGCTTTATCTTGCTGCAATACCGTTTGGGCTTCTCATCATCAATATGCGTTCTGGCAAGATTTCGCCGTGGAAAATGAGAATGCTGAAAGGTATTGTCGGTTTTGGCGGCTTGTTCTTTGTTGTGACGACTATTTTGCATGTGGCTGATATTGCTCATTATCCGTCATTTTTGATTGTCTATCACAGCTATATTTTTGTTTCGTTCTTGTTCATGGTCGTTTTCAAGGTGCTTTACGATCGCGGTGCCGGCCTCCAGGAAAAGATCCTTACGTCTGGTACAGTTGTGTTTGTGCTGTTTGGGATTGCGGATGTGTTCCGCTACAACATCCAAAATATGCTTGGGCTGGATAAGCCTTTCTTGGATTCGACATGCTTGCCTGTGGGGGCACTCCTCTTCATTTTGCTCTTGATGGTGGGTTACCTTGTTTACATGTACGAAGAACTCATGGACAAGACCGAGAAGGAAGTCCTTCGCCAGATTGCCTATAGAGATGCGCTCACTGGCATATATAACCGTGCTAAGTGCGAACACATTTTTGAAGTCCTCAATCGTGATGATAGCGATTATGCTATTGTGAGTATCGATGTGAATGGACTCAAGTACGTCAACGACCATTTTGGACATTCTATGGGCGATAAGCTCCTCTGCGCCTTTGCCGATGTGTTCAAGAATGCTTTCAACGGCATTGGAACGACTATCCGCATGGGTGGCGATGAATTTGTGGCAATTGTCCGTGCGGAACATCTTTCGGATCTGAACACTGCGTTAAAGACGATGGTGCTCCTGGAAAAAGACGCCAAGTTGCCGATCGCCATGAATGTTGCTTACGGTTATTCTATACGCCGTCGAGGTGATGCCGTGACGGCAATGGACGTTTACCGCATGGCCGATGCGAACATGTACGCCATGAAGCTCGCCTCTAAGCAACAGCGAATGGCATAATCAGAGTTTCTAGAATGTCACCCCGGATTTGTACAAGTACAAATCCTTTCGGCTCAGCAATGAAAAACGCAAGCGTTTTTCGCAGCATTCGCCTTGATGGCTTTTATTTCGGGGTCGACTTTTTATACGAGAAGGCGATGCCGTCCCCATTCGCGGATCATGACTACTAAGCAGCAAAGCTGCATGTAGTCAAAGAGAACGGAGTCCGGCATGACAAATCCATCATTTATCGAATTGACTAATGACTAAAAACTAATAACTCATAACCGTTTTTTTGATTAGATTATTGAACAAGTATGATTGAGTTCAATATCTTTTATAAGCTTGCGGCGGCGCTGGGTATCGGTTTCATTATCGGTATGCAGCGTGAAAACTCGTATTCCCGCAATAATTCTAGGCACCCCGCTGGGCTGTGCTCGTTTTCGATTGTGAGCCTTTGTGGCGCCTTGTCTTGCTACCTGGGCGACCTGATGGGGTCGATTGTACCCTTTGTCGTTGGCCTTGTGATTGTTGGGCTTTTGCTCGTGGCAAGCCATATTGCGTATGGTCTTTCGAACCGCGATAACGGCGGGCCTGCGGGCGTCACGACGAGTGCTGCTCTTATCATGATTTATTTCTTGGGGGCGCTTTGCTGGTTTAACCGCCTCTTGGAAGCGTGTATCCTCATGATTGTGCTCTTGTGGCTCTTGGCGGTCAAGCGGCAGCTTCACGATTTTGCGAAAAAGATTTCGACCGAGGACATCATTGCGACTGTCAAGTTTGCGGTGATTTCTCTCATGATTTTGCCGTTCTTGCCGAACCGCGCATTTGGCCCGCCGGGCCTCGAAGTTTTGAACCCGCATACGATTTGGCTCTTTGTCGTGTTTATTTGCGGCATCGGCTTTGTGGGCTATGTACTCATTAAGCTTGTCGGCCCTGGCAAGGGCATTTGGCTCACGGGGCTTTTGGGCGGGCTTGCGAGCAGTACGGCACTCACGCTGAACTTGGCGGGGCGTAGCGTTGATAACGAGCAGTATGCGGCGGATTTTATGCTCGGCATTGTGCTGAGCTGGTCGGTGATGTATGCACGACTCTACCTCATTTGCGTGTTCCTGATGCCGTCACTTGCGCTCCCGCTCTTGGCGCCGCTACTTGTGCCTGTAGTGCCTGGGCTTGGTTATGCGGGTTACTTGAAACTTCGTGAATCCAAGGATCATCGACAGAAGACGACTGATTTTAATAATCCGTTCAAGCTGTTGCCGGCGATTAAGTTTGGCCTAGTCTTTACGGTGGTCATGTTCATTGCGAATGCGGCTCATGCTTACTTTGGCTCGGGCGCCTTGATGATTTGTAGCTTCTTGGGCGGTGCTGCCGAAATGGATGCGGTCGCGTTCTCGCTTATCGACATGTGCCGAAAGGCGACTCTTGAACACCACAACTTGATTTTGGCGCTCCTGTTTGCAAGCCTTGCCAATACGCTTACCAAGGGGTGCCTAGTGTATTTCCTTGGAGCAAAGTCCATGCGCCGTCCGGTTATCCCGGCGGTTGTGCTCATTTGCGGTGTTTCGGTCGTGATGATTGGAATTTACTCAGTCGTGTAGTGAAAATGCTGGTATATTTTTTTGTGACAATTTCTCCTCTTGGTTCCCGTTTATATAATTTGGAAATGGGAAAATAAAAAAGTGGGTGTATTATGTCTAATAAGATGAAATTTGCATTGACCATCGCTGGTTTTGATGGTTCTGCGGGGGCCGGAATTTTGGCCGATGTCAAGGCTATGGCTCATTTTGGTGTGTACTGCGAATCTGTATGTACTGCGCTTACTCAGCAAAATGAAGATGAATTTGTGGCGCCTGGCTGGGTCATCTGGGACCGCATTGAAGCTCAGCTAGAAACCTTATTTAAAAAAAGAACTTTCAAGTACGTAAAAATCGGACTTGTCGAAAAAGCCAAAGTTTTGAAGAAAATTGTTGAATATATCCGGACAAAATCTCCAGATGCCTACATTATATGGGATCCGATTGCAAGCGCTTCGGCGGGATTTCATTTTTTGCGAGCTGCCGAACAAGATAAATTCATGCCTGTGATGAATCAGATTGACTTGGTCACGCCGAATCAAGATGAATTTGGATTTCTAGGGCTTGGACTTGCCGCATCTCGCGGGCTGGTTAACCTTGGAAATGATTTTGCGCTTCTCTTGAAAGGGGGGCATTCCAGAGGGAAAGATGCCGTTGACATCCTCTGGGATCGTGATGGAAAACAGTACAAATTCTCTAGCCCGCGTTTGCCAGGGCATGGAAAGCATGGCACAGGCTGCCACCTCTCTTCTGCGATCCTTGCAAATCTTGCGCTGGGGCACACTCTCCCTGAATCGTGCCAGATTGCAAAGAATTACCTCACTGAGCTATTGCAGAGCGGTGAAGGCAGGCTTGCAAAAGATATTTAGTTTAGATAGAATAAGCCTCCCGTTGGGGAGGCTCTTTTAATAAATTATTCTGTTTTACTTTTCAATGCACCTGACGGAGAAGGCGTTGTTTTCTTCGATGGCGCGTTCCGCATAACGTTCATTGTATCCGCCGATGGTCACGAAGTTTGCGATGTAGGTCGTTTCTTCGGTTGCTGTCCAGAAGAATGCAGATTTTTCCATATCTTCGTAAGCGAAATGTGTGTCGCTTTTGCCAGACGCGTTGAATGATGATTTGGTTTCTTCGCAGTACGGACTCCACATTTCGTTGTTGCCGAAGCAGATCCTCTGGCCGGCCTGCTTGACTCTGAAACCGTTCTTCTTGCTTGAACCGAGGTACTTGCTCAAGAAATTCCAGTCTTTGCGGTCAGGGAGCCTCCAGCCGGTGGGGCATGCCTTCATGGCTGCTTTCCATGTGTAGAGGCGACCGTACTTGTGACAGTTGGATTTGTCGTCGTTGTAGCAGTAGCTGCCCTTTGTCGTCTTGTAGGTGAGGTTTTCGGCGAGCCAGTTGTGGTTGCCTATTTTCACGATCTTGTAGGTGTGGCCGTCGCGCGGGTCCTTGAACTTTTTCGCGGAGGCCTTTTTGGAGGGAGCGGCTGCGGCGATGCAGGCAGCCAGAAGCATAAATACGAAACCAATTCTCATGGACTAAAATTTACAATTTTTCTGTTTTAGAAATTTTGTTATCTTGTAAAATGAAGAGGATTTAAAGTTGTTAATTGAAGATGTAAAAAAATCGATTGCTGATGCCGGTTTTCACGATGGCGAAAAAATGCCTTCCGTGCGTAAGATGGCGGAACGTCTTGGCCTTTCTGTGAATACGGTTCATCGGGCATACAAGATTTTGGCACAAGAAAAACTGGTGCAGCTCGTTCATGGCAAGGGCTGCTTTTGGGGATCGGCTCCGTCGTTCGAGGTGAAGGCCGAGGAAAGTGTTTATTCCATAGTCGAGCGCCTGTTCCAGAATGATTTGGACAGCGGGTACCTGAATGCTTTTGATGAACTCCCTTCATGCAAGGAACTTTCGAACCGTTACAATGTGTCGCTTTATATCGTCAAAAAGTTCCTGATGCAAAAGTGTGCGCAAGGGATTTTGCGCCATGTGGGGCATCGCTTTTTCTTTAGCGAAGAACGCCCTGTTGAAAAGTCTAATTATATCTTGTTTGTACATCGTTCGGATGAATTCGGGCGACTGAAGATTGAGTCCGAACGAGAATCCGATGTGTTCCGCACTTTTGCGCAGATTGCCGCAGAACAGAAAATTGCAGTGAAGTTTATAGGGTATCACGAAGCTTCGAACCAGTTTTATTTATCTTCGGGTGAAACTTTTGTTGTAAAAAACGATGCTCATTGCCTGGGCGTGTTCCTCTCGACGTGGCTGGTGAATGATGCGGCGAAACTCTTTGCCCATTTTGCTTCGTTCAAGAATCCGATTTCGGTCTGGTGGGAATACGCGCCGGATGTGATTCCGGTGATTGCCCGCAATAAAAAGAAATGGGCGTTTTACAACGTTGCGTTTGGCAAGGAAGCTGGTGTGATTGTTGGGCGCTATCTCAAGAGCAGGGATATGGGACCTGTTCATTACCTTTCGCCATACCACGCTAGTTTCTGGTCGAAGGCGCGTTTGCAGGGCTTGCTTGAAGCGGGTACGGATGTTATTCCGCTTGTCGATGAGCGCTTTGCATCTCCGTTTGACTTGGCGGATGCTGCAGAACACGAGGGCGTTGAACGTCAGGTGCTTTTGGACAACATTCTTGAATCGCTTTTGAAAAATGCAACTTTGGATAAATTTGTATGTTCAAATGACTGGGTGGCGGCTTCGCTGATTGATTATTTCAAGACAAAAAAATTACCGGCGCCGTATGTGGTGGGTTTTGACGATACGATTGTAAGTTACCGCTACGTATTTGATTCGTTTGCTTTCAATGTCGGGACGATGGTGAAAGAGGCGATTTATCACATTGTCGCGCCGACTATATATGCAGAACAGCGGCGCCAAATGCAGACGCCGCTCGGAAGAGTAGTCGAGAAACACTAGACGCAGTTGTCATCCCGGCCGTTGTGCCGGGATCGACATTGCTCAATCGTTAAACTTCCCGGAGCAGGCGAGGAGTCCGAGTATATACAGGAGTCCGTCGTAGTAGCGCCAGAGTCCGGTCGGGATTTCCATGTTCCAGAGGTCTTCTGCAAACGGCTTGATGAGCGGATCGCCTGCGGGGAGTGCAATTGTTGCGGCTCCGTTCATGGCGATCAGGCCGCCCGTAGCAGGCCTTGCCTCGCGCGGGAACGCGCTCCCGTCAACACGCATGTCGGCGAGATACGGGCGACGCCCGTGGAGGTAACCGAGAATTTTGCGGACGGCAGAAACTTCCCATTCGCTCACGTCGGCACGTTCGCCTTTGTCCTGCAATTTGGCCGCGTCAAGACCGATGTTCCACACGACGCGCCAAGCATCTCCGCAGAAACAGTCGCTTTCCGGGTGCCACGGCGTTTTCTTCGGCGTCCCGTCAAATTCGCTGTAGTCTGCGGCAAGTCCTGTGACCGGGTGGCAAGCTTTTTTCAAGTAGGCAACGCTGTTGTCTGCAATCTTGTTCCAAATGGCGTCTCCGCTGGCTTCGCCGTACATTCTGTAGAATGCGACCGTATTATAGCTCGGGTCGGTGTAATCGTTCCCTTTCATGGGGGAGAATCGCACGAGGCCTGCGTTCACGTCCATCATCGTGTACACGTCGCCAGCTTGCGGCTTGTGCGCCATGTCGTTGATGAGTTCGACGGCGTCACGCTTGTAATCTTCGTTTTTGAAAACCTTGGCGGCAAAAAGGAGAGCTGCGGCAAAGTATTCTTCGCCATCCGGGGCTGCACCCGGGTCCATCATTGTGAAATCGGCGGTTGAAACCTGCCAGGAGTAATAACCGGCGAGGTCGCCCTCGGTGTTCTTCATGTGCGTCTTGGCAAATTTCCAGAGCTTGTCAAAAAGGTCTTGTTTGCCGAGGAGGGCTGCAACCGTCATGCCATAGCTCATGCCTTCGGAGCGGATGTCGTTGTGGCCGATATCCACGATGTACGCCATGTCATCGCCTTTGTCAAAGCAAATGCGTTCGTTTTCGCGGTCGCCTTCGAACAGTTGCGTGAAAGCCTTGTTGAGTTTTGCCTCGATTTCGGCGGGAGTCTTACCAATTTCTTCAAAAATGTTTCTCATGGCATCTAAAATAGAAATGTATTGGGCCGCCGTCTTGTTTACAAGATGAAATGTTTAAAAAGTGTTGTGGGTGTTTCTTTCGATGCCTGAATTATTGCTTCGATTGAATTTTCGCGACATTTGTGAAAAAAAACTTAAATGTTCAAATAAAATTGAAAATGTCATGATTTGTCATTCGATAATTCTATATTCATTAAAAATGGATAATCCCGTTTTTTTTGCATGTAGGCGGGAAAGGAGAGAAAATGAAGAATGTTGAAGAAAAAATATTAACGATTCGCAATGAACGTGTTATTTTGGATTGTGATGTAGCCAGTCTCTATGGCGTACCTACAAAAGAAATAAATCAAGCCGTTAGGAATAATCCAGAAAAATTCCCCAAGGGGTACATATTCCAAACGACGGATGATGAAAAAAGTGAGGTGGTAAAAAATTTTGACCACCTCGAGAAGCTGAAATATAGTCCTGTTAATCCAACTGCATTTACAGAACGTGGCTTATATATGCTAGCTACGATATTAAAGGGAAAAATTGCTGTTCAGACAACGATAAGTATCATAGATACTTTTGTTGAAATTAGGGAATTGTCTCGTGCTGTAGCTAGTATTCCCCATGTCGTAGATGAATCGGAACGAAAGTCTTTGTTGAAGCGTAGTGGAGAAATAATTTCAAATGTTCTTACGAATGATTTGGAAGAATCCGAAACAGAAACGGAAATAGAATTGAATTTGGCTATGCTTAAGATAAAACATAAAGTTAAAAAGGAACGTCAGCGAAAATAAAAAACGCCCGCATTACTGCGAGCGTCTTTAAAAGCTTGAGTCTTGTTGGCTCTAAGCGGTTTACTACCTGGAGTAGTATTCCACGACGAGCTGTTCTTCGAGCTTGACCGGGATCTGGTCGCGGAGCGGAAGCTTCACGAGAGTACCCTGCATCTTGCCGAGATCGACAGACAAGTATTCCGGAGCGGCGGCAGCAGAAGCGATTGCTTCCTTGATCTGCACGTGTTCCTTGGACTGTTCACGAACAGCGATCACGTCGCCAGCCTTGATGAGGCGGCTCGGAGAGAAGCTACGAACACCGTTCACAGTGAAGTGACCGTGTGCAACGTACTGACGAGCAGCGAAGATCGTACGGGCAAAACCCATGCGGTAGACGACTGCGTCAAGACGAGTTTCGAGCAAGATCATCAGGTTATCACCTGCAGAACCTTCACGACGGTTAGCTTCCTTGTATGCCTTGGCAAGCTGAGCTTCGGAAATGTTGTAGGTGAAACGAAGACGCTGCTTTTCGACCAACTGCTGCTTGTAAACGGAAGCAGACTTCTTGCGGGTCTGACCATGCTGGCCAGGTGCGAAGTTGCGGCGGTCGAGAGCCTTTTGAGTCTTCTGAGAAACGGCAACGCCGAGAGAGCGTGCTACTTTACCTTTAGGTCCGCGGAAGGAGGACATATTTACCTCTTTGAGGAAGCTCTTTGGTTACGCTCGCAAGTTGGCAGAGCTTGGCACGACATGCGAGATTTGGACTTCAAATTTAGTCAAATGTTCACTACTTGTCAACAGAATCTCGGCATTTCTCGAAGACGAAGGGGTTGTGGTCGCCTTGAACCTTGAAAATGCGGCGGTCGCGCTCGCATTCGCGCTCGGTGACGGGGTACATCTTGTCCCAGGCTTCAAAAAGCTTGCGGTCTTGCTTGGAAAGGTTGATGTTGTAGGTCTTTTCCATGTAGAAATGCACGCGGGCGATTAAGCCTCGGACTTCTTTGCGGGGTTGGACCTTCTTGTCCTTGAAATCGACGATGGTTTCGCACTCACCGTACATGGGGACCGGGTTGTTCGTCCACTGGCTGAACATGAAGTTGCTGCGGTCTCCGTTCACTTCGCCGATGGCGGGATAGAGGTTGTGGAGGTCGCCTTCCATGATTTTGAACGTGGAGTCATTGGCGCTGCAGTTCTTGCGGCCGCCGTCACGCCAGCAGGGGAGGTGTTGCCCCATGTTGTGGGCGGTCACGATGTGTTCCCACTCGATGCGCTTGGTGCGTTCAAGGCTTTTGCGGTTTGGGTTTTCGCGCGGCTTGTAGTTGCAGGTGCTAAAGTCCACGTGTTTTTTGTCGAGGTAGCGGCAACCGCAGTAGATGGTTTCCTGGAGTTCGCCGTAGTAGATGCGCCTCATCTGCTTGCCTGCATCGCGGTAGTTGTAGTGACGAGGTGCTGCCTCGGGATCGACTTTCGCAAACGAAAAAGTTGCGAAAACGCAAAGAATCAAAGCGACAGCGCTTGCTGAAACTTTCATATAAACAAAACCTCTTTTTATGTGTGATAGAAATGTAATCATTTTGGTCATTGGTCAATGGTCTGTAGTTTTTGTAATTAGTCTATGTATGCTGAAATAGCTAATGACTAAAGACTAGTGACTAGTAACTAACGACTAATAACTAATGACGAACCTCTAACTTTCTATATTGTAGACCATGATTCAGAACGGATTGGAATATTTGAATTCCCGCCTCATATTCGGGATGATGCCGGGTCTTGCTTCTACCCGTAAACTTTGCGAAGCTCTCGGAAATCCTCAAAAAAAGTTTAAGACGATTCATGTTGTTGGCACGAACGGCAAGGGCTCGACGAGCTATTACTTGTCGGGTGTTTTGCAGGCGCACGGTCTCAAGACGGGACTTTATACGAGCCCGCACTTGGTGAGCATGCGCGAACGCATCCGCGTGAACGATTTGCCGATTGACGATGAATCGCTCGACCGCTTGATTATGCAGGTCAAGGCCGCTGCCGAAGAAACGCAAGTGGAACCGACGTTCTTTGAAGTTTTGACGATTGTTGCGTTCCTCTATTACGCAGAACAGAACATCGATGTTGCAGTCTTGGAAGCGGGCATGGGCGGTCGTTTGGACAGCACTGCCGTTGCTGATGGCGAACTGATTGTGCTCACAAGCATTGGGCTGGAACACACTGAAGTTCTTGGTAGCACGGAATCTGCTATTCTCAAGGAAAAGATGGGGGTAGCGGGTTCTGCACAAAGTATTCTTTCCAATGGTCATAGCAAGACTTTTGTCTTGGGTGGCTTGAACGATGCTTTGATTGCTGAAGCCAAAATATTTGCGGCATCGCATGGTTGCTCTTGTGTTGTTCCGGAAATCCGTAACGATATTGAACTTCCGAATTTAGGACAACATTATATCGAGAATGCGAGCCTTTCGCTTAAGGCTGCGGAACTTTTCTTGAAAAAGTTTGACGATAAACTTGCGCTCAAGACTCTTACGACGCGTTCTTGGGCAGGGCGTATGCAAAAGCTTATCGATGCTAACGGCGTAACGAAGTTTATTCTAGATGGTGCGCACAATTCCCACGCGGTTCGCCGTCTGGTCGAGACGCTTGACAAGTATTACCCGAATCAAAAGTTCCATTGCGTATTCGGTGCGCTTCGTGACAAGGATGTGGGCGAAATGCTCAAGCTCATGGCTCCGCATGTGAGCGCTTGGCATATCACGCGTACGCCGTATCCGCGTTTCCGCGAGCTCATTGATTTGCAGGGCGAGCTTGAAAAGCTTGGTTTGAATGTCGCTAGTTCGGGGGAGTTTTCCCGCGAGTATCTCAATGAAGTTTGTGCGAGCGTTACGGATGGTTCGCCAGTGCTCATTACAGGTAGCCTTTATATGATTGGGGCGACTGTGCAGGCGCTCAAGGACGATTTTGACGGGCTCGCGTTTTTCCGTGGGATGGAGCCCACGACGAACGAACACCGTTAATTGGCGCGTACTAATGGGCGCGTAGCGCGATTAAAAAAAAGACATTGGCTTTAAAAGCCAATGTCTTTTTGCTTGAAACTTAAGCAGGATGATTATTCCATTTCATCAAGTTCGGCGTATGCCTTTTCTGCAGCGGCGCGAACCTTTTCGGCTTCGTCCTTTCTTTCCTGTTCTTCGAGCATCTTGACGTATTCGGAGACGAGGTCAGAATCGAGCGTCATCACGCCGTAGACCTTGAACTTGCCGTCGGCAGTGGTTTCAACCTTGACGTCGTTGAGCGTAGCACCGTTGAGGCGCTGGTTCACGGAAGTCATGGACGTGCTCTGGAAGTGTTCTGCAATTTCGTCGCTCACGTCTTCCTTGAAGTTCTTGATGAGAGCCTTGGTCTGTGCATCGATAGACTTGGCGAGGTCTACGCGTGCGTTCTGGTCTGCCTTTTCAAGAGCAATCTGTTCATCAGCAGATTCGCCAATACCGATGCCTGCCGGAATGTGCTGCTTGATGTAGTTCTTTTTCTGCATCTGCATTTCGACGAGGATGCTTGCAGACTTTTCTTGCGGGGTCTGCGGAGGATTGCTAGAGCAACCTGCGAAGAGCGCTGCAAGAGCGAAACATGCGATGAGTTTTTTCATTGTTTTCTCCTTGGAATTAAAATCCAGATATATTGTTTTGTGATTTTAATATACAAAAAATATCATGCAAAGAAGCAGTTTTGCAGCATTTGTCAAAAAAAGTGTTGTTAAACGTAAGGAATGACACTTTCGATAGTGCTTTTTTGTATTATAATATAGTACGTATATTTTTGTAAAATTTTGGAGGTTGTCTTGAACAATACAGTACCCGTCCTGCAAATGATTACGCAGTCCGATATTGTGACCATGGTTATTCTCGGGATTCTCGCTTTTATGTCGCTTGGCTCCTGGGGCATCATCATCGTGAAGTTCTTTAAGCATAAATCAAATTTGCGTGCGAACGCTAAATTCTTTAAGGATTTCTGCAAGCTTAAACATTTCTCGGAACTCCAAAAACTTTGTACTGTATCGAGCGATAGCGCACTCCGCCTGCTGAGTGTCGAAGTCTTGAACGAAGTGTCCAAGTTCAAGGGTAAAGTAACTTACGAATCCATTCAGCATCGTTCCTCCTTACTCGAAGACGCAATTCAGCGTTCGATTGAAGGAATCCGCATGGGTGAGGACCGCTATTTGACTTTCCTTGCCACAAGTTCTAACTTGGCTCCGTTCTTTGGTTTGCTCGGTACCGTTTGGGGCATCATGATCGCTTTCTTCCAGATTGGTCATCATGGTTCTGCGGATTTGACTGTTGTCGCTCCGGGTATTGCCATGGCTCTTATCACTACGGTGGCTGGCCTCTTGGTGGCAATACCTGCCTCTGCCGGGTATAATTACTTTACCTCTAAAAATGGAAGTAATGAAACTTCGTATTACAACTTTGGATCGCAAGTTTTGAGCTTGTTCAAGAGAGGTGACATGCTCGCTGTTGAAGGAGTTGCCGAGGAGGAAGCGTGAAACGCAGCCGCCGTAAGGACTTAAAGCAGGAACTCAACCTCACGAACATGATTGATATCGTGTTCGCTATCTTGATTGTGTTTATTTTGTGTGCACCGTTGATGAGCCAGGGCGTGAAGGTCAATCTCCCGCAGGTCAAGGCTCCGACGATGGAACAGCAGAAACTTTTAAAGGTTTCCATCACCAAGAACCTCGAAATATTCATCGCCGATATGCAGGTGGACATGGAAAGCTTCGAGAGCATTTTCAAGTCGCTGTGGAATGGCGAAATGGCTGTGGTCATCAATTCGGATGAAGCTGTAAGTTATGGCTTTGTGATGAAGGTTGTGACGCAGGTGCAAAAGCTCGGTGTGACGAAGCTTGGTTTCTTGACAATGACTCCAAAAGACGAACTGGTAAATGAAAAGAAATAGGGACCATATCCAATATTTCGAGACGGAAAACGATGGTTCTTTGTTTAAGATCGTCGTGTGTGCTGTCGTGTTTCATTTGGCGGTTGTCGGGACTTTGATGGCTTTGCACAATATTGATTTGAGCAAGCCTGCCGAAGAAATTCCCGTGTTCGAAATGGTTCAAGTCGATGAACCGGTAAAGCAGCCGGTGGCACATGCCCCGAAGCCGGATCCTGAACCGCAGCAAGCGCCGAAGGTGGAACCGCCTCCTCCGAAACAGCCCGAGCCGGTGCCGGAAACGACTCCTGAACCGGAACCCGCTCCAGAGCCGACTCCTGCAAAAACACTAGAGCCGGAAGCTCCGAAAGTTCCTGAAGAACCTGCTCCCGAAGTGAAGCCGGATACGCCGGAACCTGTGCCTGTGCCGGAACCCAAGTCCGAAGAAAAGAAACCGGAAGAAAAGGTGGAAACGCCAAAGCCGGTTGAGAAGCCTGTTGAAAAGCCGGTGGAAAAGGTCGCGAAGAAAACGGTTGAAAAGAAGAAGGTCGAAAAGAAACCTGCGAAAAAGCCGAAGGATGACGACGACTTTGATATCGACGATTTGAATTTGCAGAAGTCGTTTGAATTGCCGAGCCTCAAGGCGGTAAATCCGATTGATATGGACCCGCTGATGCAGGTGTTCCTAGAACGCGCGAAGGCAAAAATCATGAGCAATTTCAATCCGCCAAACGGACTGACGATTGATCGTGATGCAAAAACGACGGTACAGTTTACTGTTGAACGTTCAGGTACGATTACTAGTGTGTTCCTCAAGCGTTCTTCGTCGAACAGTGCATGGGACCACTTGTCGATGCGTGCGGTGAAAATTTCGAAGTTGCCGGAACTCCCGCCGACGTACAAGGGCTCAAGTCTTGTGTTGCAGTTTAACTTTACGCCGAACTAGAGGAGATGCTTGCAGCATAGTTAGGAGTCCTGAAAATTAGAAAGTCGGAGTTCGGAATAAAAATAATCGCGGCTAAGCCGCCATGTTAAATAATTCCGATTTCCGAATAACTCTAATGACCAATAACTAATGACCAAAGACCAAACTATCTTGTTGGCAAAATGAGATTATGATGAATAAAATAAAATTGCTTTTTGTGTTTGTTGCGATGGCGCTTGCGGTGCCTGCGTTTGCGGCGATTGATACGATTGCTGTGGATGTGGGAATTTCGGTATTCCAGACGATGCCTATTGGCGTTGTGCCTTTTGAAGAAAATGGAAACATCAAGTGGACAAATGAAGCTCCGCATTTGATTTTGACGCGTGATGCAAACCTCACGGGGCGTTTTGAAGCTGTGAGTTCGGATAAGTTTGACTTGGTGCTTTTTAGCAAGAAACGCGCTCGCCAGTACGTGACCGGCAATGCGACCAAGCTCCCGAATGGAAAAATCAAGCTCGATTGCTATCTGTATGCTTCCGAGACGAAGGACGTATTGCTTGGCGAAAGCTATACCGTGAAGCCTTATGACGTGCGTCAGGCGGTGCATTCGTTCTTTGACAAGGTCGTTTATCGCTTGTTCGGGGAACGCGGTGTCGCTTCGACAAAGCTTGCTTATGTTTCGAAAATCGATGGCGTGAAACAGGTCGTGATTTCGGATTACGATGGTTTCTCCCGTCGTCAGATTACGCGCGATTCCTCGATCAATATGATGCCGGTTTGGCAGAAGGGCAACAAGGGCCTTGTGTATGTGAACTTCCGCAAGCAACGCCCGAACCTTTACGCCATCACGTTTGGCGGCAAGGAAACTCCGCTCTTTACGCAGTTCAAGCAGACGTTTAGCCCGGCTGTAAACCCGAAGACCGGTGAACTCCTTTTCTCGGTGACGGAAGGTGCAAAGACGGAACTTTATCGCGGCGACATGAAGACCGGTTCTGCACAGAAGTTCTTGCACTTGAAATCAAATCAGGTGAGCCCTTCTTGGAGCCCGTTTGCAAGCGAAGTGCTTTTTACGAGTGATCGTGGCGGCTCTCCGCAAGTGTATGCGGTTGGGAAGGACGGCACGGACGTGCGCCGCATTACGTACATGGGTCATTACAATGAACGTGCAAGCTGGTCCCCAGAAGGTGACCGCATTGTCTACACCTCGATGGACGATGGCAAGATGAACATTTATACCTGTGCTCTCGATGGTACGGATATTATCCAGCTGACATCGAACGCGGGGAATAACGAACACCCGACTTGGTCGCCTGATGGCAAGCTGATTGCATTTGCTAGCGACCGCGGTGGCAATTATCAAATTTATATTATGCGTAAAGATGGAAGTGGCGTCACTCGTATTACGAATGGTGTCGAAAATACAGCACCGACTTGGTCCTGGTTCTTTGACGATAAAAAATTTAAATAGAGGAGTGAATTATGGGTAAGGTAATTAAACTCGCTTTGATGGGTACGGCTGTTGCACTCTTTGCTTGGGGTTGCAGCAAGGAAAAGCCTGAAACGGATCCGCAACCGCAAACGGCGCCGGAAGCTCCTGCGGATTCTACATTGAACCTCGATACGCTTGTGACGGATACGCTGAGCGCGGATTCTTTGGCACGCTTGGAAGCGGAACGCCTTGAAGCAGAACGTGCACGCTTGGAAGAATTGATCAACCGCATCATGCTCGAAGATGTTTACTTTGACTATGACCGCTCCGAATTGACAGAAAATGCAAAGCGCTTGCTCGCGCAAGTGGCTGAAATTCTGGTCAACGAAAATCGCTTTATCGTGACGGTCGAAGGCCATACGGATGCTCGCGGTACTGAAGACTACAACATTTCTCTGGGCGCTCGCCGCTCGACGGTGGTGCGTGAGTTCTTGATTGCGTACGGCGTGGATGCCAACAGGCTTGTTTCGGTGAGCTATGGCAAGGAACGTCCGAAGGTTCAGGGAACTGACGAAACGGCGTATTCCAAGAATCGCAGAGCTCATTTCCGCGTGTCCATTGATCAATAGTTTGGGGAGGACTTGATTGTGAATTTGAAGACTTTATCTTTTGGCGTTGTTTTGGCGTCTTTTGTGCTTTCGGGGTGCAGTAGCATTACGATGTTGCGCACAAAAGAAATGCGTGCAGTCGGTGACGATGTCATTGCCAAAAATGACTCGGCGTACAAGGTTCTTTCGGCTGAAAATGCTGCGCTCCGTGCTGAACTCGATAGCGTGAAGGCTCAGCTTGATGCTGCTGCAGTGGCGCAAAAGCGCTTGCAGGCTGAAGTGACGGTGCTTTCGAATCGCATGAGCGAAGAAACGGTCCGCCGCGATACACGTCAGGAAGAAATCATCTACCGCTTGGATTTGCTACTTGGCAAGTCTGACAAGATTTTGGCAAAGAAGGTGGTGGTGAACAATGGCGTGGCTAGCGCCGTGATGGAACCGGACGCCAATGCAGAAAAGATGATTGAAGCGGAAACGATGTTCAATGCCGCTCATTCGGATTATCATCGTGGCGAATACAAGCTTGCGTACAATGGCTTTAAGCAGGTGTACGAACTTGTGAAAAAGGGCGAAATGGCAGAAGGGGCTCTCTACTGGATGTCGCTTTGCTTGATTGAAGCGAACCAGGCGGCTAAGGCAAAGACGCTCCTCACGAATCTCGTAGATTCTAATCCGAATGGGATGAAGGCTTGTGCGGGCATGTATAAACTTGCTTCGATTTACGGCAATGAGTGCAATCTGGACCGTAAAAAGCAGTATTTGCAGATGATCCTTTCGAACAATACGTGCGCTTCGACTCCGGAACTGGAGCAGGCCGCGATTTCGTTGCAGGAAATGCTTGACTTTAAGTCTCCGGATGGGCGCTCGGCAACGGAAATTTGCAGAGAGCAAATGCGATAAATACGAAAAAAAGCCGGCTGGGAGCCGGCTTTTTGTAATTGCTTGGACCCTATCGTTCGCCTTGCGGCTCCTCCAGGGTGACAAAATTTTTTAATCGTCGCGGGCGTCCGGGTTGAAACGCTTGACGGTCGCACCGATCTTTGCCATTTTGGCTTCGAAATCTTCGTAACCGCGGTCGAGATGGTAAATACGGCTGATGGTCGTTTCACCTTCGGCAATGAGACCTGCGAGAACGAGAGCTGCACTGGCGCGGAGGTCAGAACCCATGATGTCTGCACCTTCGAGCGGGAGACCGCCCTTGATTGTAGCGGTGTTGCCGTTCAGCTGGATTGATGCGCCCAAGCGTTCGAGTTCAGCGATATGCTTGAAACGGTCGTTATAAACCGTGTCTTGCACGAGGCTGTTCCCTGGAATGGAGAGGAGCGTTGCCATGAACGGGGCCTGCATATCGGTCGGGAATCCCGGGAACGGGAGCGTCACAAGGCTCATCGGCTTGAGTTCTTGCTGGCGGGCGTCAACTTCGGCCCAGTCGGCACCGACGTTCACTTTGCAGCCGATTTCGCGGAAAGCGTCGAGCGTAGAGGCGATGTGTTCCGGAATGATGCGAGTGACTTTCACGCGGCCGCGCGTGATGGCGGCGGCGCAGAGGAACGTGCCTGCTTCAATGCGGTCCGGGATGGTGACGCCTGTACCCGGGCGGAGCGATTCGACGCCCTGGACGGTAAGGGTGCGCGTTCCGCGGCCCTGGATTTTGGCGCCCATGCTTGTGAGGAAGTCGATGAGGTTATCAATTTCTGGTTCGAGGGCGGCATTCTGCAAGACGCTTACGCCCTTGGCAAGTGTTGCTGCCATCAAAACGTTGACTGTTGCGCCGACGCTAGAAATCGGGAAGTTGAAGTTGCCACCGGGGAGGCGGCCTTCGCATGTGGCTTCGACATAGCCGTGCGTGACGGTAATCTTTGCACCGAGTGCTTCGAGACCTTTGAGGTGAAGATCCACGGGGCGCGGGCCCCAGGCGCATCCGCCGGGGAGCGAAACGCGGCAACGACCGAATCTGGCGACGAGAGGGCCGAGCACGTAGAAGCTTGCGCGCATGGTCTTCACAAGTTCGTACGGTGCTTCGAGATGGTCTACACCGCGGGTGTCGATTCTCAGGACGTGGCTTCCGCCGTTGATGTGGCAACCGATCACGCGGAGCACATCGGACATGGTCTTCATGTCTTTCAAGTGCGGAACGTTTGTGATTTCAGAAACGCCATCGGCGAGGAGGGCTGCAGCCATCACGGCAAGCACGGCGTTTTTGGCACCAGAAATTTCAACTTCACCATTGACCGGTGCTTTCACTTGCGGAACAATAAACTGATCCATATAAATTAAACCTCTTTATTTTCTTTTTGTTCGATGGCATTATGAACGACACGAGTCTGTGCGATAAAGTCGTGTAACGCTCTCTTTTGCGGATCGATAAGGACAATCAGGTAACCCAGACCATAAAAAATGAGTGTCGCTTGCGTGACGATGCTTGCCACAAAGCGGAAAAATGAGAAAGCCCAAGAGAGCTTTTCGCCATTTGCCATTTCGACATGAATGCGCAAGAGCTTTTTGCCCGGTGTGGCGCCCCAAACCGCGTGGAAAGCGATAAAGTAAATTGCCTGTACAACGCTCCAAATCGTAAAGAACGTAGACATTCCGGGGAGCTCGAGCGCCTTGGAAACGAGTTCCGTGGAGGCGGGGTTGTCGATGTACTGGTTTACGATTTCGGAAACGGCGTTCAAGTCCAGCATTCCTGCCAAACTCATGACGTAAAGGAACAACGCACCGACTACAGAAAGAATTAAGTTGTCTATAATAAACGCGTTAGCGCGTACAAAAAATCCTGCGTAGCGTTTGCGGTTTAGTTTGCTCTGGAGAAGCGTTTCAATCGTCTGCTTGAGGAGTTCTTCTTCGGTTGGCTCTGGGGGTTCGCTTGCTTCGGGAAAATCCTTCCATGCTTTCCAATTAGTTTCGCCGGAGTGCCAGACTAAAGTTTCGTCTTTTATCTTGCCTTCGTTGACAAAATCTCTAATTTCATCGATAGAATAAGGACCTTGACGCCTATCCCCGTCGGTGATTGATGTATCGATATAAAACCATTTCATGTTGAGGAATAATTTAGTAAAAAGTTCGCAAGCCGAATTTTCGAAAAAATCCTAAATTTACAGGTTATGATGATGTTTAAAATTGGTCAGCGCTACGTAAGCCAAGCCGAACCTACCCTGGGGCTTGGTATTGTATCTGAAGTTCAGGGCCGTACTGTTAAAATTTTGTTCCCGTCTATCGGTCAAGCTCGTATTTACAGGACCGATGAAGCTCCGATTGAACGTTTTGTTTTGCAAGTAGGTGAAACCGTCAAGAGTGAAAAGGGTGTCTCTTTCGTGGTGGACTCCGTTCGCGAAGATGCGGGGATCATGGTTTATGTCGGGCGTAATGGCAAAGAGATGAAGGAATCCGAGCTGAGCTCGAAGATTTCGACCGCTCGACCGGCTGTGCTGTTTAAGGCCTTGGCTGATGACGAAGTTTGCTCGTCGCGTGATTTTTTGCGTCATGAAGATGCGATGGAAATGTATTACAAGTGGATTTCTTCGCCGGTTCGCGGCATGATTGGCCCGCGTGTGAACATGATCCCGCACCAGTATTACCTTTGCTACCGTGCCTGCTCTAGCTCTACGCTCCCGAGGCTTATGCTTTCGGACGAAGTGGGCTTGGGTAAGACGATTGAAGCGGGCATGATTTGGCATGCTCTCAAGTCGAGAGGCCGCATCCAGCGTACACTTGTGATTGTTCCGGAAACGCTGAAGCACCAGTGGATGATTGAAATGAAGCGCCGTTTCAACCAGCTCTTTACGCTGGTGGACGAAGGCTACATCCGTGGTTTGTTTGTGGGTGTCGCAAAAGATGAAACGAAACCCAATCCGTTCATGCAGAGTAACGACATCATTGTGTCCATCGACTTTTTGATGGCTCAGCCTGCATTGATCGAAGACCTTTTGAAGACGAACTGGGATATGACCATCATCGATGAAGCCCACCATCTGGTGTGCGAGGATGGTTTTACGAGCCACGAGTACATGCTCGCAAATAGGGTGATTGGTCGCTCTAAGGGCGTGTTGCTTTTGACCGGTACGCCTTTGCAGCTTCATCCGGAATCGCAGTTCAACCGTCTCAAGATGCTGGACCCGGTGCGCTTTGCCGATTACAACGATTTTATCAAGGATCAGGAAACTTACCTCAAGCTTGTGAGAGACTTGAATAAGCTCCCGACTGACCCGAACCACCACATGAGCTGGGAAGACTTGTACGAATGCGTCCCGAAGAACTCGCAGATCCGTCCTTGGCTGGAACAGGAAAATTCAAAGTCCATGACTGCAGGCGAATGGATGCGCCGCATTGTCGATGGTATGGGTACGGGTTCTGTGGTGTTCCGCAATACGCGTAAGGGCGTGGGCGGATTCCCGAAGCGTGTGCTCGATGAAATTCCGCTCGAACCGAATCCGGCTTACCGTGAAATGGTGGATGTCGCTGCCGACCGCGACTTGGAAGCATCGACCGACATTCAGGAAAATGGCCTCCTCTGCACGAGGTTCTCTGACGCATGGGCGATGGACGAACGTTTTGTGTGGCTCAAGGGGTTCCTCAAGGAATACAAGAACGAAAAGGTTTTGCTGATTTGCGAATCTATTCAGGTGGTGCAGGCACTTGAAACTTTGCTCCTCGAATTCTTGGGCGAAGGTGCGTTTGTGATGTTCCACGAAGATATGAGCATCATGGCTCGTGACAAGGCTGCGGCAAACTTCAGCAAGCCCGATGGCGCTAACTTGCTCATCGCTTCTGAAATTGGTTCTGAAGGCCGTAACTTCCAGTTCTCGCATCACTTGGTGCTGTTTGACTTGCCGCTTGATGCCGCGCTTGTGGAACAGCGTATTGGCCGCTTGGACCGCATTGGTCAGGACAAGGACATTATCATCCACGTGCCGTACGTGAAGGGCTCGGGTCAGGAAGTGATGTTCCGCTGGTACAACGAAGGCTTGAATTCGTTTGGCGCTCCGCTCATGAGCGGTGGTGAACTCTTCCTCAAGTACACGGAATCACTGATTGAAGCTTTGGCAACGCCGCGCGCTAGCCTTGAAAATTTTGTGAAGAACGTCATCCCGCAGGTCAAGAAAGACTGCGAACAGATGCGTAAGCATATTGAAAACGGCCGTGACCGCTTGCTCGAATTCAACTCCCGCAATCCTGAAAAGGCAAAGGAAATCACAGACGAAATTCGTGAACTTGATGCCGAACCGGAACTCAAGAATCTCGTGTTCGATTCCTTGATGAATCGCGGACTCGATGTTGAAAAGAGCTCTGTGCAGGATTGCTTCCTCATTACGATGGGACCGCAGGTTGAAGCGGGCTCTGTGCCGGGCATGCCTGATTTGGCAATGGCTGCGGCTACTGCTGGCGGTGGACGCGTGAATAGCCAGACTGATCTCTGCGGCGAAGGCGGTGGAGATGGCGACGGCGATGGTCGCGTGAGCGGTGGTACTTGCATGACGGTCACGTTCGATCGCGATGTTGCGATGACGCACGACGATATTGAATTTATCAGCTTGGACCATCCGCTCGCTCAGGGCGTGTTCGATTACGAAACGAGCTTTGGCCGTGGAACGGTGTCTTGTGCCATTTGGCCGAACTCCGGTTTGCGTGGGCTCATGATGCAGTACAACTTTGCTGTGGAACTGCCTGTGTCCGAAGAATGGGGCTGTGCCGATATCGCAGGGCCGAAGTATTTCAAGGTGCTGGTGAATGCGAAGGGCGAAAACATGTCCGAGCATTTCGATGCGCTTTCGGATGCGGCGCTCAAGGATGTTGGCGTTCCGCAGGGCAATGCGGCTGTCGATATGACGCTCCGTTACTTTGCTAAGGATGGTCTTGCTAAGGCTCGCTTGATTGTTTCTGAACAGGCTAAGAAGTATGCTGAAGAAGCGGCAAATGCCGTGGAAGCGCGTTCGGAACAGGAATACCAGCGCATGAACCATTTGCTCTCGATGCGTGGCAAGGCGGGTACAAGCGAAGCTTTGAAGCAGCTCCGCAAGAACGTGCAGGAACGCAAGAAGATTGTGGCTAACCCGCAACTCCGCCTTGATGCCATTCGCTTGGTGGTGTGCAAGTAAACTATTGACTAATAACTAACGACTGAAAAATGAGTGAATTAAGAAAGAACATTTTAGATGAAGCTCGCCGCGTGGTGGTGAAGATTGGATCTCGCATTCTCGTGGATTCCGAGCGTGGTGGCGTTCGTACGCGTTACATCCAGAAGCTCGCGGATTCCGTGGCACGCTTGATGGATGCTGGCAAGGAAGTCGTCATTGTCACGAGTGGCGCTGTGGGTACGGGCATGGCTGAACTGGGTTACGCTCAAAAGCCGACCGTGCTTGCCGAAAAGCAGGCATGCGCTGCCGTGGGTCAGATTGACCTCATGTACGCTTATCGCGAAATGTTCCGCTGGGTGCAACTCTCCGTTGGTCAGATTCTCTTGTCTGCAGAAGACTTCCGTGATCGTGCGCGTTACAAAAATTTGCAGAACACCATCAAGGCAATGCTTGCCCGTAAGATTGTTCCGATTATTAACGAGAACGACTCCTTGGCTGTCGCTGAAATCAAGGTGGGCGATAACGACAAGCTCTCGAGCGATGTGGCGTTGTTCCTTGATGCAGACTTGCTCCTCATCTTTACGGATGAAGACGGCTTGTTTGATGACAATCCGAAGAAGAATCCGAACGCACGCTTGTTGAACTTTGTTCCTGAAATCACGCCTGCGATTTTGGCTTTGGCCGGAAAGCCCGGCGAGGCCGGATCCGCCGTCAGTACTGGCGGCATGAGGAGCAAGCTCGAAGCCATTCGCAATGTGACGAAGAGTGGCGCAAATGCGTTCCTCGCTAGCGGTATGAAGGTACTCCCGCATCAGGTGTTCTTTGAAAATGCAACAGGTACGTTGTTTGCAGGTTCCAAGAAAAAGCTCAATAGCCGTCAGCGCTGGCTGAGCTTCATTACGACGCCGCGTGGAAGCGTGATTGTCGATGAAGGTGGCGTGAAGGCTTTGCGTGAAAATCATTCGAGCTTGTTGCCGGTTGGCGTGATTGCGGTACAGAAGCATTTTGACAAGGGCGACTTGATTGAAGTCCAGGACGAAAAGAAGAATCCTGTGGCTCGCGGTGTCGCTGGTTTTGATAGCGAAACGCTCAAGCTTGTGCTCCGCAAGAAGACTGCCCAGGTGCACGAAATCTTGGGCAAGAACGTTCCTGATGAACTTATCCACAAGAACGACTTGGTTGTATTCTAACTAGGTGACTTTAGACCGCTTTAGACAAAAGGATCAAACGTATGGCTGAAGATCAGAATGTCGAAGAACTGGCCGAAGAATCGGCGGAACTCCCGAAAGTTGAAAGTAGGGAAGACCTGGCTCGTATTATACAGGCGCTTGTGTTTGCGTCTCCGGATGTCGTGACGCTCAAGAAGCTTCGCGAAATTCTCGGCGATTTTTTGGATGCTCGTTCTGTGGCGGATGCACTCATTACCGCGAACGATTCTTTGAACAAGATTCAGTCTCCGTTTGAAATTGTGGAACAGGCGGGCGGTTACCGCTTTAGAACACGTGCAAAGTATTATCCATGGGTGCGCAAGCTCTTCCCGGAAGCTAATGCAAGGCGCCTCTCGCAGGCGGCGCTTGAAACGCTTGCCGTGATTGCGTACCAGCAGCCGATTACGAAGGCTGCGATTGAACAGGTTCGTGGCGTTTCGTCTGCGGATGGTCCGATCCGTAACTTGCTTGACAAAGGCTTTATTACTTTGGGTGCAAGAGCCGAAACTGTTGGTAACCCTTATACTTACGTGACCACGCAGGAATTTTTGAAATACTTTGGTATCAATCGCATTCCGGAAGACTTGCCGCGTTTGCGCGAATTCAGTGAACTTTTGGAAGCGGGCGCTTTGGTGCCGCAGTACTCCAAGCCTGATAACGCTCCGGAAGAACCGACTCCGCTCGAAGAATCGACTGACCAAATTGAATTGTCTATGGGAGATGCTTAATGGCCGTTACTCCGTTGATGCAGCAATATTACGAAATCAAGAAAGAAAATCCTGGCTGCATTTTGTTTTTCCGCATGGGCGACTTCTTTGAACTTTTTGAAGATGACGCTGTAATCGCCTCGAAAATTTTAGGTTTAACGCTCACGAGCCGCAATAACGGCGCCTCCGGTGCAACGCCTTTGTGCGGGTTCCCGCACCACGCTGCTGAACGCTATGTGCCAAAGATGGTGGCTGCCGGCTACCGCATCGCCATTTGCGAACAGGTCGAAGACCCGAAACTCGCGAAGGGCATTGTCAAGCGCGACATTGTTGAAATCATCAGCGCCGGCACGGCGATGAACGAAGAAAACCTCAATGCAAAAGAGGCAAATTACCTTTGCGCTTATGTGCCTGCGACAAGCGATGACGGCAAGGGCGGAAACGGGGATGTAGCTGCGTTTGCGATTGCTGATGTGACGACGGGTTACTTGGCGACGTGCCGTAGCAGTGTGCAGGCTTTCGAATGCGAATTCAGCCGCCGCATGCCCAAGGAAATCGTGATTCCAGAAGGAACGACAATCCCTGCGGCGATTATGGACTTGATCAAGGCGGAAAACGTCTTGGTCACCGAACTCCCGGCGATTTTGTTTGCAGAAGACCAGGCGAAGGACGTGCTGTTTACGCACTTCAAGGTCGAAGCGCTTGATGGCCTTGGCTTGGATGGTCGCGTTTTTGAAACGTCCGTGACGGGCGCCTTGCTCCAGTATTTGATCAACCAGAAAAAGTCCGAACTGTCGCACTTTACGACGCTCGAGATTTTGAATCTGGACGATTACATGACGCTCGACCCGAGCACGCTCCGCAACTTGGAACTTGTGCGTCCGCTGAATGCTGACGATTATTCCAGCACGCTTTGCTCGGTGCTCGATTTTACGGTGACGGCGATGGGTGGGCGTACGCTCAAGGACTGGGTGAGCCATCCGTTGATTGCTGTGGACCGCATCCGCGAACGCGAAGAAGCGGTGGGCGAACTTGTCCAGAATCCTGTGGCGCTTGATGAACTCAAGGAATCGCTCACGTCGATTCTCGATATGGAGCGCTTGATGGGCCGTGTCGGTAGCGGTCGTGCAAATGCGCGTGACCTCGCGGGAATGGGACGTTCTCTTTCGCAGGCATCAAAGGT
>Ga0256407_10003195_pt1 | contig 29671 bp, 28 predicted proteins | sample RumenRJG_04DNA_FD_193489 | JGI IMG/M metagenome (GOLD analysis project Ga0256407, IMG submission 193489) | Bovine rumen microbial communities from Lethbridge, Alberta, Canada - RJG_04 | ecosystem: Host-associated > Mammals > Digestive system > Stomach > Rumen | place: Canada: Alberta...
GCCCCCTGAAGGAACCGACTACGCCTGGGTCCAGATTTACGGCACCGATAAAATCGTAAAGACCAACAAAGACGGCGAATTTTCACTCGATTCACTCCCGCCTGCAACATACCAGATTCGAGCCATTTTGCCCGACGAAAAAGCCACTATTGGCGAAGCCTCCATTACAATTTCTGCTGGCGAAAAGAGCGAAATCCAAACGCTCGCAAAGCCAACTCTCGAAAATGAGCATCTGGAGCAATGGGCACATGCCCGCACCATTCCGCTTGATTCTACAATCTCGGATTGGATGAAACCCATTGCAGAATCCACCGTTGTATTTGTGCGATTAAACGAAACAAACTTCGATTTTAGCGAAGCTATGGAAAACGGGAACGACATCCGATTCACCGACCAAAGCGGGAACCGACTCGCATTCAAGCGAGCTTTCTGGAACAGCACCACTCCAGACACTCCGCAGTCCGCAGAATTCCAAATCCGCATCAATGGAACATCTAGCGTCGAAAGCATTGAAATGTACTGGGGCAAGACCGCCGCGCTCGACGCAAGCGCAAGCAGCAACATTTGGGCAGGCCTCCCCGACTCGCTCGTGAAAGCCTTCCATTCCGTCAAGCTCATTGACTTCGAAAATCAAAAACTCGAATCTGCATTTGATTACAGCGACGGCGCTCGTGAATGGTATTTCTTGCCGCAAGATTCCAACGTCACGACAACTCCCTCAAGCGAAAACGCAAGCGAAGCCTTCGAATTTAACGAAGAACGCAACGGCTACGTTTTCCATTGGAAGAGTACCACCAAGACAAAAAACAAATGGTCCATGATCGGAACACGCATCAACCGCAATCCAGCAAGCCTTGAAGGCATCGATTCAATCGCATTCTACGCCAAAGGCAAGGGCGAACTCGGTTTTGCGGTAGAAGTTCTCGACGAGCCGACCGGAAAAACAAAGTATGTGGACTATCTCGATTCCACCTGGAAACGCTTCAGCTTTACGCCAAGCGATTTTGTCGAAGGCGATGGCGAATACGGCAACAAGGGCTGGGACTTTGTAAAAGCCCGCGTCACGACATTCACCATCTGGATTGTAGACGAAAGCGAAATATGGATTGACGACATTATTTTATACGGAGTAAACCGCGATAATTTCAACTAGTCATTAGTCATCAGTCATTAGTTAATAGTTATTGGTTGAAGCTAATGACTATTGGCCATTGACTATTGACAAAGTATCAGATGTCTTTCCCGCTTTTGGCGAGGAACGCAAGCAGCACAAAGCATCCCGCAACCACACCAATCAAAGGCAAGTCCGAAAGTTCTCGCAGCACCATGCGCAAAAGGCGCACCATCTGCGAACTCGCAAAAGCATACCCCACGCTGCACAGCACAACAAACAATGCAAAGCGCCCGATGAACGGGATGCTTTTCGTAATGCGCTTGAAATAGTTGTTGATGCAGGCGCCATAGAGCATCAAAAGCGTTGCAATCAGCCCAACCGAAATCGAATTCAGGTGCGCTCTCAGAAAATTGGCAAACTGGTGGATGTAAGGTTGCATAACTTCAATATAGTCAAAGTAAATCGTTCAGCAGTTCATCAAGCTGGCGTTCCACATGCATTTTATCGCCATCGTTCATGATCGTGCGAATCCGCTTGCCCGGGAAAAGCTCCGGAGCACAGGCGCCACGCTGATTTTCAATACGGCGTCTGGCATCGCTTTCACTGAGACCGCGGTCTACCAAGCGTTCCAAGCGCACATTTTCAGGAGCATCAACAATCCAGATTTCGTCGAGCATTTTCACAAGTTCCGGCGCTCGCGAAAAAAGCGCGGCCTCCACGAACCGGCACTTGTCCGCGACTTTCTCGGCAAAGAAATCTGCCACGGCGCGGTTCAAGTACGGGTAAACAATCTGCTCCAACTTCACGCGGGCTTTTGCATCCGCAAAAACGCGGTCCGCAATCAGCGCACTATTCACGCCCGTTGGCGTCAAGCTTTCTTCGCCAAAGAACGATGCCATTTCAGCGCGAAGCCCTGCCGAAGCCCGGTAAAGTTCATGAATTTTGCGGTCGGCATCAAGCACCGGGAAATTACGCGTACGCAGCAAGCGCCCTATAAAGGACTTGCCCGCACCAATAGAACCCGTAATTCCAATCTTTAGCATAACGCCACTACTCCGCGTCCATTAAAATCAACGACCGAGCGAAATCAGGCACAAGCCAATCACCACGCCCAGCATCGCAAAAAACTTCATCTTGCTCTTGCGTTCCTTGAATATAAGAATTCCCGCCAAGAAGCTGATGAACACACTCGAACGACGTAGCACTGTAATGATAGAAATCAACGCATCCGAATCGCTCACCGCCAAAAAATAGCAACGGTCAGCGACAATCAACAGCGCCGCAACCGCCAAAAACGACCAACGAAACTGAAACGGAGTCGTCTTCTTGCGCGTCGGGTACCACGTGAACATCGTCGTCAGGAACTGCACCACGCACATGTAAATACTGAACCACACCTGCACCGTCAACGGCTCGAAATTCATGCGCTGCAAAATTAGCTTATCGTAAATGCCGCTGCATGCGGCAAGAATCGTCCCAAGGAGCATCGCCACAACCCAGCCGTTGCTAAAGAAATGCCCCATCTCCTTGCGTCCCGCAAGCGAAAGCCCGATGTACGAACAAACGCAAACCACAATACCGACCCACTGCATCACCTGCGGGCGCTCCCCCAGAAACCCGACCGCGATCATGATTGTAAACAAAGGAGCAAGTGCACGAATCGTCGTCGAAATGCTGAGCGGCATATGCGCAATCGCACTGTACGTAAAGAGCCAGCTCCCGCCGACAATCACCGATTTAACCATCAAGAACAGGTGATCGTGCAAAGTAAGCGGTTCGCAGTGTCCCGACAAAAGCACGGGTAGCATAAACAAAGCGTAAAATACACTGCAAAGTAACAGAACCGGTCGAACAGCGTTATCCTGAACCGATTTTTTCTTGGCCAAATCGTAAAAGCCGAGAAAAACAGCCGAAGCAAAAGCCAATATTAACCATGACATAACGCGCCAAATTTAAAAATTGCTAGCCAATAATCAAAGGTTTTTCCTATTATTTAAACGTTAAACAACCCAACAAGGAGAAAGAAATGGGTATCAAAAACAAAGCAGCTTCACTCATTGAAGAATTCAAGGCGTTCGCCTTCAAGGGAAACATCGTTGACATGGCCATCGGTATCATCATCGGTGCCGCATTCGGAAAGATCGTCAATTCGTTCGTCAGTGACGTCGTAATGCCGACCGTTACCGCCATCATCGCCAAGTGTGGCGGCCAGAACGCAGGCGAAGGCATCAAGACCCTCGTCTACACAACCTCCGAAGGCATCGCCATTCCTTACGGCACCTTCATCGGTGAAGTCCTGAACTTCCTGATTGTCGCATTCGCCGTATTCCTCTTGATGAAGAAATTCCTCGGCTTTATGCAGAACATGCGCAAGAAAAAAGAAGCAGAAGCCGCAGCAGCACAGGCAGCACCTCCGGCACCGAGCGCCGAAGAAAAGCTCCTCACCGAAATTCGCGACTTGCTGAAAAATAAGTAGTCGGTAGGCAGTAGGAAGTAGACAGGATCGCAATAGTAAAAGTCTTTGTTTACTGAGGGGGAAGTCTCCCCCTGGCTCGCACTACATTGCTCGCCACCCTCTCTAACGGGGAGGGCCCCGTAACGCCCCCGATGCAAAAAACGCGCAATCCAATTGCGCGTTTTTTTTACTGTCATGCCGGACTCCGTTCCGGGATCGCCACTTCCTACTTCCTACTTCCTACTTCTAACTTCCTACTTCTAACTTAATCTCCACATCCGCTTTAAACGGCAGATCTTCCGCCTGCGGCGTCGCAATCACGACCTGGCATTCCTTCTCGCGAATGAGAGCCGCAACCGCATCACGACGGTTCACATCCAGCTCGGCGAAAATATCATCTAACAATAAAATCGGTTTTGTCAAGTAGCGCGACGCCACATCGACCGCCGCAAACCGCATCGCGACCGCCGCCGAGCGGCATTGCCCTTGCGACCCGACAGAACGCATCTCGTAGCCCGACGCACACAACGCCAAGTCATCACGGTGCGGCCCCGCCATCGTCATCCCCTGCAAGCGTTCCACAAATTCCAAATCCGCAAGTTTTCGCGCAAACGCGTTCCGCAGCATTTCCTCGCTCACCGCATCCGAGCTGTCCGCAGCCTCCCCGGCGGCATTCACAGAACCGCCCGCAGGAATCTCGTCCATCATCTCTTCCGAAAGCGGATCCGCAACATCCAGCGCATCAAGCGACTTTAGAATCGAACTCTTGTAAGCGCAAGTGATCTCATCCACCCCGCCCGAAAGCTTGCGATAGTACCGCGTGATAATTTCCGAGACCTCTTTAGAAAGCGCAATTCGCGCCGCCCAAAGCTTTGCGCCAAGTTCAATCAGCTGTTGCGTCAGCACACGGAACAAGTCCTCACCGCCAACAGCAGCGCCATTCTGCTTGAATTCCTTGAGCCATTTATTGCGCTGTTGCAAAACGCGCTTGTAGCGGCGCAGCACCAAAGCATTCGCCGCCGAGCGGTAACAGAGAATTTCATCGAGCCAATGCCTGCGCACTTCCGGCCCGCCACGCAAAAGTTCAATGTCCGAAGGCTGCATAATCACCGCCGGACACGTCCCGAAAAACGCTGTCGGAGACTTAAGCGTTTCACCGTTTTCACGCACCTCGCTCCCGCGAGAAAACACGCGAAGCGCCCGCATCCGCTCGCGCCCTTCGTCCTCAAATTCACCTCGAAGAATCAGCTCGTTCTGCTTCCATGTAATCAGCTCGCGCAAGTCTCGCGACCTAAACGAGAATCCCTGAGCAAGCAGGTGGATCGATTCCAGAATCGTCGTCTTGCCACAACCATTCGGCCCGCAAATCACGTTTATGCCAGCATCGAAGTTGCAGTCCATAGATTCTAGACTGCGCACCTTCGAAATGAACACTTTGGAAATCAAGGAATGTATCCCCGTAAACCAAGATTAAACGGAGTCCAAAGCCCCGCTCGCGATTCATAGAGGAACGCGTAGTTCACCTCAATCGGGAACTTCTTGCGACCAACGCGGATTTCAAACTTGTAGCCTGCACCAATCATCCAGTCCAGATCATCCATACCCAGGCGGAGCGTTCCATTCGGGATCACTTCGCATTCAAAACCCACGCGTCCCGTCCAGACATGAAGCTGCGGGTCAAACGCCAAAAGCGTATCGGCGACCTGATAATCCAAAGCCTCAAGCCAGGCGTAGACAGGCTTGCCCATAATGTTAGAGCGGTAACCAAGCCCAATCTGCAACACCTTCGGGCGTACGCCCTCAGTCGATGCAAGCGAATTGTCCTTGCTCGGGTTCTTCGACCATTTTGCAGACAAGTTCTCACTAAAACTCAAATTGCGGATCACGACAGAAGAAGACCATTTATCATTCCACTGGCGGAACCAGCTCAAGTTGATTGTCACCGGACTGCGGAACGATTCTTCAATGCCTTCGTAATACTGAGCAATGTCCAAATTATCATAGCTCATCGAGAACGAAAGACCAAACGCATCACGGCGCGTTGCACGGAAGGCAAAGCCGAGATAGAACATCGAGAAGAACGGCTCTGCCGAACCCATCGTCTGGTCATCATCGTCGATCACCTTAAAATCGGTGTCTCCACGGTAAAGCATCGCAAAGCCAACGCCCATGCGCTTTCCGACCTTACCTTCAATGCCCAAGGCGCCCCCCAAGCGGTCCAGGTCGCGCTTTTCAACATTCATCGTAATGCCGATATTTTCGCGAAAGCCAAGCAATGCCGGATTCCAGTACGCCGCAGGCATCGTCGCCGTATCCGCCGTACCCGTGTTACCACGACCCAGTTCACGCACACCGGCGCCCATGCGTTCCACAAAGCCATCAAAACCGCCAAGTTCAGACTTTTTCGTAAATCCAAGCGCCATTGCCGAAGTTGCAAAAGCTCCAACAGACAAGACTGCAACGACAAGATTCTTAAACTTGATCATCTGAAGTTACCTCCCAGCGTCATTGCCTTGCCCCAACCAATATGGCCATGATTGTCCTTTACCCTGATATAGTAAACGCCCATCGTGCAGTCTTTACCATGATCATCACGACCGTCCCAGAAATCTTCTTTCGGGTTCGTGCTTCGTGACGCATCGGCATCGCGAACAGCGTCCTTTACAATCGTACGCACCTTGCGCATATCGTAACTGAACACTTCAATCGTGATCTTCGATTCCTTGCCTACTTTATATGAAACCAGCGATTCATCGCCAGGAACAATCACGGACGGGACCATTCGAATAGATCCCAAGTTATTGTCAAGTTTTGCGCGATTCAAAAAAACAGTCCACGTCGCTCCAGAATCCGCAGACACAGAGACACCATTTCCATCCGTCGCAATAGCAAGCCCCATGCGGTCTTTCGAAAGCGGGAACGTGCACATAGACCCGATAACAGCCTTACGGTCCGTAGCACCGGTTTCATAACCATAAAGCCACTGGAGCTTATCATCATCATCTTTTTCCCAAGCCCTGATTCCCAAAGAATCCAGCTTCATGTAACCGCTAATGGCACCGCCAATGTTACGGACCAGCACAAAAGCGGTCTTACCCAAAAACGCAACACTGCTTACCGTGTAGTCGGCCTCATCGTAAATATCCTTTTTCTGGACCTTACCTGCGGTATCCAGAAAATTCACCTTGGAAAAGTCTTTCGCCTTTTCGCCATACAGCTGCCAGAGTCCGCCTACGACATCATCGCTACCTTTTTTCTTGTAGCTGGTCTCAGCAACAATCTGGAGCGGCTTTCCGCCCATCCAAAGGCCCGTGACACGGGAATCCCTCAGCTTTTCCGAAACATTCTTAAGCTCGCTCGAAGTCTTCACCCAGATGCCCTTCGCCGTAGCAAGCCAAAGTTCATTAGTCTCCGGATGCAGGCGAACATCAAAAATTTCAGGATTATTTTCCAAATCAAGCTTTGCATTATTCTTAAGAGCTTCGAGCTTTTCGCCTTTGAGATTTAGGACAAACGTCGTATCTTTTGCGCCGTTTTTCCCAGACATATCATGGACCATGACGCCCAAAGCGCCACGAGCAACCCAAAGGCGTTTAGCCGTAGAATCGTAAGCGAAGCCACTTGGCGCATACAGCATCGGTTCGCTTTCCAAAGTATCCGCATCCAGCATGAACTCAATCGGATTCTCGTTGATGTTCTTCAAATCCGGAACCGAAAAGAATCCAAGCGGCTGCAAATAGCGGTCGTTCTTGTCCATTCCGAACATCGGAAGCACAAGGCCAAGCTTAGCCCCTACATAAGTTGCAGGGACTCTCCTACGTTCGGCACGTTCATCATTGCCATACATAATCCCATCGTGGACCGCCGTAAGAGTATCCGTGATCTGCTCCATTGCAGAAGGTTCAAGCGATACAGACCCCTTGCCCGAGACCTTGAATTTCAACAACGTAATTCCGCTATATCCACCATTTCGGGAAACCGCCCACAACGCCCCATTTTCACCAGTCGGCGCAACAGCAAATACATTGTTGCTGAACAGCGTTTCCGCAGCAAAAGCATTCCCGCACAAAGTCCCACACACAAGGAGACCTGCGACAAAAGCGGCTTTCATCATGCCTAGTTTCACGAGCTACCTCATATCGATTTCGTCAACGCCAGCAACAGGCTTGTACTTGAAATCTTCGTTAGAAATTTTCTTGACCACTTTCAAATCTATAATGCCATACCAAGTCGCATTCCCAGCCGGGTCCTCGGTATAGAGCCGCACCGGAGAATAATCCTTCTTTGAAAGCCACACTTCCATCTTGGTAAACTGCCCGGCATACTTCGCCGGATCCAGCTTTAGAATCCAGAGCTTTTGCCCTGCAAATTCACCTTCGCCCATTTCAAGAGCCTTGCAGTTCAGATACTTGAACAAAAGTTCCGACGGATGCAGCGAACTCGACAAGTCTTCCACAGCCTTGATGAGGACCTGCTTCTGTTCCACATTCCACTGCCAAAGGCTCTCGCCATCACTATAGAACTTGATCCCCAGCAGATCAAGCTTAAAACGGTCACCCTCAGCAACCAGAAGGCTACCCGACTGCGTCCTGATATCAGGAGAATCCGCCTGGAAAACCTGCGCCCTGAAATTGAGGCTCCAAGCCTTGCCCGATTTAAACCAATCCTTAGATTTTGCCAAGACCTGGTCTGCAGTCAACGCAAAAACACCTTGCACAAATGCAAGCAACACCAAAAATAAAACACGGGAGGAAAACTTCATATCCACCTTCATTAAAGACTCTATCAAATTTACAAAACTGTAATGATTAAGACTTAACATATTCGTATTTTTGGGGTTCCAGGAACAAAACATTGGTCTCACAGCAAAGATATTTCTATCTTTTGCTCGTAAAAATCAAATAAATCTTTTTTGGAAGGATTGTATGCGTAAAATCATTTTGCCGATTGCCCTTGCAGCTACCAGTTTTGCAGCGGCCGCTGACATCGAAATCCACGGGAATGTCGATTTTGACTTCGCGAGCTACTTCGACAAGGACTTTGACCCCACGAACGCCGCCAACCAGGACATCGATTTGTACGTGAAGGCAAATCTCGACGAAAATGTTTCTGTGACCGTTTACACAAACACAAAGAGCAATGTAACGAATGCAGACCAGGCTGCAGAAATCCGCCACGGACTCGCCCGTTCGACTGCCATCAACAGCGCAGACGACCGCTACACCGCATTTAACTTTGACGGCGTGGAACTCCGCTGGACTCCGTTCCAGGACGTAAGCTTGGTCTTTGGCGACTTGACCTACAACGCAGGTGCATTCAACTATTACTTCTGGCGCGATCCAAGCCGCTACGCCGCCATCGCCCGCAACCATACCGTTCGCGGTATCGGCGTTGAAGTCGGCAACGAGAAGTTTGGCGACGGTAAAGTCTATATCGGTGCAACAGAAGAAAGCAAGAGCGCTATCGCCGTGTTCGCAACTTACGGTCTCAAGCTTTTGAACCGTCCGGACGAACACCTGACCATCACCCCTAGCGTGGACTGGGTTTTCGGTTCTGAAATCGGTCGTGGCTACACCTACTTCTTCGGCACGGAACTCGACTATTCCAAGAGCCTCGAAGTTTTCAACTACAGCGTCTATGCCGCTTATGGTCTGCACCCGTACAAGGGCAAGGCCGTCCACTCCTTCCTCGTCGAACCGAGCTTAAATTACGACTTCTTCAACTTGGGTCTCAACTACTTCTACGCGATCGTCAACAAGGAAGACGACTACAAGGCCGCCGACCAGATTTTCACGGACGACCAGATGCTCTTCGCTGTTGAACCAAGCTTCAACATCACAAAGAAGTTCTCCCTTGGCGTAAGCTTCGAATACCACGATCCAGATTCCGAAATCAAGGATGACGAATTCGAATTTCTCGGCATGAACTTCTACCTCTACCCGACCATCAATACGAATCTCGTATTCTGGTTCGGATACAACTTTAGCGAAGACAAGAATCCTGTCGTCGGCAAGTCCAAGTTCGCCCTCGGCATGAGCGCCCACGCAGAATTCTAGCGTTTGTCATGCCCGCCTCCGAGCGGGCATCGCCATCTCGAAAAAAGCACATACATTTAAAAATCCTCGACAACGTCGGGGATTTTTTTTCATCCTCCGTTTTCGTCATCCTCCGTTAGGAGGATCCATACAGTCCCGAATGCCTTCGCATATTCTCGCATGGCAAGACTTTACTGGATCCTTCGGCTTCGCCTCAGGATGACGTTTTTAATCCCTAAACACTATTTACCGATCCTTCCTACTGCCTACAGCCTACTTCCTACCGCCTACCGTCTACTACAAAAAAAAGACCCGCCGCGCATCCGCGGCGAGCCTCAAACAGTCTTTAAATTCCGTCACGAATTAGTGACCGAGGTACTTACGGCCAATGCCGAAGTTGTCCTTGTATTCGATGTAGTCCGGAACAAAGCTTGCCGGGAAGGAGAAGCTAATGTTCACAGAGCACTGGAATTCGTTCATCAACTTGCCCTTGCCCTTGAACTTCTTCTGCTTCTTTTCAATCTTTTCGTCGCCCTTCTTGCCTACGAGCACTTCAGCTTCGCACCAGCCCGTATTGCCCTTGGCAAAGACTTCCTTGCCTTCGGTAGAGACAAGCTTGATCTGAGACGGATCGAGTTCTGTGTTGTTACCCGTAGATGCCCAGAACTGGAGTTCGCCAGAAAGGGAGGTCTTGGTCATCTTGATGGTCGGCATGGCCATCACGTAGCCCCACTTGTCCACGCGCTGCTTGCCGCTCAAGTCCGGAACGTTTTCGCCGAAGATGAGGAAGTAACCGCGAGTGACCTTGCGGCTCTTGTTCAAGGCAGCCTGAATATCCTGGTTCGTCGGAGCCATTTCAGCCATACGGAGGAGCAAGTATTCCTTCACGACCGGATCGTCTTCGCTGGTAGCTTCGCTCAAGTTGCGAGCGACATAGAGCTTTTCGGTTTCTTCGCGGATGCTCTTGATCGCAGATTCTGCAACGTGGCGGGTCTTTGCGACAGATTCGGCAGAGTCGATCTTTGCAAAAGCGTTGATGATCGTTGCGTAGTCAACACCTTCCTGAGCAGCCTGGCGCTTACCGATATCACCGAGCGTCTTCACGTATTCTTCGACGGTTGCGTCTTCCTTGACCTTACCGATATTGGAGGCAGCCTTTTCAAAGTAGTTGCTGATGAGTTCACTGCTCAAGTCCTTCTTGGATTCCATATCGCCCGCGCGCACGAGAGCGAGGGTGAAGTTGTCAAAGAATTCATCGGACATCTTGCCCTTCTTCTTTGCCTCAAGATAAGAGTTGATAGCATTGCGGTAACGGCCTTCCTTAAGGTGTTCGTCGCCGCGCTTTTCGTTCGTACCCTTACAGCCTGTCATCGCAAAAGCGACAGCAGCAGCCATAGCAGCAATGAAAATCTTCTTCATTTTGTATCCTTCAGATGAAGTTTTATTAGAAAATATTGAAAAGGACTCTTTATCAGGTTAAAAAATAAAATACACCCTTTCAGTTGAAATTTAAATAAATAAATTTATACATACTTACTTTTGTAGGTAAATTTTTATTTGGAGTGCACAAAAACCAATGAATATACTCGTCGTAACTCCAGAAGCGGGAAATTGGAAGGTCCCAAGCCCTCTCGCAACTGCAGTGAACTGCATGACAACCGCATTTGCCAATGCCGGCTCCAATGTCATTACCTGTTCACCGTTCTATAAAGACCATATTGTAGATCCCGACAAGTATCATTGCGTTTACAAGGGCGTCGAAGCATTGCAGAACAAGCCGTTCGAAGTCTGGCGTTCCGACGAAGACCCGCTCCATACCTATATATATAATGAGGAATATTTCGGCAGGCCCTACGTCTATGGACCGCCGCACTCGCTCCCCTACAGCGACAACCACCTGAGATTCGCCATGTTCGCCTCCGCCGTGCTCACATACAGCGCACAAAGCGGCATCGAGTTCCAGGCGATTCTCGGACACGAATGGGGCGGAGCCCTTGTCGGCGCCCTCTGCCACACGGTCTATCAGGAAACATTCCACAACATCCCGTTTTTCTTCAACGTCCATAACATCACCTACGACTTCCATGTGCAGCCGAGCGAAATCGAAAAGATCGGCCTTCCGCGCAAGGACTTCAACATGGACGGCTATGAATTCTGGGGCAAGGTGAGCCTCCTCAAGGCAGGCATCCTGTACGCGAACAAGGTGCTGTTCCCGTCGTCGGGCTACCGCGACGCCATGCTCAATACGAACCTCCCAGGCGGACTCAGCGGATTCTTGAACCGCAACAGCGACAAGCTCCTCGGCATCCAGTTCGGCGTAAACTACAAGTTCTGGGACTTCAACGACACGGCCAGGCTCCCGATCAAGGAAGCCAAGCGTGGCGCAAAGGCAAGCCTCGGGCGCCAGTTCGACATGGACCTCTCGAACAAGCTGATCATTTACAGCCACATGGACATGGAATCGGGCAACGCCTCCGAAACGCTTGCGACAATCCTTTCGGACATCGCCAAGCAGAACGTGCTCATCATCGTAGGCATGTCGCCAGAACATCCCGAGTGGAACTACTACCAGGAAGTTTCGCACCAGTACAGCAACTTCGTCCGCATCCTCCAGTTCGATTCCGAAGAAGCGAACAACAGAGAAAAATTGCGCGACACGCTTGCCGCATCTGACATTTTGTTCGCAGCCAACCTCCAGGAGCCGTCCGCCTCGATCATCCTCAAGGCGATGGCCGCAGGCACACTCCCACTCACGGGCAGGAACGTAGGCATCGCAAGCATGCTCACCGACTACACGCTCGAAACCGCCGGCGAAGCAAACGCGTTCCTCGTCGATGACGCAAACGCGCCGCACCAGATGTTGCGCCGCATCAAGGACGCGATCAACGTGTACAATACGGAAGTCGCCGATTGGGACAAATGCGTTGTGAACGCCTACAGTGGCTTCCATTACGAATGGGCAAAGACAATTTCAAAATATTTACTAACTTTGGGTGAGCTGGGGCTTTAGCTCAATCGGTTAGAGCAGCGGACTCATAACCCGTTGGTTCCCGGTTCAAGTCCGGGAGGCCCCACTAATAGCGCTATCTCACAAAGGTAGCGCTATTTTTTGTGCGTAAAAAACAGAACAAGTTCAATTCAGAATAACAAGCGGAACCCATCTAAAGTAGAACGACTGCACAAAGTCCGACTGTTCTATGGACACCATCGGCCGGTGGTCGCCGCGAACGATAAACCTGTACTCAGGGTGCTTTTCAGCAAGCCGAGCAATCATCCGCAACGTATTCTCTTGCAACGTGAAGTACGTGCAGTCCACATCGGAAAGCGAAAAGATCTTGCAGAAATAGGACTTCTCGAACATGCCAGACCATTCATACAGCGGATGCGCATCCAACGTCGTCCAATAAACAAACTTAGGCGTAGGTTCGCTGAGGAGAGAATCTATATATACAATCATCGCCGAATCGCAAATTCCTACGAAGCCGTTTCGGCAGCTCGGCAGCCCTTGCGCCTCGAACTGCTCCTTGAAGAGCATCTTGTCAAAACCGAATTTCGAATAGTTTTCTCCACGAGCATAGAACTCGCTATCGTAGCCGTGGACATACCACGTCTGCAAACGATGCTCCTTAAATTTCAAGGGCAAGGGTTCCTCTCGAATCTTACCGCGCAAAGCGCCAAAGTCTTCCCATTCCGACCCCTGCGTATGCGAAGCATTGCGCGGATAAAGCCCCAAGAAGCGGGCATGCGAATACGCAAACGGCGAAAGCAAAGCCCTCGTCTGGTCCAGCGATTTTTTCACGCCATAGCTTTCCACAAGAATCATGACCGTCGGCTTTGAAAAATCTTCGACAACAGATTTTTCTTTTTCCCAAACCGGATACGCACTCCTGATATCGTCATTCAAAATCGTATTGTGCCGCAAAACACCAGGCATGCAAAACTGATGGAACCACTTATATACCGTAAAATCAAGAATCGGCTGCTGCGGCTTCAAAAAATTCAGGCCGGCATTTAAAAGCAACACAGAGACAACAACGGCAAAGCCCGCCCGATGCGAAAGCTCCACCCTACGCGCACCCCACAGAACCTTCCGCGCAAAAAGAAGTTCCAGCGAAACAACGAGCGGAGGCACAACAATAAAAAGCAGCGCACCCCACCAGAAAAATTTCGCCAGTCCCCATGCATCCGGGAGCGTCAAAAGCACCGAAGAGTAAAAGAAATTTTCAGCATCGGCCAGAACAAACAAAAGCGCAAACAGCGCATACACCGGGAGCAAGAACCGGCACCGCCGAGGAACCACGGACGCAACAAGAATCATCAGCGCATAAAAAATCAAAGTCGCATAGGCGCAAGCCGAATGATCAACAGCGGCCCACACAGCGGCAGGCGCCAAAAAAGCCAGCTTATAAGAAAAATTAAAACGCGGCAAAAGCAAGAGGACCATCAAAAACAGGACATCTGCCGACAAAATCCCATGCAACTGCGGAGAATCATAAACCCTGCACGCCACATACGCAAAAAACGCAGCCACAAGCGCAGGCAAGACAAAATACAGAATGTTTAATTTTCTCCGCAACATATCACCCGCTCCACATGATAAAATAAACTACATAAAACAAAGCCGATGAAATATGAAAATTTTTTATTCAATCTGTATTTCTTGCTCCAAATTATCTTATTTTTTAAACAGAAACATCATTATGGAGTACTATGGAAAAGCAAGGATTTTCCATTATTGAATTGATGGTCGCCCTCGTCATCATGGGCGTCCTCGCGGCGGTTGCGGTCCCGAAACTTTTCGGCATGATCGACAAGTCCAAAGCAGCAGAAATCAGCCTCGCCGCAGGCACCTACATAAAGCTACAGGACATCTATTCTTTCGAGCATCACAAAGGCGGCAGCTGGCAAGCCATCGGGTATAAATCCCCCGCCGGAAACTCCACAGGCAAGGCAAGGACATCCGTTTTCGAATACGACGCCTCCGAAAGCACATACAACTGGTCCGCAGAATCCATCGTAAATTTGAACGAATGCCCCAAAGGCAGAATATGGTTTGTCAACTACAAGCTAGAGACAAACAACCACGCTATTTACTGGGCATCATCCGACGACGTGACAAACTGCAGCGGAGCGTTAACCCCCAAATTCAGCAACTTAAGTACAACCGCCACAGCCATCACATCCGCAGGCGGGATGGAATAATTTAAATCCCGTACGGCAAGTTTACTTTACGATGAAAAGCAAAAGTATTGGAGCTACGGTCCATCGTACATTGCGGAAATGTACAAGAAAGAAATGGCAAAATAAATTTGTGCGATAAAACTTTAAAATTCCCACTTTGAATCAAAGCCTAGAATTCGTTCGCATTGGACGTTTTTTATCATGTTCATCTGCGAAAGACGATTCTCGGTGAATTTATCATCACACGGAACAGATAGCGGAGTCTCGCGAATATCCTCTACGCATTTCTTGATTTCAGGCGTGAGAATTGCACGGGCCGGAGCGACGTAATCGCTTCCGATTACAGGGCCTCGCTTTGACAGGTATTCGTCAAAGTCTGGCTTTGATCCGTCTGCGCGCACTCCGAAATCGAATCCGTCTTCGGCAAGAGGGACGAAAGCCATATTAAAGTCGAAACAAGGGTTCAGTGCGATACGTTCAAAGGACTCGTTATTTACCAAGAAACCGAAATTTCCAAAGTGCCTATCAGAATTTAGCGTAATGCAATCCGCCACAACCATTCGGCGGAATTCGTCTTCGCAATTAAATTCACGATAAATTTCAAGCAGCTTCGGAAGAGTCAACCGCTCTTTATAAAACAGCGCTATCGATCGATAACCAAATTCCTGGCTTGTGAAAAGCTTGCAATCAGACACAACTCGACCATCGTATTTTTTCAAATCGTATTTTACCGAACTGCAAATTTTGTCAAAAACCTGGCTTGCAAGAACTTCGCCATACGGTTCAAGCCCAGCATTCCTGGCTCCCGAGCGGCCCGCTTTTATAAGATGGATTCCGTCTTTCTCGTTCAACCAACATTTGTCGTAAGCTCCGTCGGTTGTGAGTTCAGGAGATGTTGTAGACATCTGGATTCCAAACAAACCGTTTCCATCAAACGACAGCTTCGAAATTACTTCGTCAAATCGATTCTCATATAGATTGACATCTTTCCAAGACGCATTTTCGCGTTCACTTTTCACCCAAAGTGTATCGGTCAAGGAGAGACAATGCGTCAAAGCGATAAAACCGCTCTTTGTTTTACCCCCGCATAATTCCAATATTTTATTCACGTGGCTGCGGTGTTTTGCAGCACTTCTATCAGCCACCCATGAGTCAATATTTTCGCACCAGAATGGCAGGGGCGCATATGTTTTTACGATTTTGCAAAACTCAAGTTCACCTTCACCTTCGATGATGAAGTCGCAAAGGCGAGTTTCCCTATTCATAAGAGTGTAGATTAAATTTTGCATATCCTTACATGATATAGAATATTTCGGGAAAGAAGTCAACCTTGCCGACGCAGGACTGATTGTAAAGACCGATTTCATCCCGATAATGAATTCGCCCCGAAAGTGGGTGGAGTATTTTCGAAGCCCATTTTTAATCAGTTGCGTCGTCACATCAAAAGCCAGTGAATATAAAGGTGATGTAAATATCTCGTACGCCAAAATATCAAAGAACATGTTCTTCGGGACGAAGATTCTTGAAAATGGAGTACGGATCGCAACTGCAGAAAAGGCGGTCCTTGACACGCTCTATTTTTATCAGCACAAAAAAACATTTTACTTTAATGTTTTTCAAGACATTAATTTTTCAACGTTATCAAAAGAAATTTTGGATTCGTATTTGGAACATTACGCCAATCCAAGATTCAAAGCATTTGTAAGGAACACCGTTTATGGAGAACTTTAAAAGCACCGAAGCCCTATTGTCGTGGATTGTTGATTTTTTCGCTCAAAAATTTGGCAATTCCGCAATTTTGAAAGGAGGCATGTCGCTTCGTTTAATGCACAGCCCTCGATACACAAACCAAAGCGGATCCAAAAATGGAAATTTTGTACAAGCGATTAAAAAGCGCTCGCTCGTATAAAAATGTCGTGGCAGCAAAAAATATTGGCGCCCTCGTCGAAAAAATGCGCAAATGTGCCGAGAGCTTGACGGAAAGCTCTTTCTCAGAACTTGTACCGTTACTGGATGCTGTCGAACTCGCTGGGCTATCTTTCAGAATGAGACCATCCATATTAGCGCTTTGTGATAAGATGACAAAGCAGTCACTCTAACTGCACCGATGTTGGTAAAGTTCGGAGTCAATGCCGAGAATTTTCATCAATAGCGTCACTATATGCGTAGAGAAAATCTTTCATATTCGCCTGCCTGATTAAGAGTTCGTCGCTTATTAAACTTGGTTAGGTCTACAATAATATATTAATATTTGACCATTTTACTCAATTTTATATATTTCTCTACATGGAAAAGCAAATAACATGGACTGTGGCTGCAATTAGCGAATTTGCAAAAGCAAAAGCGCTTTCGGTAAAGCAAGCTTTTAATTATCTGAGCCTTTTTAAAGGAATGGATTTTTTAGAAAAGCACTATGGGGCAGAACATTTGCTTTCTTTTGATGACACCGTTGAGGATTTGACCGCAATCTGTCAAAGAAACGGAGGTCAGATTCAATGATATTGTATCACGGATCCAATTGCGATATTGAAAGCATTGACTTGTCCATGTGCAACCCCGTAAGAGGCCAAATGTATGACTCCTAAACAAGAATTTCTCGTTGAAGGAATTGTCGGCGACATGGCAAAATGGCTGATGGAAGAACGCAAGCTTTCACTGCAGTCGGCATTGAGCCTCATCTACAATTCAAGAACTTTTGAATTGCTACAAAATCCGGCAACAGGTCTTTGCACGGAAAGTTCAGCCTACAATTATGATTTGTTGGATTCCGAATTAAAGAATGGGAAAATAGTTCAAACGGAACTATAAAATTCCCTTCGTTCCCTAAAAGGGATTCTGTCGTCTAACGGGAATTACGACACGCTGCGCACAGAGGCTTTGGAAGAAACCGACCTTGTTCGCTTCAGACTTTTACATATCTTTGCTTGCTGCTCTGCGGTTTCTCGGGAATCGTTAATTTTAGAGAACCGCTATTTATTAGTGGCTGAACAATGTGGCTCATCGTGTAGAAACGCGACTTGCCCGTAAATGCCTGCAATTCCGCACGGCTTCTTGGAACCGAACAGAACGCTAGGATATCGCTTGGTTTGCCGGAATATTCCTGTTCATTCACGGAGTTATAAAGGATTGCGTAAAACTCCCCGTGTCGTACAGAAAACTCAGGGGGAAGAAGTCCAGCCTCCTGCATCTCTTTTTGTATTGTCGGTATTCCCGAATAACGGTTTTCCGTAACTTTCAAAATTTCGAGAATATTTGCTAGGACCGCATTTCGCGTATCGGGGCGAACCTTGCCTAAGTTGTTCAATGTATTTTTCCCGTAGAGTCCGCCACTGTTGATAACCTGGAGTCTGTCATCGTACATTTCAATGCGAACAGGAACATTTTCGGAATAAATGCTGTAATCTCGATGAACTAGAGCGTTCAGGATGATTTCACGAACAGCCACAATGGGGTATTCTTCTTTGTCAACCCGCCTTCCTTCTTTGTCTATAATCGTTTTATGACGGCTGTTTTTTTGAACAAAAGAAATTGCGTCTTCCAGCATCTGCGGGATTGTTCCGGTTATTCTAGCGTTGTCGATAAAACGTTCTCCCGAATTTCCGAGTACCCCCATTTCTTTGCCAGGAATTCGAACTGCAGTTATGCAGAATTGGGGAAGATATCCCTGAGGGTATTTGGAAAACGTAAGTATTCCGGCTACCGTTGGCAATCCCGAATGAAGAACACCCATCAGCTCCAAAATTTCTGCGTCGTCTACATTTATTGCCAGATTTTTTCGTTCTTTTTTGCACTGTTGGATATATCCGTCAAGGTCTGATTTGTTCAATGATTGAATGGGTACATCTGAAATCGGCCTGGCATCGTCGCGGATGTGCTTACGGTAAGCTTCGTAACTATAAACCTCGTATTCGCTCATCGGTTCGTCGGAATCACCGACTCTAACGAAAGACCCCTTGATTCGTCCAATCCCTTTGTAGAAGACCGGACGGTGAACGATTTCTACGCCGGGAATTTCTGCGGAAACGACCTTTTTGTCGTCGATAGTGCAAACCGTGAAAAGGGGCCGGACACAAGGCTCCATTTCCTTGCACTGCTCGTTCACCTTTTTTTGAATATCCTGAGCGTCATATACTCCTACAACATCGTAATTTCGTTTCTCGTCAACGCCAAAGATAATCGTTCCACCTTCATCTTGATTCGAAAAAGAAGACAAGGAGTCGTACAAACGCTTGGGACAGCCATCATGGGCTGCCTTAAGCTCAAGATATTGCGTTTCGCAACGATTGGATTGAATCTGCTTGACTAACGACACGAGGTCCTTTTCTTGCATTTGGGCATCTCCAGTTGTTTGTTGACAGATAATATATATTTTTTAGCAACAAAAATAGATAGTTTGACAACTTTTTAAATAGTTTGACAAGTAATTTTGCAAATTTGTCAAGCAGTTGTCAAATCTTGAGATTTTTTGCAAAGCAAAAAGAAGAACGCTGTTTTAAGCGCCTCTCACAGCAACCTACGTGAAGTTGCAGGATGCTTATGTGTCAGAAAAGGGTGATAAGCTCGGCAACTGGAATGCAATTGGTTACAAAATGCCGAGTAGCGCAACATTCCATTATTACGATGGCTCCACCGAAATTACCGACAAAACAGGTAAAAGCTCAGAAGCCGCAAGCGATGTTGATCTTGCAACCGGTATCTCTCCGGCATGGAAAGCTGTGCCTCAGACAGCTTTGAACGACTGCCCCACTGGAACAAACAGTGCTTGGATTATCAATGTCACTGCAAGCACCTCTGGAGAAGGTGACGCTGCCAAAACAGAAGGTGGCGCAGCAATCTATGAAGCAACAAATGGTAACGCAGATTGCTTGGCTTTGACCCCGAGCTTCACCAAGTTGACCACCAAGGCTGCTAAGGAATAATCCGTAATAGCATTACGATTAAAGCTTAAAAAGAGAACTCCAATCGGGGTTCTCTTTTTTTGCAACCTGGCAACATTTAAAAAAGCCAACTCATTCAAGAGATGGCTTCACACATAAAATTAGTCAAATTACGATTATTTTGCCGCCTTAGCCGCCATCGTCTTCTGCAGTTCCAATACTTTTTCTTTGGGCAGATGTGAATACTTCACGATTTCTTCGATAGGCTTATTGTCGGCAAGCATATCAAGCGCCGTAAAATATTTCAATCACTATTCTTTTATGCCGAGAACTTGTTCAACAGTAATGCCGAACGCATTTGCAATAACATCTGGAGCGACTTTTTGAGATAGCAGCGATTTTATCGCATTATCTCTTTTTTTCTCACCATCAATACGTTGCTTTTCTACACCCTTTTCAAAGCTTTCATCAATAGCGTCACTATATGCGTAGAGGAAATCTTTCATATTCGCCTGCCTGATTAAGAGTTCGTCGCTTGCCGTATCGCATTCAATTCGCCTCAGGGCATCTTCGAAAGTCGGATTGTCGAATTCCGGCAGCGAGCTTGAAGAACCCGCATTCTTCAAGATATAAAGCCAACGATCCTCGTCCGTTTCGAGCTTGTCTTTCAGCTTATTAAACTTGGTTAGGTCTACAATAATATACTTATTTTTTTGCAGAAATTGGAACGCAGCCAACCCTGCCGATGCTGGACTGATTGTAAAGGCCGATTTCATCCCGATAAACATTCTCCATAAACTGAACGGGATGATCCATGATCCAAATAGAATATATTTCTGGCAACTTGTAACGGAACTTTTCCTTTTTTGCGTCAGGAATATTCCGAAAGCCAATATCCTTGTTGTAGTCGTTCTTCGCCCTCAACAGCAAAAAAGCATTGTATATCATCATGCGGTCGATGTAATCGTTCAACTTGAGTTTTTGCATTTCGACATCGATCCGCTTTCCCGCTCTGGTCCTCGCTCCAATATCAAACTTGACTCGATATGGCTCCGGCAGATGGAAAATTTCGTCCTGTTGAACCGTATAGGTCAGCGACTGAATTGCATTTTCGCCTTCAAAATGCAGAATTGCGTTCAAAAAGTTCATGAGAGCGTCTTCGCTGTCAAGCAGCGCCCTGAATGCGGGATCACACCGGGGATCGAGATATTTTTGCCCCTCGAACTTTTTCCTGGCACTCTCGACATCGTTTACACGGTCGTATGTTTCGAACAAGCACTCGTCATCTATATCCACTCTAAAATCTCCATCTTTTACGGACGAAGAAACATTCTCCGTCCATATAGATAACACGCTTTTTTCGGAGATTTTGGCCCTCTTTTTTTTAAATTTCCAGTTTCCTCAGTATTACAGGTCAATCTTTTATAAAAAAGATCCTTTCTTTCAAGAATTTGTTCTTCGAAACTAGATAGCACCCCAAAGCAACAAAGCCAACTCTCAAAATAAGGGCACAGCAAAGTTCAAAATCAGTTGTGAAGAAGCTCCAGAATTTAAACGGGAACCAATGAACATTAAGACATTGGTCAACTGAATGTGCGCAAAAAGCGACGAGGCTGTATCGCCCTATAAAATTTAAGAATTTCCAAAATCGAACATTTTTATCAGCAAACATCTTTACTCCGGCATAAAGAAGCATAAATGCGCCAACGCCAGCAAGCAACGATACTATGTATCCTTTTTTATAAAAGCAGTAATTTACATCCATACTAGAGAAATAAATACAATATACAAGGCACAATACCGCTATTGGTATAACAACTTTCCCTTTTGGAGAATTCAGCACATCATACTTCCGAACAACAAAACCACAATAGAAAAAACCAAGTGCACCAAACGCAGAAAAGATAGACCACGGATTAATCGTATTTTCCCTTAACTTATAAGCAGCAATTCCAAACAGAACAATAATTACACCACGAAAAAGTTCTTTCTTAATTTTCTGGAGAAGAGCCCATACAATTCGCACCCAAGTTGAAGCACACACAAACCAAAGTGGTCCTATACAAATATCCATATATTTATCGGCATAACCAAAACGACCTGCCCCCCAAGCCATAGATTTTAGTACTGTCTTTAAGACATCAACGTCTAGCAAAAACTCACCCAACAGTACTAAAGGCAACATAAACAAACATGTCACAACATAAGGAATGAAAAGACGCTTGGCACCTTTCTGTAAAAATTCACCGACAGGCCATTCCTTAGCAAAATATCCCGATATAACAAAAAATAACACACTTCGCCAATAAACAAAAGGATTAGGCATCAGTATGGTATGGCTCATAATCACCAACACCATGGCAATACCTTTCATTATATCAAAAGTACAATCGCGTTCTTTCATCACCAATCCTCATTCAATGTCTAATTAGATTCTACTTCTGCTTGAGACAGTTGTGGGCATTCATATAAATACACATTTTTATCAAGTACATTCATCCGCAAGGAATCTTGTTTAACAAAAGGAAGATTTTCAAAATCAGAAACAAGATGCGAAATTTCATCTAAGGAACATAAATATTTTGTTCGGTCTATAAGAATATCAGGATTTGACAAAGAATCGGTAAAGAAATAATTCACCATAGAACATCTTGAAGACACCGACTTAAAAGTACATTCCGTATTTTTATACAAAATATTTTTACATCTTTTCCCAGCAACATCAAAATGATTCTTGCTAAAAATTTCACCAACCGTTGATTCATAATCAGCATAACTTCCACCTAAAAATTGCAAGCGTGAATGGTTACTCAAGTATCCGTTTACATAGTAAAACATCCTTCCGCGCTCTTTTACTTGTGGGAAAGCCATTTGCCGCTTAAACTGGTCAAGATTAGATTCCTCGATTTTTTGTTTTTCTTGACGATGGTCCCAATGCGTTATAGCATACGGAACGGCAAACAAGACTGGCAAGAATAAAAGAATTTTCGTCACCAAACCGCATTTAGCTTTAGCAAACCAGGCAACAGCAAACACAGATACAAATAAAACCGTCCATAAAAATTGCGATTTTTCCAAGAACGATAAAGTGATATTCGTCGTACGCATGGGGAATCCCCAAGCACCATCGATCACAACCAAAGCAATCGCAGCAACCACCTGCCATCTTTTCAAAAGCGGGAAGGCCAAAGCGACAATAGGCAACAACAATAGCTGCGGGGAAAACGGATATAGCAGGAAAAGGACGGCACGGAAAAAGTCCTTTTTCCGCAACGTTAACAATCCGCAAATTAAACAAACCAGAGCAGTAATGGTTATATAGCGGTTATAAAGAGAATTCGCCAAGGGGAAATTGACAATATAAGGTATAGAAACCCCCAATGCAAGCATATAGCAGTATGCTGCCATCAAGAGATTTAATACCGCATACATAAACCCCAACAATAAAAGATGTTTCTTTGTCACATCCTCATTTTTCTTCAACAATAAAATTATCGCGGCAACCAAGCCTTCTGGCGCATGAACATCAGAGAAAAGCGTTAAACCGATTAGGATAACTGCTAAATCCCTTGTTGTAAATCTACGTGTTTCTCTGTAGCCAGAAACAACATCATAAAAAATGTAAGCGAACAAAACGAACGAAGCTACGATACAGAGCCATTCCATTCTCCACACTTGGAATTGGTATAAAAGAATAAAATTATTGATTCCAGTCCACAAATACCAATAAAAGGCAATTACTGTTGTTATAAAAACTGACAATGTAAAATTGCGGGCATATTTATTCAAATTATATTTGGAAATCAACAAACCAAAGAACGAAATATACACAGCAAAACGGGAGATGTATTCTTTTTTCTCTCCCCACGGGCCACATTTCAGAGGCTTGTAATACCAATCGTCAGGGTAACCCGCAAATGGTTCCACACCAATATAACCAGCCAACGGGAACAGTGCCGACATTACCACAATTGGGATTCTCGTTTTAGGAAAGTGGTAGAACATCCATACTGGCAAAACCCACCCGGCCATAAGCGGGTGAAACGCAGAACCAACTAAAGCCAAAACAGGTGTTATCCATCTGTTTTTTGAAAACATTGCTGCTAATCCCATAATTCCAAATGCAACAGCAAGAGATCTCGGCACTGGATAAGGCTCTACCAAACGAGAAAAGAAAATGAAAGTCCTATCCGACCCAGAGATATAAATTGTGAAAAAGGCAATAACAAACGGTAGCGTCCAATGTTCAAAATCAAATTTTCTGGCAAACGCGCGAATAAACAGAATCATGGCGACAGCAAAGACAAGCTGTATAACAAGCGTGATAACCATTGCAGCGACATCAACAGACAAATGACTCATTAAAAAGCCATATACAGGACTGAATATCGTAAAAGAATCCTGATTGCCGAACATAAAAGGAGGATCCCCCACAAACCGTTCCGGGAACCATCTGTGAATCACCTGCAACGTATACAAGACACCATCAATGCGGATGCCCATGTAATTGTTCATGCAAAAAAAATAAGGCAAGGCAATCGCAAAAATAACCCAGGGCTTTTTCAAAAAGTCAATCATATTCTCACCTATTTAAAATTATCAAAGGCACCCATTTAAAATAGAAGGACTGTACAAAACTCGCATCCGTAGCAGACCCCATCGGGCGATGATCACCTCGGATAACAAACGTATATTCTGGATGACGATTCGCAAGCCACGCAATATTTTTTGCCGTATTTTCCTGAAGCGTAAAGAACGTACAGTCAATATCAGATAACTCAAGCGACTTGCAAGCTGAAGATTTCTCTTTTACAGTCGCCTTTTCATATGGCGGATGGGAATCAAGCGTCGTCCAATAAATAAATTTTGGCACAGAATCGGCAAGCAGAGAATCCATATAGCTTATTATAGCAGAATCGCAAATTCCCGTGAAGCCATATTTGCAACTGGAAAGGCGCCTTCTGTCCAAATCATCTTTAAACAACAAGCTATCAAAGCCAAATTTCGCATAATTCTGGTTTCGCTCGTAAAAGCTACCATCGTAGCCATGCAAGTACCAAGTCTGCAAACCATTCGCCTTAAACTTTACAGGAACAGACTCGCTCTTGACTTTCCCACCGGGAGTATTAAAGTCTTCCCACTCGGCACCTTGCGTATGGCTAGCATGGCGAAAATAAAGCCCCATAAAATGAGGGTTATAATTTGCATAGGAAGCAAACAAAGCTTTATTGTATTCAACAGACTTGTTCACACCATAACTTTCTACAAGAACCATCACAGTCGGTTTAGAGAAATCCTTGACAACAGGCAAAGCAGAGTCCCACTGCCGATATTCACTCTTTATATCTTCTTGCAAATAAGAATTTTGCCCAATGATGCCCGGTGTAAAAAGCTGCCAGAACCAGCTCTTTACAGGAAATTCCATTATCGACTGTCTTTGCTGAATACAATTTACACCATAGTTCACACCGACCGAAATCAAAACAATAGCAAGGACAACAGGATGTGATATTTCTAATCGGCTTTCACCCCATAGAATTTTCCTTGCATAAAAATACTGCAAAGCGACCACAACAACAGGCAAAGCGACAAAGAGAACCGTTCCCCACCAGAAGAATTTTGCAAGCCCCCACACATCCGAAAGTTTCAGGACAAACGTGGAATAGAAGAAATTTCCGCAATCGGCAACTAAAAAGAACAACGAAAACGCAACAAAAACCGGCAACAAATATTTCTTTTGCCTGGGAACAAGTGACGCAAACAAAAACATCAACAGGTAAATACCGGCAACCGCAAACCCGTCAATTGAATTCGCGTAAAAAGCATATCCGAAAATGGCAACAGCAAAAGGCAATTTCCAGAGAATCTTTCCATACGGCAAGGCAAGCGCCAACAACAAGAAAAATTCTTCGGCCGAGAAAATACCATGCAGCAACGGCGAATCAAAGAACTGACACGCGAGATAAGGAACTAAAGATGCGAGGATCGGGATGAAGAATATGATGAATTTATTCATTCTAGTGAAACTCAGGCTTCTTAAACAACAAGTTCCTTATAAATTTCTAGTATTTCAGAAAAACAATCTTCTATTTTGGAGAATAGGTCCTCTTTTTTTGAGCATTCGATTGTTTTAGAATAAAGAGGCTCGTCTTCATTATTTTTATTTTTCAAAACGATATTTACCTTATTCAAATAATGATAGCGAACTGAAACATCAATTTTCATCTCGCAATCTTTCATTTCATACACACAAAAAACAATATTTTTTTCAGCATAATAATATTGCTTTTCCACTATATCAGCGACAATCCAAGCTGATGCTTCAAGTACTTCTCTTAAAAAAGCTTTTTCCTCGTGATATAACCTATTTATAATTTTCATATTAGAAGTAGCAATACCATTCGGATCTTTTTCTAGCAAATTATCACTTTCAAATTTAATTATTCCACTCAATTTTCTTTTTTTATAATACAAAACAGAGCTAAAAAAGAAAAAAAGATATAAAGCACATATAAATAAATTGTCATAATAAAACGAGGAGTCTCTAATAAAGGAGATAGAAACACAACATAAAAAATGAATCACGGAAATCATCACCCAAATACAGAACGAAATTTGACCAATAGCAATGTTTATTTTTGATGGAGAAAAGGCTCCTCCTTTTTGACTATAATATTTTCTATCAAATTTCGGAGTTTTGACATTTACATATTCTTCTAAATTTACATACTGAAAGCCAGCTATATCATCAAGAACAGTGCCTTTGGTCATCTTTTTTTCGATAGCGACAATAGACTGCTCATACACTTCGACCCAAGCTTTTGAAGCTTTTGCCATAGCGATCCAAAGCAAAGAAAAAACAACTCCAATCAAAGCAATAAAACAAGCAATACAATGTTTATACGCAATAGAATCATTCAAATTACAGCATGTAAAAATAGAAAGCACACCATCGCCACAAAAAAAAGCTTTTGTAAAGAAAACTCCATATCCTGTAAAGCACAGAACAAGGAATGTTCCCAAAAAAATTGAGCGCTGCCAAAGGTTATTTATTTCAAAATCACGACAATGCCAATATTGTTCATAAAAATCTCGAAGAGATAACTCATTAAGTTTTGAATCAGGCATTTTTTTTTCTTTTTTGTATTATTTTACGTGAAGTTACAGGAAACATTTGCTTCCGAAAAGACCGCTCTTGGTTCCTTCAAGACTATCCAGGTGCAGGCTATGGAGACCAGACCACAGTGTTGATTACTCTGGTCAGAGAGTGATGCTGTTACTGACAAATGGAACTTTCGAAGTGAGGGGCAGATGATGATGAAGTATGCGGCCTCGCCCCGCTTAAGCCAAGCTTCTTTAATTTGGCAACGAACGGGAATTGCACACTTACATCCCTGTAATCAGTTGATTTGAAAATAAAAATAGCTCTCTCATAACGAGAGAGCAATTTTAATTCCGTGCTAAGAATTAGGGCTTGCTGGCAGCAGCAGCGGTATTGAGACGCTTGTAGTTCGGGGTCAAGACATCGCAGTTGCCATCATCACCACCCGTTACAGCAGCAGTGTACAAGACAAGGCCACCCGAGGAACCATTCTGACCAGTGGTAAGAGACCAAACACTTTTAGCCTGGCAGTCGTTAAGAGTTGCCTTGCTCGTTGCAGTCCAGTAAGCTACATAACCAGAATAAGTAGTAGAGGAAGTTCCACCGTAACCAGTAGCATCTTCGGTCTCGCAAGCATTAGCATTAGAACCGCAATAGTAGAAGTTAGAAGAAGACTTCATAAGATAGCCAATCTGCTTCCAGTTACCAACGTGTGTACCGTTTTCAGCAACATATGCATCCTGCAACTTGACGTATTCGCCAGCAGCCGGACCAATTTCAGATGCCTTGGACTTTGCGATCATACCGAAGAGTTTCGGTACTGCGACGGCGGCGAGAATGCCCATGATAACGATCACGACCATCAATTCAATAAGGGTAAAACCTTGCTTCTTCATAGTGTATCTCCTTGTTTTTGTTACACATTCTTTTTTTTGAGCGTTATTGCTCGTTTACATTCAGTAATATATCCACTTTTTTTTCGAAAAGCAATACTTTTGTCAAACTTTTGTCACGTTTTTGTCATGACTTGGTTTACTCCATTACAAAAGTGGCTTTTTTTCGCAAAAAAACGCAAATAACAACCAAACTTCCGATGCACTATATATAGATAATTTTTTACGAAAAAAACATTTTCATCTGTTTTTTATATTCCAAATTGGAATATAAATTTCGGGAACGTGACGCCTATCACACTATTTTCGGCTCAATTTGTTTAAGATTCTTTACTTTCACGAGCATTTTCATGCAAAACAGGAAGTCGACTTCCACTTTAGCATGAAAAAAGACCCATCACAAGTTGCAAACCGCATATAAGGGGATATATTCCATCCACTCTTGGTCCTTATGCCCCAACAAAGAGAAACGGATCGAATGTTCCGGTTTGAACTTGTCGTAAAAAGCCTTTAAACTTTGCGACCGGACATTGCTTTCCGCTTTAACCTCGATAGGAACAACATTCACTCCCTTTTGCACAAGGAAATCTTGTTCAAACGTTGACTTTTCCGTACCATAATAGTAAGGCGAATAAGCAGTATCGCACAATATTTGCTGGAATACAAATTGCTCAGCAAGAGCCCCCTTAAATTCTACAAAAAGGCGGTTTCCCTCCAAAACACTCTGAACATCCAATTCGCTCATAGCCCCAAGCAAGCCTACGTCAATAACAAATAATTTATATGCAGAAAAATTTTTGTAAGCAGACAGCGGAACTCGGGGTTCATTCACCCGATAAACCTTGTTTACAAGCCCAGCATCAACCAACCATTGGATCGCAATTTCAAAATCGGCACTTCGAGCACCTCGTTTCATCTGTCCGAAAAAGAACTTTTTATTTTCCTTTGCCAACTGTATCGGGATAGAGTCCCAAACCATGTTTATTCGGGGAAGTTCTTTTTCGCTGACATGCTTACCAAAATCGCCCTTATACTGTAGTAGTATCGTCTTCTGAACACTTCGTGCGCCTTGATAATCGCTATTTTGCAAAAATACACTGACTGCTTCAGGCATACCTCCGATATAGTAATAGTTCTTTAGATGGAAAATATACTTGTCGCAAAACGTATCGATAAGAGCGTAATCCTTAGTTATCAAAGCATCAGAAAGCTCTTTTTCACCGACAGCACAAAGGAATTCACGAAAGCTCAATGGATAAAGCTGAAGAATATCGACCTTTCTCCAACCTGCCTCGCCCCCATAACAACCAAAGGTTTCCGCCTCGGGCTGTTTTTCCATTTTTTCATGTTTTCTAAAGCAAATCGATCCATCGTTATACCACCAATTATAATATAACATTTTTTCGGGGCTAAAATTTACAGAAACCTGCATTTTTTCCGACCTAATTTTGGTATTAGCACACACTTTTTCAAGTCTAGAATCACTAAAATCACGCATTTTTTCCGGTCTAAATTTAAAAATTCGCACTAACTAGGAAGTCCACTTCCATTTTAGCACCGTCATGCATATAAAAAAGCCTCCCGGAGGGAGGCGATTCTAGACTTAACTGGGTTCTGGACTTAACTGGATTGACGGCTACGCCGTCCGAGCTTCGGCTCAAAAATAGGTCTGCAAGCAGCCCTGCTTTATTCGCCTTGCGCTCGTTTCTTCGCTGCGCTCAGGATGACGAGAACGCCATTACTTCATCACGGAGTCTGCTATGACTACGCGGTTGCCACCGGCCTGCATGGCCATCTGGAGGGAGGCTTCTGCAGTGTAGATGAGCGAGCCGGCGTCGTTTGCGTGGGTAGGCATCACGGCAACGCCCATGCTGAGCGTGGTCGCAAGGATCCCTTCGCCATAGGCGATCTGGAGCTGCGAGATTTCGTTGCGGATGCGTTCGGCGCGGTTTCTCGTGATGTTGAGGTCGGCGCCCGGCATGATCACGCAGAACACGTCGTCGGAGTAGCGGCA
>Ga0256407_10003196_pt1 | contig 29670 bp, 21 predicted proteins | sample RumenRJG_04DNA_FD_193489 | JGI IMG/M metagenome (GOLD analysis project Ga0256407, IMG submission 193489) | Bovine rumen microbial communities from Lethbridge, Alberta, Canada - RJG_04 | ecosystem: Host-associated > Mammals > Digestive system > Stomach > Rumen | place: Canada: Alberta...
CTAAGATCGGCCACGACCATGTCGTCGTCGCCGGCGAGATCGGGACGCTCGGCGCCGCGACGGCGTGCGAAATCCAATGGAAGTCCTGGGGGCAGGGCGAAACCGAGCCGGAGACCTGGACGACGCTCACGAACGGGCTTGCCGCCGGAGACGCCTTCCAAGTCGCCGTCGGAGGCAAGGCGCCGCTGACGGACTACAACTACGCATTGCGCGCCGTCGGCAACGACGATCCCCCCTCGACGACGGTGCCGGTGACGGGCTCGTTCACGACCGCGCCCGGGCTGACGGTCGCATGGACCTCGGCGACCGCCTCGGCGGGCCTTTCGAGGATCGCGCCCGATTTCGTCACCGCGAGCGGCTCGGTTTCGGCGCTCGGCGACGCGACGGCGTGCGACATCCAGGCCAAGGTCTGGCTTGCGGGCGATTCGGAGCCCGGGCGCTGGACGACCGTCGCGGAGAGCCTGGCGCTGAACGCTTCGTTCAACGCCACGATCCGCGAAACGTCCGCGGACGACGCCATCGCCCCCGGAACGGCCTACGCCTACGCCCTGCGCGCCGTCGGGAACGACGGCGAGGAGACGGATCCCGTCGCCGGCACGTTCACGACGGGCGGCGAGTCGGGGGAGACGATCGGCTCGGAATACACGAAATTCTTCGACGACGGCACGAACGCCTGCTGGGTCGTGGACGGCTTCGAGCGCTATCTGCCCTTCACCGTGACGGGCTACACGGGCACCGAGACGCTCACGAACTTCCCGGTCCTCGTCGACGTCCGCGATTCGGATACGAACGGCTTCCTCTACAGCGACTTCTACCACTACGACGGAACCGACATGGCCTTCGTGGACGACACGGGGCACATCATCCCGCACGAGATCGACACCTGGAACAAGAACGGCATGTCGCTCATCTGGGTGCGGCTTCCCCGGATGAACAAGGGGACGAAATTCACGATGTGCTACCGCAGCCCGCTCGTCAAGCCGCTGCCCGACGTCGGCAACACGTTCGAGAAATACGTCGGCGTCTGGCACATGAACGAAACGCAGAACGGCGTCACCAGCATCAAGGATTCAACGGCCAACAACCTCGCTGGCGAATCGCACGCCAAATCGCTCGCCGGCATCAACCAGGGGCAGATGATCGGCGGCAACGCGCGGCGCGTCGCGCAGGAGTCGGGCACGTCGTCCTCCAACGGCCGCATCATGGTCTACGACCACGACGACATCCTGCGCACGGGCGTCGGCAACGTGTTCACCTTCTCCGGCTGGTACAAGACGGCGGACGGCAAGCCGAACTGGGCGTATCTCGTGGCGCGCAAGGGCGACGACTATTCGAAGGGCTGGGGCGTCCAGTATACGGACGACAATGCCAAGGACAAACTCCGCGTCTGGTCCGACCCGAAAGGCAACAAGAGTCTGAATGGCAAAGACGGAAAGGCCGGAGGATACTACCATTTCGGCATCACAAACTATTGCACGGGCGCGACGGTCGGGTACAATCATGGGGACTGGGCCTACTGGACGTTCGTCTTCAGCAACAACACCTTCCATGCCTACCACAATGGCACGGAGCTGTCGAGCACGGCCGGCGGATTCACGCTCGAGGAGCCGTTCGCGAACGACGAGACCGCCGATTTCGACTATCTTGTCATCGGCGGACAGGAGTTCGGCACGGGCGCGTTCAACGGCCTTGTGGACGAGGTCCGCTATTCGAAGGGCGTTCGCAGCGCCGACTGGATCAAGGCGGAATACGATTCGACGCGGCAGAAGGATTCCCCCGTCTTCGTGGAGAGGGGGACGGTCAGCAGCGGCCAGGATTCGCCCGTGCCGGTCGTCGTCTGGGAGAAGGGGGCGAATCTGCCGCTCTCGATCATCGACGTGAGCTACGCCTACGTCCAGTTCGCCGGAACGGTGACGTTCTGCGGCGTCGGGGCGGACGAGTGCCGCATCGAATACCAGCTCTGGGCGGACGGCGAGGAGGACCCGACGGTCGATGGCGAATGGACGACGCTCGGCGATCTGGCCGAGGTCCCGGCCGGGAGGTCCTTCTCGGTCCCCGTCACGGGCCTCAAGCAGGACATGCCCTACAATTTCCGCATCCGTGCGGTCAACACGATCGAAGGCGGCGTGGAGCAGGCGAACCGCGAGCTGTCCGGTTCGTTCCGCACGCCCGGCAACGTCGCCGGGTCCGGCGGAGGCGAATTGATGCGCATCGACAACCGCTTCGTCCACCGCTACCGTGCGGGCTCCTACACCTTCACGACGCCGGACTACGTCACGAGCGTCGAGATCATGGTCGTGGGCGGCGGCGGCGCGGGCGGCTACAAGATCGGCGGCGGCGGCGGCGGCGGCGGCCTCTTCTACAGCGCGTCGTATCCGGTCGAGACGAACACGACCTACCGCATCCAGGTCGGAGAGGGCGGAAGCGCCGCGTCGGACCTCAATGCGCGCGGCGAAAACGGCCAGCTCTCCTATTTCGCCCGCAAGGACGGCGACGACGAGGCGGACGAGACGATCCTGATCTCCGTTCCCGGCGGCGGAGCGGGCGGCAGCTACGTCAACAACAACGCTAACATCGCCACGGGCGCCGATGGCGGCTCCGGCGGCGGCGGCACGTTCGCGCTGGCCGGAGGATCGGCCATCTCGAACGAGGTCGATGGCGTTTGGATCTCCTACGGCCATGAAGGCGGGCAGGGCAACGATAGCAAGACAGGCGGCAATCAGGCTGGCAAGACGGCGGCGGGCGGCGGCGGCGGCGCGGGCCGCGAGGGCGTCACCGCTTCGTTCGACAGCTATTACGGCGGCGGCGCGGGCGGCGCGGGCCTTGCCAATTCGATGACGGGCGAACTGCTCTTCTACGGCGCGGGCGGCGGCGGCGGCTACGCCTACAAGGAAGATCAGAAGGGTTACTCGAAACCCGGCGCCGGCGGGTCGGGCATCGGCGGCAATGCGGCGGATGTCCGCAACGGCACGCCGGCGACCTCCGGCGTCGAGAACACCGGCGCGGGCGGCGGCGGCGGTTCCATGATCCTCAACAACCACACCGACCAGACCTACTGGCAGGGCGGCGACGGCGGCGACGGCGTGGTCCTCATCGCCTACGAGGTGCATGGGCGCGACCCGATTTCCGAGGAGCCGCGCATCACGATGACCCGTTGCGACTACGATCCGGACGCCGGCACGACCGGCACGGGCGTCGCCGACATCGCCTACCGCGCCTACTGGGCCGGCATCCAGACGGATCTGAACGACCTCTACGTCCTTTACAGCGTCGTCAGCTCGAACGATGTCGCGGCCGGCAACGGCGACCTGTCGAGGGTCGGCGAGAACCTCGTCGGCATCGGCGACGTGACGTTCGTCCCGCCCGAGGTCGGCCATACCTACTGGGTGCGCCTCGTCGCTCGCAAGAACGCCAACTCCTTCATGTATTCGGACGAGATCGCCTCGTTCTACGTTCCGGCCGTCACGCTCAAGGGCGTGACTTGGAAGAAGCAGAACAGCGCGTCGGACGACTACGCGATCATCGACTACAAGCTCCACGACCTGAACGCGTCGACGCATCTCTACTGCTACTGGAGCGAGTCGCGCGAGTCGCTCGAGGGCGACGCGCGTCCTTCGGGCGACGGCGTCCGCATGTTCGACGTGGGCGCAGACAAGGCGGGGCTGACGACATTCAACCTGCCGGCATCGGAAGGCTTGAAGCGCAACAAGGTCTACTACATCCGTCTCGCCGCCGGCGACGAGCAGGGCGTCAAGCACTTCCTCTCCGATGACATTCTCGAGCTACGCACCATCGAAGAGCCGACGATCAACCTTCTCGGTGCTACTTGGACGCCTCATGTCGCGACGCTCACCATTAAAACGGCCATCGCCACGCTCGCTCCATCCGATGCCGAGGTGTTCGTGTTTTACTCGACCAACAAGACCGACCTGACGTCAGGTTCGCCTTGGGATAAAGGCGCTCCGCGTTTGATTCTTGGAACGAGCGAGACCATTCCCGACAATGTCAACACGGACGTGTCGTTCCCGCTCAGTTCGACCGAGGCGACCACCTATTACGTTCGAGTTGCGATCCGCTCGACCGTCAACAACAAGCTCTATTATTCCGGCACGACGAGAGATTTTTCGGTCCCAACGCCGGTCCCCGCGAACACGCTCATTGTCTATGCCAACGCCAACCCGAAGATGGGGTGCTATGGCGACGAGCCCCAGGCGCTCGACTACACGGTGAGCTACGGCGGCCTCACGGAAGGTCCGGGCTGGGACAATTACACCAATGCGAGCATACACGTCGTCGGCGCGCCGTCGTGCACCGTCACGGCGACGTCCCCGGTCGGCCAGTACGATATCGCCCAGGGTGGGGTCGAGCTCTCGAGTGCCGAGCCCTGGACCGACCCGGTAACGGAGACGACTTATCAGTACCAGCTCGGTTTCGTGGGTGCGAAGTACGCCGTCACCAACGCCGTGTTCAGTGCGTCGTTCGATGACGCGGAATTCACCTATGATGGTGAATCCCACGCGGGAGCTTCGCCGACCGTCACGGGCATTCGGAACAACCGGACGGTGTCGTACCAGTACCGTGTCGGCAGCGGCGAGTGGGGCGCCGCGGCTCCTTCGTTCACGGATGTTGGCAACTACATCGTCCAGTTCAAGGCGTCTGCATCGAACCATACGGGAAACAACGGCACATTCGCCGTCACGATCAATCCTGCGCAGCTTTATGCGGAGATTTTCGCCGCGGAACTGAACTACACGGGTGCAGCGCAGCAGCCGGTGATTACGACGAACGTGACGGGCCGTGTGAAGTCGGAGCTTAATCCGCTCTCGTGCGAGTTCCGCGACGAAGCGGGCGAGTGGCAGAGCACCGTGCCGTCCTTCACGGAACCCGGCGAATACACGCTCTACTTCCGCGTGTCGGCGCCGAACCACGCGTCCTTCACGACGAACTGCACGGTGACGGTCAAGGGCTGGGACTTCATGGTCAACATGGATGGCCAGACCGGCTATCCGACGCCGATCCGCGTGACCGATCCGGGCTGGTTCATCCGCAACTCGACCTACTCGGTCCAGCAGCTGTCCGACGCCCCAACCCGCTACGCGGCGCTGGACGCGAGATGCGCGAACGGGCTCAAGCTCTGGCATAACTACGTGCTCGAACGCGAGACAGACGACGTGCTGGTCGCGGCAATCCACCAGGCCTGCTCTCGTGTGGTCGAAAACCATTTCGAGATCCGGTTCCCGAACGTGGATGTGCTGGGCAACACCGGACTCGCCGTAAGCTACCGCCTCGACAGCAAGCTCAAGCGTCGGAACGACGCGACGTTCGTCCCCGACGAGCATTCCGACAAATACGAGATGAACGTTCCGCTCGGGCCGGGCGACCCGACCGGCCTCTACGTCTTCAACATCGTGCTTTCGACGACGAACGATCCCGTCGCCCGGGCCGTCCTTCCGTCCTGCGCGACCGTCGGCGTCCTGCGCGTGACGAGTCCCGCGACGAACACGGTCCTGGCGGTGCCGTGGATGTCGATGGCGTCCACCGAGCCGGCGAACGAACCCGTCGCCGTCTCCGAGACGGTCAACCCGAACGGACTCGCCGAGGGCACCCGCGACGGCGGCGGAGACCGGATCCTGGTCTACAACGCGGCGACGGACAAGTTCCTGAGCTGGTCGCATCTCACCGGAACGTCGTGGAGCTCCGCCACGACGGTCACGAAGTCCGGCCTCGCGTCCTCCGACGCCGACACGACGACGCTCGCGCGCGGAACCGCCTTCTGGCTTGTGCGAAACGATCCCGGATCCGTCGGTTCCACGAACTACATCTACCTGGTCGGCCGATACACGGGCGACTCGTATTCCGTCGCCCTCAACGGTGGCACGGCCGACGAGCCCGGCTACACGCTCGTCGCGAACCCGACGATGCACGATGTCGGACTGAACGACCTCGCATTCGTCGGCGGCTCGCCGGCGGCGGGCGACCGCATCGTCGTGCAGGACGCGGCGGGCTACCAGAGGTTCTACATTCGCCGCAACGGCGAATGGGGCCGCTGGGTGTCGCAGAAGGTCGGCGGACGCGTGAAGCAGACGTGGGTCTCCGGCGCGACGATTCCGTCCGGCACCGGCTTCTGGTATGAGCGGACCGCGAGCGGCGATCTTTCCATTCGTTTCGGAGGCGAGGAGTGATGGAGGGCTTCGGAATGAAGACGATGAAGCGCATGCTTCTTGCGCTCCTGCTGGCGCTGGCCCCCGCCTGCGCCCATGCCGCGAGCATCCTCTGGGTGAGCGTCGATCCCGACGCGTCGGTCCAGGTCAAGGACCCGGACGGCGCGATCCTGGAGGAATCGCTTCGAAACTTCCGTCTGGACGGCCGCTCCGTCAACGCCGCGAAGGTGAGCGCATCCGACGGCATCGGATCGACGTCGTATCTGCTCATCGCCTACGACGATCCGGTCGGAAATGTCGTCGTCGACGATCCCGAGAGCAATACGATCGATCTCTCCGAGCTGTCCGGTTCGTCCGGCGGCTCGGGCTCCGGAGCGGGCGTCGAATACGTCGCGGTCAGTCTCCAGGACCTCATCCAGACGGCGGACCTGGCCTCGACGACCATCACGCTGGAGCTCGGATACGTCGACTGGAACGCCTACGACACCAACTACGACCCGGACAATCCCGCCACCTGGGAGATTTCGTTCACTCGGATGGCCGTCGCAACGGCGCCGCTCGGCCAGCTCGTGTCCGGGGATCACGTCTCGGAGCAGGGGAGTCTGTCCACCCCGGGCGCCACGCCCTGGACGCCCAAGACGTTCACGGCGGTTCCGGAGCCCTCCGTCTGCCTGACCGCGCTGCTCGGCGTCCTGCTTCTCTCGAAGCGCCGCCGGCCCGGACGGAACCGCTAGGGTTCGCCCATGCAACCTCGCGCCGAAAGCGCCGCCCGATCCGCGGGCCCGGACCGGGCGCCGATCCCGGCGAAGGGCGCCCGCGGCCCGCTGGCGCTGCGGGCGGTCCTCGCCGCCTGCGCCGCGCTGTTCGTCGCGGCCGGGTGCCGGAGCGCGCGGTCGTGGCGGGCGGACGCCGACCGCGCCGCCGCCGGGCGCCTCGCCGCCGCGCAGCGCGCCGCCGGCGCGCGCGAGGAGGCTCTCGAGGTGGAGTCGCCGTCCGACACGCTGCGGCGGCGGCTGCTCGTCGGCCAGAGTCTGCCCGTCTTCGACCCCGCGTCGCTCGGCATCCGCGATCTGCCGACGAACCGCTACTGGCGCGCGGAGGAGCGGCTCCTCCCCGGGCGGGAGGGCGCGGACGCGGCGTTCGCGCCGGCCGGAACGAACGCGCTCGAGATCGGCCTGCAGGACGCCGTCCGCATCGCCGCCGCCAACTCGCCCGAGTTCCGGTCCGACAAGGAGCGGCTCTTCGCGAGCGCGCTCGCGCTCGACCTGGCGAGCCGGGATTTCCACACGACGCTCCTCGGGGCGCTCTCGGCCGCGGTCGACTCGACGCCCGGGGGAGGGGAGGGCGGCTCCTCGCGCGAGGGCTCGCACGGCGAGGCCGCGACCGCGGGCGCGAAGCGGACGTTCGAGAACGGCGTCTCGACCGACGCCTCGCTCGCCTTCAATCTCGCCGGGATGCTGACCGGCGAGCGGAAGACCGCGTGGGGCGCGGTGGCGGACCTGAGCGTCTCGATCCCGCTGCTGCGCGGCTCCGGTTCGCTCGTGCGCCGCGAGTCGCTCACCCAGGCCGAGCGGGACCTCGTCTACGCCGTGCGCGACTTCGAGCAGCGCAAGCGCGCGCTCGTCGCGGACGTCGCCCGCGCCTATCTCTCGCTGCTGCTCGCGCTGCGCACGCGCCAGAACGAGGACGAGAACCTCCGCCGCGTCATGCTCTCCACGCGCCGCTCGCGCCGGATGGCGGACGCGAGCCGGATGTCGAAGACGGCGTTCGACCAGTCCTACCAGAGCGAGCTCGCGGCGCGCGCGGGCTGGGTCGCCGCGTGCCAGAACTACGAGGGCTCGCTCGACTCCTTCAAGGCGAGGATCGGGCTCCCGCCCGACGCGCGGATCCGTCCGCGCGAGAGCGACCTCGAGGGCCTGCGGGCGCTCGTGGCGGGGTATCTCGCGTCCGCGGAGGACGACTCCGCCGCGGACGGCGGCGCGGCGGCGCTCCCCGCGCCGGACTCGGTGGACGCGGGGGCGCTCAAGGAGGCGACCGACCGCGCGCTCGCGATCGCGTTCGAGCGGCGCACGGACGTGCTCTCGGCGCGCGACCGCGTCGAGGACGCGCAGCGGCACCTCGTGGTCGCCGAGGACGCGCTGCGCAGCGAGATCACGCTCGGCGGCGCGGCGCGCGTCGGCGAGGCGGCGACGCCCTCGATGGGCGCCGAGGGGCGCGACCACGGCGAGTTCCGGATGAAGGACGGGACCGCGAACGGCACGCTCAAGATCGACCTCGCCCTGGAGCGCACCGCCGAGCGCAACGCCTACCGCAGCGCGCTCGTCGCGCTCGAGGCCGCCGTGCGCGCCTACCAGAAGGCGGAGGACGACCTCAAGGCGACGGTCCGCCAGGACATGCGCGCGCTTTCGCAGACGCGCGAGCAGCTCGCCATTCAGTCGCGCGCGGTCGAGCTCGCCGCCCGCCGCGTCCGCAACCAGGACCTGCTGCTCGAGGCCGGCCGCGCGGACATGACCGACCTGCTGGACGCCCAGGCGGCGCTCGTCTCCGCGCAGAACTCGCTCTACCGCGCCATCACCGACTGGCGCGGGCAGGAGCTCGCGCTCCAGTGCGACCTCGGCACGCTCGACGCGACCGCCGAAGGCGTCTGGACCGAAACCGACCTGGCCGCGCTCGGCATCGCCGGCGCCGCCGAGGAGGAGGACACCCCATGAAGAAACGATACCTGTTCGGCGCGCTGGCGCTCGCGGCCGCCGCGGGAGGCGCCGCGCTCCTCGCGCGGCGCGGCGGCTCCGACGCCTCGGACGCGGAGCCCTGGGCCCGCGCGCAGCGCGGCCCGCTCGTCGTCGACCTGGCGGAGGACGGCGAGATCAAGCCCGCCGAGCAGCTCACGATCAAGAGCGAGGTCGAGGGCCGGCACTCGATCCTCTACATCATCCCCGAGGGGACGATGGTGCGGAAGGGCGACCTCCTGGTCGAGCTCGACGTCGCGACGACGGTCGACGAGAAGGTCAACCAGGAGATCGCCGTCACGAACGCCGCCTCCGCGCTCGAGATGAAGCGCGAGGACCTCGAGATCGCGAGGAACCAGGCCGCGTCCGACGTGGAGCTGGCGGAGCAGGACCTCGCCTTCGCGCGCGAGGACCTCGTGAAATACGAGGAGGGCGAGTACCCGAACAAGCTCGACGAGACGAGGGGGTCCGTCACGCTCGCCGAGCAGGAGCTCGAGCAGGCCAAGGAGAAATACGAGTGGTCGAGGAAGCTCCACGCCGAGGACTTCCTCTCCGAGAGCGAGCTCAAGGGCGACGAGCTCTCCTGGCGCCACAAGGAGCTCGCGCTCGCGACGGCGCGCGGCAACCTCGCGCTGCTGGAGACCTACACGCACAGGCGCGAGCTGGCGAAGCTCCGCAGCGACGTGCGCCAGAAGGAGGCCGCGCTGGACCGCGTCCGCCGCAAGGCCGCCTCGTCGATCCTCCAGGAGGAGAGCTCCCTGCGCGCCCGGGAGAGCGAGTTCAACCGCCAGCGCCAGAAGCTCGAGAAGCTCGAAGAGCAGATCGCCAAGGCGAAGATCTACGCCCCGATGGCCGGGCAGGTCATCTACTCGACGAGCAACCAGCGCCCGTGGGAGAACAGCGAGCCGCTCAAGGAGGGCGTCGAGGTGTGGGAGCGCCGCGACCTGATCATCCTGCCGACGGCGGACACGTTCGTCGCCTCGACCGTCGTCCGCGAGAGCGCGCTCAAGAGCCTCTCGACCGGGATGCCCGTTCGCGTGACGTGCGACGCCATCCCCGGGAAGGAGTTCTCAGGCACGCTCTCCCGGATCGCGCCGATGCCCGACAACGGCCGCCGCTGGATGAACCCGGACATCAAGGAGTACCCGGCCGAGGTCCGCATCGACGGCGGGGTGGGGGAGCTCAAGAACGGCATGGGCTGCCGCCTGCGCATCCTCCTGGCCGAATACGAGGACGCCGTCTCGGTGCCGGTGCAGTGCGTCGTGCGCGTGGGCGGGCAGTCGTGCGTGTGGGTGAAGACCCCGCGCGGCCCCGAGCGCCGCGCCGTCGAGGCCGGGCTCGACAACAACCGCTTCGTCCGCATCCTCTCCGGCCTCGAGGGCGGCGAGGAGGTGCTTCTCGTTCCGCCGCTGGAGAGCTCCGCGCCCGAGGGGAAGTGATGCCCGCCGCCGTCGAGTTCACGGACCTGACGAAGGTCTACGAGATGGGGTCGGAGCGCGTGCACGCGCTCCGCGGCGTGTCGGCGCGCTTCGAAGAGGGGAGCTTCTGGGCGATCATGGGCGCGAGCGGCTCCGGCAAGAGCACGCTGCTCTCGATCCTCGGCTGCCTCGACCGGCCGACGTCCGGCGTCTACCGGCTCGGCGGCGAGGACGTCTCGCGCCTGGGCGACGACGCGCTCTCCGACATCCGTCTGCGCCGCCTCGGGTTCGTGTTCCAGAGCTTCAACCTCGTCCCGCAGCTTACCGTCGCGGAGAACATCGCGCTGCCGCTCTACTACCAGGGCGTCCCCGAGCGCGAGAGCGCCGCGCGCGCGGCGGAGTTCGCCGCCGTGGTCGGGCTGGAGGGGCGGCTCGGCCACCGGCCCTCGCAGCTCTCCGGCGGACAGCAGCAGCGCGCCGCGATCGCCCGCGCCCTCGCGACGGACCCCACCGTGATCCTCGCGGACGAGCCGACCGGCAACCTCGACACCGCCACGAGCGTCGAGATCATGAAGCTCTTCCGGGCGCTCCACGGGAAGGGCAAGACGATCGTGATGGTCACGCACGAGCCGGACATCGCCGAGTGGGCGGAGCACCGACTCGTCCTGCGCGACGGGCTCGTCAAGGAGGCGACATGACGAGGCGCGCGTGGGCGGTGCGGGCCGCGCGGGACGTGCGGCTCGGCGTGAAGAACCTGCTGCTGCACAAGCTGCGGTCGCTCCTGACGATGCTCGGGCTCGTCTTCGGCGTCGGCAGCGTGATCGCGATGCTCGCCATCGGCGAGGGCGCGAGCGAGGAGGCGATCGCGCAGATCCGCCGGCTCGGCTCGCGCAACATCCTGCTGCGCGCCGCCAAGCCCGCGGCCGACCAGAACTCGAACACGGGCCGCGCGTGGCTTTCGGTCTACGGGCTGCTCTACGACGACGCCGTCCGCATCGCCGAGACGATCCCCGGCGTCGTCCGCGTCGTGCCGGTGAAGCAGCTCGAGCAGACCGGCCGGCTCCGCGCCCGCGACCTCGAGATGCGGATCGTCGGGACGACGGCGGACTGGTTCGACCTCGTGCGCCGGCCGCTCGTCGCGGGGCGCGTCCTCTCCGCGGCGGACGTCGCCGGGCGCGCCCACGTCGCGGTCCTCACGGAGTGGGGCGCGCGGCGCCTGCTCGCCACCGAGCACGCGCTCGGAGAGACGCTCACGCTCGGCGGCAACGCCTACGAGGTCGTCGGCATCGTCCGCAGCGAGGAGGGCGACGGGCAGGGCATGCAGGCGCCCGACGCCCGGACGGACGCCTACATCCCGCTCTCGACGGCGCGCGAGCGCCACGGCGACGTCTTCGCGAAGCGCACGCAGGGCTCGCAGGTCCGCGAGCAGGTGCAGCTGCACCAGATCCTCGTCGAGACGGCGGACGAGGCGCTCGTCGAGCGGACCGCGCGCGCCATCGAGCGCGCGCTGGAGACGTTCCACAGGAGGAAGGACTACGAGGTCTCGGTCCCGCTCGCGCTCCTGCGGCAGGCGCAGGCGACGCGCCGGACGTTCTCGATCGTCCTCGGCGCGATCGCCGGCATCAGCCTGCTCGTCGGCGGCATCGGCATCATGAACATCATGCTCGCGACCGTGACGGAGCGCACGCGCGAAATCGGCATCCGGCGCGCGATCGGCGCGCGGCGGTCGCAGATCGTCGCCCAGTTCCTCGTCGAGGCGCTCGTGCTCTCGGCCGTCGGCGGCGCGATCGGCATCGGCCTCGGGGTCCTCATCCCCCGGCTCGTGACCGTCTTCGCGGGCATGCCGACGATCGTGACGGCGTGGAGCCTGCTGCTCGCCTTCGGCATCAGCGTCGGCGTCGGCGTCGTCTTCGGCCTCTATCCGGCCGTCCGCGCCTCGCGCCTCGACCCGATCGAGGCGCTGCGGCACGAGTAGCGGCGCCTCCCGCGCGCATTTCGCTGGCGGCGCGGGGGGCGGGTGTGGTATCCTCCGGCGCATCGGCCCGCGAACGGGCCGGCGAAGCATGGGCAGGGATCCCTCCAGGCGCGAAGGCTACGAACGGGTGGTGGCGCAGTACGGCCGCCCGCTGCTCGTCTACGTCGCGCGCCTGCTCGGAAGCGCCTCGGAGGCGGAGGACGTCGTCCAGGACGTCTTCGTGAAGTTCGCGCAGCTCTGGAAGGGGCCGCTCGAGCCCGATGCCCGGATGACGGCCTGGCTCCGCACCACCGCGCACAACCTCGCGGTCGACGCGATGCGCGCCTCCTCGCGCCGCGCCGAGCTGCACCGCCGCGGCGCGGAGGAGCGCGGGCTCTCGACGCCGCCCTCGCCCGGCCAGGGCGGCGCGGACGCGCTCTCCGACGGCGCCGCGGCCGCCGCCGAGGCGCTCGCCTCGCTCCCGCCGCGCGAGCGCGAGCTCGTGGTGCTCAAGGTCTACGAGGGCCGCTCCTACCGGGAGATCGCGGAGGAGACGGGCCTCTCGGAAAGCAACGTGGGGGTGATCCTCCACAACGCGATGCGGAAGCTCGCCGCGGCGCTCGCCGCCCGCCGCGCCGGCGGGGAAGGGAAGACGACATGACGGACGAATCCACCAGGAAGGAACCTCCCGAGTTCACCGAAGCGGAGCTGCGCGCCGCGGAGGCGTTCCTCCGCGCGCACGACCCCGGCCTCGCGTTCCCCGACGCCGGATTCTCCGAGCGGAAGGCGAGGCGCACGGTCTGGTACATGGAGCACCCCGTCCTCGCCGCGATCTGCCTGCACCACCGCACGACGGCGTTCGTCTGCGCGCTTCTCCTCGTCGCGCTCCTCGTCGCCGGCCTCCTCGCGATCAAGGCGCGCCTCGAGCGCCCGCTCCCGCCCGTCACGATCCTCACATCGAAGCCGGATTCCGTTCCCGACCTTCCGCCGCCCGATGACGCGCCGGAGCCGCCTCTCGCCGACCCCGCCGCCGCCTCGCCCTCCGACCTGCCCGGACCCGACCTCGACGCCCCCGCCCCCGACGAGCTCGACGCCCCCTCCGAGCCGCTGTAGTCCGCGGCGAAGACGCACGGTGGAATCGACTGGAAAAACCGAAATGAAAAGCACAGCCCAAACCCCGTCGCGAGCCAAGCCGATCCCGCGAATGAGGCGCGATGCTCGCGCCACGCTGCGACAGCGAGCCCTGGCTGGCGACGCGGACGCCATGTGCGAATACGGGGGACGCCTTGCGGAAGATCCTGCCACGCGCGAAGAGGGCCTCGCGTGGGAAATCCGCTCGGCCGAGGCCGGCGCTTGCTTCGGCGCGTTCAACGCCGCGATGACCTGCTCCATGCTGGGACGCCCAACGGAATGCATCCGCTGGCTACGGCGGGCCCGCCGGGACGGGGAACGGTCCGCGGATCTTTGCCTCGGCGTCTCGGCGGCGGCCGGCTACGGAGTGCCGCGGGACCTCGCGCGCGCCGCACGGCTCCTTCGCGCCGTCCTTCGGTCGACCCCCGTATCGGAGGTCTGTCTCTCGGAAATGGACGACGCCGCGGGATTCCTTGCGATGCTCGCGGACGGGCGGCCCATCCGCATCGCCCCCGCAGGAATCGGCGGGACGCATCCCAAGATCGGCCTCGCGAAAACGATCGCCTTCGCCGGAACGCTCCGTGGTCGCACCCCCGAGTTCCTCTATTGGCGGGGTTGCCTCCGCATGGAGCGCCGATCCCACTTCCGAGAGGCGATTGCGGATTTCTCGCGGGCGGCCCGCATCCTGCAGTCGCGGTCGCCACGGTCACGGGCGGACGGCGAAATGCTCGCGGACTCGCGGCGTCTGGAAGCTTGGCTCTCCCGCCAATAGCCATTGTCATTGTTGGCATTGACGATTGGTGGACATTGAGCGTTGGTGGACAGTCCCAACCGCTTCAACCCCTTCAACCCAATGAGAACAGGGCCGACTTGCGGCGGCGGGGGCGGATGCCGTATACTCGCGGCCATGTCCGAACGACGCGGCGGCGGAACGCTTCTCGCGAGCCCGAACTGGCTCGGCGACGTCGTGATGGCGCTCCCGGCCGTCCGGCGGTGGCGGGGTGCGCACCCCGCCACGCGCCTCGCCGTCCTCGCCAAGCCCGGCGTCGCGCCGCTGTGGAGCTGGGTCGCGGGCGTCGACGAGGTGATCGAGCTGCCGCGCGGGACGCGCGCCACGTTCGCGACCGGCCTCGCGCTGCGCGGCCGCGGGTTCGACGAGGCGCTGATCCTCCCGAACTCGTTCCGCTCGGCGCTCGTGCCGTGGCTCGCGGGCGTCCCGCGCCGGCGCGGCACCGCGACGCACGCGCGGTGGGCGCTCGTGAACGACCGCGTCCGATTCCCGGCGGAGGTGCGCGCCGCGCACCAGTCGCGCGAGGACCTCTACATCCTGTGCGGCGACTCGGAGGGCGACCTCGCGGACACGGGGTTCCGTCCGCCGCGCGCCGGAGCGGAGCTTCTCGGCCGGCTCGGGATCGGGGCGGGGGAGGGGCCGCTCGTCGGCGTCGTCCCCGGCGCCGCGCGCGGGCCGTCCAAGCGCTGGCCGTTCTTCGCCGAGGCCGCGTGCCTCGTGGCGGGGTCCGTCCCGGGCGCGCGCTTCGCCGTGTGCGGCGGGAGGGGCGAGGCGGCGCTGTGCGCGGAGGTCGCGGGCGCGATCGGGCCGGCGGCGGCGGACGTCGCCGGGCGCACGACGCTTCCGGAGTTCGCGTCGCTGCTCGCGACGTGCGACGCGGTGCTGTGCAACGACAGTGGCGGGATGCACCTGGCAAGCGCGGCGGGCGTGCCGGTCGTGGCGGTGTTCGGGCTCACGGACCCCGGGAAGACCGGACCGATCGGACCGGGCGCGCGCATCGTGCGGCCCGAGGGCGCGCGCGCCTCGCGCGCCATCGCGCGCGACGACCCGGAGGCCGTCGCGGCGCTCGCATCCATCCCCGCCTCCCGCGTCGCGGACGAGTGCCTCGACGCGCTCGGCCGCGCGCGCTAGGACGCGGCGAGGTCCTTGTCGACCATCGCGCAGACGCAGGAGTCGGACCAGACGTTCTCCGCCGTCTCGATCATGTCGATCACGGCGTAGACCGGGAGGATGACGCCGAGGATGCCGATCGGCATGCCCTGGCCGGCCATGAGCGAGAGCGTGAGGAAGTAGCAGCCCATCGGGACGCCGGCGTTGCCGATCGCCGAGATGCAGGCGATGAGCACCCACGCGAGCATCGTCCAGGGCGTGAGCGCCACGCCGCCGTTCTGCATGACGAAGAGCGAGGTCACGAGGATGAACGCCGCGCAGCCGTTCATGTTGATCGTGCAGCAGATCGGGCAGACGAACCGCGCGACCTCGGGCTTGGCCTTCAGGTTGTTCTCCGCGGAGGAGACCGTGACGGGCAGCGTCGCCGCCGAGCTCTTCGTGAAGAGCGCCATCAGCACCGCGGGCGACATCGCCCGGAGGACGCGCAGCGGGTCGATGCGGCGCGCGAGGAGGAAGAGCGGCAGCACGACGAAGAACTGGACGAGGTTGCCCGCGAGGACGACGACGAGGTACTTGCCGAGAGAGCCCACGACCATGCCGGCCTTGACCTGCGCGGCGAGCTGCGCGGAGAACGCGACGATGCCGAGCGGGAGGATCTTCACGAGGCCCTTGATCAGGGTGAAGAGCAGCTCCTGCAGGCCGAAGAGCCCCTTCTCGACGACGGACTTGCCGTCCGACGCGGGCATCGCCGCGAGGCCGAGGCCGACCGCCGCCGCGACGAAGAGGATCGAGAGGACGTTTCCCTCGAAGAACGGGCGCACGGCGTTGTTCGGGATGACGTTGAGGATGTGGCCGTAGAGCGTCTCGGGGACGTAGGCCTCCGTCGCCCCCGCGCTCTGCGCGACGACCTCCGGCGGCAGGTTGCCGGGGGCGACGAGCACGTAGAGCCCGAGCCCGACGAGCGCCGCGGCGAGCGTGGTGAGCAGCGTGTAGGCGATCGTGTGGAGGAAGAGCCGGCCGGTGCTCTTCCGGGCGCCGAGCGAGGCGAGCGTCGTCGCGACCGCGAGGGCGATCGTCGGCACCGCGACGAACTGGAAGAGCCGCGTGTAGGCCGAGGCGACGAAGTTGAAGAACCCGTCGAGCCGTGCGAGTCCGAGCGATCCGAGGACCGCGCCGACGACGAGGGCCGCGGTCCAGACCGCGAACTGCCGCAAATCCATTTTCTTCATGGTTGTCTCTCCGAAGGTTTCGGTTGGACGCGGATACTACCACACCCGTCCGCGCCCCCGCAACCGATGCGCGGGCGAGCGCGAAAGTCCGGCCGGGCCGGACGCTGGACGGCGGGGTCGCGCCCGTGGTAGACTCGCAACGTCCGACTTCCGCAACGAAAGGAGTTCCTCCATGCGAACGACGCCTCCCATGCTTCCCCACATCCGCCACCGGCGCGCCCTCGCCTCCGGCGGAGGGTCCGTCCTTGCCGTCGCCGCCGTCCTCGCGCTCTGCGCGTGGATCTGGTACGGCTGGCGCATCGAGCCCGAGAACGGCACGGTCGCCGTCCTCATGCGCAAGACCGGCAGGGACCTGCCGCAGGGCGAGATCCTCGCCCCCGGCCCCGGCTACAAGGGCATCCAGCTCGACGTCCTCGCCGAGGGCCGCCACTTCCGCAACCCGTGGACCTGGCACTGGCGCGTCGTCAAGGCGGTCGACGTCCCTGCGGGCAAGTTCGGCGTCCTCGTGCGCAAGTTCGGCGAGGACCTCCCCGAGGGCGGCATCATCGCGCCGGACGAGAGGCACCGCGGGATCGTCCGCGAGGTCCTCGGCACCGGCAAGCACCGCATCAACCCCTACGCCTACGAGGTGCGCCTCTACGACGACATCACGATCAAGCCGGGCCACGTCGGCGTCGTGACCTCGCTCTGCGGCGCGGACATCCTCGGCGGCGACCCGCCCGAGACGGAGGCGGAGGGCTTCCTCGTGAAGCCCGGCAGCAAGGGCGTGCTGGCGGGCGTGCTCAAGGAGGGCACGCACCGCCTCAATCCGTTCCTCTACGCCGTCTCGATCGTGAACATCCAGAGCCAGCGCTTCGAGCTCAGCGGCGCCGACGCGATCTCGTTCCTCACGCTCGACGGCTTCACGGTCCAGGCGGAGGGCACGCTGGAGTTCAACATCGACCCGGACCACGCGGCGCTTCTCACGCAGGAGGTCGGCGACATGGACGACATCCTGCAGAAGATCATCCTCCCGTCGGCGCGCGGCTTCTCGCGCCTCGAGGGCAGCAAGAAGAGCGCCACCGAGTTCATCGTCGGCGAGTCTCGCCAGGCGTTCCAGAACTCGCTCGAGGCCTACCTGCGCTCGATCTGCGAGCCGTGGGGCATCTCGCTCAACTCGGTCCTCATCCGCGACATCTTCGCGCCGCAGCAGATCGCGGGCATCATCCGCGACCGCGAGCTCGCGGTGCAGGAGGGGCTCAAGATCGACCAGCAGATCGTGCAGGCCCGCTCCCAGGCCGAGCTCGGGCGCCAGAAGGCGCTCGCCGACCGCAACAGCGCCGTCGTCGCCGCCGAGACGGAGCGCATCCAGCAGACGATCGCCGCGGCGCAGAAGCAGGCCGAGGAGACGATCGCCGCGGAGGCCGCGCTCGACGTCGCCAAGGCCGCTCTCCAGGCCGCGGAGGCGGACGCCGCCTCGCAGCTCGCGCGCGCCGAGGCCGAGCGCGCCGTCGTCGAGAAGCGCACGACCGCGCGCGCCGACGTCCTGCGGCAGGAGGTCGCCGTCTACCGCGACGAGGCGGACTACGTCCGCGCCCGGCTCTACGGGAAGATCGCCCCGAACCTCGAGGCGGTCCTCACGGCGGACCGCCCCGACGCCCCGTTCGGGCTGCCGTTCAAGGAGGTCGGAGGGTCCGACGGTCAAACGGTCGCACGGTCGCGCGGTCGCGCGGCCGAACGGTCGGACGGCTCCGACTCGTCGAAGTAGGGAAGGGAGGAAACGAAAATGGCTACCGCAACCACCGCTACCGCCCGCGCCCCGAGGCTCTTCTCCTTCGGGGGCATCCTGATCGGCCTCGCCGTCCTCGCCGCCGCGATCGGCGCGTTCCTCTGGATCTTCTGCCGCGTCTACGTGCCCGAGGGCTGCATGGCCGTCGTGACCGCGAAGACCGGGCGCCCGCTCCCGCCCGGGCAGATCCTCGCCGAGAAGGGCGAGAAGGGCGTCCTGCGCGAGGTGCTCGGAGAGGGCCGGCACTTCCTCGACCCGGTGAACAACGAGTGGAAGGTCGTGCCCGCCACGACGATCCCGCTCGGCAGCGTCGGCGTCGTGACCTCCAAGGTCGGCAAGGAGCTGCCGCCCGGCGACATCCTCGCGCCCGACGACCTGAGCAAGGGCGTCTGGCGCCGCGTGCTCGGGCCCGGCACCTACCGCCTCAACCCGGAGGGCTACGACATCGCGGTCCTCTCGGCCGTGAGCATCCCGATCGGCTACGTCGGCGTCGTCACCTCGCTCGCCGGCGAGCCCGCGCCCGAGGGCTCGTTCGCCGGGCCCGGGCAGAAGGGCGTCCGCGAGCAGGCGCTGCAGCCCGGCCTCTACTACGTCAACCCGCGCGCGCACCAGGTCGACCTCGTTGAGGTCGGCATGAACCAGGTCTCCATCATGGGCCGCGCCGGATCCGTCGTCCTCACCAAGAGCCAGGTCTCCAACGCCTCCTCCGCGCTCGACGAGCTCCAACAGAACGCGCTCAACCGCCAGCAGGCCATCCGCGACCAGTGGGTGAGCGCCAACGAGGGATTCCAGAACGCCGCCGAGGCGAACCGCAACATCGCCCTCAACGTCGCGCCCGCGGCCGCCGCGGCGCCCGTGCGCAAGACCGCGCCGAACGCGCGCCTCGCGGGCGGCCGCGCGCGCGGCGACCAGAAGACGGCCCTGTCCTACGCCGAGCCCGCCGCCGAGGCGCCCGCCGTCGCCGCCGCGGGGACCGTCCCCGCCTCGTCGCTCCCGCAGAGCGACGCCGTCGCGTTCGGGATGGACCAGTTCGTGCAGTTCCCGTCGAGCGACGGCTTCTCGATCCTGATCGACATGACCGTCGAGTTCGAGATCCTCCCCGCGGAGATCTCGCGCGTCTACATGCTCTACGGCGACCTGCCGGCCGTCGTCGGCAAGATCATCCTGCCGCAGATCCTCTCCGTCTCGCGCATCAAGGGCTCGGGCTACAAGGCGCGCGAGTTCATCGACGGCGAGGGGCGGCAGAAGTTCCAGGAGGAGATGACGCGGGAGCTCGTCTCCGTCCTGGGCGAGAAGCACATCCTCGTGCGCAACGCGATCGTCCGGCACGTGGAGGTGCCGGCCGACATCCTCGCGCCGATGCAGGCCGCGAGCGAGAGCAAGGAGCAGGACCTCACCAACCGCACGCGGCAGGAGACGGCGAAGAAGCAGGCGCTGCTCAACACCGAGGTCGCGCTCGTCGCGCAGCTGCGGCGCGAGGTCGAGCAGGAGACCGAGAAGCTCGTCGCGACCATCGGCGCGGAGACGCGCCGCGCGGTGGCGACGACGAACGCCGCGACGAAGGTGCGCGTGGCGCAGATCGGGCTCGAGCGCGCGAAGGTCGAGGCGCAGGCGGCGAAGGTGAAGGGCGAGGCGGCGGTGCAGGCCGAGTTCCTCGTGGCGAACGAGGAGGCGCTCGGCGAGCAGCGGCGGGCGGCGGTCTTCCGGGACCCCGCCACGCTGGCGGACCTGGCCTTCGCCGACTCGCTCCCGGAGAAGCTCTCCGTCCGCGTCCTGCACGCGGGCGAGGGCACGCTCTGGACCGACCTCAAGGCGCCGCCCCTCGCGCTTCCCGCCCCGTAGCGCGGTTCCGCGAAACGCGTGGCCGCCGGGACGGCGGCCGCTGCCGAAAACAACGGTGGCGGCCGGCGTCAGCGCAGCGCGCGGGCGGAGGGGAGGCGGAGACCGCGGGCGAGGGCGGAGAGGCGGCGCTCGTGCAGGTGCGCCAGCGCGATGGCGAGGGCGTCGGCCGAGTCCTCCTGCGGGAGGTCCGGCAGGCCGAAGACGCGCTGCATCATGCGTTGCATCTGGTCCTTCGTCGCGGAGCCGGAGCCGGTGACGGCGCGCTTCACGCGGGCGGGCGGGTATTCGTGCATCGGGAGGCCGCGGCGCGCGCAGGTCGCGACGACGACGCCGCGCGCGTGGCCGAGGATCAGCGACGTGCGGGCGTTCTTGCAGAAGAAGATGCCCTCCATCGCGATCTCGTCCGGGCGGAACTCGTCCAGATACGCCTCGAGCGCGTCGCCGATGCGGACGAGGCATTCGGGGAGCGACAGGCGCGCGGGATTGGGGACCGGCCGGCAGTCGACGAACGAGAAGTTCGCGCCGACGGCGTCGACGACCGCGAGCCCGGTGCAGCGCAGCGAGGTGTCGATGCCGACGACGCGGACGCGCGCGTTCGGGTCGGGCGCGGGGCCGCGCTCCGGCGCCGGGTCCGCGCGGCGCGGGAGGCCGCGGGGCGGGGCGGGGGAGGGCGGCGTGGGGGAGGGCTCCCCCGCCGCCTGCGCGGCGCGGCGCGCGCGGTATCGCTCCACGAAGCTGGCGTCGAATCCCTTCATCGCCGCCCATTCTAGCAGAAACGTCGCGCCGGGGAAACGGCAAACCGCTAGGCCGGCGAGGAGGCGGCCGAGGAGGCGCGGACGAGGGAGCGGCGCTCGCGGAGGATGGGCGGGATGGTCGCAAGGTTGGCGACGACGTCCGAGAGCGGGAGGGCGATCCACACGGCGAGGAGCGGGCGGATCGGCAGGACGCGGGGCAGGATCCACACGCACGGCAGCAGCACGATCACCTGCCGCAGGAGCGAGAGCACGATCGCCGTCCGCGGGCGGCCGACCGCCTGGAAGTAGGTCGTCGCGGCGACGTTGAGGCCGATGCACCAGATCATGCAGTTGCCGATCCGCAGCGCGAAGGCGCCGGCGCGCGTCACCTCCGCCACGTCCGAGAAGCAGCTCGCGAGCGGCGTCGCGAGCAGCAGCTGGCAGAGGCACGCGGTCGCGACGCAGCACGTCGTGAGCGCGACCGCCAGGTCGAGCGAGCGGCGCACGCGCGCGAGGTTCCGCGCGCCCCAGTTGTAGCCGATGATCGGCGCGAAGCCCTGCTGGATGCCCATCGACGGCACGAAGAAGAGGAACGAGACGGACATGAAGATGCCGAACGCGGCGACCTGGACCGTCCCCTCCGCCTGCGACGCGCTCCAGTGCGCGAAGGCGCGGTTGAGGGAGAAGTTGATCGTCGAGCCCGCGAACTGCATGAGGAACGGCGAGAGGCCGATCGCGAGAACGCGCGGCACGAGGTCGCGGTAGACGCGGACGTGGCGCAGCCGCAGCGCCACGACCGAGCGCCCGCCGGTGTAGTGCAGCAGCGCCGCGGCGCACGCGAGCCCCATCGCGATGTTGGTCGCCCACGCGGCGCCGGCGACGCCGAGCCCGAGGCCGGGCAGCGAGACGACGCGCAGGTCCACGCGCTCGAAGATGAAGAGCGGGTCGAGGACGAGGTTCGCGACGGCGCCCACGACCATGCAGCGCATCGCGGCGACGGGCGAGCCCTCCGAGCGCATGCAGGCGGAGAGCCCGAAGGCCAGGTGCGCGAGGAAGTGGAAGAGGACGTTGATGCGCAGGTAGAGGCGCGCGGCGGCGAGGGCGCCCTCCGTGACGCCGCCGCCCGCCATGGCGTGCAGGATCGGGTCGAGCAGGAGGAAGAGCGCGGGGGCGACGGTGGCGCCGAGCAGGAGCTTGAGGGCGACGCACTGGCCGAGCGCGCGCTCGGCGCGGAGGAGGTTCCTCTCGCCGAGCGAGATGGAGATGATCGTGCCGGAGCCGACGCCGATGAGCGGCCCGAAGGCGCCCATGACCATCATCACGGGGAAGGTGAGCGTGAGGCCGGCGATGGCGTCGCTGCCGCAGCCGTGGCCGATGTAGACGCGGTCGATGACGTTGTAGAGCGTGTTGAGCGTCATCGTGACGAGCGCCGGCCACGCGAACTTCCACAGCAGCGGGAGGATCCTCCCGCCGCCGAGCTCGCGCAGGCGCGCGTCTTCTTCGTGTCCGCTCACGGGGCGCGGATGATAGCCGTTTCCCCCTCCGAACGCAAACCTCTTCCCTCTCCGAACGCAAACCTCTTTCCCCTCCGACCGCAAACCTCTGCTTTCTGCCCCGCCACATCGGCCTTTTCCATTTCGATTTCACCGAGCGTGATTTTTCTTGCTTTCGCCGCTCTGGAAGAGTAGAATCTGCATTGTTTTCACCCTATTTCTTCTGCCATGTCCCGTCCCATCCGCCACCGCACGCCGAAGCACCGCGTCGCGACCTCCACCGCCGAAAACCTCGCGACGCCCACCCGCCGCCGCCGTTCGTCCTCCGGACGCAAGTGGGGCGAACGCCCCCGCCGGATGTCCGCCGCCGAGCGCGCGGAGGAGGCGCGCATCAACGCCGCCCTGCGCCGCCACGCATGGGAAGAATACAACTGGGAGATTTCTCCGCACGGTCCCTGGGGTCCCGCATTTACGATCTACCTGCCGCTCGCCTGCCTGTTCGTGAAGTCGCCGGATGACGCGCCCGGCGCGCTCCAGACGATCCTTCTTCCGTTCCTGTCGAAGGCCGCCACGAATCTCTTTCGTCAGATCCGCCTCCAGGCCTATCGCTCCCGCGCGGGCGTCGACCGCGCCTTCGCCCGCGAGTGCGCCGCGCGCCTCCGCGAGGCGCGGGACTCCTCGCCCCGCGAGTATCTTCGCGTCCTTCGCTCGCTCGCCGCGGAGCGCGACAGGCGCGAGGCGGAGCGCGAACGCGAGGCTCGCGCGCTCTCCGACCAACCTGCCGCCGTAAAGCGCCGGGCCGCGGCCCGCGCAAGGCGCGACCTGGCGTGGCAGGAGTGGTTCGGAACGCTGGAGCGCGCCGTGGCGGGGTGCGGCACCCCGCCACGCGAGCCCGGGATGCCGCAGTTCGCCGACCGGCCGCGCCGCAAGGGTGCGCCGAGCCGCCGGCTCTGCGCGTTCTCGCTCAAGGAGGCGCCGACCGGAGACGCGGTGCGCGAACAGTACGAGAAGGCGCGCGGACGCGGTCGCGTGGAGGAGAAGATCAAGCTCGGATCGATGCTGCTTGACGCGGAGGCGACGACCGACAGCTCTCTCATCCGCGACGAGGACGGCGAAATCGTCGGACGTAACGCCGGCCTTCGCGGATGGATCATCGACAACTGCCCGGATCTGCTGCCGCACTACGCCGCGCTCACGGGCTACCGCCGGCTCGCATGGGAGACGCGCGAGTCGGAGGATCTCTTCGACCCGATTCCGGCATCGGTGCTGCTCGGGCCGGAGCCCAAGGTGGAGGCGAAGGTGCCGCTTTTGCAACGGGCGAAAATCGAGCCGGCGCGGGAAAGCGTGGGACGATTGCTCAAGGAGCCGGAGAGCGCAACCGTGGCGGGGTTCCTCCGACGATTGCGGGCCGAGCGGGAAGAGCGCGAACGGGCTCGGTGGAGAGAACGGCGGCTCGCGTAAACGGGCGAAGCAGAGCGAACGAAGGGCGACGAACACGGCAGGCAAAAGATAATGAAATACGGCTTTGGAAGAGAGGGAAACGATAAAAATCACGCACGGTGGAATCGAAGACGGAGGCGGGGAATGGCGCAGAGCGGAGGAGCGAGGAGGTGCGGTGGAAGGATGGGCGGGAGAAGGGCGGAACGAGAGGCGGAAGGATGGGCGGGAGGAGGGCTGAAGGATGGGTGAGAGTAGGAGCGAGAAGAATGGGCGGGGAAAAATTATTTTGCAAAAGGTGCAACGATTGGGTCGCGGAATGCGTCTATAGGGGTGTGACGGGGATTCTCCGTCCGAACGAATGGACATCGCCAGGCAGATTCGAACCAATCCCGACGAGGGCGTCCGGCGGCTCGCGGCCGAGCTCGGCCCCGGGCTCCGCGCGTTCGCCCTGCGGCTCTGCGGTTCCCGCGAGGACGCGGACGACCTCTACGTCCGCACGCTCGAGAAGGCCGTCGTCCGAATCGCGGAGCAGCGCGGCCCGGGGTTCGGCGCCTGGCTCCGCGCCATCTGCCTCAACCTCCACCGCTCCGATCTGCGCCGCCGCGGGCAGGCCGTCCCCGCGGGCGCCCTCCACGAGTCGCTCGCGGACGCGGCGCCGTCGCCCCTCGAGGAGGCGATCGCCCGCTCCGACGCCGAGACGGTGCGCGCCGCGCTCCAGCGCCTGCCGGAGCGCTACCGCGACGCGGTGCTGATGCGCTACTGGGAGGGCCTCTCCCAGGCGGAGATCGCCGTCGCGCTCGGCATCGCCGAGGGAACGTGCAAGAGCATTCTCTCCCGCGCCCGCGAGCTCCTCCGCGTGGCGCTCGAACCCCTCCGCAAGGAACGAAACGAACGATGAACGCGAACGAATCCGACGCCGAGCGCCGTCTCGGCGAACTCCTCCGCGCGGCGCTCCCGCCGCCCCCCGCCCGCGCGGAGCCCGCGCGCGCCAGCGACGCCTTCTTCGACGCCCTCGCCGCCGAGGACGCCGCCGCCGGCGTCCCGCCGCCGCCCGACGTCACGCGGAGGCTCGTCGCCGCGTACGCCGCCGCACGCAGGGCCGAGGCGCGCCGCCGCGCGCTCGGCTTCCGTGCCGCGGCCGCCGCCGCGGCGGTCGTCGCCGGAGGCACGCTGCTGTACGCGGAGTTCAAATCTCACGCAGAGAGCGCAGAGATCGCAGAGTCCCAACCGCACGCGGAGTCCGCGAAGTTCGCGGAGTCCAGACCTCACGCGGAGTCCGCGGAGTTCGCGGAGTCCAGACCTCACGCGGAGTCCGCGGAGTTCGCGGAGTCCAAATCACACGCAGAGGGCGCAGAGGCCGCAGAGTCCCAACCGCACGCGGAGTCCGCGGAGTTCGCGGAGTCCCAAGAGGGCGCGGAGCCCGTGATGGCGGCCGCGTCGTTCGCCCGAAGCCCCCGCCCCGACTTCTCGCCCCGGATGAACTTCGCCGCCGCCTGGTGACGCCGACCGAACCTCGAACGAAAGGAAAACGAAAAATGAAACGCATCCTCCTCCCCCTGTTCGCGATTGCGCTCGCGGCGCCCGCGCAGGACCCCGCCACGAACGCCCCCGCGGCGGACCCCGCCACGAACGCGCCCGCGGCGCGGTCGGTCGCCGACTGGCCCGGGCTCGCCGACACCGAGGCGCTCGCGGCGTGGTGCGCCGCGGCGCACGCGGCGACGAACGCCCCCACGTCCGCGCGCTTCGCCGAGGAGCGCCTCGCGCCGCTCCTGCGCGACGAGCTCGGTTCGCTCGACCCCGACGGCTCCGCGGCCCGGGCGCTCCGCGCCGCGGAGCCGAAGGCGCCCGCGGCGCTGCTCGAGGCGGCGGAGCGGGCCGCCGCCGCGCCGGACGCCCCCCCGGCGGCGGCGCTCCTCGCGGCGCGCGTCCGCGACGGGCGCGAGAAGACGCCCGGGAGCCGCGAGGCGCTCCGACGCGCCGCCGCCGCGTGGGCGGCGCGCCCCGCCGTGCGCGGGGCGGACCCCGACGCCGCCCTCGCCGCGCTCCGCGCCCTCGCGCCGGACGCCGAGTCCGACCCCGCCGCGCTCGCCGCGGCGCTCGACGAGGCCGGCGCCGACCCGTGGCTCGGGTTCGTCCTGCGCGGACGCGCGGAGATCGCGGCGGCGTGGAAGGCGCGCGGCGACGGATGGGCGTCCAGCGTGACGGAGGAGGGCTGGAAGGGCTTCGGCGACCATCTCGACCTGGCGCGCGCGGAGCTCGAGGAGGCCTGGGCGCTGCACCCCGGCTCCTTCGAGCCGGCCTACCGGATGCTCTCGGTCTGCGGCGGCGGCTGCGGCGGGCGCGGGGCGCTCGACCGCTGGTTCGGGCGCGCGATCGGCGCGCGGCTCGACTCGATCGACGCGTGGCAGCAGTATCTCTGGTTCAACTACCCGCGCTGGGGCGGCAGCCAGAAGCGGATGGGTCGCATCGCCCGCGCGTGCCGCGACGCCGGCCGTCCCGACACGCTCCTCCCCGTCGTCGCGGTCCGCTCGTGGGGGCAGCTCTCCGACGACACCCTCCGCGACGTCCCCGCCAAGCGCGACTACTGGGCGAAGCGCCGCGCCACCGCCGAATGGATGGGCGGCGAGGCGCTCGCCGGCATCGGCGGCCCGCTCGTCCCGGAGGGCGTCCGCGTCAACGCCGCCTGGGTCGCCGCGCAGGCGCTCGCCTTCGCGGGCGAGCCCGACCGCGGCGTCGCCGCCCGCGCCGCCGGAAACCCCGGCAACTGGCAGGAGCGGCTGCTCTCCGAGGCCGTCGTGCCGTTCGCCGCCGGGCCCGACTACGACGCCCCGTGGGGCGACCGCGGCTGGAACGCCGTCCAGACCCTCGCGTGGCGCCTCGCGAACGCGACGCTCCTCGAGGTCCCCAACCACCAGGAGTGGGGCTCCTACTACGACCTCACGCTGCGCGACGGCGCCGACGACCCGCTCCTGCGCTGGGGGTCCGTCGTCGGGCAGTGGAAATGGAAGTGGACGGACAAGGCCCGCGAGCAGCTCGCCGACCTGGAGGATCGCGTGTCGGGCCCCGACGCCACGCGCTTCCAGAAGATGCTCGCCGCGCAGGCGCGCAACCTGCTCGACCCCTCCGACGAGCACGCGGCCGCCTTCCGCGCCGCGGCCGACGCCTGGCGCGAAACCCTCGACCCCGCCCTGCCCGCCGCCGCCGTCGACAAGACGCTCGCGATGCTCGGCTACGCGCGCGACGCGGCCGCGAAGTCCGCAAAGAAAGGAAACGAACCATGAAACGAGCACTTCAACCGCTACTCCTTTTTGCGACGGCGTTCGCGTGCTGGTCGTCCGCGCATTCTGCGGAAGTCGTACTCGCCAAATACGAACTGCCCGCGGAATTGACAGGCCTTCCGATGAGCATTCCCATCGTAATCGATGTGAACCTTGCCGCCGCGAAGACGAATCCGATCCCCGAGAAGGCGGATCCGATCGGGCTCCTGATGCCGTTCCCCTACGACGACGAACCCGCCGTCGACGCCCTTCTGGAATCCTATCGGGCCGAGCCGGATTCCTGGCACGGGCAGGCGCTCCGCGTCGCCGCCGCCGGATTCGGCATCCGCGGCGACTATCCGATGTTCCGGGAAACGGCGCTGCGGCTCTACCGGGAGGACACGAACCGGCTGGATTCCGCGGTCCTCGCCGTCAAGTCCCTGGTCGTCCGCCCCGAGACGCGGGAGGAGGCGCGCTCCCTCGTCCTCTCGAACCTTGAACGATGGCCCGGAGAGCCGTCGCTGCTCTGGCTCCTTTCGTACTGCGACTTGGCGGACAAGGACCCCGCGAGGTGCGGCGAAACGACCGCCCGCCTTCTGGACGCCGTCGAAAGCGACCCGGCTCTTCTGGGCCAACACGTGCTGACGCACGTCCTCCTTGCCGCGACGCTCGGGGACGGAGCGGAATTCGAAACGACCGCCGGGCGTCTCGCGAAGGTCCTGAAGGAAACGCCCGACGACGGATTGAACACGCCGTCGCGGTATCTGCTCTTCCTCTACGGCTCGGTTCTCCGCCATTATGCGGAAAGCCGGAAGGACGCCGACTCGGACCTGCCGGAGACCGCGGCATGCTTCCTTTCGCGAGGGCTCGACCCCTTCGCCCGGAACGGCAACGAGACGAACAAGGAGAGAAAAGAATGAAAACGAAACGTTCGATGAAATGCGGCTTCGCCGCCGTCGGCTGGCTTCTGCTGTCCCTCTCCGCGAACGCGGATTCCGCGACGGAGGCGACGAACCGAACCGCGCGGGCGGCCGTTCCCGAGACCGTCAGGATCCTCTGCATCCCCTACCTTCCGTTCTCGACCAACCTCGTCGCGGTCTCGCAGGAGGCGGCCTCCGGCCAACTGCCGCTGTCCTTCGTCCCGTTCTTCGACAGGCGGTTCTGCGACGCGATGGTCTCCCGCTACGAGAGCGACCCGGAGGGCTGGACCCCCGAAGGCCGCCGGCTCGTCGCGCTGTCGTACTACTCCAAGCGCCAGATGGCGAAGTCCCTCGCCCTGCTGGAGGACCTCCACGCCGAAGACCCCGGAAACCTGCAGGTCCTCTATCCGCTGGCCGCGCTGGTTTCCCTTTCCGGGAGCAACGGCGTGTCGAGGGCGAGGGAGATGTTCCGGCAGGGATTGGAGGCGGCTCCGTCCGCCCCCTTCGCCAGGCAGTATCTGGCGACCCTGCTGGCCGAACGGGACTTCGCGGTCGATCCTTCCGTCTTTGCGGCCCTGTTCGCGCGCTCGATCTACGATACGAAGGAGACCGACGAGAACATCGCAAAGTTCGTCCTCGTCTATTGCGCCGAATGCCCGGACGACGAGTTCGGCAGGCAGGTGCTTGCGGCGCACCGGCGGCGGTTTCCCGAATACTGGAAGACGGAGGCCGGCGCCCTTGCGAAAACGCCCGAATTCGCCTGGACGCTCTGGAAAAACCGCAAGCGGTATCTGGAACCGGAGGACGAATCCTTCCGGAAGATGAAGGTCGAACTGGTTTTCGGCGTCCTTCCCGAGCTTGAGGCAATGGAGTCCGCCGCCACGCCCTAGCCCCTCTCCGCTCCGCGCGGGCGCGGCAAAGCCGCCGCCCGCCGCGGAGCGGCCTTCCGAACCCCGCCGCATTCAGCATTCATCATTCATCATTCAGCATTGACCCCGCCCCCGCCCGCAATGAAACGCCTCGCCCTCCTCCTCCCCATCGCCGCCTTCGCCGCCGCTGGGTGCGCTTCGGTCCCAAAACAAATCCAAGTTCTCGACGAAGCCGGCAATCCCGTCGAAGGGGCGGTCGTCCAGTGGCAGGAATGGGAGGACGGAAGTCCGCTCGACGGATGCTGTTTCTACGGTCCCGGCGTCCATGTCGCGGAACGGGCGACGTTGACCGACGAAACGGGGTGGGCGAGATTGACCCCGGCCATGCTCCGGCACCAAAACGTTCGAGTCGTCCTTTCTCCCGATTTGCGCAGATATCTTCTCCCGTCGGCAGAAAATGGAGACGTGTTGTCGTTGAAGGATTTCCGCGATGTCGACTTTTCGTTCGTCTGGTTCGCACCCGAGAACTGCGCGACCGTCGGACCCGAGGAATGGACTCGCTTGTTCGACGCGCGCTTTCCCCACTTCGTGGAGCCGTTTTCCGCGAAAGAATCCAGAATCTTCGACACGTGGGCAAAACTCCGAAAAGAAGCGCTCAACCCCCGCTACCAATCGCTGATCGTCGATCCCTGATCTAGTCACACCGCATTCAGCATTCAGCATTCAGCATTCATCATTCAGCATTGACCCCGCCCCCGCCCGCAATGAAACGCCTCGCCCTCCTCCCCCCCCCCCCCGCCCTCGCCGCCCCGCCGGCGCGCGCCC
>Ga0256407_10003198_pt1 | contig 29652 bp, 29 predicted proteins | sample RumenRJG_04DNA_FD_193489 | JGI IMG/M metagenome (GOLD analysis project Ga0256407, IMG submission 193489) | Bovine rumen microbial communities from Lethbridge, Alberta, Canada - RJG_04 | ecosystem: Host-associated > Mammals > Digestive system > Stomach > Rumen | place: Canada: Alberta...
GGAAACCAAAGTTAAAATAAGATACAATTATGAACAATTTGATTAAAAACTACAAACAAAAAAAGCTCATTATATGTCGAAATGAGCAAAAAGAGCTAATTGGCATATTTGAATCAATTGCAGATGCGGCTGATGAGTTCTTAATCGATGAGCAAGAGATATTTGAAGCAATAGATTCAAAAGAATACTTGCTTGGTTCAGGCTATTGGAGTAGAGAAGATATGATGATTATCACTAAAACTGAAAAGTCATATTTAGAATATGAAGATTTATCACTCTCTACTGAACGAGGTCGGCATAAGCATCCAAAAGCTTCAATTCCAGTAGTCCAGTTGGATTTTGACACGATGGGACTTATCGCACGATATAAAAGTATGTATGATGCATTCCGTATAACAGGCGCTCGTAACATTTCAAAATGCTGTAAGGGTGAAGCACAATCATCTGGAGGCTACAAATGGATGTTTGAATCAGAGTATGAAGCTCTGATTAATGACAATAATGAAGTTGATGACTTAATGTAATTATGGCAAAAACAATTAAAATAACATTTTATAATCCAAAAGAGCTTTGGGTTATGTTTTGGAATTGGGCATTTTGGCCACGTAGGAAAAAATGTGCAAAATGGTGTGAATATTACCACGAAACGTTAATATGTTTAATGAGTGATATTTTTGACAAATATGAAAAATGTGGTAGCATAAAAAGTGATGTAGCTTTAGATTTAGCAAGTGAAATTGAGCTTGCAAGTAAGAAAATAGCAAGTGCAACTGCAAAATTAATGAGCGAACCTATGAATGATAACTAATTATGGCAAGTAAGAAAACAACACTTGAACAATTACAAGCTGATGTAAGAAGCAGACTACAAACAGAGAAGCTCGACCCAAAAGAGCTCCTTAAGCTTGAGCTTCTCTCATCGCTTGAAAAATATACGAAGGCTATGTTTAAAGCCCAGTATAGACGCTCATTTGCAATGAATGACCATTTCAAGATGATATTCAAAGCACTTGAGGACGTGGTCGACGGAAAGTGCAAGCGACTTATAATCAATATGCCACCTCGATATGGCAAAACTGAGACTGTTATCAAATCATTTTCAAGCTGGTGCTTCGCTCTTAATCCAACATGTAAGTTCCTTCATTTGTCATACTCAGACCTTCTCGTTACTGATAATTCGACAACGATACGAAATATCATGATGGAGCCACTCTATAAGCAGCTGTTCCCAGATTCACAGCTTGAGCGAGAGAAAGGTTCATCAACACGATGGAAGACAATGGCAGGTGGAGAGTTCTATGCAGTATCAACTCAAGGTCAGGTAACTGGTTTTGGTGCAGGACAAGTAGATGAAGTAGATGAAGAGCAGCTGTCTTATGATGACCTCACATTCGACAAAGAACTTGACCAAATATTAGGATTGATTGGCGCGAAACAGAACATCTTCCAAGGTGCAATTTTGATTGACGACCCAATTAAGCCTGAAGATGCAGAATCAGACCTTATACGAGACAGAATCAATACTCGATTTGAGTCAACAATTCGTAACCGTGTGAACTCGCGTAATACACCAATCATTATTATCATGCAGAGGTTACATGAAGAGGACTTATGTGGCTATTTGCTTGATAAAGAGCCTGATGAGTGGACAGTTCTTAGTCTCCCTGCAATTCATAAAGATGCTGAAGGTAATGAAGTTGCACTGTGGCCAATGAAGCACACACTTGAAGAATTGTACAAGCTTCGTGAAAAAGAGCCGATTGTGTTTGATACGCAGTACATGCAAGACCCAAAGCCAAAAGAAGGTCTTATGTATCAAGAAGGCTTTAAAACATATAAACCTGAACAGCTGCCGATGGGCAAAGATGCACTATGTAAGTGGAACTACACTGATACTGCTGACACTGGTGCTGATGCTCTGTGCTCGATATGCTTCATTGATACGCCTGAGTTTTGTTATATCACAGATGTATACTACACGAAGGACCCAATGGAAGTTACTGAGCCAGGAACAGCAAGAATGCTTGGCAGAAACAGTACTAAACGAGCACGTATTGAGAGCAACAATGGCGGAAGAGGTTTTGCAAGGGCTGTTAAGAGAATACTCAGAACAACAATGAATAACTTCTTATGTGCAGTTGAGTACTTCACACAGACTGAAAATAAATATTCTCGTATATATTCAAATTCAGCAAATGTGATGTCTGACATACTTATGCCTGAAGGATGGGATAGACTTTGGCCTGGTTTCCATAACGCACTTATGTCATATCGTAAAGACAATAAGCGTAGAAGCCAACATGATGATGCTCCAGACTGCTTAACAGGCGTATATGAGATGCACGCACGGCGTAATAATAGAAAAGGAATACGTCAGCGTAATTAAAATCGTTCCAGAACGTACCAGAATAGTCAGGTCGCGCTTGAATATAAAAATAATATAAGTTATTATATAAATAAAATAAACGCGACCAGAATAAAGTTTCACATATTTTAAACATTTTACTACAATGAAAAAACTTATTTATAATAAGATTATTCCATTTAAAGGATTTGTTGCAATAAACTTGTTTGGTTTAATCTTTGTTCGCAAAGAGAAGAAAGCATATATTGAAAACAACTATTATGCTAAATCAGTACTTCTCAATCATGAGCTTGTACACACAGCTCAGTATAAAGAGCTTTTGTATGTATTCTATCTTCCATTGTACATATTGAATTATGTGATAAATCTGTTTGTCTACAAGTTTAATTTTAATAAAGCTTATAGAAATATATGCTTTGAGCGTGAGGCTTTTAAATATGAGTACAGTGATTATTATTTAGACCAACGAGATTGGTTCGCATGGCTCAAATTTGTGTTTAAAAGTTAAAAACGATTAAATTAACATTTTTTAATGCCAAAAATTTTTTAGTATGATAAAAATAGAGTATATTTGCGAAAACAAAATGTTGTATTTACATTAATTATCTGCACGCGACGCTTGGCTAAGGGAAGCAAAGTTGTTAAGTTGCTCAAGTCTAACAATAAAAAAATTAAGAAATTATGGGATTAAATTGTGGATGCCCAGCAGGTGCACATCTTGCAGACCTTCAGATTGCTGATTGCAAAGAAAGTCTCGGGCAGATTCAGAAAGTTATCATCCAGCGCCGTTATGGTTCTGCTGGTGTACTGAACAAGATTGCCACAACTGACATTAAGTCCAAGACTGCTATGGTGGCCCTGGCAACTGCAGCTGATGGCACTAAGATTATCATCTCTCCGTACATTCAGAACCCAACCACTACTCCTGGTGAGGCTCGTACGTTTGGTGGTGGTAATCAGACTCTCGGAGGTATTGAGATTGTTATCGGTCGTGAGGCAACTTCTTTTGAGGGAGTTATCTATCAGGAGAAGCAGTCGACTATCAAGACCATGAAGGAGTACAGCTGCGAGGATATCGGTGTTTATCTCATTGATGAGAATGGCAACATCGGTGCTATCAAGGAAGAAGTAACATCTGGTGGTACTACCACTACTTACTATCGTCCGATTCCTCTGCGCTCGTTCTTCGTAGGTGACAAGAATCTCGGTGGTTATGAGGAGCCTGATAGCAATGCTATCCGATGGAGCTTCCTGCCCAACTGGTCAGACGACCTTGAGATTATCAAGCAGACCGAGATGGACTACAATCCTCTGACCGACCTGGTGAACGTAGCCAGTGCCTAATTACAGTTAAATCCTCCTTTCATACGATTGTTTATGGCACGCGGTAAGAAACAGAAAACAGTTACTTTGGTTACGCCATCAGGTGTTAAGCAGCAGTTCGGCATCCAGCACGCCGAACGGCTGCTTGACCTTGGTCCTGCATTAAATGGTGGATGGACCATCGACCCAAACAGCGAATATTATTACGACGAAGAGAATGGCATTAGAATTAAGGCAAATACAGGAGATTCTGCAAAAGCCTAAGAAAGCTCAGACTATACGTCGAGCAGACTTATTGCAGAGACGTCTCAGATTCCACACTGAGACTAATATCCTGTTGTCCGAGTCTAATATGCCAACGACTATCTTTTTGGACTGGGTGAAGACCTTACTCCCTAAAGACAAGTTTAACATATTTCTTCAGTTGTTTAAGTTCCCACTTCCGACTTCAGCCGTCGTTGAAGACGTCTATCGTGAGCTTGAGCGAGTATTCTACAGCCGTAATAGCTCATCTTCATATCAGTTCACAAATTCTGAGCTTGAAGAAGATTGGGCTAACTATCGCATCAACAACTTGCATGAGCCAGACGTCTGGAAAACTGAAGCTTGGAAGAAGATGCAGGTATCGCCTAACAGTGTTCTCATAGTGGACCTCCCAGCAGAACAGAACTCGTTCCGCCCAGAGCCCTATTTCTATTGGTTGGAAATTACCGACGTTATAGACTATGAGACCTGTGATGGCACCTGCATTCATTGGATTGTTTTTAGACAGCCAGAAAATCGTGTTGCTGTTTTTGATGATACCTACATTCGAGTTTACGAGCTGGATGAGAATAAGCTTAAGATTAAAGCACTCGTAACAGAGGTTGAGCATGGCCTTGGCTTTTGTCCGGCTCGATTCTTTTGGTCAACTAAGCTTAATGAGAAAAGCATCGACCTTAAGAAGAACCCGATTACAAAAGAGTTGAGCAACCTCGATTGGTATCTGTTCTTCGCTTTGTCAAAGCAGCATCTCGACCTCTACGCACCATATCCTATTTATAGTGCATACGAAGCAGATTGCCATTTTGAGAACAACGAAACTGGTGATTACTGCGATGGAGGTTTCTTACGTAATGAGAAAGGTGAGTATAAAGTACTTGCTGATGGAACTGTTGAAAAATGTCCATGTTGTAGCGAAAAGCGAATAGCTGGTCCTGGTTCATTCTTAGAAGTACCTATTCCTAATCAAGCAGAAGGAGTTGCTGATATGAGCAATCCTGTGCAGATTACAACTGTTGATAGAGATTCTCTTGATTACAATGTTGAGGAATGTGTACGCCTACGTGACGATATTATAATATCTGTAGTTGGGTCAGGTGGAACAGTAAGCGAAAAAGAAGCTATCAATGAAACTCAAGTAGCAGCTAACTTTGAGAGCAAGACATCAGTTCTTAATAGCCTTAAGACTAATTTTGAGCAAGCTCAGAAGTTTGTAGAAGATACAATCTGTATGCTACGTTATGGAAGTGATTTCATATCATCTTCTATTAGCTGGGGAACAGAGTTCTATGTATTTACTGTTACTGAGCTCTATAAGAAGTATGAGACAGCCAAAAAGAATGGCATGTCAGAATCTGAGCTTGATGCAATTGTACAGCAAATCATTGAGGTTGAATATAGAAACAATCCTCAAGTTCTGCAAAGAATGCTCATTCTCAAACAACTTGAGCCATATCCTCATAAGACACTTGATGAAGTGCTTAAATTGTCTGAGAAGAATTTGCTCGACCCAAAGAAGGTCATGCTTAAGCTTAACTTCAGCAGTTACATTGATAGATTTGAACGTGAGAATATCAACATCATACAGTTTGGAGCGAATAAATCACTCAAAGATAAAATATCAGTTATTAACAAAAAGCTATTAGATTATGTCACAGAAGACCAAAAAGCAGCTGCAGCAGGAGCTGAAGGAGCTCAGCAGCGAGAAGGAGCAGCTTCTGCAAGCAAAGAAGGCCAATGAGAAGACCTTCACAAAGGAGCAGCAGGAACGGCTTAGTAAGGTAACGGAGGACATCGTTGACCTGGAAGAGCAGATTGAGCTCGCTCCAGCTGATGAGGCTCCAAAGGCAGCAACAGCAGCCAAAAATTATGAAGTACCTAAAGGCACTGAGAAGTTGGTACACGTAAAGCTCTCGACTGGTAATCGTTTCGACCCGAAGACCGGCAAAGAGATTAACAAGCCTGTTCCTCAGATGTTCAACTATGGTGAGTGGCAGTTGTTCAAGAAGAACTACAAGCTTCTTGGCTACACTATCACTGAGGTTATGAATGACCCATTCAAAGATGCAACTGCTCTGATTGGCAAGTAATTAACAACTTAAATACCCAAAGTTATGTTAACAGTAGAAATGCTTCAGCAGAATACTCAGCTTTCAGGATTGACAGTTGAGCAGTTCAATGCCATAGCTGAAATGTCTCGTAATGACGAGAATACAGTAATTGGTACTAAGATTGGTGCCCTGCACGGGCAGTATGACAGCGACATTTTGAGTATTACAGGTGTTGCGAAGAACTCTGGTGAGAAAAGCTACGATTACCTCAAGCGTGTGCTCAATGCAAATAAGACCGACCTTGAGACATTAGCCACAACCAAACAAGAGTTGGCAACAGCAAAGGCTAAGGTTACAAGTCTTGAGAAGAAGATTGCTGAAGGTGCTCAGGATGAGACACTGAAGCAGCAGCTCAAAGATGCTAAGCAGCAGGTTACTCAGCTTCAGAATCAGCTTACTACTAAGCAGCAGGAGTTTGATACTGAGAAGCAGAAGCTTCAGGCACAGCTCCAGTCTACTCATGTAGATTATGCTTTTGCAGCTGCTACAAGTGGTCTTAAGTTCAAGACTGGTATCACTGAAGGTGTTCAGAAGACACTTCTTAACGCTGCTAAAGCAGAAGTTCTTCAGCGTGGAACACCCGAGTTCCAGCAGAATGCTGATGGCACTCAGAAGCTTGTCTTCCGTGGAGCTGATGGCAACGTGTTGAACAATCCTAAGAACAATCTCAATCCTTACACATTTGAAGAGCTCATTATGGAGACTTCAATTAAGGATGTGATTGACACTGGTCGCAAGCAGCCTGGTGGTGGCACTGGTCCTCTTGGCGGAGGTGGTGGAGGTGGTTCAGTACTTGACCTCTCCAGTATGAGAACTCAGCTTGAAGCTGATAAAGCAATTGAAGCTTATCTGCTTGGAAATGGTATCACTCGTGATTCTGCTGAGTTTGCTGAGCAGTCGATGCAGCTGCGCAATGAGAACAATGTAGCAAGTTTGCCTATTCGATAAGTGAATCTGATGTCTGGGCTGTAAAAGGGTAATGCACCACAGCATCGCACTAAATAATAAGTTTAACAATTAAAAATTAACAGACTATGAGTTTAGTATTGACTCGCATCCAGAACATTCGAGCAAATTCGAATCTGGACAAGTATGAGTTTCGCCCGAGTCGCTATGGTGCACTGGACGCTTTCTTAGTTCAGTCAAATGACCCTACTGGTATTTTGACCGACGAGCTTAAGGCTAAAGCCCGCATCTCTATCGGCAACACTCTCGAAACTCCAGTGATTGACTATGATGGTGGTATCACTATCGGTAACACACGTGAGCTGACTATCGCTGACAGCGAAAACACTTCTCGTATGGTAACCATCACGTTTGCAACCTATTCGTTCGGCTTTACTATTGCTCCTGCAATGTACATGAACAACGAGATTGGTATTCAGCGTGACTTCGAGACCAAGCTGATGAAGTACATCTACAAGTTGGCTCAGACCCTTGATGAGGCCGCTTTGACCAAGCTTGCTGCTGCCAAGACTGTTGTCATTAAGAACCCGCTTCTATATGACAAGACTGGTAATGTCATCAATGCTAAGTGGACAGAGCGTGAGAACCTGCTCGGTGACTTGAATGTCATCATGGGTGCTAACGACTTTTATGGCCAGTTGCATGTTGTCGGTGATGCAGGCGTTGAGAGCATCGTGAAGAAGCTCGCTCAGAAGGACCTGTACAATATCGAGAACAAGCGCAACGAGTACAGTGACAAGATTCTCCATTTCACCAACCATATTGCTGCTGCTGAGGGCAAGTATGCTCAGGGCTATGCAATCAATGCTGGTTCTCTTGGTCTCTTGACCCGCTTCGAGCGTGACTGCTTGCTCGGTACTGTTTCTGGTGACGGACACGAGTGGGGTATTGCTACTCTGCCTCTGCTGAACATTCCTTGTGGTACTTACTTCTACGATTCTGTTGGCAACTACTCTGCTATCGCAGGTGCAGCAACTGCCGATATGACCCGTACTCGTAAAGAGCACTATGGCTTCGCAGTAGATATTGCGTTCCTGACCGCTTACAACAGCGTTCCTTCTGGTGAGGGTGCTTTGGCAAGTCCTATCTTGGCCTTCAACATCTCTAGTGAGAATGCTTCGTACGGTCTGCCTGTTCAGGTGACGGCGCCAATCCCTACGACATAAGCGTTCTTTTCAACAATGATTTCAGCAATGATTTCAAGAAGGACGCTTAGGTTAAAACCTGGTAGCAGTTCATAATTGTTATCACTTTGGGTGCGGGAGCGTCTGGTAGAAATACTTAGATGCTCCCGTTATCCAATTAAATGAATACATCTTATGGTAAGAATACAAGAAATACAAGAAGGTTTATTACACCTTATCGGCTGGAGACAGAGCTATGATGCCAATGACGGTGTAATTTCTGAAGCATTAACACAGTCTGAGAGTGGACTTTATTATCAAGATGTTCATGCTTTGTTAACGCTGCAGAATTTGCAAAGTATAGCTCCTGATTTTAGCAACATACAGTATCCTGAGCATTCTGCAGAAGAAGCTTATGCCAAAGGTGTAGTTGTCACAGATAGTAATAAGCACTACAAGTCATTAAAAGCTGTGCCTGAGAATATTCAGATTACAGACGCAGAATATTGGATTGAGACCAATCCATTTTCTGAATGGCTTGAGACTAAGACGAAAGCTTGTATTACAAAAGCTATCAATTGCTATGTTAATGAGAAGATAGCAAAGGGTACATACAAGACTTTGTGTGAAAAGAAAACATTGTTTGATGGCACTGGACGCATCTATGATACAATCAAGAATAAGAACAATCTTGTTGGATTTGAAATTGTACCGATTAGAGCGAAGGGCGTCACTACAAAAATAAATAGATTTGGTCTGCAGTTCTCAGAACCAGGCGATTATACTATTCTTGTTATGCACTCGAGCTTAATGGAACCATTCTATCAGGAAACATTCACTAAGCGAGTAGGTAATAACATTGAATGGTTTACTCCAAGTCAGGAGCTTTATCTGCCTTATGAGACTGATGAAATAGATGCTGGTGGCAGTTGGTATATTTGCTATTTGCAGTCACAACTACCAGCAGAAAGTCAAGCTATTCGTAAGAGTCGAGATTGGTCAAAAGGTCCATGCAACGAATGCTCAAGACACGAATATGAAACATGGCGTATCTGGTCAAGATATATTGAGATACATCCATTCTACGTCAATGAGGAATTTGTGCCAGTAGTAGATGAGCAAGTTCAGTTGTGGGATGTTGAAAATAATATCTATGACTATAGCACTAATTATGGCTTGAATCTCGATATAACAGTTGCATGTGATATAACTGATTTTATCATTGAACAGAAGATGATGTTTACTGATTATCTCGGTAAATCACTTGCTGTTGACTTCTTACGCGAATTTGCATACAACCCTAATGTTCGTACAAACAGGCACAGCATAAATGCTTCAAGACCTGATATTCTATATGAGATTGATGGTGATTCATCATCTATGAAGAAGTCAGGCATGAGTTATCAACTTGAATTGGCCTCAAAAGCTATTCAAGTAAGCACTGAAGGAATGGACAGAGTTTGCTTACCTTGTGTAAATCATGGAATTAAATACAGAACTGTATAATGGCTAAATACTACAATGCATCTATTCGTAATCTGGTTTATAGACTGAGAAAGTTTAAACCAGTTTTGGAAAGTGCGTTGAAAGAAGAAGTTGAAAATTATGCAGATTTTTTAACTGATTCTGTTCGTATTCAGTTGGATATGGGTCTTGATGGCTTCTATGATAAGATTCAACCACCGTACGCGCCAAGAACAATTAAGAATAAAATAAGAAAAGGACAACCAACAGATAGAGTAACTCTTAAAGATACTGGAGATTTCTATGCTTCATTACATGTTGAATTTGATGAAGATGGATTTAGGATAGTATCAAATGATGATAAAGCAAAATATCTTTTGGCAAAATATGGTGATGCTATACTTCGATTACCTAATGAGGATTTTACAAGATTCTTAAGGTTTTATATACGACCAGCACTTGCATACAGAATGAAAGAATATTTAGAAAATGGTGGAGCGTAATGTAAAAATACCGAAAAAAGAGAATCCAGTATTGCTTGACAAAGTTATACAGGATATTCAAGATACTTTGGCTGAAAAGCTTAAGTGGCTTAATTATGCTTTTGGAAGAGCTTATAAGCTTGTTGAGCATAATAGTGACGGCAGTAAGTTTATTTACCCAGCAGCTTATATTGGTAATTCAGAATATGTTTCACTGCTTCCTAATGACAATTTTGGAAACTTCTCTTGGTTTGATTTATATGACCCACAAGAGATAACAGCAGTAGTTCAGTCACTTCCTCAGTTCACATTTAGTGGAGCTCTTGTATTTTGGTTTGACCTCAATAGTATTTTTGCAGATGCAGATGCAATGTATATTGAGGAAGTCAAAGATGAAATTATACGAGTGTTAACTGGTCCTGGTCTTGTAAAGAATCAAGGTAGATTAGAGATAAAAAACATATATGAGCGATTTGAGAACATATATAAAGGATATGCTCTCGAGAAGATTTATAATAACTACTCTTATAAAGGAGAAGGCATACAAGCAATTGATAAACAATTCTTTATGCATCCTTATGCTGGTCTTCGTTTTGAATTTGAAATGACAACAAGAGAATTATGTCAACGTTATATCAAGCCATAGTTGTTGCTTTAGTTGCAACATTTATAATTTTGTTCTTAGGCAAAACTGGTCTTAGGACAAAATTCAGAGATTGGAATGACAAAATAGGAATTTCAATTGTAGCTGATATGCTAGAATGTGATTTCTGTTTGAGTTTTTGGATTTGCTTGTTTGTAGCACTAAGCCTTTGGGCTTTTGGTTATGAACCACATTTATTAGTTCTGCTCTGCGCACCTCCGATAACAAGATATTTACTATAAAAAATCCCAAAGTATGAAAGTAGTAACAATTAAAGGACACATAATAAAGCTATATGATAGCATTGATGAGCTACCTATAGTCAACTTCCAGAAATACAATAAGTGTGTTCTTATTGATTCTGGATTAGGCTCAGATGTAGATTCTGTAGACAGCCATATTGTAAACATTGCAAGATTTATAAATTCTGGCGATAAGAAACAAGCTATGTTAGAGCTACAGAATATGAGACAGAACTTGCACATGATTGTTAGTAATGTTTCACCAAAACATTTGGCATTTGCTGCTCTTATACATAGCATCGATGGCAAAGAGCAGAATGACCTTTCGGATACTAATTTACAAGAGCTGATTGATTATTTGAATGAGATGCCTCATGGATTATTATTAGATATTCTTGCAGGGCTCAAAAAAAAACTTTCAACCGAATTAGAGACATACTTCCCAAGTGAGTTTGACAGTGCAAAAGAAAAAGAGGCTTACAGCAAGTTAAAAATGAAGCTTATCTTACAGCTTCAAGAGATTGCAGAAGATACAGATAAAGCATCTGAAATAGCTGAAATAGACAAGTTCCTTTTTAGCTTGCACAAGCCTAAAAGCTTTATTGGTAAAGATTCACAGGAAATTAAGTATGATAAACAGTTTGAGAGTGCATGCATGATTATAAGTCAGAAGACAGGATTGAATGCTAAAAACATGACTGTTTTAGAGTTTTACAACACTCTTACAAATTTGCAGAAGCAAGCTGAAGCAGAGAAAAAAGCATATAAGCGAACAAATAGAACTTAGAAATTATGGATGAGAGTAAAATTAAGTACGAGGACCTTATAAGTCCAGATGATTCCATTAAGAATCTTATTGCTCAACTTGATGAGCTCAATAAGACTTATGGAGCTATGCTTGAAGTAATTAAAACTGGTGCTAAGGATATAGTAAACAGCATCAAGTCAATGAGCACAGCTACGTCTGAAGGCCGAGCAGAAATTGATGAAGCAACAATTGCTGCTAATAGGCTAACTCGTGCACAGAAAGAGCTCAAGTTTGCAATGTCAGATACAGGTAAAGAAGTTGCTTGGCTTAAATCACAGACGACTTCTTATAACAAGATGTCTGTTGAAATGCGAGCTCAATCACAAGCTCTCATTGGCTCTTATGATAAACTGAAGTCTGAATTGAAAGAACAAATAGCACTGTGGAAAGCTCTCAGTGAGACCGAGAGAAAAGGTGCTATGGGTACAGAGACCCTTGAAAATATTCTTTCAATGAAGTCACGATTAGCTGAGCTTGATGGACAACTTAAGCTGCATGTTCAAAGCTTATCTGAAGTACAAAGAGCTGAACAGCGATTGAACTTCTTGCGTAGTGAAGAAGGCCAGAAACTTATAGAGCTAAAGCGACAAATTCGTGATTTAACGTCAACTCATAAAGAAGCTAAGCCTCCAGTTGATGAAATAGCAAGAGCAACCGAGAAATACATGAAAGCTTCAAGTGAGGCTAATGTTCAATTACAAGAACTAAACCAGAAAACACGAGAAGCTAATCAGATTGCTAAGCTTACGGCTAGAATAAATACTTCTGAGGTTGGTTCATATAATCAGCTTGCTGCACAGTATGAGCTTAATAAAATAAAGCTTAATGCTATGTCGCATGAAGAGCGATATGCGACTGCTGCAGGAAAAGACTTAGAAGAACAAACTTTGAATCTGTATAAGCAGATGATAAGAATGCAAGAAGCTACTGGTAATCATAGATTGTCAGTTGGTAATTATAAACTTGCATGGAATGGACTTGGTAATGCGATGAACCAAGTCATTCGTGAATTGCCATCCGCTACTATGGGAATGAATACATTCTTCTTGGCTATTTCTAATAATATTCCAGTTCTTATTGATGAAATTGACAGAGTGCGCCAGAGGAATAAGCTTCTTGCAGCAGAAGGTAAAGCTACAACGTCTGTTGTTAAGACTATAACAGGAGCAATTTTCAGTTGGCAAACAGCTCTTATCTTGTGTCTTACTGCTTTGTCAATGCATGGCAAGGAAATTCTCGATTGGATTAGTAAAGCTATTAAAGGCAGAGCAGCAGCAATTAAGTTCACAGAAGCTATGGATAACATGGTCGAAGAACTTGATAAAACAAATGGCTCATACGGTAAAAATATTACAGAATTAAAGAAACTATCGAATGAATGGAAAAATCTTACAAATGATAAAGAAAGAAAGCAGTGGATTTTAGATAATAAAACTGCTTTTGACCAACTCGATGTATCTGTTAGAAATGTATCAGATGCAGAAAATATATTTGCAGACCATACTGAAGTTATGGTTAATGCACTCAAAGCTCGTGCTAAAGCTGCTGCAGCTATGAAGCTTGCAGCTGATAAATATGAAGAAGCTCTTATAAAAGAAGCAGAAGCTGAAGCAGAAGCTGCAAAAGGACCAAATTGGCAAGATAAGCTTGTAGCAGGTACAGCACAAGCAGGAGCTTCACAAGCTGGACTACGACCAGGTGAATTTGAAGATATAGCAGAAGCTAATAAGCAAAGTAGAATACGTAACCTTAAAGAAGAAGCTAAAGCTGCTAATGATGCTGCTGACCAATATTTCAGAATGGCAGAAGCTATTACAGCAGAATCTGATGCTGCTTTAAAAGCTGCTGGTATTGATTCTAAACATAAGACTAAAAAGGAACCTAAAGGACCACGTCAGCGTGACCTTACAGACCAAATATGGCGTAATGACCTTTCTATACGTAAAAAGTATGAATTGAGTCTTTCTGAATTGCAGCGAAATGAATTTGAGAAACGCCGTATTGAGGCTACTGACCAAGCAAATCAGACTATCAGAGAGATGCAGGAAAAGTTCCGTAAAAATCAAACTTTTTTGACAAATCCTGATAATAAATTTAAGCCTCTAACTGCTGAGCAAAGAGAACAAATTGAACAACAGCAGAAAGAAATCGGAGCTATCATTGAAAATACAAGAAGGAAGCTTGAAATAGATTTGACCAACTTACAATATGAGTATGAGGTTGATAGAAATAAAAAGCTTCGTCAAGTAATGCAATGGAGGCTTGATGATATAGCTGAAGACATTGAAAAAGAAAAGCAATTAAGATTACAACAACTTGAAGAGCAAGAAAGTTTATATACAACTAAAGGAGCTACAGAAGAAGGTGGTGAAGTTGTAGTAACTGGCTCAATGTCTCCTGAAGAAATAGCTAAGTTCCAAAGAGAACGTGAGCGTATCATTGCTGAATATGATAATATCATTTACAATATGAAAGCTAAGAGCATTGAAGCTCAGCTTGAACTTGTAAAGAAAGGCTCTGATGAAGAACTTGCTATATTACTAAATCAAAATGAAGTTGCACGTCAGTTAGCTCTTGCACAAAATAGACTTAAGCCAGCTGAAGAGCGCCAAAGTGAATCTGAAATAAATGCTCAGTTTAATAAACGTGGTGCTCAGATTAAAGGTCAAACTCAAATGAGCAATTTTGACCAAGCCCAAAAAGCTGCAGAAGCTGAGTTCAATATTGTAAAGCGAAATGAAAATGAAATAACAATCTTTAAGCTTAAAGCTGAACAAGACCGATGGAAGGAAATGCTTAAGCTTGCAAAAGAAGGAGCTTTAGATTGGTCTGATGCACAGATTAAAGAAGCAGAAGCTACTATTAAAAAGCTTCAAAGGGAGATTGATGAAGCTGGTAACTTCATGAATCTTATATCAGAAAAAGGATTTGGTGGAGCATTGCTCACTAAGCTTGGATTTGATGATGACCAGATTGAAGCACTTGAAGAAGCTGTTAGTATTGTACTCGATAATATTAAAGCTATTGCTGATGCAGAAGTAGAAGCAGCTGAACAAGCTGTTGCTGCTGCTGAGAAACGAGTAGAAGCAGCTCAAAAAGCTTATGACGCTGAGATTGAAGCTCGTAATAACGGATACGCAAATAATGTAGCTACTGCTAAGAAGGAACTTCAACAAGAAAAGCGTAATCAAGCAGCTAAGCAAAAAATGCTTGAAGAAGCCCAGCGTAGACAAGAAGCAATCAATACTGTTGTTCAAGCTTCATCTCTTATTACAGCTTCAGCTAACTTGTGGAGTTCATTCTCAAGTATTCCTATTGTAGGTCCAACACTTGCTATTGCTGCTATTGCTGCTATGTGGACATCATTTGCAGTCGCTAAAGTTAAAGCTGCACAAGTAACAAAAGCTGCATCACAAGAATATGGAGAAGGCGGTCTTGAGTTCTTAGAAGGAGGCTCACACGCATCTGGCAATGATATAGACTTGCAAACAAGAAATTCAAAAGGTAAGAATATGCGAGCTGAAGGTGGTGAAGCAATGGCTATTATCAATAAACATAGTACTCGTAAATATCATAAAATGTTACCGCAAATAGTTGATAGTATTAATAAAGGCACTTTTGAAGATAAGATAATTGGAGCTTTTAGAACTGGTGACCAGCTTGCGCAATCAATATTTGTTAATCAGCAGTTAGTTGATTTATCACAACTTGAAGAAGATGTTAGAGCTCTTAAGAAGAACAGTGAAAAGCAATATTATGCTTTACATGATGGCTCATATATTGAAAAGACAAAAAATGTTACACGCTTTATTCATTAAGCATTATGGAAACAAAGAATAAATTTTATGTACTAAAGAGTAATTTGGATGCAAAGCTTTCTACTTATTCTTATAATGTAAGTACAGGTGAATCACAAGTTGTAGCAGATACTTATGGTTTTCCTACAAGTTTTTCGATTGTAGGAAATAGAGCAAATAATGTTAATTACAAACCTGTTTTTGTATTAGCTCCTGATATTTTGTACTACAATATAGATGTTCTTTGTTATGATAATTCTGGTAATCTTTTAGGTCATAAGTCAGATACTTATAGATATACTGGCGGAAGAAAAATTCTTGAACTTTTAGCAGGTACGACTGAGATAAAAGTTAATTTTAATACACCAGCAAAAGATTATAGCCAAGAAGATGCAAGAATATGGTTCTATGTTGGATATGAAGTAATATCTCATCATAAAAAGTTAGAGCTACAGAATAAAAAAGAAAATGGTCAAATGTTCTTTCGTGAATCATTGAATGGAACATCTAAATTATTTGGCGATGATTATAACTTTGTTGAATCAGCATATCTTGAACAAAATCTTATTTTTATAGTTTGTGATAAAGAAGGTAACTATATTGCAAAAAACAATTTTAATAAAACTGATTGTAAGTTTGATAGATGTAAACATTCTGTTCAGTTGAAATTATCACCAGAGGATAAATATTCACAGATTCTTGACAAATATGATAATACTTACGATATAATTAAACTTGCACCAGCTATTACGCGTCTTACTTTAACTAAACGAATGGCATATCAGATTTATATAGCCGGTGCAAATAATATAACGACAGTTGCAAATGGTACTTATTGGGAAGATGACGTAAATGAAGTTATTGATGATTATGAGCTTTTAAAGAATAAATATTACTTTGCAAAAGTTGGAGATAGTAAATATGAAATACATCTTGAAGGATTTAATTATGATATAAATACAACATTTCTTGTTGATAAAAATTCAAGTGTTTGGAATGCAACTTCACAAGTACATGTTTGGATAGATGGTCAAGAGACTGTATATACGATGCCAGCATCAATTAAATTTACAAAAATTCGTAATGCTGGTACTGCACAACAAGAAGGTGACCCATGGGCATACATGCTTATTGATGGAACGTCAGATGGCTTAATAAATGTAGGTACAGATGAATCTCCAAGTTATGTTTATGCCGGAGATGCATATAGAATTGAAATATATACGGGTTTAAATGGAACAGGTACTAAGATATATCAATCATATCATCTATTTTGTACAAATAATACAAATGGATTTTTGATGTCACCAGGAGAAGATACTTACATAATGGTTAGAATTGAACAACCTATTCCAATGAAAAATCCAGAGCCAGAGCGATTTAGCCTTGGTAATAATATTATTGAATATGCTATTTGCGCGCGTGTAATCAGTGATATTGATGAAGTAATAGTTGGAGGAGAAACGTATAGATTGTATGATATACCGAATGACGATTTTACATTTACACGTGCAAACTACAAAAAATGCATTGGCATTATAGGATTGACATTGCATCAGGTTGCTGCAACTTCAGAAAAACCTACTAAATATGGAATGGATGATTATGGAAGATATTTTACAAGTAATTTCTTAGGCTCTATGTCATTTTTATACGGACGTCCTATTCCAGTTAGTAGAAGTGCTTGGGCTAATACGAGTATATGGGTTACATTTGGTGATAGCTGGGTGACAGATTTTGAAGCTAAGTTTAGAAAGCAGTTTACTCTTAAAGATGCTTATGCTCTTGAAGATGTAATATCTGCTATGCTTGCTAAAATTGACCCAAATATTACGCATGAAGGAACTTCTGATTATAGTCAATTTTTATATAGTGGAACTTCTCCTATTAGCTGGGACACTGCAAGAAATGGCTATAAAATCTACATTGCTCCGAAATCAAATATTTTAAAAGGTAATTATGACCAAGCCGCACAAAAAGCTGAGCTTACTTTTGAGCAACTTATGAAAATGTTAAGAGATTGCTTTAAATGTTATTGGTTTATTGATGACCAAAATAGATTTAGGATTGAGCATGTAACATATTTCTTAAAAGGAATGAGTTATACAAATCCAGTTGTGCAATTTGATTTAACGCAGAAGTTTGATAAGTTTAATAAAAAACAAGCTTTATATTGTCAACAAAATACCGAGTTTGAGAAAACAGAATTGACTTCACGGTATGAATTTGCTTGGATGGATGATTGCACAGATTTATTTGGCAATAACAGTATTGATGTAATATCTAAATATATACAAAAAGACAAAACAGAAGATGTCAATGCTGATACATTTAGCTCTGATATTGATTTGATGCTTTATTGTCCTGATAAGTTTAATCCTGATGGGTTTGCATTACTTGTTGCAAGAGCTTCTGATGGTAAAGTTCCTATTGTTAGTTCAAGTGCATTTAAAGATGATGAGTATATTGGTCCAATGGGTGATGGTAGTTATAGTGCAACACCTCAGAACTATTTAGCTTCATGGCTTTATCTTATGCGATACTATACGTTTGATATGCCTGCAAACAATATTGAATATGATGGGCTTATTCTAACAGATGCAATGCGAGTTAAAGGAATTAAAAAATGTATGAAGCATGATATAGAATTTCCATCGAGTCAATTAAGTATAAACATAAATCAGCTTATTAAAACAGAAATAGGAAATGGCTATATTGAAGAAGTATCAACTAACTTAGATACAAATATGACAAAAATAGAGTTAAGATATGAACCTGAATAAGAATAGTTAAAATTTGGTAAAAAACTTTAAAATACTTTCGTGGTTCAAATTTATTTTGTATATTTGCGATATAATCAATAATAGTATGGCTAATCCTGTTTGTCTATCTCCGCTTAAGTTTTATGATGATATTGCTAAACAATCTCATCGTAAATCTTATGCCCATGGCCATATTTCTCCACTATTTACAAAAATCCACAGACTTCCGCCTTTTCAATTTATAATACCGAGCTACCTATCACATATCAATAATGCTGGCGGAAATGTAGATAATCCACAATATACAAGTACTTCCGGTGTAAATGCTTGTCTTGAAGAACTTTATATAAACGGTTTTCAAACTGGTTATCACTTTAGTTATTTTACATGGAATGGGAGTGTTGCAACTATTGTTATAAAAGATAGCAATGATAACGTTATACTCTTTGTAAATGGTAGGTCAGCAACTATCGGAGAAGTATTTAAGTATACACAAAATGGTGTAACTTTATATGCTATTTTTACATCATCTACACATAATATTTCACCTCAAAATTCAAGTATTCTTGAAGATGCTCTTAGTCTCAATAAAAATCCAAAAATTAGTGATTATATAGATACAGATTCATTATCTGCTTATTTATATGATGCAAAAACTGATAGTTTAATTAGTAGTAATGTAATTTCAAGTTTAGTAAATAATGGATTTATGCTCAATGCATATAAAGGCTATAAAGTTGCATCATATAATTCTAACAAAGCTATTTTTACAAATTTATCAGAAGGTTTGTATTATATTAAAATAGCATCTGATAATGATATTTGGGCTTATTATTCTGAAGTGTTTTGCTTCACTGAAGTTACGCACGACCTTATTGAAATAGAATATTGGAATGAATCAGGAGATTTTAGTATAAAAAATGGAATAGTTGCTTTTACTAATAATTTTCATTTCAAATTACTTCTTAAGTCAGAACTTGGTAAACCAGAATATAGTTTCGAAGAAGAAAGTACTAAGCGCTTAGGCTACGTTTTCATAGAAAGTCAAGTAAGCAAAAAGATATATAAGTTTAATACTGTTGTACCTGAGTTTATTTGTGATGCTATGAGGCTTATACGCCTTTGTGACAATAAGCTTATTCGTAGCCTTGACGAAGAATATGACGCAATGTCCTTTGAAATGGAAGCTGAATGGCAGACACAAGGAGACTTAGCATCAGTCAATTGTGAATTTGAAACAGATAGTGTAATCGTTAATCTTGGAGGTTTTGTACCTGATAAGCTTGGCGGTGATTACAATAATGATTACAATGATGATTTTGACAAAGAGTAAAAGAAAGGAGCTGTTATGGGAATTAAAGCAGAAAAAACAGATGGTACAAGAAGCTTTTGGCTCTCACGGTTTACATTCGTGATATGCTTTTTTGTATCGGTGGGCTTAATAATTGGCGGTTTCTTTGTCCCACCTATGGGAGTCATTGATGGCTCAGTGTTAACCGCTATTGGTGAACTTTTGCTATTTCCTACTTTACTTTATGCTTATCGTGCTTTGGAACTCGGCTACAAAGTTAAATTTCAAAAAGGCGAAACAAGCATAGAAGTACACAAAAATGAAGACTGTGGCCATAAGTCTTAGAGATAATTTATTTAATTGTTTAACAACTTAAAACATTTGTAAAAATGAACGAAAAAGAAGGAATCAACATTCTGCCTGTTGTTGGAGGTGGCAGTAACACAGACACGGCTACTGCAATGGCTATGATGAATAACAATCCGTGGATGTATCTGGTTATGCTCGCTCTCTTCGGTGGCGGCAATTGGGGCTTTGGCAACCGTGGTGGTGTCGGTCCTGGTGCAGCTGCTCTCGACATTGAGACCCAGAACAAGCTGAACAGCCTCCAGGCGCAGATTAACGATAACAATAACAACCAGTGGGCTCGTGAGGCTATCCAGGGTAACACCTTTGCTATTAGCCAGTTGTCGCAGAACCTTGGTGTTAACTACAACGCCCTTTCTGCTGCTATCAGCAATGTCAAGGATGCTATTTTCCAGGTTGGTGCTCAGAATGGTATGGGCTTTGCTGGTGTAACCAACGCCATCAATCTTGGCAACCTGAACTTGGTTCAGCAGCTCAAGGATTGTTGCTGTGGTCTTAAGACACAGATTCTGGAGCAGGGCTATCAGGGTCGTATCGAGACTATCAATCAGACCAACGAGCTCAAGGACTCTCAGCGTGTTGAGAATGGCTTTACTCGTGCAGAGCTCGCATCGTTCCGCCAGGCATGGGAGAACTCTCGCTATCAGGATGTTGTGGCTGAGAAGACACGTCTACAGACCGAACTTGACCTGTTGCGTACTCAGCAGGGTGACCAGGCTCGTTTCAACGTGCTTGAAGGCCAGTTCAAGCATCTGGAGTGGGAGATGCAGCAGTTTATCAATACTTACAGTGGTGGTACTAAGGTTGCTTCTCAGAACAATGGCTAAATCATCCTCCGAGGGGGTTGTATGGCTTCGCCTGCAGCCCTTCTCGGAGCTCATTAACATATAAAATTCGGAGGATAGAAGATGAATAACTTTATTTTATTTAAGGACCTCACACCTGGAAGCATTATTTATGCTCTTATAAAAAATCCAGATGAGCTGAACTACGTTGAAGGTTCAATTGTAACAGTCGGACAGCAACGAGTAGATATGCCTGATTTTAAGAATGGCCAAGTACCAAATTTTTCACAGGCACCAAAAACTGTAGTTGATGTGACTTATAGTCTTGATGGTAAGAACTATACTGATGCAGTAGATGTAACAGCTTATATGTTCCCAACTGAAAAGCCAGGAGCTATTTCGCTTATTACAACTGACAAAGAGCCAATCATTCGTGAGCTCCATGCTACATGTAAGCGTAGTGAGGACTATATCAAGAATGTAGAAACAGAAGTGCCGCGTAACAAAAAGCGTATCGATGACTGTAAGGCTCTTATTGGACTTCTTGATACCAAATACGCCGAGAAGCAAGAATTAGAAAATCGTATAAAGAAGCTTGAGGATGGTAATGCTGAGACTAACAAGCTTCTGAACCAGATATTAAATAAACTCAAGTAGTTATGAAAGAAGAATTTTTGAAACTGTACGACTATATAGTCAATTCAGAAGACCCTGAGAAGATGCATGTTCTTGGCCAAGTAGTTAAGAGCATGATGAATCGTTTTATTGAGAGTTATCCACAGTGGGCACGTGAATATTTGGACACTTTGCAAGCAGTTAAGTGGTGTAACTACTTGACAGCCAAAGAAGCTGAACAAATTGTTGCCAATATGCAACCAAAGCCTTTGTGGAATCGTACTGCTTGGGAGGGAATGATGACAAATCTTGGTCTGCCGATGCAGGATGAGCCTCACTATAATCAGGAAGCTCTCTATGTAACGATGCAAATGATTTGTTCAGATGATGCAGAGACACTGATGAGCTATCTTGGTATGCAAGACCTGAACAATGGCAATCGTGAAATTCTCTTTAAGCTTGTCTACAAACTTGCTCTTAACAAACTTTGTGACAAGGATAAGATGTTCAATATTCGTGAATATTTTAAACTGTAAACAACTATGGCTGATACAACTGCATTAAAAAATAGAATCCGCGCTGCTATTAAGGCTAATGATAATCAAGAGATTACAGGCCCTGTATTGCAGCAATCTCTACTTGATATAGTAGATGAGCTAAATGGAGCAACAGAAACTGAAGCTTCTCAACGCCAGAATGGTGATAGCACTTTACAGCAAGGCATTAATACAGAAAGAGAAAGAGCTCAAAATGCTGAACAACAATTAGGTCAAAGAATAACACGGGAGATAGGACAAGCAAGACAAGATTTCAATGGCGAATTTGATAAACTTGAACTGGCGGATGTTACTGGTTCTGGTGTTCAGTCTACTGAATTATCAATAGCCCTTAATAAAAATAATGGCACTCCTCAAGACCCAGAGATACAAATCATTGATACTATTGTTATTCCTTCTGCTACAAATCAGAAAGCTGGTCTTCTTAATTCTCAAGATAAAAATCAGATTGATAACATAAAATTTATACCAACCAGTACAGCTGGTGTAAACAATTGTGTTAAAGAACTTTATATCGATGGTTGGCAAGAAGGCTTTTATTTTAATTATTTTACCTGGAACGGTTCTGTTACAAGTATTGTTATTAAAAACAGTAACGGTGATGATGTATTATTTGCCAATGCTAAAGCTGCAACAGTAGGAGAAGTATTTAAGCATTCTCAAAACGGAGTATCTCTATATGCTGTTTTCACATCTTCTACATATGATATATCTCCTCAAGTTTCTAATATTTTAGAAAGTGCTCATAATATAAGCAAGAATCCAACTATTGAAGCTTATATTATAAAAAATTTGAAGGTAGAAACAGATGCAACTATTATAGAAAATAGCGAAAATCCTGTTCAAGGAGGAGCTGTATATAATGCTCTTTATAAAACGCGCTTCACAGATACAAGAGGTGTAAATAACTGCATTAAAGAACTTTATATCGAAGGTTGGCAAGATGGTTATTATTTTAACTGGTTTACTTGGAATGGTTCTAAGATTACGATAGTTGTTAAAGACAGCAATGGAAACGATGTTGTTTTTGTAAACAATGTATCTGCTACTGCTGGAGAAGTATCTAAATTTGAACGCAACAGCGTAAAAATATATGTTGTTTTAACTACATCAACATATAGCATTGCTCCGCAGAGAACAAATGCACTTGATGATGCATTTAATATAGGAAAGAGCCCTAATATTCTATTATATAAAGCTTCTGAACAAAATGGAGGTGGAGAAGCTTTTTATACAGATAATGCATCACTGAACGCATGTCTTGAAGAACTTTATGTTACTGGATTGCAAGAAGGCTATCGTTTTAATTATTTTACATGGGATGGTTCTATTGCAACTATTGTCATTAGAGACAGTAGTGATAATGTTATATTATTTGCCAATGCTAGAGCCGCAACAATAGGAGAAGTATTTAAATATTCTCAGAACGGAGTATCACTATATGCTGTTTTCACATCTTCTACACACAGTGTGTCTCCTCAGAATAGCGCGATTCTCAGTGATGCTCGTAGCTTGAATAAGAATCCTAAAATTGAAGCTTATATTTCTTTAGAACCAACAAACCAAAAATTAGATGATGAAATAAAAGCCTCAAGAGAGTTATGCATATCAAGATTTGACTTTGGTAACGTGTTACCAGGAGCAGACCATAATGCAAGCTGGATTTCTATCAGCAGACGCATGGATGATACTTATGATTCAGTATTGTCTTTTGCAAATAAAACGCATAGCGCAGTTACAAATAAGTTTTTTGATTTTTATAGTGTTGGTAGAAAGCCAAGAGGAGCAAAATACATAACAGAAAGAACAAGTTATGTCGACGACACCGTAGGAATAAATGGTTTGAGTACTTCTGATGCTATTATGCTTGCTGTGATAGTTGGAGCAGTAAACAATGCTGATGGTGATAATCCAACTATGGCTAAGTGGCATACTGGTGGTGCTCATGCATATGGAGACTCAGCTTCTGGTTCATCTGCAACAATGAGAGAAATCAGTAATACAGTAAGAGTTGATGGTAAGCTTGTTAATATAGGAGACATAGGCATAAGAGGTAATATTTGTACAATAGATGTTATAAATAATGTACAAGGATATAATACTTGTAAAGAAGATGGAACTGGGCGAGAAATTGTTCAACAAAAATTCCATGTTGAAATCACAAAAGATTATTGTGATGTATATACAGAGCTTGTAGCGTTAGAAGATATAATTGTCTACGGTAGCAATTCTATTACTGGTATGAATGTTAAAGAAATGACAGGTTTTAGATTTATAGGCTCACAATCTAAACGTGGTTTCTATACATTTAATAACACTGGTGTGGTTCCAAGTAACGGTGACAATAGAATAAATGCTTTAAGAATAGAAAATGGCGACTATATTGTTGACACTGAGTGTGATTTAGATTACGGACTTGGAAACAAGCTTATGAGTAGTTCATTTAACCTTATCGTTACTATAGCTGGAAAAGCTTATTTTAGCAATATACCAGAAAATAGTCAGATTGAACTCTCTGAAGGTGATTCTATAAGCTGGAAAGTAAGACTAAAAGTTAGAAAGAAATAATGATAGTACTAATAGACAATGGCCATGGAGCCAATACTCCTGGCAAATGTTCTCCAGACAAGCAGATTCGCGAGTATTCCTATGCTCGCGAAATTGCTTCTTTGCTTGAACATAAACTTAAAGAAAAAGGCATAACAGCAATAAGAATCGTAACCGAAGAGAACGATGTGCCACTAAATACACGCGTCTCCAGAGTTAATACAATCTGTAAAGAGTTTGGAGCTCAGAATTGTTGTGTTGTAAGTATTCATCTTGATGCTTGTCCACCAAATGATGGCAAATGGCATAATGCGAGAGGCTTTAGTGTAAGAGTTGCTAAGAATGCAAGTAGTAGAAGCAAAAAGCTCGCAAAGCTTTTATATGAACAAGCAGAGGCACTCAACCTAAAAGGCAATCGTTCAGTTCCACCTGAGAAGTATTGGGTGCAGAACCTTGCAATCTGTAGAGATACAAACTGTGCTGCAGTTCTTACTGAAAATCTGTTTCAAGATAATAAAGAAGATGTAGCCTTTCTGCTATCTAAAGAAGGGAAAGATGCTATAGTTCAACTTCATTTGAATGGAATAATGAATTATATAAGTTCTTCGGAACACTAGTTATTAACTTAAAATTGTACAATTATGAGTAAAGAACAAATTGATTATTTGCTGAGCAAGTTTGCAACAGGCGACCAGATTGATGGCGAAGGAGCACTTAAGGAAATCCTTGTCCAGCTTGTAGGTTCAAGCGTTCCTACTGAAGTAACAAACATCACCGAGATTGATGGAGAAATTCTTGACAGCCTTCAGGTCGGCGACAAGATTGTCAAAATTACAGGTAAGCAGAAGCACCTGTATGTAGTAACCTACAAAGGTGAAGGTGTTGGTGAAGGTATTTGTCTTACTTACACTGATGCAGCTGGTACAGAAACTGTATCTTATGACTACACTGCTGATGGATGGGTTTATAACTCGACTGATAAGGGTCAATTTGCTTAACTATTAGCAGTTTAAAATCGCTCCAGAACGCTCCAGTTTAGCCTGGTCGCGTCTGGAGCTTTTTAGCGATTAATAATAAAGGAAAATAATTAAGCGCGACCAGAGCGCTCAAAATAGCTCAGTTTGTTATGAACAAAAATGTATTAAATTTTTTAGTGATAGTTATCTTCATAGCTTTATCTATTTTTTCTGCTAAATATATAGGTAATTTACAAAGAGAAAACAAGCGATTGACTAATAACCAAGCAGTGTTATTAGATTCAATGCAAACCTATAAAGTTGCTGATAGCCTCAATGTAGCTAAAATCAATGTACTTGAGCTTTCATTATCAGATTATAAGAGATATCGAGAAGAAGATGCTGCTTTGATTAAGAAGCTTAAAGCTGATAAGCTCTCAGCCACAACTTCTATAAATGCTACTACAACAACTGACATCAAGACTCCTGTCAAAGATTCAATTATTTACAAAGATAGAGTTGTACCAATTGACACTGTGAAACAAATCAATTATGATTCTAAATGGACATCGGTACACGGTTATTTAGCAAATGATACTATCAACTTGAATATCATAAATCGAGAAGAGCTTTTAATAGCAGAGAGCTTTGTCAAGAAGAGATTCATTGGTATCAAATTACCAATTTGGCTATTTGGATATAAAACAAAGTCAGTTGATGTTGTTTCTAAAAATCCAAATACTGAAATAAAGAATCTTGAATATATCCAAATTTACAAATAATGCTGGAAACAATAAACAATTGAAACAATAATTTCCTATATTCTATATTTAGCTTTTAGAATTTTACATTTTATAAATTCTTGAAATTAAAGCCTCCGAATTATAAGAAATTATTGTTTACATTGTTTATTTTGCTATAAAGCGCTGATTTTCAACGGCTTAGAGAGAAACAATGAATTGTTTATGTTGTTTACTTTTGTTTATTAACATCTTTTAACAAATAATTTTATATTTTTCACTAAAAAAATTTTTCTGTGTCAAAATAAAACAGTACTTTTGCAGCAAGAAAATTAAATAATAAAAATGTATAATATGGGACAAACATTCGACATCAACAAAGTCATTGAGCACTACAAGCTCGATGTTAATGAAGTCGCAGAGGCTCTGTTTCCACATGTGCGCTATAAGACACTTGCACTGAACCGAGTACTCAAAGGCGAAGCTTATTTAGACACTCAGCAAATTGAAGTACTTGCTAAACTCGCTGGTGTACTTATTCAAGATTTGTTCACTTTTGGTGAATGGAAAGGTGGACATGAAGACGGCTGTGTTATCATGACGCGTGGAGAATATAAAGTAAAGCTCAATTACAATGGAGTGTATATGACACTTACAAAAGGCTCACAAGTTGTAGCACAAGAGCTTACAAGTCCCAAAAGCATTTCGATTGATGATTTTATATCACATATTGATTCATTAATTAAAAGTAATTAAATTATGGAACCTATCAAAATTGAAGTAAGCGTAGAGCTTAATCTGTCAGAAGATGTGAAGAACTTTGTAGCATCTTTAGTTTCTAATTCATCAAAGCCAGCAGCATCTGCAGCTAAGCCTGCTCCAGCTCCTGCTAAACCAGCAGCACCAGCAGCTAAACCTGCTTCAGCTCCTGCTAAGCCAGCTGAAAAGCCTGCAGAAGATAAGGCTGAAGTATCTATTGAAGACGTGCGTAAGGCACTTGCTTCTAAGGTTGCTAACCATCGTGCTGAGATTAAGGACAAGCTTGACGAGTTCGGTGCTCCGTCAGTAACTAAGCTTGACCCTGCTAAGTATCAGGAAATGCTTGATTACCTCAACTCTCTTGACTAATGGCAACAACATCATCAACAAAACAGCCAAAAAGCAAGAATGCTCCAAAGCAGCATAGCGAAAGAGAGCATGCTCTGCTTAGTGCTTCAGGTGCAAGTAGGTGGTTAAATTGTACGCCATCCGCACGTCTTGAAGATAAATTTGGAGTTCGTGAGACTTCAGTTTATGCACAAGAGGGAACACTTGCACATGAAATGTCTGAGTTGTACATTCGTCATGATGTGCTCGAAGACATACCAGCTGATGAGTTTGATGCTGGACTTGAGCGAATTATGGCTCATGAGCTGTTTGATGCTGAAATGCTTGAGGTTGTACCTATTTATGTTGACTATGTGGCCACAGAGACACGAGCAGCACGAGAGGTCAATCCAATGGCAACTACAGAAATTGAGCAAGTTCTTGATTTAACTGAATATGTGCCAGAGAGTTTCGGAACTGCTGACTGCGTGATTATCAACGATGACATCATGGAAGTCATTGATTTGAAGTACGGAAAAGGTGTTCCTGTATATGCAACTCACAATAAGCAACTTATGCTTTATGGACTTGGTGCTCTGCGTAAGTATGACACTCTGTTCGATATTAAAAGTGTAAAGTTGACAATTGTTCAGCCACGCATAAACAATATCTCTACATGGGAAATATCAGTTGAAGACCTTCTCGACTGGGCTATTAATGAACTTAAGCCAGCTGCTAAATTAGCATTTGAAGGCAAAGGTGAATTAAAGTCAGGTGATTGGTGCAAATTCTGTTCATTGAAGAATAAATGTAAAGCTTTAGCAGAAAAGCAATTAGAGTTGGCAATGTATGAATTTGCAGACCCTGAGTTGATGACTGATGAAGAAGTTGCAGATGTTCTTACTCGAGTAGAGCAGCTTGTTGAATGGGCAAACAGTGTCAAGGAATATGCTCTTAAACAAGCAATCGAGAACAAGAAAATCTGGCCTGGCTTTAAGCTCGTAGAAGGCACAAGCAGACGTAAATGGATTGATGACGAAGAGAAGATAGCTGAAACAATATTCTCAAAATTCCCTGAAGCATCAGAAGATGAGATATATACAATGAAGCTTAAAACAATATCAGATATTGAAAAGCTTTATGGCAAGAAGAAAGTTGCTGAAGCCCTCTCTGAAGTTATCATTAAACCACAAGGTAAGCCAACTCTTGTTTCAGCTGATGATAAGCGTCCAGCTCTTGGCATCGAAGATGCAATTAAAGATTTCAAGTAACCCAAGTAATAACATTTAAATTTAAACAATTATGCCAGAAAATTCAACAAAAGTAGTAACAGGCAAAGTTCGCTTCTGCTACGTAAATGTGTTTGAGCCCACAGCTCTTAACGATGGAGATACTCCGAAGTACAACATCTGTATTCTTATTCCGAAGTCTGATACAAAGACTCTCGAGGCTATTCGCAATGCAGTTGAGGCAGCTAAGACTGCTGGTAAGTCTAAGCTTGCAGACAAGAATGGCAAGATTCCTTCTACCATTAAGCTTCCTCTTCGTGATGGTGATGAAGAGCGCAGTGATGACCCAGCTTATGAAGGCATGATGTTCATCAATGCTAACTCTACTCGTAAGCCAACTGTAGTTGACAAGGACCTCAATCCTATCATGTCACAGGAGGAGTTCTACTCTGGTTGCTATGGCCGTGCATCAATCAACTTCTATGCTTTCAATGTTCAGTCTAAAGGCATTGCTGCTGGACTTCAGAACTTGCAGAAGCTCGAGGATGGTGAGATGCTCGCTGGTGGCTCAACTGCTGAGGAGGACTTCGGCGGTGAAAATCAGTGGGACGATGACCTCATGTAAATCTGCTTGATTTCATTTGTTAGGAGTGTGAGCTTTTGTCCAGACGTACACAGATAAGCGAACGGTGGTCGTGAGAAAACAGGCTTAAAGTCCTATTGCTCACCTCCTAACTTTTTACTTGGACCTGTAATGTAAGCGGTGCATAACAAAGGCAATTCCATAACTGCTTTCATACTCTGCCGTAGTATTGTTTGAGAAAGTTCGACTCTTTCCAGGTCCACTTTTATTTTATTCATTTTTAATATAAGCAGATTTATGGACAAAAGAGTTTACAGTATGCTTGCTGAGCAAGTAGTTTTCTCTGGCACTGAAGACGAGTGTGCAGAGTATGTAAGAGACAACAATTCAGATATTAACCAATTATATGTAGTTGGAAATGCAGCACTCTGATTTGTTTATCGATATTGAAACATATTCATCAGTTGATATTAAGACTTGTGGTTCATATAAGTATATAGAATCACCAGATTTTGAAGTACTTATTGTCGGCTATGCTTTTGATGATGAA
>Ga0256407_10003200_pt1 | contig 29645 bp, 14 predicted proteins | sample RumenRJG_04DNA_FD_193489 | JGI IMG/M metagenome (GOLD analysis project Ga0256407, IMG submission 193489) | Bovine rumen microbial communities from Lethbridge, Alberta, Canada - RJG_04 | ecosystem: Host-associated > Mammals > Digestive system > Stomach > Rumen | place: Canada: Alberta...
AATGAGAATATTATCAGAATACGAATATGAAAATTTTTCAAAAGAATTAATAAAAGCAAAAATGGATATAGAAAAAAAAAATGAAAAAATAACCCAATGTTATGATGTAGTAGAATCAAATTTAACATTAATAGGAGCAACAATAGTAGAAGACAAATTACAAGATAAAGTTCCAGAAGTAATAAAAGATTTAAGAACCTCAGGAATAAAAATATGGATGTTAACAGGAGATAAATTAAGTACTGCATACAATGTAGGATTAAGTTGTAATTTAATAAGTAAAGATATGAAAGTATTTAAAATAGAAGGTAAAAACATAAAAAAAAATGAAAATTTAGAAGATATAAATAAAGAAGAAAGAATTCAAGTTTTAGTAGATTTCATAAAAGAATTTTCTCATTTTAAAGGATATTCAAATTCAATGGAAAAAAAATTAAATTTTTCAATTTTAGTTGATGAAAAAGCTTTACATACAATAAGTGAAAGTGAAGAAATTGGAAAAATGTTTTTAAATGTAGCAAAAGATGCAATAACTGTTATTTGTTGTAGAGTATCACCATTACAAAAAAGTCAAGTAGTTAAAATGATGAAAAATTACGATAAATCAAAAACAATTCTTGCAATTGGTGATGGAGGAAATGATGTTTCTATGATAATGGAAGCTGATATTGGAATTGGAATATATGGTGAAGAAGGTTTAAGAGCTGCTCAAAGTTCAGATTATGCAATTGGAGAATTTAAAATATTGAGAAGATTATTATTTTTTCATGGATATTTAAATTTAATGAGAAACAGTGAAATGATTAAATATTTTTTTTATAAAAATTTTGTTTTTACTATTATACATTTTTTTTATGGGAATTTAAATGATTTTTCAGGACAGACTATTATTGATGATTGGTTTATTACATGCTTTAATTTAATATTTACTTCTATTCCATTAGCTGTAAAAGGAATTATTGATATTGATTTAAATCCAAATGATGGTAAAGTTATTTATTTATTTCAACCTTATTTATATTTAGAAGGGAGAGATAATCCAATTTTTACTATATGGAAATTTATTCTTGAGTTAATTAAAGGAATTTTTCATTCTTTTATTAATTATTATATTTGTATTTTCGGAAGTAGAAGTCCAATTAATAATTTAGGTCATATGAGATGTTTATGGTATAATTCAGTTATTTTATTTACTAATATTATTTTAATTGTTTCTATTGATTTAATTACTTCTATTAAATATCATACTTGGATTAATTTTATTATGTTACTTTTTTTTACTTTTATTTTATATATTGTTTTCTTAATTGCTGTTCATAATTATTCTATTTTTAATTCTGAAGGAACTATGCAAATTGCTTTTACTTCTGGAAAAAGTTGGTTAATTATTTTTATTGTTAGTGGAATTACTATTATTTCTGAAATTGCTATTTTAGCTTTTAAATGTCTTTTTTTTGATTCTGTTAGTAATTATATTAAATTAATGAAAGATAAGGATAATGTTAGTGAGATTGAAAATAAATTAAAATTTTTATTGAAAGATGATATTAAACCTAGGAAAAAAAATTATACTCATTATTATGATGATGAAGAACTAAATATTTTAAATATTACTGGTGGGAAAAAAAATAATGATTTAATTAAAAAAGAAAGTTCTGAAAATATGATTCAAATTAAAAATACTTTAAGATCAGCTTCATTAAAAATTAATAATAAAATTATGAATGATGAAGAGTTTGTTTTACCAGAAAAAGTTAGTAAAACAAAAAAAGATACTAAAAGGAATATTAAAAGTAATTTTTATATTGATGGAAATAATTTTGTAAATAAAGATACTTTAAAAAATGAAAATGATGAAGATGAAAAAGAATAAATATATTATTTATTTTTCAAAAAAATTTTGATGTCTATAAATTGGGGAAGTATTTGAATTTTAGAAAATTTAAATTAATTCAATATATAAATAATTAATATTATATTTATATTTATCATATCATATTTATAATTTATTTAAAAATGTCAAATATATTATCAATCTAAATATATATTAAGTCTTAATACTAATATTTTTTGTAATACATTGAGTATTTTTAATAAATTTACAAAAAATTGAAGAAGAATATTTAATGATTTGTAAATGTTATTAATTTATTTTTAAATAATATATAATATTATTTTTTTAAATTTAAAATAAATAGAAAATATTATTATAAAACAAAATAATATATAATAAAAATAAATAATATTAAAATACAAATACCAATAATTGACCAATTTCTAATTTTTTGACATTTTAATTTTTTATCTAAAATATTTGAATCATTTTGAAATTTCATAGATTGTTCAATAATCTTCAAAGATTTATTATCTAAATCATCTAGATCATTTAGATTAGTAATCATATTATTTGTACTATCATCAACATCATTTTTAACTTCATTCACTTGTGAATCAACCATAGTATATTTATTATTTGGATTTATATTTGTAAATGAAACTAAATCAAAAAAATTAGTTTTCATTAATTTTGATTTATTAGATTCATGATATTTTTCAATTGAAAATTTTAAATTTTGTTTTCCTACATTTGTCAATTCACCATTTTTATCAACTAATTTTTTTATTCCTTGATGATCTATATCTTCCATTAATTCAAATATTAAATTTTCTTTTTTACAATATTGTGAATTTTTCCTCACAGCAGCTAAATAAAAAAAATCTGTTGTTGTGGTCATATAATAAATATTATGATTTTCTAGCAATAATTTATTTTTTTTTCCTTTAATTAATGTATTATCAGATTGTAAAATTTCTCTTGATTTTGATACAATATTATTTAAATCATTTATATTATTTAAATTATCTGAATTATCTATAAAACTTCCAATCTCTTTTTTTGTTGTTTGATTCGCAATTAGAAAATAATAAATTGAAGTATTATAATCTAATTTATTATTAAGAGACATTAAAAAAAATATGAATTTAAGATAATTTATTTTAAAAATATTATATTAAATTATAATATAAAAATAAAATTTCACAATTAATAGTAATTTATTTATATATTAAAAAATAAAAAAACTGAATAGGAATATAATTAATATTCAAATTTATAGAGTTGGAACATGTTCTTTGAAAAAAGCAGTATTAAAAAGATTTGACCCATCTTTAACTAAGTATTCTTGTCTTTTAATATAAATTTCAATAAAGCAAAGCATAACAATAATAATAATTAATTCAAATAAAAAGAAAACAATATTTAACAAAACAGTAATATTCCTTAAATTAGTTCTTACAGTTTTATAATCAGCTAAAAAAGAAACATAAAATTGATCTTGAACTTGACTAAAAACAAATTCAATATTTTCTTGAACTCTATCAAAAACTTCAGTCATAATATAAGTTTTAATATCATCCTTAGTAATATCATTATTACTTGAAACTAATAAATTTTCATAATCCCCAATAATTTGACTATATTTCTGAGCAATTAATTCATAACCTAAAATAATTCCTTCAAGACAATACCCATTATCTCTTAATAAAAAAGTTTTACATAAATTATATCCAGAACATAAATATTCAGTATCAACTCCAGTTTCATTCATTTGTAAATTTAATTCTTGCCAAAAATATTTTATTTTATTGAAAATATTAAAATCACTTGCAGAAGTAATAATTGATATTTGTTTTTCATAATTTGAAATATCAACACTATAACTTAATAAATCTGCTGTTACTTCACTTTGAGTTATTATTAATTTTCTTAATGAACTCATTATTGCAGGAAGTGAGTTAAAATAAACTATAAAATTTTCAAATGCATTTAATAAAATTGATGTTTGATTATTGTATGTTAAAGTATTATTTAAATGAAGATAAAAAATAACACAAGATGCTATTGCAAAAAATCCAACAACAATCATCATTATATATGATATTGTTATTCTTTGTTGATTTAATAATTTTAATAATTTATCATTTGAAATAGCTGCTTCCTTATTTGTCATTGAATGCTTTGCATTTATACTTACTTCTTTTTTATCTTTTGGATTTTTTTTATTGTCATTATTTAATATTGATACTCCCGGTTTTCCACCGAGTAAATTATCCTTTGTTACATTTTGAGAATTAGTTAAATTTACAGATGATAAATTTGTTTTTGAATTTAATGCAGCTGGGACTTCACTTATTAATGGATTATTTGTTATTGGAAGACCATTTTCATCAAATTGAACTAATGCAGCATTATTTATATTTCCTTTTATGAAATTTTCTCTAAAATTTTGAAAAGCTAATTTATTTTCCATTGTAAAATTGTGAACTAATAATATAAATAAACGAATTTTTTGTTTCATATAAAAATTTTCTGGTTTATTTTTAAATGTCCCTTTTTCATTTTTACCTGTATCTAAAAACATTGATATTATTAATTTAAATACTTTTCTATTAAATTTACTAAAGAGTAATAAAGCAAAGACAAAAAATGTTAAATTTGTACATAACCATAATATTTCAAAAACAACCATTAATTTCTCAGAAAATTTTAAAAAATTATCTGCATTTTCTCCAACTTCATCAAATAAAATTTCCAAAATATCTGAAAAAGTAGTTTCATAATTATTAACAATAAAAAAAACAACTTTCATAAAAGAAGAATAAACTTCTTGTTTCATATTCAACCTATATTCATTAAAAAAATAAACATCAACATCTTTCATAATATTTTCAGAAGTATCTTCCTTAACAGCATTATTAGTTAAATAAATAGCATAATATAATTCTTTAAAAATATCCGATTCATAAGTAACATTTTCCCAAGTTTTAATAATTTTCATAAAATCTCCATAAATTCTTCCCATACAATTTTTTCCTATTTTTTGATCATAATTAACCATTTCTTTATAAAAACTAGAAATACTTTCCTGTAAAGAATTAATAGATAATTTCAAATAATCAAACATTTCCATATCAGTAATATCCATTTTAGAATAATCTCCAAATTCAAACATTTCAGTCAATAAAGCAGATTGTAAATATGAAATTTTATCTTTTAAATATGAAATTTGAATATAAAAAGAAGTTATAGTCTGTACTCTACTAACTCTAATTAGTTGATAAGCAACATTAAAAACAGATAATCCAAAGCAAATTACCATTAAAATAATACTAGCTAATTCTAATCTCCTAACATCACTTTTATTTTTCATTACTTGAATAACTGCTTTTTTATATTGATCACTTTTTTTCCCAAATTTAGCAGCTTGATTTAAAAGCGCCATATTACTAATTCTATTATCAACACTTGCAACTGAACTTTGACTAGAAAACATAGAATTCATTCCTTTAAAATAATTCTTTTGTACAGTTCCAGTTGTTCCAACTGTACCACCGAAAAAATTCCCTGTAGTACCTATTGTTCCATTTCCAAAACCAAAAGTTCCTTTTTGACTTGATTTTTGATTAATTAAATTATCAATTTCTTTATTATCTTCATTATTATTATTTGTAGTTTGTAGATTATTATCAGCTTTGTATCCTTCTTCATTATCTAATATGTCTCTAAAGCGAAAAATGTATATTGGAATATCATATAATTTTTTTATTGCTCCTTTAAATAAAATTTGAAGTGTTGCATTTGAAACTGGACCTTCATCTTCTCCTGGCTCCATCATTGCATTTTGTAATGTTGCTGTATTTGGTATTCCTTCTACATTCATTAAGTTTTGTATTGTCCCATTTTGATTTGTTACATTTCGTTTTACTTTTATTAATAAACGAAGTAGTTTATTTATATTTTCATCTCTTGTTACTGAATCAGTTAATTTATTTAAGGCTTTTATTATATTTTGAATTAGGATTGGTTTATTACGAACAAATTCTATTGTTTCCATTTTTTTCCCGAAGAGTATTGATGTGTCACATAAATCGATATTTGAATTTGAGATTTCTAAACTTTTTTTATTTGGTATGAAAGTTTTTTCACCTAAATCTAATTCATTATTAATATTTAAATTAAATAAATTTTTAGAATATTGTTCAACATCATTAAATTCTAATTCATCTTTAACTTTCTCAATAACATCCAAAGTATCCTTAAATTTATTTTTAATAATATTAGTATTAATCTCAAATAAATCAATAACTTCAACATCTACTTTCCTTAATAAATTTAAATTAAAAGCATAATTTTCTTCAATTTCTCTGCTAATACTTAAACAAACATAATTATTATCCAAAATAAAAGACCAAGTTTTATTTTTTTTAATCATAATTTGACATATCATCATAAGTGACTTACCAAAATGAGGTAAAGCTCCTCCTCTAATATCACAAGGCATTGAATGTTCATCAGCATCGAAAATATAAGTAGATTTTTTTAAAAAATAATTTTGTCCTACCATAATATAATGTAACATTGCTCTAGTATGACTCCTTCTTAAACTCTTTGGGAAAATATTAGAAAAATCTTCTCCTAATAATTGACTTTGTACAAAACCTAATTGATTACAAAAATTACTTGAACAATATTTAATTTTTATTCCTTTTGAAAATTTAATTATTATTTGATTCATTGCACTTTCTGATAAAATATATTTATCTATTATTTTATTAAATTTCATTGCCATATCATCAGGATTTAATCCTTTAAATGATCCTGTTCCAGATGAAATTTTATCAAAAGTTTTTACAATTTCAGAAGGAATTCTAGAACTAAACATTGTAAAAAATAAAAATGTTAAATAATAAAATTCAGCTCCTTTTCTTTCATTTGAATATTTTATTAAATTCCTTTTTACTGTTTTTGATATTTGACTCATATCTGATAATTTTTTTATAACTGATAATATAACATCTCTTGTTAAGAATATTGAATCTATTGATAATATTTCATTTGTATCGGGATCTGTAATGAATTTTAATGAATTTTCAAAACTCATTTTTGTATCTATTAAATTATCAAATGTGTTACAATATGATATTATATTTCTATTAAATTCCATTCTTTCAAAAATATTATCAAATATTCTATAAAATTTCATTGATGAACTTGAATTTTTAAATTTTTCTTTAAACATTTGATTATAAAAATTAATAAAATTACATAATTCGAAAGCTTGGATAAAATTCATTTTTAAAATATTTAAAGTTAGACATGATTGTAAAAGTGAATATGATAATATTAAATTTTCTTTAACATGAGAAAAATATTCTGCTAAAAATAAAGTATATGAAATATGATTATAAGAAGTACCATTTGCAAAACAAGTTTCCATTAAAAAACCAAATCCTCTTACTAATTTATTTGTAAATTCTTTATTTTCTTCAATTCCACAAATTGGAATTGGTTGAATTTCTTTACATTTACATTGATCATTATTACATTTTTTTTGATGCATTATAATTACATTTATTACTTCATTTGCATTACTTTTTTGAGTTTTTATTTCAATTAATGCATCTAAGAGATAATTAAAACATTCTAATACTTGAGTAAGTTTATTTTGTTCTAGTGTATCAAATAAATATGTTTTTGATAAATTTAACATGAATTGAGAACGGAAAAAAATTAAAATATATAAAGTTGATAAAGTTAGAAACATTTTGAAAAATGTAAAAATATAAGTTTCTTTTACTGAAAAATGAAAATCTTTCATTGTTGAAATAAATTCAAAAATTATTGATACTAAATTATAATTATTTAAAAATCTAATAATAAAATAAAAATAATTATATTCTTCATAAGTTCTCACATTAGTAATAACATCAAGAAAAAGAATAAGAAATAATAAAGCAAAAGTAAAACAATTAAATTTAAATCTATTATCATCAGAAAGGAAAATTTCATAATATTCAATACAAGATAAATCAGTAAAAAAAACAAAAAAATAAAATCTATACATATGAGTAAATCTCAAAGTAGGAATTGTATTTCTATAAGATGAATTAATAATAACTAAACTATAAAAAATAAATCCATTAATTAAAATTAAAAAAAATAATTGAATAATAGTTAAAACACCAACAACAATAACATTATAATTATCATCTGAAGTAATAATAGGAACTTTTGCATAAGTTCTATAAATTGAATTAGTTGGCATAATTAATTTTTTTTTTAAAAAAAGTAATAAAGTAAAAGAATAATATTCAACAATATATTGAGAAAAAATTGTATTCATATAAAACATAAATTTTGGGTACCATGCTAAAACTAATTTACCTGAATTTTTTTTTTTTATTTCTAAATAATAATGAAGTAAATATGCAAAAAATGCAAATTCAAAAATAAAAAGAATAATTGCAATAACGTAAAATTTTGTCATATCTAAATAAGGTAAAAGATTTACTAATTCAGCTTTTCTCAAATTAAAACTTACATAAAAATTATTTTTTGTATTATCATCTAATTTCCATGTAAAGTGACTTGTAATTATAAATACTGGAAGATATTTTGGAATTATTGCTGCAAGGATAAATAAAGGTGATTTATTTATTGAAAAACTAAAAAGAAGAAGTAATTGTGCAAATGGTGGAATCTTTGATCTTATTGCACTTAAAACATTTTTATTTTTTGTTATCATTTTATTAAAATAAAAAGTAAAATAATTTTATTAAAAGGTAATATAATTTATTATAATTATAAAATTTATTAAATAATAAAAGTTTAAAAATATTTTTAAATAAAAAAAAAAAAATAAAAAAAAAGAAAAATTTAAATAAAAAAAGAATTAAAAAAAAAGAAATAAAAAATGCACAAAGAAGAATTTCGAAAATCTCTACCAATATATCAACATAGAGAAGAAATATTAAACTTAATAAAAAACAACAACTTCTGTATAATAACAGGAGAAACAGGAAGTGGTAAAACAACCCAACTACCTCAATATATAATAGAATCATTAACATTATCAGATTTTTACAAAAACAACCAAAAATTTCAAAAATCAAAAAAACTTCCTCGAGTAGTAATAACACAACCTCGTCGTGTGGCAGCAATTCAAATGGCAAAGAGAGTATGTTACGAAAAAAATTATACATTAGGAAAAGAAATTGGATACACGATTCGATTTGGTGATAATTCAAGTGAAAATACAATAATAAAATATGTTACTGATGGTATTTTAGTAAAGGAATGTTTAACTGATAATAATTTAAATAAATATCATGTTGTTATAATTGATGAAGCACATGAAAGAAGTTTATATTCTGATATTTTATTTGCATTAATTAAACAAGTTGTAAAAGTTAGAAATGGTTCATTAAAATTGATTATAATGAGTGCTACATTAAATACAGAACAATTTATAAAATATTTTAATAATTGCCCTTTACTTAAAGTAAGTGGGAAATTATATCCTGTTGATATAACATATCATCCATCACCAATGGATAAGAGAGTTAAATCAAGTGTTGAATTAGCAATTAGAATTCATTTACATGAAGGACCAGGTCATATATTAGCTTTTTTAACTGGATTTGAAGAATGTGAAAAAGCATGTAAAATGACATATTCAATATTAGAAGATTTAAGTAAAAAAGGTAAAAAAGTCCCTCCAATGAATATAATGCCATTATATGGTGCTCAAAATACAGAAGATCAAAGTAGAATATTTGAAAGAACAAAAAATAATTGTAGAAAATTAATATTTTGTACAAATATAGCAGAAACATCATTAACAGTTGATGGTATAGGTTTCGTTATTGATTGTGGTTATGTTAAGCAAAAAATATATAATCATAAAACTTCAATGGATTCATTAATGATTGTCCCTATTAGTAAAGTACAAGCTAAACAAAGAAGTGGTAGAGCAGGGAGAACAGGACCAGGGAAATGTTTAAGAATTTATACTGAGCAATTTTATAAGAATAGTATGAGTGATGTTATCATACCTGAAATTTTAAGAGTTAATTTAGCTTCTACAATATTAACTCTTAAATCAATGGGAATTGATAATATTGTCGATTTTGATTTTATGGAAAAACCTGATAGAAATTCTATTTATGAAGCTTTGAAACAATTGTTTTTTTTACAAGCTATTGATCTTGATGGTCATATTACAAATTTAGGAAAAGAAATGACAAAATTTCCTTTAGATTGTTGTTATTCAAGAGCTTTAATAGCTTCTAATTTTTTTAATGTAAGAGAAGAAATGGAAATTTTAGTTTCGTTAATTTCATCAGAAAATGTTTTTGTTAATGTTAATAAATATGATGAAGATAGAAGAGCTTTTTTTGAAAAAACAAAAAATGAATTTATTGATAAATATTCTGATCATGTTACTTTATTAAATATTTATAAAGAAATGGAATTTAATAATTTTAATGAAGAATGGTGTCAAAAGCATTTTTTACATATTAGAGCATTAAGACAAACAAGAAATATTTTAGAACAAATAAAAACATATATGAATAATATTAATTTAAGAGAATGTGAAAAATTTTATAATTTATTCATTATTAAAAATCTCAGAGAAGAAATTGAAAATGATAATTCATTAGATGATTATGAAAAAATAAATTGTTTAGTAAGAATGTCTCTTTGTCAAGGTTTTTATATGAATACAGCAAGAATAATGAATAATTCAATTGATGGTTTAAATTATATTAGAATTTCAGATGGTGTTTCTGTTACTTTAGATCGATTTAGTTCTATTGCTTTGAAAAATTTAAAATGTGATTATGTTATTTTTACTGAATTGAGTGGAACTATTTCTAAACCTGTTATGAAACAAGTTTCTTGTGTTGAATTAAAGTGGATTAATGATTTGTTAGTTTATTTAAAAAATGCTGATATTAGGAAGTTAAAAGGAGAAAAAAATAATTTTGAAGAATTTGATAAAGAAGAAGAAAAAGTTATTGATTTGTATAATATTTTAGATATTAAAAAAGATGAAGAGGTTAATGAAGAAGATAATAAAGAAGAAATAGAAAAAAAAATTAAGGAAGCTAGGGAAAGGTATTTACAAAGAAAAAGGAAAAATAAATAATAATAAAAGAATTTTGTTTGTAAATATTATTAATTAAAGAATTAAATATTAATAATAAAATAAATAATTAATTTATATTTTTGAATTTTTAAAATTTAATTTTTTATCTAGAACTTTTCATATTAAAATAAATATTTATGACATAATAAAAATAATTAAAAATGAATAATCAATCATCAATTACACAAGATCAAAAACAATACATAATATACAATTTAAAGAGATTTTTTGAATATTACAAATTAGATGAAAATATAATCAAAGTAAATGAAGACATTATATTATTAAAAAAAATGAAAGAAGAAATAGATAATTTATTAAATTTCATACCAGAAAGACAAAGGTCAAAATTATTAAACAACATAAATCAATCAACAAAACATAAAAAACCAATTAAATCAGAAGACTTAGCTTATCGCCACATTCCAAATTCAAAAAATAATACCAATCAATTAAAAAAGCAAGTAATTATAAATAAAAAAAGAAATTTAACAAATGATAATATAAAAAGTTGGAATACTAATAAAAAAATAATAAAAAATAAAATTCCAATACACTCACCTAATAAAAATAATAATTATAGAGATAGTTATTTAAAAAAAATTCATCATAATATTAAATCTGAAGATTTAAATGAAAATAAAAATAAAATTCCTATTAATAAAAAAATAAGAGGAACTACACCAATTAGTTCTAGGAATAAAAACTATTTAAATGATATTCAAAAAGAAAAATCAGTTGATAATATTATAAAAAAAAGAAAAAATAATGTAATTAAAAATAAAGTACAAGAACTAAAAAGACCTTTAACACCAAATCTTATAATTAAAAAGAAAAATGTTGATAAAAACAGCAATATTAATCATATAACAAAAGTTACAAAAATAACACCAGCAAAAAAAATAATTGGGAATACAAATAAATCTAATTCTAATGTTAAAAATACTAATAAATATAATAAAAGAGAATCACCTTTAAATAAAAATAAAAGAAATATAACACCAGTAAAAAAAATAATTGGGAATACAAATAAATCTAATTCTAATGTTAAAAATACTAATAAATATAATAAAAGAGAATCACCTTTAAATAAAAATAAAAGAAATTTTAAAACTAGTAATAATAGTAAGAAAAAAAATACTGATAATAGTTTATCAAAAGATAAAAATAAAAATAAAACTATAATTAAATCTAAAAATGAAAAAATTATAATTAAACCAAAAAAAAATAATAATAATAATAATAATATAAATATAAATATAAAAAAAGATATTAATAGTAATTCAGATTCAGATAAAGAAATAGAAGAAAAAAAAAAACAAATAAATAAAATTCCAATAAAAATAAATGCATATATTATCACTGAAATTGATTTTTCAAATAAAAATCTTCAAGCATTATATTTCAGTTTATTTTTAAATTTTTTTGATATAAATAAAAAAATAAAAATAATATTTTCTCAACCTCAATTATATAAAAAATTCTCAACTAAAAATTTATTTCAAGAATTATATTCAAATATAGAAAAGGAATTTTCTAAAATTTCTAAATTATTATTAAAATATGATATGAATAAAATTTCAATTCCTTTTTCTCCAAATACAACAGCAAAAAATGGATTAATGTTCATAACAGAAGAAGATGAAAAAAATTTAATTCAAAATGAACAACCAAATGAAATAATAATAATATTTAAAGTCATCCTTCTTCTATTAGAAGAAGATATTTCTAATATTGAAGATAATAAAATTTTAAAAACTTTATTTGTTGATATTTTTCAAAAATATCAAGTTAAAAATATTAAAGAATTATTTTTAAATCATATTATTAATAAAATTAATTTACTTCATGAAAAATATATTAAAGAAATAAATAATATAATTGGGAATAAACCTGAATTATTAACTCCAGGAGAAGTACTTAAATATAATAGAAATGTATCTTATATGACTTTTATTATTAAAGATATTTATTATTATTTGCTGGAGAAAACTGATGATGGAATTTATTTTTATCAATTAAGAGAATATAATAGAAATTTAATTGTTTTAGATAAAAAATTAGAAAGATTAAAAAAATTTTTATAATTTGATATGTATTTAATTAAATTTATTTATATAAATTATATATTTATTAAATGAAAAAAAATTATTTATAATAGCAAATTATTAGTAATTAAAATTTATCATAAGTTAAAAATGTTAGAATAAATATCTAATAATTATTATCTATTAATATAATATCATTAAAAAAATAAAAGATTAAAGAAATATATAAAAAATAACAAAAATAAACCTTCCCATATATCATAATTATTATTTAATGAACTCAAAATTATAATAATATTTAAAATAAAAAAATCCTAGAGAAAAAATGTTTAAGAATCAAACATTAGAAGATTTTTATTTAGGTTCTCTTATAAAAGATTTAGAAGAAGAACATAAAATTTCTGAATCTCCAGAAATTTTATCCTTTGAACAATTGAATCAACATTTCATTGAAGAAAATACTGAGAAAAACTTAAACAAAAGTTGTAAAGATAAATTAAATGAATCATTAAAATTAATATCAAGAGAAGAAATTTTTTCATTAATTTCAAAACAAAAAACAGGAATTTTACTACAAAAATCAATAAAAGAAATGAACAAAGAAGAAATTTCATATATCATAAATGAATTAAAAGGATTTTTTTCAAAGATAATGAAAGATAGAAATGGAAATTACTTTTTAAAAGATTTATTTAAAAAATGTTCTTCTCAACAAAGAATTATTGTTTTAAATGAAATATCTTTTGAATTTTTTTCTCTTTCTATTCATCAATATTCAACACATCCAATTCAATGTCTTATTGAATTAGCAAAAGAAGATAAAGAATTTAAAATTATAAATTCTTTATTTTTTAATGTAGAAAATTTTTTAAATATGTGTTTAAATTCAAATGGTTCTTTTGTAATTCAAAAAATTATTTCAACAATCCCTGAAAATAAAAGGGAAATTATAAATAAGTTATTTTTTAAATTTTTCAAAATCTTAGTTTGTGATATGTATGGAGTTTGTATATTAAAAAAATTTGTTATGCATTCTATAAATATTTATCATAATATTATTTTTTCATTATTTCAAGAATTTGAAAAAATATGTGAAAATCAATATGGGAATTATTTTGCCCAATTTATATTGGAATTATGGTGGAATAAAAAAGAAATTTTGTGGATTAAAAATTCTATTATAAAAAATTTTTTAAAGTTTTCTAAAAATCAATATGCGTCTCATGTTTGTGAGACATTTATTAATTTAATTACTCCACAAGAAAGAAAAATGATTTTAAAATTTTTAATTGAAAATAAATCTTATTATTTATTAATAAATGATAAATATGGAATTTTTGTAATAAATAAATTAAATACTTATAAAAAAATTCCTAGTTTATCTTAAATGATAAATATCTGTACAGAAGATTATTAATTTATTGTTTTAGAATAGAATAAATTGATTAAAATGATTTATAAACTTTATATATAGTTTTTGATATTTATTCAGAATATTAGTCAATTAATAATCTTAAATTGAAAATATATATAAATAAAGAAAAGAATTGTAAAGAATTAATGAATTTTTTTCCATTAAAAATGGACTCTTAAATAAATATATCTGATTTATTTTGAATTATTTGAGTTATATTTGAAAAATTTAAAATATATTTTCCAAATTTAAGGAAAAAATTAAATTATTTTTTTTTTTTAAACAAAAAAAATATTGAAAAAAATTAATTTAAATATATAAAATAATAAAAATAATGTTCCAAAGTAATAATTCATCAAAGAAATCCTTATTAAAAGCAGGTGAAAATATAATTTCAAATAAAATGAAATTTCAATTAAATAAATCATCCTCAGTAAAAAGTTTAAGATCTCAAGAAACATTATTTTCAAGTAGAATAAAAAGTTCAATGGATAATTCTCAATTTTCAAAAGATTCATTTGAAAATTATTATCATAATAGAAGTCCTCAATCATATATAAATGAGGCAAATAAAATTTTAAGAGATAGAATTAAAAATGGAAGTCCAATTTTTAGTAAATCAAAAATTAAACATGAAGTTATTAATGAATCAAAAGAAATTGGATTAAAAAATTATCTTATTAATTTATTAAGAGAAAAAAGAACTGATATTAATAATAAGGAAGTTACTATTACAAAAGCTTTAAAAGGAAGTGAAAATAAATTTGATAATGATTATAAAAATTTTGTTGATTATATTGAAAATTTCAAAAAAAAACAAAAAAAAGAAGAAGATGAATTACAATCAATCAAATTAATTCATGAAAATAATGAAAAAATATATAAAAAAGAATTAAATAAAAACAAGAAATTAATTGAATTATTAGAAAAAACAGTAAAAAATATTTTATTATTAAAAAATTATGGAAGTTTTGTTCATAAAGTTTTAGGAATGAAGTTTGAATTAGATAATATAGGGAATAATGAAAGAAATTATGAATTATATTCAAATATAATAATAGAAAAATATAATAAAATGGATACTTCAGAAATTGATAAAATAATAGAAGATCATAATTATATGATAACAAAATTTAATGAATTTGAAAATAAAGTAATTAAAAAATTAGAAATAGAAAATATAATAAATAAAGAAAAAAGAAATTTATCATATAATTATGATGATGAAATAAATGAATTAAGAACTAGATATAATTATATTTATAAAGAAGCAAAAAAATATGAAAATGAAAAAAATCAAATTATTCATTCAATCAATAAATTAAAAGAAAATGAAGAATCAGAAGCAAAAAATTACTTTGATTATATTATAGAATTAGGTTTAGCCACAGAAGAATTAACTTGGAAACCAAAGAAAAAAGATAATATAAATGATTTATTAAAATTTATAAATGATATAATGATTAATTTAAAAAAAAAAGAACTATGTGTTAATGAATATATTGCAGAAATAGAAAATATTGAAATTAATGGTGATAGTGATTTAATATATGAAATAGAAATGGAAAGAAAAAAAAATAATAAAAAAGAAAAACAATTAATAATTAAAGAAAAAAGGGAACACTTAGAAAATTTAAAAAGATTAAAAGCAATTGAAAGAGCTCAAAGAGTTATTATTAAAGGAAGAATGGTTCCAAAAATTTATCCTATTTTAAAGAAGAAAAAAAAGAAAAATAATGAAAACAAAAAAAATGAAAATAATGAATTAGATATGTTATTTTATTCATCTGAAGAAAATTAAAATTGAATAATATTTACTTTTTTATAAATTTTTTGTGAAGTAAATAAAATAAAGGAAATTTATATAAATATAATAATAATTATAATATTTTTTTGTCCAAATTTATAGACAAAAATATTTTTTTTATTTTTTTACTTTTTTTAACCCTGTTAATGATTTATTATATATGATTTGATTTTTCACTATTCCATTTTCAAAATAATTTTTCTTTAAATATATTTGTGCATAATTTGAAATTATATTTTTTTTTTCATTATAATTATTTAATTTTTTATATATTATTGAATTATTTTTATCTTTATTTAATTGATTATTTTTTCTATTATACATTGTATTCATATTAATTGACATTGTTGTAGAAGTTAATCCAGTATTTTTTTTATTTATTTCAATTGAACTATTCTTACAAGAAATTGCAGAATCTTTTCTTTCATTTCTAGATTTTTTTTTATTATTCATATTATTTTCGTTAATATTACCTCCATTAATAATATAAACCCCTTTATTTAAATTTTTTTTATTATTTATTTGAGATATATTTGAATATAATTTATTCATATTTGAAGAATAAAGACTTGAATTTGCTCTATTTTTTAATAATTTTTTATCATTATTTTCTTTTTTTTTTATATCACTATAATTTTTCATCAAATTTCTTTCATTACTACAAATACTATTTGCTAAATTAAATTTTTTTACTTTTATACTATATTCTTTTGCTCTTTGTGTTTTATTTAATTTTTGATTATTTGAATCTCCATTTTCAATTGAGATTTCTTTGTTTTTTATTGTACTTTGATTAATAAAACCTCTTTCTGAAAAGTCAATACTCATTTTTATTTTATTTTTCATAAATACAGTTTTATTAATATAATCAGGGTTAATTGATACATTCCTTTTTCTTTTTTTAAAATTATTATAATTATAATTTAAAATTGTATTAGGAGGAATTTTATTTTTTAAATTTCTATTTCTTGTTACTGAAAGTGGTTTTTTTATTGATGTTATTGAATTATCTTTTGTATATAAACCATTTGATTTATGATATCTTTCATTATCAAGTTTATCACTTTTTATTCTTTTTTCAACTTGACTTTTTTTCTTATCTGAAATATTTTTATTTATTTTTAATGTATTATTTATTATTAAATTATTGTCTTTTGTTTTAGTAAAAATTGAGTTATTTATTGTTTTACTTTGATTAAAATATGATTTTTTATTTCTTGTTTTGTATGGCTATTTTTATAATTATTAAAAATTTATTTTATACTTGTTCAGGACTATAAAAAACAATTGGTTTTTGAATTTGATATAATTTTTCTAATTTTTTATATAAATCTAAATATTTAAAATGTGCACCTCCTTCATAATATTTTTGTTCATTTGTATCTCCATAATAAATCCCTTTATATTCTTCCATTTATTAATCAATTTATTAAATATTTTTATATTAGAATTATTGGTTGTTTTTTATAATTTAAAAAATTTTTTATTTATAATATATATATATTAATATACATTTTAAATATACTTTTTAAATTACAGTAAATCTTTTAAACAATTTTCAATTGTTTTAGAATCAAAAATATTACTTTTCCAATAATTTAAATCATTATATTTTGATTTTTCTTCTATTATATTTTCATTTAATATATTTAAATTTGTATTATCTTTTATTAATTCATAATCTGATTTATTATTATTTTTAATAAAATTTTTATTTAATTGATTATTTATAGATAATTTTTCTTGTGATTCTTGTATTACATCCATTAGTTTTATAAATAATTGAGTTGATTGAAATTCATTTTGTTTAATTGTTTCTTCTCTACATAAATTCATTTCATATAATTTTACAGTTGGAGAAATAATATCATTAATTAAACTGACCCAATCATATTCTTTTTCTTTTAATATTTTTTTTATTGTTTCATTTTTTTTAATTATTTTATTTTCTTTTTTTTCTTCTTTATTATTATTATTAATCACATTATTATTATTAAATATTCTATCTATATTTAAATTGTATATTTGATTATTATTTAAATTATCACACTGAATAAATGTAAAATCTCCTTCATTTTTATTTTTTGAATTTAAATCATCAGTAAATATTTCATTTCCAATTATTGAATTTATTTTATATATAATTTCAATTATATGAGGAAAAAGTGAATTTTTTATTTTATTTCCAGATTTATAAATGAAATTTGATTTTACTAATAAAAAATTTTCAAAACTTTGATAAATTTCTAATTCATCAAATAAATAATATGTTAATTTTTCATGAATATTTACTTTATCAAGATAACTTTTTATAAACTTTACAAAAGTATTTTGATAAATATTATTCCATTCAAAAATAAAAAAGAAATTTAATGACTTTTTAATAAAATTATTATTAATTATAATTTCATCAAATTTTTCAGATATTTCTTGAAAATAATTTAAAAGTAATATAAATAATTCCATTATGTTTTGATTTATTATTCCTAATGATTTATAAGGTTTGTCAAATTGACTAGGAATAATTTTTGAATTTTTTCTTTCTGTAAAATTAATTATTATTTTATCTAAGATTTTAATAAGATTATCTGAAAAATTATTCCTGTTTATATCAAAATTTTTAGGTAATGGTAATTGTTTTATTTCAATTTGTTCAATAATTTTAGTCAATAATTTAATTATTGAAGAATAGCAATTTGTTATTTCGTTTTTGTCATTTGAATTTATTTCAAAAGATAAAATTTCAAAAATTTGATTATAAATTTCTTTTTTTTCAATAAATAAATTCAATATTATTTTATCTTCAATTAATTCCATTAATAATGAACATTTTATATCTGAATCATTATTTTTATTCTCAATGGAAATATCTTTTATAAAATTTATTATTAAAATATTTCGATAATTATAAATTTCCTCTTCTTCTTTTTTCTCTTCTTCTAAATTAAAAATTAAATTTTTCAATTTTAAAACTTTTATTGCTAATTCTGAAATAGCTTTATTATTTGAATGTTTCATTATTTTTTCTAAAACATCTTTTCTTTTTAAATATAAATATTTTAATATTTTATTAGTATATTTATCAATTAATTTCATCATTATATTGGAGAAATAACCTGAAAGAACATAATTTAAATTAATATTATCATTCATAATAAAATTGAGTAAATAATCTAATAATTCAAAATTATTTTCATCATATTGGTTATTTTCATTATTTTCCTTTATAATATTTTCTATATTATTATCTTCATTTTCATTATCAATATTATCTTCTATTATAATACAAGTAGTTTCTTCTTTTTCTTCTTCTTCATTTTGATTAATATTATCATTAAGTTTCAATTTATTTTTTTCATAATAATCTTTTTCAGTATAAACAAAATAATCACTTATTAGATGTATTTCTGAATATAAAATTTCATATGCTACAAAAGGATATTTATGCCCATAAATTAAATCATCATTTTCTTTTTCAATCGTTATATATTCAATTAATTTTTTAATTGTTTCTCTATTAAAAAATTTCAATAATTTTTTATTTTCTAATTTTAAATTAATAACAATATCATCTTCATCTAAAAAATCTTCTAATTTAATATCATTTTTTAATAATTTTGCTTCAATTGAAGATGATAATTTTCTTTGTGATTGACAATAAATAGAAAAAGGAGAGGGAAACATTTAAATAAAAAAATAAAAATATTAAAATTAAATTTTAAAAATTTAAAAAACTCAAAAATATATTATAAATAATTTATAATCATTAAATTAATGATTTAAGTAAAAGATACAGCTTATACTCAAAAAAATTAAAATTTCCAAAAGTAAGTCTCAAAATTTCAATTCTTTTTTTTTTAAAAATTTCCTTAAAAACTCTTCAATAAAAACTATTTACCTTAAAGAGAGTAAAATTAATTTTTATTCTTTTTTTCTCCTTAAATCATTTCCAATTTTCTTTTTCAAAAATTAAATTTTTAAAAAATGACAATTTTATATAACAATATAGGATGCAGCAAAGAACAGGATTTAGACAAAGACCAATTGATGCAACTAAACAAATTCAAATAGTGAAAAATTTAAAAAAAGTTATGGAATCAACAGATTTAGAATCAAAAAAAGAACTTAATAGTATTGAAACTGAATTAAATAAAATTTTAGAACTTTATGATAAAAAGAAAATTATAATTATTCCAAATGTCGAAAAAATTGATAATAGAAATAATGAATCAAATAAAGAAAAATTAAAAAAATCTAACTCAAAAAATTCATCTTTAGAAAAAAAAGAATTACTAATGAAAAATAAATCAGATATAGAATACATTCAAAAAGAATTTAAAAGACCAAATCATTATATTATTTATTCAGAAAAACAAAGACAAGAAAATTTAAAAAGAGATTATGAGGCAACAATAAATGATATTAATTTTATTAATTTTGAAAAAGGTTTTATGAAATTAGAAGAATTAGAAAAAGTAATTAGTACTTTAGAAAATGATATTGGAGATGGTGAACAAATTCCAAGTGAAAGAGTTAAAAATATAATTATTGATTTATATCCAAAATATGAAAATTATGTTGAAAAAATTACTAAATATTTTTTTACTAGAAGAGAACTTTTTAAAAAGAGTTTATGTAGAAAATTTTGGAAAGAACAAAAAACAACTGATAAATATATTACTACTACTTTTAGAAGAAGAGAAAGAGAAAAAATGAAAATGAGAAAAAATAAACAAAATGAATTAGAATCATTAGATAAAATTAAAGAAATTAAAAATTTGTCTAATACTTTTATTGCTACTATTTTAAATTCAATAAATTTAAGAGAAGATTTAAAAAAAGCTTTAATAAAAATTAATGAATTTAATTTTGAAAGTAAAATTTGTATTTTAAAAAATGAAAAAATTAGTAAAGAATTAGAAGATGAATGGAAAAAAAATGAAAAAAAGTTAAATGAAATTAAAAAACAACTTGAAGAAAAAGAAAAAAAAGATGAAGAAAATTTAAATATAAATACAAGAGAAAATTCACCTAAAATTAATAATGATAATTTAAACACCCAAAAAAATCAAATAATTAATCCAACTAATAAAGATAACCAAAAAAGATTGAATAATAAAGATAAAAATAAAGATAATAATATTAAACCAAAAACAAATAATAATCATATAAGAAAATTGGGAGATAGTTCTATTTTAAAAAGAAGTTTAGAATTACCTGAACCAGAAAATAGTGATGATGAAGAAAATTATTTAAAATTAAGATTTAGATTAAATAGAAATAATATGTTTGTAGTTGATAGATATATTCAAAAAAAAAATTCTTTTAATCCCTTTGATGATAGTATTAATAAAGATATTTTGAAATTTAAAAAATATGATGAAGATTTAATTCAAGTTATGGAAAATGAAAAAAATTTTGATTCTTTATATGATAAATATTTAAAAAATTCTATTAATCCTTATTATTTATTGTCTGATAGTGAAGATGATTCTTCCAATTTTCAAAATCAATTAAAAAATTTTCAATATTCACATAAACAATTTCTCAAACAGAAAAGAGGTCATAATTAAACTATAAAGAAAAATAATTTTTATAATTAATATAATATAATTAAATTTAAAAATAATATTTTTCACTTAATTTAAAAAAAATTTAATTAAATAATAATAACATCATAAAAAAACTCAATAAAAAATATAATAAAAAAATAAAAATAAAAAATGGAAAAAAAAATATCAATTAATCAAAAATATAAAATCTTAGCATTAGAAAATAGAAAAGAATTTTTTATTGGAAAAAATGGAAATGAACTCCAAAAATTAAGAGAAAAAAAAGCATTTAAAATAACAAGATCTTTAGATAATTATTATTCTGCATTACACAATAGAGTATGGTACCCAAATGGAGTTTATCAAATAAAAAGAAGATATAAAGAATGTGAAATTGGTTTTGAACATTTTTATGAAAAAAATAATGTTGAACAATTAAATGAAATTCCACAAAAAAATATTAAAAAAACTAATGATGATTATATAAAACCTTATAAAGAATATGAAAAAATAAAAAAAGGTAAATTTATAATAACAATTGAATATTGTTCTCAATGTCATTTACATTCTGAAATAACACAACATGATGAAGAAACTTTTAAAAAAATTGCACTTAATTATCAAAAAATAATTCAAGAAAGATTTCCTTTTATTCAAGTTTTATTAAAACCAATTGATGTTGATATTTTAAAAAATACAAAATTTAAATTACCAAAATTAAAAAAAAATGGAGAGAGATATGAGAATTTTCCAACTGTAAATTCTCAATTTAAAGAATGTAGAATTGGTGCTTTTGAAATTCAAATGTGTACAATTGATGATAATAATGAAAAAATAGAAAAAATTATTCATTCTAAATTAAAGTCAAAATGTTTTCCTAAAGTTAAAAAAGTTCTTGAAAAAATACTTTTTTATATGCCAAAATTTGAATTAAAAGTTGTTTTATTTGATAAAGAAGATTATATTGATATAAAAAAAATGAATAATATTGAAGTTAATATTTATTTATTTAAGTCTGATATTGTTAAAGATATTTCTGATGATGTTAATTTTGAAATTTTAAAAATGACTAATCCAAAAATTAGACTTGAGACTATGAAAAATCAAAGATATAGTGAGAAATTATTCTATTTTAATAATTATAATTTAACTCAATCTTCTACTTTTAGTAATTGGGGAAATTCTACTCAAAGAATTAATAATTTTAGAAGTTTAAGTTTGAGTAAGAAAAAAAAGAATAAAGATAAAAATGAAAATGAAAATAAAGATATTAATGATAAAAGAGGAAAGTTGATTGATTTTAAAATTAGTCAAGTTAATATAGAAGAAAATAAAGAAGAAAAAAAAGAAGAAAAAAAAGAAGAAAAAAAAGAAGAAAAAGAAAAAGAAAATAAAGAAGAAAAAAAAGAAGAAAATAAAGAAGAAAAAAAAGAAGAAAAAAAAGAAGAAAAAAAAGAAGAAAAAAAAGAAGAAAAAAAAGAAGAAAAAAAAGAAGAAAATAAAGAAGAAAATAAAGAAGAAAAAGAAAATAAAGAAGAAAATAAAGAAGAAAAAGAAAATAAAGAAGAAAAAAAAGAAGAAAATAAAGAAATAGATGAAAATATAAATGATATTTTTGATATCATAGATGAAGAAGATTTTAGAAGTATAAGTGTAACAGTCTCATTTCCAGATTTAAAATATGACTCATATTTAATAGAAACAAAAGAAAATGCAAATTTTCTCCCCAGTTTATCAATATTAAAATTTGATATTCTCCCATATAACAATACATATATTAAACATATAGGATTATTTCATCAAGTAAAATCAATATTAGTAATTTATTTATATATTGAAGAATTAAAAAATAATAAAAATGAAGAAGAAAAAAATCAAATTGAAAATTTAAATACAACAAATGAAACTAAATATAATATAACAGAAGAAAAAAAAAATAATGAAACTTTGGAAAAAATTCCAGTTAAAACTGCAAAAATAATTTTAACTGATTTAAACAATCCAAAAATTAAATCATTAATTGAACTTAATGAAAAAGGAATTTATGAATTTAAAACAGAACCAGGAGAATATAAATTAGATATTTATAATAAAGATTGTGAAGTAAAAACAAAAAAAATTACATTAATAAAAGGTTATAATGAATTAGTTGAAAAATTAAATTATCAAAAACCATGTGAATTAACTTTAGAAATTTCAGAATTAATAGAAAATGATTTACAAAAAACTGAAGAAAATAGTAAAAATGAAAATAAAGAAAAAAAAAATGATGAATTAATTGATATAATACCAGTTTGTAATGCAGAAATTTCAATTTTTCAAAATGATATTTTATTAATTGAAGGTTTAAGTAATAAAAAAGGTAATTTTAATTATTTAATTGAAAAAGATGATAATAATATTACTATTATTATAAATAAATTTGGTTATTTCCCCTCAGAAAGAAAATTTATTAGAAATGAAAATTTAGAAATTGTAAATAATGAAAATTATATTTATACTATGAATTTTGTTTTAATAAAAAAAAGTTTAACATCTCAATGTAATAAAATATTATTTTTATCATATGCAAATATATGTAAAAAAATATTTGAATATTCTTATCAAAATGATGACAAAAAAAATAATAAAATGATAATAAAAGATTATCAAAAAGAAAAAGGATTTTTCTTAACATATTTTTCGAATAAAACAAATGAAATAAATTATCATGAAGAAAAAGAAGAAGAAAAAAATGAATATATAAATAATGAATATAAAAATGAAAATAATATTCCACAAAATGCAAATGATGAAGAATTTGCTGAAGAAACAAACTATGAAGAAATAATAAGAATTGGATTAAAAATAAACCCAAAAAATATTAATAATAAAGATAATAATAATGAAGAAAATAAAATGACAATTGATGATATGATATCATTTTTAAGGAAAATATGTTGTTCTTCAATTATTTATACTGCAAGATATGCATTTACTATTAATTTACCTAAATTTTATAAAAAAGAAGAAGAAGAAAAAGAAAAAGAAAAAGGAAAAGTTAAAAATTCAAATAATAAAATTTCAAATGATAATGAAATTTGTAATGGACTTTATTGGGATATTGGATGGGTTGATTGTAAGTATTCTCTTTTTTATGAAACTTCACTTTTTTCTAATATTAATAATATATTTCCTAGAAATTTATTTATAGAAGAAAATCTTACTTTTTTACAAAAGTTTATTGATCAAAAATTATATTTTTCACTTTTTGAATATTTTGGCTTTAGAAATAGTGTTCTTATTGATAATGATAGATTATTGCCTAAAAATATCTTTATTAAATGCTGCAATAATTTATTTATTGATGATAAAATTGAAATTAGTGAAAATATGTCTTCTAAATATCAAAATGAATTAATTCAAAAAATTAATTTAAAAAAGAGATTTATTGAATTTTTAAGTATTATAATGTGTGGTTATGATAAAGAAAAAGATATTTTAGATGATTCTATTTCTTTGTTTTTATTAAAGAAAAAAATAGCTTCTAATTTAAAAAATTTTCAATTTTTAAATGAAGAGAGTAATGAATAAATTAAACTTTATATATTGAATCAATATTTTTTTTATTTTTTATAAATAAAAAGCATAAAACAATAATAATTTTTTTATTTAATTTATATTATCTTTTCCTAAAGAATCTGAATGTAAATTTATTCTATTTTTTTCTAGATATGAATTAAATTCATTTAAAAATGAATTTTTTATTCCCAAAACTTTATTAGAAAAATATTCATTTTCTCTATTTATATTATTTAAAGTTCTTTTTTCATTTTCTTGAATAATTTTATTTAATTTAAAGGAATAAAGGTCTTTAAAATTATCTAGAATTTCTTTATTTTTTTCAAAAAAATATTCATTATTATGAAAATTAAATTTTTTTGCATTATAATCTTTATATTTATTATAATCATTTACATATTTTTCAATATTTTTATTTATATTATTATTATCAATAATATTTTTAATTGAATCGGTACAATTTAAAATTTTATTTATTTCTTCTAATTTTTCATCTTTGTAAAGAGATATTTCTTTACTATTATGTTTAATTTTATTATAATAATTTAAATTTTTTTTTATATGTTTTACATGATTTTTAGGAGATGAATTTTTCATTTGAATATTTTCACTACTTTTACTTTTATAATTTTTCTTTTTAATTTTTTCATACTTTTTTTGGAATTTATGAATATCAGTAATTTCTTTTATATCTTCTTCTATTTCCTTTTTTAAAATTGAAATATCTTTTTGAATAAAAGGAACAGATTTTTCTAAAATATGAAGATTTTCTAAATGAAAATAAGGATTAAATTTCATTAAAGCATTTTTTAATTGTCTTCTATTATTATTAGTTATATATTCAAAATTTTTGAACTTTTTATCATTATGTTTTTTTGAAAAAAAAGAATAATTTGTTATATTTTTTTCATCATTATTTTCATTATTTAAATATTCAATTTTAATTGAATCTCTTGAAGTGTGATTCATATATAAATCATTTAAATTTATTATTTTATTTGTTGTGTCTTGAATATAATGTATATTTTTCTCTATTTTATTTAATAAATTATATTTGTTTTTTGAAAATTGTTCATTATATGATTCTATTGAATTTGTTCTTTTTAATGTTTTTGATTTATTATAATATAATTTTTCTTTATGTTCTTTTTCTTTTTCTTCTAATAATTTATTGATATTTTGGTTAATCAATGTTTTACTATTATTTATTATTGGGATAATCTTTTCTGTTGATAATGGTTTTTTTATATTCCACAAACCAAAATCTTTTTTTTTTTCTTCTTTTATTTCATTTTTTTTTTCATTTGATATTCTATTCATTTTTTTTCAATTTAAAAATAATATTTAGATTATTAATTTTTAAAAATTTTTTGTCCCTATATTCTTATAAACGATTTTTTTTTATAAATAAAAATTATATTATTTAATAATTTGTTCACTATATAATATTTTTCACTTTTTTTTAAAATTATATTTTATGACTCAAATTAAAATAAAATAATGTCTAAAATAAAAAAACTATATATCATTAAAAATATATCATTTCAAAAATCAAAACAAGCACTATATTATTATTATATTAATAAATATTCACAAAAATACCTTACAAAAGATAATAATATTAAATTTCATTATGAAAATATATTTTAAAATATAAAACAAGAAGAGCATTTGCAATCTTCTTTATATCCAATATTTGATTTACTAAATGAATTTTCAATTAAAATAACTTCAGCAATTTTTTCTCTTGAAATTTCATCAATAAAAGAAACTTTATAATTTTTATTTCCTTTTTTTGTAATTTCATTTCCAAAAGCATCAATTCTTGTTGATGAATGTGATATTTTATTAATATTATCTGAAAAAATTGATGCTCTTGATTTTGTTTTCATACTTGAATTTTTCGTTGATGAATCGATAGATAAAGATGTAAATTTTGAACTTGTTCTTTTTTCTTTTTCAATATTTATTAATGTTAATTCTTTAATTCGTTGTTCATTTTGTTGAGCTAAACTAAAGGTTACTAACTTAGAAGTCATTATTTATAAATTATTTTTATTTAATAAAAAGTTTTAAAATATAAAGATATTAATATTTAAATGTTTATACCTTTTTTAATTAATTTTTTATTTTTTTTAAATTCTAAATCAATTAATAGGAAATTTTGATTATACCATGATATTTTATTTATAATATAATTTAAATAAGAAAATTTAATATAAATATGATATATAATATATATTTTTTCTGATAAAAGATAAATTTATATTATTAATGATTATTTAATCATTTGAAATATTTTGATTTTCTGAAATAAATTTAAAATCTAATAATCCTTGATTTAATTTTTTAATTTTCCAATAATTTTTTAACATTCTTTCCTCACTTAAAATTCTTTTTCTAAGAAATAATATTTTTTTATAATAATTATATTTTTTTTTTTGACCACAATAAAAAATACTTATCATATATTGTATCCAATTAAATTCTTCATATTTGGAAACAATTGTAGAATCGACATTTTGAAGATTTGAAAGTAATTTTGAAAAATTAGCACTTTTATTTTTTGATTTAAAAGTAGAAATTTTTTTTAATGGAGTAATTGGAACTGAAAATTTATTAGTTAATTTTCTATCAGAAATAAAATTATTTAATAACACTTTAGAATTATTTAAAGAAAAATTATTCATATTTACAATTTTAATTTTTTCAACTTTTTTTCCAATAACTTCATTAAAATCATTAACTAGTCTAAAATCATGATAAAAAAAATTATTAAGTATTTCAATAATAATAATAATAAGTTCAATTATGCCATCAATTGATCCAGCAATATCTTGAATTTTTTTATATTCTCTATGATATACTTCACCAGTATTAGTCATCTTAATTTGAATCATTTCTAAAAATTCATTGAAATAATTATATATATAATTTTCATTGAAATTATTAACATTACATGTTGATATTGTTTTATAATTATCTATAATTATTCCATCTGATGTTTCAATAAAAGTTTGAAGTAAATTTATATCATTTTGTTTTATAAAAAAAGGATTATATCTATAAATATTTCTATTAAATTGTTTATTTATTGGTTTTTTGTAATTATTAATATCAATAAAATTGGCATAATAATTAAAATGATAATTTTTTTCTGATTGAAAAGCAATTGTAAAAATTTTTTCAATTGAATAACAAGAATTATTATTATATGAATGATTATAACATGGTTTAATAAGAATATTATAAGTAGACATATATTGATGAATTAAATTATTTTCTAATATTGGAAAAGGAAAGTTTTCATCATTATAATTTAATATTGTGTTTTTATCTTTATCATAATATTTTGACAAGCAGAAGCTTTTATTAAAATTTGTTTCAAAACTTATATTTAGATTTAAATTTATTAAACTAATATTTAAATTTTTACATCTTTCATATTTCCAATGAGAAAAATTATATTCTGATATATCAAAGAATAAATAAAAATCATCAAGAGAAACATTATTAATTCCAACAATAGAAAAAGCATTTTCATCAAAATCATCTTCTTCATATTTTTCATAATAACCTTGTAAAAATGTAATATAATGGAAAAAATAATCATAAGTTAAATTAATTCTTCCAATATCATTAATTTGTTTTTTAAAATAAAATGATGTTGGATTTACTTTAAATAAAAAATCAAATGAGAGAAATATAGATAAAATTATTGTAAATAATGTTAAAATTATTGAAAAGCATCCACTAAATAAAGAACTATGTCTTGTTTCACCTTTATAATATAATGTTATTAATGGTGAAATATAATCAAATTTTCTAATGAACATAATAAAAATAAAATTTTTTTTATTTTCTTATTTCAAATATGAATAAAATTGCTTTTTTTATTAATTTTTTATGAATATAATAAAAATTTTAAAAAAGATTCAAATTAATTTATTTAAAATATTTTTATATTAACACATAAAAAATTAATATCTTTAAAAAAAAAAATTAATAATTAAAAATCGAATTTTGATTCAAATTTTTTATTTATACTCCTTTTATAAGAACTAATAAGGCAATCTTTAATATGTTCAATTTCATCTATTTCTTCTGTTAATTTATCGATTTGTTTTTTATTATTTATTTCTGGTTCGATTATAATCTTTTTTTTTTTTAATAATCTTCCAACTATTTTAGTAGACATTTTAAAATAATTTCTTTTAACTTTTTTTTTATCATTATCATTATCATCTTTTTTTTTTTTTAATTTTTTAAGTT
>Ga0256407_10003203_pt1 | contig 29612 bp, 20 predicted proteins | sample RumenRJG_04DNA_FD_193489 | JGI IMG/M metagenome (GOLD analysis project Ga0256407, IMG submission 193489) | Bovine rumen microbial communities from Lethbridge, Alberta, Canada - RJG_04 | ecosystem: Host-associated > Mammals > Digestive system > Stomach > Rumen | place: Canada: Alberta...
AATCCCCAAATTGATTTATAAAAAATTTCAAAAAAATATTTATTAATAAATATTATTAATATTAATTTAAAATAATAGAATAAAAAATAATTTTTTTAAAAATAAAAAAATATTTATTAATTAATTTTTATAATAAAATTTATTTTAATTTATTTAAAAAATTTAATTTATAAACAATAATTTTTTGCCATATTTTCCATCAAACCATAATAAAATTATCAAATTCTATATATATACAAATAAAATAGGTTGAATATCAAAAAAAAAATAAATAAAATCTCTAATTAAAATTATGAGTCTGTCCAGTAATCAAATTTTGATTTCTCTTCATCATAGTTTTAAATTCTTCATAACTAATTTGTCCATCACCATTAATATCAACATCCTTAATAATATCATTAACTAATTTTTTAGTTTCTTCATTTTCATCATTTAATCCTAAAACTTCTCTAATTTCATCAGGTGATAAAAAACCAGAATGATCTTTATCAAAATAATCAAAAGCATATTTTAAATTTTTTTCAGTAACTAAATTTTCATAATTAACAGTAGCTCTTAAAAATTCTTCAATAGAAATTTGACCACTTTTATCTTGATCAATAGTTTTCATAATTTCATCAAATTCACTATCAGTTAAAGAATCAGTAAAAAATTTTTTATAACCTTTCTTTAATTCTTCCATTGATAATAAACCTTCACCACTTTCATCTAATTCTTTAAAAATTTCTGTTAATTTTTGTACCATTTTAGTATTTGACATTTGATGAACTATAAAAGCAACTGAAGCTTGATGTAATTTTTGTTTTGAGGAAAAAGTCTGTAAACAATTTTTAAGTGAAATTTTATTAAAATTATTATTTTCTATTTTTTTCATTGTTGAATATTTAATTATCCAATTATGTTTTAAAGCATCTGCTGCTGTTATTCTTTGAGATGGATTTTTTTGTAATAATTGTTTTAATAAATCTTTTGCATCATCACTTATATTATCCCATTCATCACCAGAAATTTTATAATAACCTTTTGTTATATTTTGAAAAATTTCATTTGTTGATTTACCATCAAAAGGTGGGTAACCTACTAATAAAACATATAATATAACACCACATGACCATAAATCACATTCAAAACCATAATTTCCTTTTAATACTTCTGGTGCTATATAATATGGACTTCCTATTTTAGTTTTTAATCTCCTTCCTTTTTTATATATAGTTGCTGTACCAAAATCTATTAATTTTATTTCTAAATAATCTTTTTTATTTGTCATCATCATATTTTCTGGTTTTAAATCTCTATGTACAATACCCATTTGATTTAAATATGATACACATGAAAATATTTGTTTCATTATAATTGCTGTTGTGTGTTCATCATAATATTGCATATTACATATTTGTTCATATAATTCTCCTCCTGATACATATTCCATTACAAAATACCAATATTTCTCATTTGAAAAATATTCATATATTTTTAATATATTTGGATGGTCTAATTTTCTTAATATGTAAATTTCATTTAAAAAATTTTTATTACCTGATTCTGAATTTTTACTTACTAATTTCATTGCAAATGTATGACCTGTTGATCTTTGTTTTACTTTAAATACTTTACCAAATGATCCTTCTCCTATTGTTTCCATTGGAACATAAAATTTTAATACATCTCCTTTATTTTCATTTACTAACATTTCTGAAAAAATTAATATTTCTTCTTCATCTGTTACAGTTTTTGCTCTATTAAAATTGTTATTTTTTATTGAATTTCTTGATCTTGTTTCTGGTGTTTCTGAAAATGATTTTGGTTTATCATTTTTCATAGTATTATTTCTTTGACAAGTACATCCCATTTTTTTTTATATATGATTTATGTTTTAAAGTTTTTTACTTTTGTATTTTTATAAATATATATCTTTAATATTAATATATGATATTTGAAATATTTATTATTATTTGAATAAAAATTTTTTTTTCATTTTTTTATAAATATATTTCTTTTAAGCTTTGTGGATATTTTAATATTCGAATTATAAATTTTATATAAATTAATATTTTTATTTTTCCTTTAATATTATTATTTTTAATTTCTATTCACTCTTAAATAAATTAAAAATATAATATACTGCTAAAAAAATAATAAAAGAAAGTTTCAAATTATTAAATAAAATAGTTTATATAAAAATGATTATGAATAATTATATATTTTATTTTATTTAATTAATTGATAAAAATTATTTTAGAATTATGATGGAAGATACTACAATTGATACTTATGATATTTCTAAAGTCAATCCAGATAAACAATTTGATGAAACTATTGTTAGAATTTATCAAAATTATTCGGTTGATGTTTCAGATCTTCCAAAAAATTTTGTTCCTATTATTAAACCAAAAGAAATTATATTTGGTAATGAAAAAGAAATTGTTCCATTTTCATTACATACTTTTTCACCTGAAGAAAATAATATTGGTAATAATAATAATAATTATATAAAAACTTATAAACATAATAATAAAATCAAATCACATACATTTAATAAGACACGAACTAATAGAAAAAATACTATTTTAAAAAAATTAATTGAAAAAAATCAATTGTCAAAAATTATTAATCTTTTTTGAACAATTATTTGTTTTTTTGTTTTTTATTATAAATATGGATTATTTTAAATGTTTGAGTTATAAAATTATTTATGAATAATAAAATCAATATTTAATAATTTTGTTTTAATCAACTGAAATCCTATTAATATATTATGACAATATTATCACATTAAATTTTGATTAAAGTAATTATAAATAAATATTTATTTATCTCTCAAACAATTAAAAATATTAATTTTATTTGTTATATTAATTAATAATTAATATTTAAAAAATAAATGCATCATATAGCAGACAATGACAAAAAAAAAGATTATAATATAGATAATGTAATAGAAAACACAGAAGATGATAACACAAATTCAAATGATTATTCTCAATATTATAATAATAGATTTACAGAAGTAAAACAAGATGACAATTTATTAGAAAATCCTTTAGACTTCGATGATCAAGTTTTAGATTGTAAAAAGTCAAAATCAAAAGATTTAACTCAATATACTTTAAAAATAATAATTTTAGGTGAAATATCAGTAGGTAAAACATCATTTTTAAATCGTTTTATCAATAATGAATTTAAAGCAGAAGTAGCAAGTACAATAGCAGCAGAAAATTATAAAAAAACAATAAGATTAGATAATTCAACAATAGCACATTTAATATTATGGGATACAGTAGGAGAAGAAAGATATAGAACAGTAACAAGACAATTTTATACTGATTCATATGGAGCAATTATTTTATATGATATAAGTAATAAAAATTCATTTTTAAAATCAGAAATATGGATTAAAGATGTTATTGATATTGCACCTCCTGATTGTATTATTATATTAATTGGAAATAAAAGTGATTTAAATGAAGATAGAAAAGTTGAATATGAAGAAGGGAAAAAATTAGCTGAAAAATATAATATTTTATTCTTTGAATGTAGTGCTAAAATTGGAAATAATATTGCACTTGCTTTTGAACAATTGACTATTAAGATTATTGAGAAACAAAAGGAAGAAGCTAATAATAAAGATAGGTATGTTAGGAATGATGGCAGAAAATCTCTTGGGATTGATAAAGATGCTAGGAAAAGACAAAATAAAAAATGTTGTTTTTAAGATTTTTTTATTTTTTATATTTTATATGAAAATTTATCACATAAAATATTATTTTTTTATAAATATAAATTATTTATTGTTTCTTTTTTATTTTTCAATTGATTATATCATCATTTTGATTTTCTTCTTTTTTATCTTGAGTTTCATTTACTTCTTTTTCTTTTTTATTTATAATATCATTATCATCATTTTTTTCTTCTTCTTTTTTTTCTTCTTTAAGATTATTTATATTTAATTCATCTTGTTCTTTATTTTCATCATTATTTATAATTTCTTTTTCCTCATTATTTTGATTATCTACTATATTTTCTTCTTTATTTTCATTTCCAATTTCATAATTTTTTTCATCATTTACATTATTAATTTCATCATTATTTATATTATCATTTTCATCATTATTTATATTATCATTTTTATCATTACTTAAATTATCATTTTTATCTTTACTTAAATTATCATTTTTATCATTATTTAAATTATCATTTTCATCACTATTTATATTATCATTTTCATCACTATTTATATTATCATTTTCATCATTACTTAAATTATCATTTTCATCTTCATTATTATCTTCATCAATTTTTTGTTCATTTTGTTTTTTTTTTTGTTTATCTAATTGTAAATATTTAATTCTAATTTCTTGTAATCTAGTTTCTCTATCAATCATTGCTTGAGACTTTTGTTCAGGTAATTTATCTAAATCAATTTTTTCTTTTTCTGGTATTTCATTTATTTCTTTATTTTCAGAATCATCATTAGGAATTGTGATTTCAAGATTTTTTTTACTTGCATTTTTACTTTTTAAACTATTTAAATATATATCAGAATTATTATGTTGTTTTTTTAATTTCTCTTTTTCTTGTTTTTCTCTTTCAATTTCTAATTGCTTTTTTTTTTTTAATTCATTTTCTTGAATTTTATTTTCAATCTCAATTTTCTTTTTAGTTAATTGATAAACTTTTTCTAATTTTTCAATCTCTTTTTCAATAAGAGAATTATCATTTTTTATAACTTCTAATTTATTTGAATTATCACTTACTATATTATATATATGTTGAGCTTTTTTAACTGTAACTTTTTTAGCTTCTTTTATAGATTCTTCTAATTTATTTATCATTTTAACATATTCATCTTTTTTATTTAATAAATCTCTATATTCATTATCAGTTGTAATTTCATATTCAAATGAAATATTATTAATTGAATTATGATCTGTTCTATTTATTACATTTTTTGAATTATTATTTATTAAAAATTTTTGCTTTTTTTTCAATTTTTCACTTCCATCAGTTATATTATAATTTTTTCTACTTGATGAATAACTTTTATTGTTATAATATATTTTAGTTGAACTTATATTATTTATACTTATTGTTATATTTTTATGTTTTTTATTATGATTTTTTTTTAAATTACTTTTTTTATCTATACTTGAACTTTTTCCATTATATGCACTTATTATAGGTAAATATAATGGATTTATAATTGAACTATGATTTGAATTTTTATCTACTTCTCTTACAACTCTTGATTGATTATTTTCTATTTTTTTAAATATATCTTCTTGTGTTCCTTCTAAATCACTTTTAATTAATTCTAACCAAAAATTAATAGTTGATACTAAATGTCCATCTCTTGCTTTTTTTATATTTTCATTATATAATAGTAATAAATTTTGTTTTTCTTGTAAAATATTATCTAAACTTTTTTTATTTGAACTTATTTTAACAAAATAATCATGCTTTTTACTTTCTAAACTTTTAATTTCTTCTGTATGTGATTTTAAATTTTCTTTATATTTTTGATTATCTCTTAAAATTTCTATTTTTTTTGTATTTTCTAAATTATGATCTTTTAATTCCTTTATTTTAATATTCATTTCTAAATTATTCTTTTTAAGTAAATCAATTTCATTTTCAAAAGAATTTATTTTTTCAGGATCAATAAAATTATTAACTCTACTTGATATTGATTTATATTGAGTCTTAAATGTTTTATTTATTTTTTTAGATGTTTGTAAATGATTATTTTTTATTCCAAATCTTCTTTCTAATTGTGATATTATATATAAATCAGGATCTTTCTGGCATAAAATTTCAGAATTTTTGGATACTAATTCATTTAAATCTTTTATTACTACATTTAATTTTGTTTTTGACTCTTCTTTTTGCTCATTTAATTTTAATAATTCTTTATTTTTTTTTACTATTTCCATTTTTATTTCTTTTATTGGTAATTTTAAATATTCTATGAATTTAACTGTATCTATATTATCATTAGTATCATTCATATCATTTATTTCATTCATTTCATCTTCACCATAATCTTCGGGAGTTTCCATATAAATTATTTATAAAATTTTAAAGGTATTAAAAATATTTTTTACAATATTTTATTAAGTCCCATAAAAAATTCCAATAAAATAAATTTAAAATTCTATTCAGATTTAAATAAAAAAATTATAAATTAATAAACAAAACCAAAAAAAATAATATGCTAAAAAAAAGATAAAAAAATAAATTTTCTAAGATGACAATGGATAAGAAAAAAGATTATCATTACTTGAACCACCACCTACTACATTTCCCATTTCAACTTCGATAGCTCTATCAATATCATCTTTATCATCATTAAGTAAATTTCTACTTAAATAAGGGTCATTTCCTCCAAAAGAATTTTTTTTATAACCTTTATCTTGCCTTTTCATACATAAATTTTCAAATTTAAATAATTTCATTATAAAACTGACAACAAAAGTAATAGAAGCCATTCCTAAACACCACATCCATTGACTTGAAGTTAAACCATCAAGACTACATTTAAAAACAAGACCACCATATTGAACAATACAAACTTGAATAATTAATTCTATACCAGTAACAGCAATAAACATCCAATTATTAAAAATTCTATTAAATATATTTATTTTATCATTTATTACACGAGAATTAATTTGATTAAATAATGAATATAAGACAAATGTATTAAATATTATTGTCATGTGGCATGTATTTCCATATTCAGAAATATACCATTTGAAAGCTTCGTATAAGTTGTTTATTTGCTTTGGTTCAAAACGAGTTTCATCAAAAAATAAACAAACTTTTGGACTTAGATTTCTTCTAATATGTTTTAATGGATCCCATGATGATTTTTTACCATCCATTATATAATATTTTATTGTATGATGTTTAAACTCTATTGTTTCTGCAATAAAGTCACCGAAACAATTTTCTAATTGTTGTATCATTTTTTGTCTTGATGGATGATCTTCTTCTATAAATAGAGGAGCATATAAATATAAGAATAAAACTAAGGAAAATTGAACTAGTGATTGTGCTATAACATGTTTCCACATTATTGGTGATATTATATATTCTCTTTTAGAATGTGGTTTCCTATATAATAATTCATTTGATGGATCCTCAGTTGATAAAGCAAGTGATCCTAAAGAATCCATAATTAAATTAATCCATAACATTTGAATTGCTGTAATTGGTGATTCACTACCAATACATGATGACACAAAAACTAATAATACAGCTGAAAAATTAACTGAAAGTTGAAATTGAATAAATTTTCTAATATTATCAAATATATTTCTACCCCATTTTATAGCTTGAACTATTGAATTAAAATTATCATCTAATATAATAATATCAGCAGCATCTCTTGCTACATCAGTCCCTGTTTTACCCATTGCAAAACCAACATCTGCTTTTGATAAAGCAGAAGCATCATTAGTCCCATCACCAGTAACTGCAACAACATTTTCTAATTCTCTTAAACCTAAAACTAAAGCATATTTATCAATAGCTCTAGCACGAGCTATAACACGTAAAGTTGGAATAATTTTTTGAAATTGTTCCATATTATGAACTTTTTCTCTTCTTATTTTACTTTCTAAAAATTCATCATCTTTATCATCACCATATCTTAATCTTGCTTGACCAATTGTTTTAGGACAATTACATTTTTTAATATCCATAGTACAAGTTTTACAAGCAATACCACCAATTCTAGTAAAAAATTCATTTCCTGTTAAAGAAAGATAATTTTCTTTATTATTTATTATTCCTGCATTTCGAGCTATTGCTTCTGCTATACGAACATCATCTCCTGTTATCATTATTACACGAACAAATGCAGCATGACATAAAGCTACACTATGTGGAACTCCTGGTCTAAGTGCATCATTTATTGCTGCTATACCTATTAAAGTAAAGTTTTCCTTTTCTATTTCATAATTTAAATCTGATGTGCTTACTTTTGATGTTTTATATTCTCTAATTTCATCAAAAGATATTTCTTTCATTGCTATTGCTAAATTACGAAGTGTTAATGATGAGAATTTTTTAGTCATTTCATCATATTTTTGTAATTCTACATTTGTTATTTCTGATATTGAATCTCCTGTTGACTTTAAATAAGTTTTACATGAATTTAATATTACTTCTGGTGCTCCTTTCATGTATATATAATATTTTCCATCATCACGTTTTACAATTGTTGACATTTTTTTTCTATCAGAATGGAAACCTAAACGATCAATCCTTTCATAAACTCTATTTAAATTTTCACTAAATCCACATAAAAGATCATAAAAGGCAAAATCAGTTTTAGATGAACTTTCCATAATAATTTCTCCTTTTTTATCTAATTCAATATCAATATTATTAACTAAAGCATCTTTAAAATTTTTATAATAATCATCAGTAAATTTATGAGAATAATGTTCCTTATGTTCAGAATCAATACTATTAACATCTACTTCACTTTCATTATTAAAAACAGTAACAACATGCATTTTATTCCTAGTTAAAGTTCCAGTTTTATCAGTACAAATAAAATTTGCTCCTCCCATAGTTTCACAAGCAGGCATATGACGAACTAAATTATTATCATCCATCATTTTCTTTACACTAAAAGATAAAGATAAAGTAACAGCAAGTGGTAAACCTTCAGGAATAGCAACTACAATAATTGTAATACATAAAACCACACTTTGAAATATATCTTTCCAAATTCCACTCCAAACTGAATTATTTCCTATTAAATAATAAGTTTCATTTTTAATTTTATCACTAGTTGTATTATCATATGTTCCATTAATAAATTTATCCTCAATAAAATTCTCCATTTGTTGATTTCTATATTCCATTTGTACATATTTTGAATAAAATAATTTAAATAATAAAGCAATAAAAGTAAGAATAGCAGACCATAAACCAAAAGTACCTATATCTTCAGCAATATCACCTAATTTAATTTCTAGAGGTGTTTGATTGCTTTCTTCATCATTTTTATTCTGCATAACATGTTCTCTTATTTTCCCTGCTGCTGAATTTTTTCCAACAGCCAAAACAAGCATCCATCCAGAACCTTCTTTTACAATAGTACCTGAGAAAACCATAGGTGAAGGAAATTTTTTCTCTTTAAACTTTTCCTTATTTTTAATACAATTTTCTAAAGTTTCTTTTCTCATTAAATCACTTTCACCAGTTAAACTCGCTTCATCAACTCTTAAATTAGAACTAGAAATTAAAATCCCATCAGCAGGAATAATCATCCCTAAATCAATTTTACATTTATCTCCAACTAAAAGTTCTTCATCTGCAATATTAAAATTACTTCCATCTCTAACAACAAGAACTTGAAATTTTTTAAAATTTTCATCACTTAATTGTTTAAATTTTTTTTCTTTATTATAATTAGTAACACTCGTAGTAATAACAATAACTAAAATAGCAAAAACAATACCAATACCATCAAAAGCATCTTTACCAGGATTTTCAGTTAATGGACTTAAACCAATAGTAATTTCAAAAATAGCACAAACAACTAAAATTCTTAACATTTCATCTTCAAAAGCTTCAACTACATAATGCCAAAATGATGGCATTGGTTCTCTATAACGAATATTGTCATCAAAGTAATCACGGCGAATACGCTTTGAATCCTCATTTGAAGAAATTCCATTTTTGAGGTCACTGTTTAATTTATGTGCTAAACCTCCTACTCCTTCATGCTGGTTTTGAATATAATCTATTTCTTCGCTTGTTGTACGCTGTTGATAAGTTTGGAATATTGTGTCTATTTCTTGTTTGTCTATTTGAAATAAATTCATCATTTTTTTTTTTTTTAAATTTTTTATTTTTTTTAATTGTGGGATATTGAGTAATTTTTTAATTTTTTTCTTTTTTTATTTTTGTTTTTGTTTATTACTATTTTTATGTAAGGTAATAATAGTTTTTTTTTATTCATTTGATTATAATATTTTTTTAATTATGTTATACTTAATATTTTAAATATATTTTATAAAAATTAAAATTTCATTCAATCTTTGAACTTTTACATTTATTTGAAATTTAATAAAAAATTATTATTTTAATTTTGATAAAAATTATATATATTAATTTAATATTATAAAATAAAAAATTGATGTTTAAATACAATATCTTAATTTAATGTATTAAAAATATATAATAGAAAACATACATATAACAATAAATTAACATTATCCAAAATATGTTCAAAAATTAATAAAATGAAATGAATAAATTAATTCTCAAAAATTTGCATTTGAAAAACATGTTTTTATATATCATTAATCATTTAATCTCAAAAAAATCTAAAAACAATTTTCAATGTTCAAAATCATTTAATTGATTTTCATATTTTTCATAAGTCTCATCATCAATAAAAGTATTAAATTCAAGTAAAATTAATAAATTATATTCTAATTCATTCAATTCATTTAAAGCAATTCCACCTACTTTTGCATAATATTTATTAGAATAATAATCATCTTCATTATATTTAATTGCCAAAACCATTGAAGCTAAAATAAAACTAAATTAAAATAAAAATTAATATTTTTACCGATGAATATTTAATTGTGTTAATTGTAAATTTGAATTTTCACATACTTTATCAATATATATTAAAGAAAGAATGACTGTTGAAGGTTCTGGTTTAGAATATTTCATTAATCTTTTTAAATAATTTTTTATTGTTATTTGTGGAGGTTTTTTACTTATAAAACTCTTTATAATTGAACTTTCAATATATAAATTATTATTATTAAGAATTTCATTTTCTTCATTTTCATTTACAATTTCTTCTAATATTACTGAAACTATATTTATTACTTCATTTGTTGCTTGAATGTAATCTAAAACTCTTCCTTTTGTTTTTTCTTCCTCTTTTTCTTTTAAAACTACTGGAATATTTGGTGTAATATCAGACATTTAATAATATTTTATTATAAACCAATATTTTTAAATAATATTTTTTATTAAATTTATATGAAATATTAGTTATATTATATTTTTAGAAATAATTTAAAAATTTAATTTAAAATCTTTATTTATAAAATATAAATGTTATATTATGTATCAAAAATATTATAATATATTTAATAAATTATTTAAATACAAAACATAATTATATTAAATATTTAATTTTCAATATTAAAAATGGAAAAAAATTTTACAAGATGAAGGATATAATAAATTTCTATCTACCTGAAGAATAAAAATTATAACAATAGTTATTATACTTTAATAAAAAAAAATATTCATCCACTCATTCTCCAATGTGAAAAATAAAGACATTAAAATAAATAGAATTTCCATTTTGAAAATAAAATAAAAAAATAATAATTTATACTGAAATAATAAAAACAAATAAATATCCTGATAAAATAGAATTCAAAATAATATATTCCCTTATCAATCAAAAAAAATTTAATGAATATTTATTAAAAGAAATAAATATCATATTACATATATTGAAAATATTATTATATTAGTTAATAAAATTTATAAGATGAAATTAAAAAAGCTGTAAACAATAATTTTATTTATTTTAAAAAAAATAAATCCTTAAAAAAAGATTTTAAATTCATACATTTAATAATTTAAAAGTAAATATTTAAATATTAAAAAAATGGGACTAATAACTTCAAAAACAGAAAATAATAAATTATTAAAACAAATAGGCGAAAATGCTCTTAAGAATGAAAAAACAATTCCAATGAAATTGACAAATGAAATAATAATAAGTGGATTAAAAAATAAACCAGAAGAAGATTATAAAATAATTAAATTACTACATAAGGAAATAAATTCAAAAATTTATAGTGTAGAGAATATAATCACAGGTCAAATAAGAGCAATGAAAACTATAAATAAAACAGAAGGAATAAATGATGAAGAAAAAAAGAGAGAAATATTTAAAGAAATTAATATATTAAAAACAATAGATCATCCAAATATATTAAAAATATTTGAATTTTATTCAACTAAAACAGAATTTTCTTTTATAACAGAAATATGTTCAGACGGTGAATTATATAAAGAAATAAAAGAAAGAGGACCATTTACAGAAAGATATTCAGCTTATGTTATGTATCAAATTTTTTCTGGTATAAATTATTGCCATAAAATAAATATTATTCATAGAGATTTAAAACCAGAAAATATTTTAATTTCAAAAAGAGAAAAAAATAATTATCCATTAATTAAAATATGTGATTTTGGTACATCAAAATTAATTGAAAAAGGAACAATAGAAAAAAAATTAGTAGGTTCATCATATTATATTGCTCCTGAAGTTTTTACTAAAAATTATAATGAAAAATGTGATATTTGGTCATGTGGTGTAATATTGTATATTTTATTAAGTTCAAGACCTCCTTTTGGTGGTGATAATGATAGTGAAATTATGGAAAAAGTTTTAAAAGGAAAATTTGATTTAGTTTCTCCTCCTTTTAATATTATAACTAAAGAATGTAAAGATTTAATAAATTTATGTATGAAAAGAGATCCTAATAAAAGAATTTCTGCTGAAGAAGCCTTAAATCATCCTTGGTTTAAAATTAATAAATCTAAAGAATTATATAATGACATTAATAATATTGAACTTATTAATCAATTTATTAACAATTTAAAAAATTATACTTATGTTTCTATAATTCAAGAAACTGCACTTGCTTATTTAGTTCATAATTTTCCAGAAAATAATGATATTGTAAATGCTTGTAAATTATTTAATATGATGGATGCTAATAATGATGGAAAAATTACTGAAAATGAATTGTATGAAGGATTATGTAAATTTTCTAAGTCTAATATTTTAAAAGATGATGTTAGTAAAATTTTTAAAAAACTTGATATGGATAATAATAAATATATTGAATATGAAGAATTTGCCAGAGCTTGTATTAATAAGGAACAATTTTTATCAGAACCATTATTAAAATTCGCATTTAATTATTTTGATAAAGATAATTCTGGACAAATTACTTTTAATGAAATTGAAGTTATTTTTAAAAAAGGTATTTCAGATAAAAATAAAGTTCATGAGAATTTAATGAAAATATTTTATGAATGTGATTTAAATAATGATGGATATATTACTTTTGAAGAATTTGCTTCTGTAATGAGAAAAATGATAAATGAATAATACAGATATATTTCTTTTTTTAAATTAAATATTATATTATAATTTAAAAATAAATTTATTTTTTGTTATTCATTTTTTATGATGCTTTTTATTTTTTTTCCTTTCAATTTTTTCTCTTTTTTTATTTATCATATCTAAAAATTTTTTCTCCCATTCATTATCTTCATTAATATCAATAATATTATTAGGTAATAAATTTTCCATTTTCATTTTATTATCATTTTCTTCTTCTTTTTTAATAACATCAAATTTTTTTTTATCCTCTTCACTTAAAATTCTAAATTTACCCCATCCTTTACCATCAGGTCCACTAGGTTTATAAATTTTTTTTTTATTATCCTCATTTTCAAAATATTCTTTAGGAATTTTATATTGTTCAACATGATCAACTTTAATTATTCTTCCAGCAATTTCAATTCCATTTAAATTATCAACTGCTAAAATTGTTGATCTTTGATCTTCGTAACAAATAAATCCAAAACCTTTACTTTTACCAGTTATTGAATCTCTTGCTATTCTACAATCTACTATTTCACCATATTGAGAAAAAACTATTACTAAATCACCTTCTGTTATTCCATATGGGAAATTTCCTATGTATATATATGCACTTTCATTATACTATTTTTTTATTTTTTCTTTTTTTTAATTTTGAAAAATGTTTATTTATATTTTATTTTACTTTTGAATGCCATGATGCATTTTGTGGTATATCTTTTTGAAGTTCTTCATTATTTAAATTTTGTATTGTTTTAACACTACTATTCATATTTAATTAAAAATTAAAAAAAATATATTTTATTAATTTACTTTTATTATACAAATCAAAAAATAAAAAGACTGTTTTAAACAAGTAAAACTGCATTAATACATCCATCATTTTCAGGATTATTTGTAACTTGAGCATATTTTCCCCAAACAACTTTTCCTCCTTGTGTAACTAACCCTAATTCACTAACATTAACTTCAATAATTGTTCCCTTAGTAATAACTCCTAATCCAGTATATAAACTACTTTGAGGGTTTTTTTTAACTCCAATAATATCTAACATAAAAGTAGTTTTCAATTCAGGATGAGTAACATTAGCTTTTTTAAATCTTAAAGCATGTGGTCTAATAAACCTTTCAAATTTAGGAGGTTTCCTTGTAAAATTATCACCAACAAAACTAATTTTATTTATTACTCTCTTCCATGCTTTTCTTCTTCTCTTTCCTGAATATTTAATTTGAAACATTTCATCTTCTGTCATTGGTTTAACTACAGGAATTGGGACTGACCATTTACCTGCTTTTTCTTTTCTTTTTTGTTTTATTGTATTTGATAATATTTTACTACGATTTGTCTCTTCTCTGTCTAATAAATATGTTGGTATTGCATTTTCTGGTGTTTTTGCTTTTACTTTTCCTGATTTTTCTTCATGGGCTTTTATTGTCTTTTTCATTTCTGCTTTTTCCTTGTAACGTTGTTTATTGAAAAGTTTAGCTTTTAAACCTCTTAGTTTTTTAGCTTTTTTGGATGTTATGTGAGGCATTCTTGCTTCTTTTTTACGCTGACGTTCATCTTCATCTAAACGCTTTCCAAATTTCTTTATACTTTTCTTTATATATTCATTTTGTGGCATTTTTGAAGAAAAAGATAATTTATTAAATTCAAGAAATTATTTAATAGAATTATGAAAATATATAATATAATATATTATAAAATAATATAATAATCATCATAATTTAAACGTTTTTTCTTCTTTCAAAAATAAAAAAAGAAAAAAAATAAGAAAAATATAATAAAAATTCTAATCAATTATACATTTAAAACATAATTCTATAAAGAAAAAAACATTTATTTAAGCAAATCCTCAAGTGCTGCTTCATCAGGATTATTATTAATCGGTTGACCACCCATATTATCAGGAACTTTTAATCCATCATTATCCATATCAATTCTCATTTGATAATCTAAATCCTCTAATTCAGCATCTAATTCTTCATCACCAACATCAACATCTAAATTCCTTTGAATTTCATCATTCATTTCTTGTTGTTGATCTTTCAATTCAGCCATATCATCCATAACATCATACATTCCATCAATTCCTCCCATTGCATGTAAAGTATCTTTTTGAACTTGAACAGTATCTTTCATTACTTTCATTATTTTCATATTATCTTTCATCATTTGAACATCCATATTTACTGAATCAAGATTCATTTGTGCATTTGATAAATTGTTATGATGTTGTTCATACATTTTTTTCCTTTTTAATAATTGCATTGCTTTCTTTTTTGCTTGGGCTTTTGCTGTTGGATTTCTTGCTGTACGATATACTTGAAGTTGGGCTTTTAATTGCTTGTCTGTTTGTTCTATTTTTAATTGGAGGTCTCCCATTCTATTTGTCATGTTTTGGGATTCTACGTTGAGGTCTATTGGTGGGCCTTTTGGAGCTTCTTTTTTTTTTTTATTTCCAAAAAAATTGAACATTTTTTTTATTATTAATTTGGAATTTTTTTATTATATATATTATTAATTATATCTAATTTATGTTTTTTTGGATTGAATTTATTAGGTTTTTTTAATTTTATTATATTTTAAAAATTTAAAAAAAACTATTTTCTATAATGAAAAATATGGTTTAATATCAAATTATTTATAAATAATATAAATTTAATATAACATTTTAAAAGTTACATTTCCTTAAATTATAATATTTATATTTTATTAATTTTATAGAGAAATTAGTATTCAATAAATGAGAATTAATTCTGTCTTAGTTGAACCAAAAATTAAAATTTTATATTTGCAATATTAAGTAAAGAATTTGTAATAATATAAATTGTCAAATTATAAATGATATTAAAATATTGATTATAATTCCTTTATTTAAACAAAATTGAACTAAATTAATTATATTTTCTATATATTATAAAAATTTCCTTTGAAAAAATATATTATATATATAATTACATTTTATTTTTTTTTATATTATTTATATTTTTTTTCTTAATTTAAAAAAAATGAGTAATTTCCAGCAAGTAACATATAAAAATAATCATATATAACAAAAAATAGAAATTTGGTTTAAAATTTAATCCAAACACATCCAGTTCAAAAAAACATTCAATTAAAAATATAGAAAAAGAAAAAATAACAGTTGATCGTATAAATATGTCAAAAACTCCAATATCCCCATCAAGACAAACACAATCATTCCCATTACAAAAGCAATCCTCACCAATATCAAATTCATTATCAGAAAATTTAATTTTAGATTCACCAAACATACAAAGTCAAAATAACACTCAAATAATAAATGAAATTCCATTTCCTTTAATAACAAATTCCCTTCAAAGTTCATCAAACGTAAAAGTAATGTGTCGTTTTCGTCCAATAATACAAAATGAAAAAAAATTTACAAAAGAAAATTGTATAATTTCCCTTAGTGAAGATCAAGTAGAAATAAAAAGTAAAAATGAATATAATAACTTTACATTTCACTTTGATCATATTTTCAATGTTGATTCTACACAAAAGGAAATTTATGAATATTGTGCAAAAGATTTAGTTGATAGTGTTTTATCAGGTTATAATGGAACTATTTTTGCTTATGGTCAAACTGCAAGTGGGAAAACTTATACAATGGAAGGTATTATTGATGATCCTGAAAAAGAAGGTATTATTCCTAGAATGATAAAACAAGTTTTTAAAAGTATTATGTTATCTAATGGTGATATTGAATATATGGTTAAAATTTCTATTATTGAAATTTATATGGAAAAAATTAGAGATTTGTTAGATTTAAGTAAAGTTAATTTGAATGTTAGAGAAAATAAAGATAAAGAAATTTATATTGAAGATTTAAGTGAACATTATGTTAGTACTGAAGAAGATGTTATGGAATTAATTAGAATTGGTTCTGAAAATAGAACTACTAATAGAACTAATATGAATGAAATATCATCACGTTCACATTCACTTGTTGTTATGACTATACATCAGAAAAATATAAAAACTTTAGAAGCTAAATCAGGGAAATTATATTTAGTTGATTTAGCAGGAAGTGAAAAAATATCAAAAACAGGATCAACTGGAATTACACTTGAAGAAGCAAAAATAATAAATAAATCATTAAGTACTCTTGGAATGGTTATTAATGCATTAACTGATGGTAAAAGTACTCATATTCCATATAGAGAAAGTAAATTAACTAGAGTTTTACAAGAAAGTTTAGGTGGAAATTCTAAAACTTGTTTAATTATTACTTGCAGTCCTAGTCAATATAATGAAAGTGAAACTTTAAGTACTTTGAGATTTGGTACTAGAGCTAAAAAAATGAAAAATAAACCTAAAATTAATAAAGAAGTTACTGTTCAAGAATTGAAATTGAAAGTTGAAAAATTAGAAAAATTGTTAGTTATTTGTAATGCTAGAATTACTCAATTAACTGATTTTATTATTCAAAATGGATTAGAAATTCCTATTGATAAAGAAAATTTAGTTGCTGAGAATTTAAATAATAATAATTTGTTTAATTTAAATAAAAAAAATAATAATGAAAAAAATGATAATGAAAATAATAATAATTTAATTAGTGATTATTTATTGCAAAATGCTAGTAATGATCTAAATGAAATTGAAAAAAAATATAGTGGAATATTAGAAAAAATGAATGAGTTAGAAGGAGAAAAAAGTGACATTGTTTCTAAATTAGAAGAAGCTAATATTAAAATTGAAGATTTACAAGCAATAATTGACCAAAAAGAAAAAATAGAAGAAGATTTCCAACAAAAAGAAGAACAATATAATAAAACAATAAATGAATTAAGTGAAAATTTAAAAAATTTCCAAAGTAAAGATATAATAAAAAAGAATTTAAAAATAATAGATAAAAAAATATTAGGAGAATTTTACAATCAATTAAAAGATTATACATTAGGTTCTAAAATATCAAAAAATAAAGATGCAAATAAGAAAATATTAGAAAACTTATCAAAAATAATAAATTCAAATTTCAATACAGAAATAACAAAAATAGATCAAGAAATATTAAATAAAAGATTAGAATGTCAAAGAGCAGTCAAATTACAAGTTATATCAAATGGTCCAATTATAGATTATAAGGAAATGAATGAAAATTATATTATTAGTAATATAACTAATGAAGCTCTTTTAAAAAGTGTAAATGAAAAAAATGATAGAATATCAAGATTAGAAAGTGATATGAATGAATATAAAGAAAAATTAGATTTATTAGAAAATAGATTAACACCTGATGAAAAGAATTTATATAAAAAAATATACACTTTAGAACAAAATTTAAGAGAAGTTAATAAAATGTATCATTTGACTTTACAAGAAAAATGTATTTTAAAAGTTGAAAATCAAATTTTATCAAAAAAAATTCAAAAAAGAAATGAAAAGATAAATTCTTTAACTAAAGAAAAAATGGGTTTGTTAGAACAATTTAGAGATATGGATCATTTAAATGATGTTATGAATAATTATTTAGCAAGGAGAAATGTTGTTAAAGTAATAAGAGGAGGTAAACAAAATTATAGTAATAATAATAATGATGATAAAAAAATAAATTCTTAAAATGATTTATTTCATATTATTATTATTATATATTATATATGAACATTTATTTTTAATTTAAATTATTTAAATTAATGTAATAATTAATAAAAATCAAATTATATAAGTTAAAAATTGATTTATAATATTATTATTATTTTAGAAAAAAATAAAATTAAAAAATGAAGAAATCATCAAATATACATATTAAATTATTATATTTGAGAAAAAAAAATAAAAAAGAAACTCCAATACTAATTAAAAAACAAGAAATTGAAAGAAATATAACAAAATCATCTTTATATCGTTCATATAGAAAAGATTCTTCAATAATTAAAAATTTTTCTTATGAAAATGATATAAAACCAACTTCTAAAAGTCATTCATGTAATAAAACTTTAAATAATACTTGTTATAACCTCAAACCACAATATTTAAATATTTTGACAAAAGAATCCCATATAAAATTAAAATATTTAAATAATACTATTTTAGATAATATATTCTCAAATAAAATAATTTATGATCCAAAAATTAATTATACCATTAATCCAAGTAGAAATTTACATAATGATTATCTAATGAAATTAGAAAAAAATAATTCAAATAATAAATTGAAGTTAAAAAACCTATTTTTACAAAGAGAACATTCAATAGTAAAAGAAAATCATTTAAATGAACAAAATAAATATCATTATTTTACTAAATTATTGAAAAAATCTATTTTAGGAATAAATAATGTTAGTCTTGATAAATATTCTTTAGTTGGGCGATTAGCTTTAAAAATTGTTGATAAATTAGATGTTATTGAAGAACATTGTAATTTTAAAAAGCGTGAAAATTCTGATAAAAAATTTGCCAGATTTAAATTATTATTAAATGAACAAAAAATTAAAAATGATAATTTAATTAAAGAAATGAATGAAACAAGAATTAAAAATCAAAATATTCTTAATAATTATATTATTAAATTAAAATCAAAAACTAAAATTTGAATTTGTAAACTATTGTAAATTTATTATTTGATATCAAAATGACTTCTATTTATTTATATATATAATTATTATCTAAAATATTTATTCTATAATTATAAAAAAAATATCTAGATAGAAAGACTGAAATATAAATAACTAAGTTTTAATTTATTTTTAAAAAAATAAATTAATAAAAACATTCATTTAATATATTAAAAAATGTCAAATATTCAAGACTACAATTTAAACGAACAAATATACCAAAATTCTGATAAAACAATTCGAATATATAAAGTAATAATAAATTAATAAAAAAATAGACTCGTAAATTTGGTACAATTCGTTATATAGCTGTAAAAGCATATAATAAAAAATATCATAAAAACAAATACAACTATGAATATAATTTAGTTCATAATATAAATAATCCAAGTGTAGTAAATATAAAATCATTTAGTGAAAATAACACATATTTTTTAATGGAAATGGAATTTTGTGCAACAGGAGATTTATCAAAATGTTTATGGCAGAATAAAAAAAATTATTATGGTGAAAGAACAATAAAATTAATAAGTACTCAATTATTAGCAGGTATACAAGCTCTTCACAAAAATGGTATTATACATTGTAATTTAAAACCAAGTAACATATTAATTGATGAATATGGAAATGCTAAAATATGTGATTTTAAAAAATCATTAAAAGTATCTACAATGAATATGACTGAAATAAAAAAAAATAAAAATGCTATGACACCATGTTATACTGCACCAGAATTATTTCAAATTGATGGAAAATATTCTTTTAAAAGTGATTTATGGGCTTTAGGTTGTATAATGTATGAATTAGCAGTTGGTCAAGTACCTTTTTTTGATGAAAATATAGCAAAGTTAATTAATAAAATTATAAATGATGAAGTTGATTTTAATAAAAAAGAATTAACTAAATATTCAGATGAATTTGTTCAAATATTAAAAAGATTATTAGTAAAAGAACCTAATAATAGAGTTACTTGGGGTGAAATTGAAGGATTTGATTGGTGGGAAGGTGCTTTTAATAATTCAAATGTTAAGAATTTACCAAGTGGAAAAAGTGATAATAGTAATAAAGGAGTTGATCCTATGAGATTAAGTCGTATTGTTAGAAATAATTTAGATAAGGATAATTATGTTGTTAAAAAAAATGAAATTGATAATCCTGATCAAGAATTTGATTTTCAAGATAAAGATAATGAAGATGAAGACACTATTGAAACTGAAAAAATTAATATTTCTATTTCTAAATTTCCTATGAATGTTTCTGTATTAAATATTAGTAAAGTATATAAAAAAGATAAAAGAACATATAATGATGTTAATGATGAATTAATTACTAGTTCTGATGAAGTTCCAAAAATTGAAAATATTTTTATTAATCCTGCTGATCGAATAATTAAACCTATTATTGGAAATAAATTAATTGAAGATACTCCAATTACTACTTTTAATAAATCAAAATTACCTTTTGTACCATGGAAAAAAGATGTTTTAAAAGATATGATGAATTCACCAAATGATGTCAAAACAGTAGAACAATATTTATATAGAATATATACTGATTTAGATGATCATGCTAATAAAAAAGATTATGATAATTTATTAAATTTACTTAAATATTTTGAAACAATTGTTTTTGATAGAGAATTAGCAAATAATTTAATTAATACTACTTTTATTCAACAATTTATTCAATTTTTAAAAAATGTTAATAATGAAGAAGTTAAAACAAGATGTTGTTGTATTATAGGTTATTTAGTAAGATATGCAACAATTATTGAAATTCCTTTAGATAATTATAAATTTGATGAAATTATTTGTAATACTATTAAAAATTCAAATAATAATTCAGATTTAATGAAAAAAGCAACTGCAACTTTAGGTGAATATTTATTTTATGTTGCTACACAAGAAGAAACTCCTGATAATAATGAATGGTCTATTAATAAAAATTATTTAGATATTTTATTATTTTGTTTAAATGAAAAAAGAGGTGATATTGTTAATTTTTATACTATTAAAACTATTGAAAATATTGCAATTTTAACTAATGTTAGTAAAAAATATTTTGCAAGTCAAAAAGATTTTACTGAGAAAATATTAAATGTTTATAATACAACTAATAATGTTGAATTAAAATGTTCTGCAATTTCTACTGTTTCAAATTTAATAAGACATGAACCTTCTTTAATTAATTTATTTATTGAAAAATGTCCTATATTAAATGATGAAAAAATAATTTTAAAAGAAAATGAAAATATTCAATTATGTCTTATTAATTGTTTATTATTTTCTTTTGTTATGGATATTAATAATATTTTTCTTGCAAGTAAATGTGATATATTTATTGGGGCTTTATTAAAAGTTTTAGAAAAATGTAATAATATTATCAAAATTAAAATAATTTTACTTTTTGGTTATTTCTTAAATTATCCTGAAATTATAATAAAATATGGTGAAAATGCTTATTTAAAATTACAAAAATATAGAATTGAAAAGAATAAAGAAATACATATGGCAGTTAAATTTTTTGAAAAAATGTCAGTTGATAATTCTAAAGTATTTTCAAAAAAATTTATCAATCAATTAAATAAAGATAATAAAAAAGATGATATTATAATGTATTGTAAATTATTTGAAACAATGGGAATTTATCATAGAATAAGTAATCCATTATTTACAGTTGATTTTTTAAAACAAATAATGGAATATATTAAAAGTAAAGCAGGAAATAAAAATAATAATGAAATAATAAGTAATTTAATAAATGTTTTATTGAAATTTTCTGAAAATCCAATAAGTGTTATTGCTAGAAGTGATTATATTTTATCTAGTTTTTATAAAGATTTATTAAATTTATCTGATATTATACAAATAAATGATGTTTCTTCTATTATTACAATTTGTGCTAATATTTTATCTTTTATGGTTGATTATTGTGAAGGAAAATCAAATGAAATTAAAAATTTAATTAAAACATGTTGTCCTATTTTATTAAATTTACTAAGGAAAAAAGAAATAGCAGAAGAAACATTATCACTAATGTCTCTTATAATAGAAAAAGATGAAACATTTATTTCAATTTACATATCAGAAAAAATAATAGATGAAATATTTAAATTAATGAAAAATAATGATTATTCAACAAATTTAAATATAATAAAAATCTTAATTATTTTCACAGAATATAAAGGAGTTGGATTTAACGAAATAATAAAATTAGGTTTAATAGATAAAGTAAATTACTTAATATCAAAAGGATTAGAAAATGATGATGATTCAGTTTATATGGATTATGTATTTGAATTATTTAATGAATTAATAGAAAAAATTGCAGAATATAAAAGAAAAAATTATCCTTCCAAAGTTGATATCGACTCATATATAAAAAATTTTCAAAGTAAAATTGAAAATGTTGCTAAAAATTTTCAATTATGTATTGATTTATTAGGAAATGAAAATAATGTAAATGTTCAAGAAATGGCATGTCAATGTTTAGTTTTTATACTTCAATTTTTCCCTGGAAGTAATGTTGAATCACTTAAAATGAAATTAAATTTTAAACCTGATGATATTCCTAAATTATTAAAAGGATTAGAATTATCTTGTTATAAAATTCATAAGAGAATGATTCAACTTTTTATTTGGATAATTGAATTTCAAAATGAAGGAAAAAAACTTTTAAAACCTTATGTTTCATATATTACTACTTATTTAGAAAATATTTGCAATACTACTGCTGAACCTGATATTATTAATGCTGCACAAAAATTTATGAATCATGAGTTGGTTAAAATAAAATAAATTACTTTTTTTAGTGTTTTTAAGTATTTATAACATATAACTCAAAAATTTTTTTAATTATTAATTTAAATAATATTTAATTTAAAAAATAAACATTTTAAGTTTTTATTTTAATTATTTGAATTATTAATTAATTTCTTAATACATGAATTTATAATATAATTATTATTATTTTATTTTTCAAAATGAAAAATTAAGCAGTTCAAATTTACTAATTTCATTTTTATCTGGTTTTATATCTTTTATTTTTTCATAATATTTATTATATTCAATTATTTCATCTAAACTACATTCATTTAACTCATCATCCTCATCTTTATTTAAATAATAATTCCTTAATTCTTCTAATTTTTTTATCTCATATTTTGATATATTATTTAAAAGAAGAGAATTACTCATTTCTAAAGCAGTAATAATTTTATTATAAATTGGTTCAATTAAAATTGGATTTAAATTATTATTATTAACATATTTTTGAGCTATATTATAAAAATTTCCTTCAAGTATATTTATATTTAATATATCTGTTATTTCATTTCCATTTGGTAATTTTAATTTTAAAATTATATTAGTAAAAGGTAGAATTTGTTCATTTTTTTGATTTATTTGATTGAATATTTTATTATTATTTAAATTATTTTTTTGTGGAATAAATGGAAAATTATTTAAAGGTATATTCTTATCACTATTTAATTTCCTTAACCCTAATTTTTTATTAACATTTCTTTTATAATGAGGTATTTGTTGATTTTGATTAAACATTACTCCATTAATATTATTATTAAAATTTAAATTAGTATTATTATTATTATGATTAGGAATTAAATTTTTATTCCCTTGATTACTCCTATTTCCTTTATTTTTCCCAATTAAATTATTTTTCTTTTTATTATCTTTAATTTTATCATTATTATTCATAATAATATTATTATTTTGATTAATAGAATTCATAGTAAAAGGAGGATAATTAAACATACCATTTTGATCAATATTAACAGGATTCATAGAAATACTAAAAATATTCATATTCATAGGAATTCTATTATAATTATACATTTGTTCATAAGGATTTGGTATTTGTTTATTTATATTATTCATAAATATATCATTTCCATAATTTGGTATTGGTGCACATATTCTATCTGAATAATATGATTGAGTTTTCACTGATAAATTATCTGTATTCATTTTAGTTGATATACTATTATTTTGTGAATTTTCAATATTTAAATTTGATGTTTGTTCTATTTGATTTTCCATTGAATTTCTACTAGGTATTTGTATCATTGATGTTGTCATACTTAAATTATTATTATTATTTTTCCCTTTATTATTATATTGTTTTATATTATTATATTTCTTATATTGAGGTTGATTTAATATTTGATTGTAATTTTTAACAATTCCATTTTGATTATTGTTATTTGTATTATTTATATAATTTATATCATGAATTTGACCTTCTTGATAATAATTAAATTGATTTATATTTTTATCTTGATTTTGTTCATTTGAATTATTTATTGTTGAATTATTATTTATATTAGTTGTTTGATTATTATTATTATGATTATAATAATTCTTTTTTGAAATATTATTTTGCTGTTGAGGATAATTTTTATGTTTTGTTCTTTCTTCTTGTTGAATTGGATTATTTAATTCAGATGTAAAATCTTCAATATTTTCTGAATATCTTTCATTCATTTCATAATTATTTTCTCTTTTTTTCTTATTATTCTTTTTATTATAAATTGAATTTTCATTATTGTTTCTTCCTTTTTCATAATCATTTTTTTTCATATGTTTTCTATAAGGACCATATTCATAATTTCTATCACCATCCTTATATTTATAATTATTCTTTTTATTCCCTTTATTCTGTATTTCATCTTTTGAATCATTTATATTTCTTTTATATTCCCATCCATCTCTATCATTATTCATTTATTTATTATGTATAATTATTATAATTATATTTAAAATTATAAATTATGAATTTTAATAATGAAATGCTTCCTCCAATTCAAAACCCAGAATATTTTCCTGGGAAATTAGTAGTAATAATAAATGAATATTTTAATAAACATAAACATATTAAAGAAAATAGTATTGAATATTGGAAGGATTTTGTATCAAATTATTTTACTGAAAAATGTAAATATAGTATTATTATAAGTCAAGAAGGTAAAGATTGGACTTTTAATTCAGGATATAAAACACTTCCTTTAATTTTAAAAGATAAATATGATGAAAATCTAAGTTTATTAAGTGTTAATTTAGATGATCCTGAAGAATATCAAATATCAGAAAATAAACATTTATTAATTATAAATAATTTTTCAAAATTTGAAAAATATTCTGATAATTTGGTAATTACAAATGGGAAATTAAGAGTATTATTTAATTATGATTTAAAAATTGAAATATATGAATTTATTTCAAAAAATTATAATCAAATTCCAACTAAAGATGTAAGTTGTTCATTAGTAAATGATTTTGGTATTACTCCTCAATTTTCAAGAACATTAATAATAAGTGAAGCTTTAACTGAAATGTATCAAACTATAAATGAGTTTATTGACAAATTTGAAAACTAGTTTATTATATAATCTAAAATTTAATTTTTAGACAAAATAAAAAATAATATTAAACTAATTTAATAAATATATTATTATTTTTAATTCAAAAAAAAAAATATGGATAAAGAAGAAAAACTAACAGAAAATGATTTAATATTTGATAAAAAAGATATAGTAGGACAAGGTGCATTTGGAGAAGTTTTTTTAGCAAAAATAAAGAAAACTGGTGAAAAAGTAGCAGTAAAAAAAGTATTTCAAGATAGAAGATATAAAAATAGAGAATTATCAATAATGCAAAAATTAAATCATCCAAACATAGTAAAACTCTTATCATTTTATTATACAAAAGCAAACATTCCAAAAGCAAAAAATGATGACGTATTTTTAAATTGTATAATGGAATACGTTCCAGAAACATTATCAATATTAATATCAAAAAATAAACACAATGGAACAAAATTCCCTTCATCTCTTTTAAAAATATATTCATATCAAATGTTAAAATCAATAGGATATTTACATTCAATAGGAATATGTCACAGAGATATAAAACCTCAAAATATATTAATAGATTTATCAGATTATACATTAAAAATATGTGATTTTGGTTGTGCTAAACAATTAGTAAAAAATGAGGAAAATATAGCATATATTTGTAGTAGATATTATAGACCTCCTGAATTAGTTCTTGGAGCAACTTTTTATACTTGTCAAGTTGATGTTTGGAGTATTGGTTGTGTTATTGCTGAATTAGTTTTAAATAAAGCAATTTTCCCTGGTAAAAGTGCAAAGGAACAAATGTATGAAATTATTAAAATATTAGGTACTCCTACTAAAGAACAAGTTTATGAAATGAATCCTAAAGTTCATATTAGTAAATTACCTAATATTAATCATAAATTATGGAAAGATATTTTTAAAGATAAAAGTGATGATGATTTATTTATTGATTTAGTTGATAAATTATTAGTTTATGAACCAAAAAAAAGATTATCTCCTTATCAAGCACTTAATCATCCTTTTTTTGATGAATTAAAAAAAAAGGATTTTAAACTTCCAAATGGGAAATCTGTTCCTAAACACATTTTTCAATTTAAAGAATGTGAAATTCAATTTGATAAAGAAAATATTAATAAAATATTGAAAGATATCAAATAAAAAAAAAAGGATTTTTTTATATATAATGTTAATAAAATATATCAAAAAATATTAATTTATTTCAATTAAATTTTAATTGATTATTAATAAAATGTTATATAATGCAAAAGAATTTTATCAAACTTTATCTGATAATTATTCTTGGAGAAGATTACATACTGAACCAAATAAAAATATAAATGCAAGATTAATAGATAAAATAGATATTACTAATAATGATGCAAAAAAATTAATATTACATTTAACAAATATTAATAATAATATACCAAAATCAAATTATGAAAAACATAAATCATCTCTTTTTTATAATGATATAGATTTTAAAAATTATAAACAAATAATTAAAAGAAATGCTACTCCAATTGAAAAAAGAATTAGAAAAAGTCCTCATAAAGATGAGAATTTATATCATATTTTCAGTAATGAAAAAATAGATAAGATATTAAATAAAAAATTAAAACCTACTCCTTTTCAAAAAAATCAAGCAAAATATATTTTAGGAAAAAAAACTATTTTAATTAAACAATATTTACATAATAGTTCTGATATTGATGGAATGGTTTTACAAAATATTGCTTTGCCTCATGTGAAAAAAACTACTTTTCATTATTTTAATAATAAAAATAAAATTATTAATCCAAGTTTTTCTATGTTTAAAACTTTTAAAAAAAATTCATCTTTATTAAAAAAAAAAGTAGGACAATATTATTTTAATTCCAAAAACTTAGAATATACAGAAAAAATAATAAAACGAAACCAAACAACAAATAATTAAAAAGATAAACAAATAAAAAAAAAAAAAATAATTAAATTAAAGTATTATATATAAATCATAAAAAAAAAAACAAATATTCAAAAAAAAATAAATAATAAAAAATGGTTGAAGAGGATTCCCAGGTTCATATAAATTACAATTTCACATGTCCAATATGTAAAAAATTTTTAAAAGACTTATTAGAATGTGAAAATTGTCATAAATTATATTGTAAAAGTTGTGGAGAAAAAAGAAAAAAAAATAATGAAGATTGTATATTTTGTCATAAACCATTAAATTTAATTCCAAATGTAGGTATTCAAAGATTAATATCAAATGGTGATATTAAACCAAAATGTCCTTATTGTGGAAAAGATTTTCAAAATTCAGATGAATATGATAATCATCAACCTATTTGTAAAGCTGAAAGATATGAATGCAAAGAATGTTTTCAAGAATTTAAAGAAAAAGAAGATTTTTGGAAACATTTAATTGAAAAACATAAAGATGCTTTAGTTAGGGAAATGGAAAAAATTGAATAAAAAATATAATCAAAATCAATAAAACAATATTTATATTAATTAAATAATTTTTAATTTATATTTACAATAAAAAAATTAAGTTTAATATATATAAATAAAAATTATATTATTTTTTTTTTTTATTTTTTTTCTTTATTTGTAAATTCACACTACTCGTATTAGATATATTTTGAGAAGGTTTTTTAATATTATTATTCAAAGTCATAGATAAATTAATAGTAACTTTTTTTTCTTGAAAAGGATATAATTTTTTATTTTTTTTTCCTTTTTTTATCCTTTCCTTATCTAAAAATTCATATTCTTCATCTTCAGAAATAATTCCAATATAATTCCCATTAACTTTCTTTAAATTATTAGAAGAAATATTACCATTAAAAGATAAATTTAAATTAAGAGAAGGTATATAATTTTTTTCATAAACATCTTTTGCTTTTCTTTCAGGAGAAAAAGAAAAATTTCTAAACTCATTTGATTTAATTGATAAAGATCTTTCAACCGAACTTTCTCCTCTTGAATCTAATCCAGGATCATAATTAGTAGAAATATCTAAAAATTTATTATAATGTACATTATTTATATTATAATCGATATTTGAATTTTCATTTTTATAATTTTTCTTAATTTGTAATTTAGAATTATTTTTATTATAATCACTTTGATAAAAATCTAAATTTTCCTTTAAAATAAAATTTTTAAATTTCTGATTTAAAATTGAAATTAAATTCTTAAAAGAATTTTCATTTTTACTAATTTGATTATAATTAAAATCATAATGATTATTTTGATTTTGTGAAGATTGAAAATTACAACTTCCACAAAATGAACTTGCTACTAATCTTCTAGCAATATAATCTAAAACATTAACAGGTTTTTCATCATCTAAAAACAAACTTTCATCATCATCTTTATCTAAAGATATTTTATCTAAAGGAAAAGGAGAAGATTTATGTTGAGATGCAGTTCTTCCTTCTTTAACATCATTTCTATATGTTCTATAAGTTTCTCTTTGTTCAA
>Ga0256407_10003204_pt1 | contig 29607 bp, 23 predicted proteins | sample RumenRJG_04DNA_FD_193489 | JGI IMG/M metagenome (GOLD analysis project Ga0256407, IMG submission 193489) | Bovine rumen microbial communities from Lethbridge, Alberta, Canada - RJG_04 | ecosystem: Host-associated > Mammals > Digestive system > Stomach > Rumen | place: Canada: Alberta...
GGCTACGCCGCAGGCGGTGTCGGCCTCGTGGTGAACGTCCTCACCGACAACAAGAACCGCGCCGCCGCCGAAGTGCGCAACATCTTCAAGAAGAACGGCGCGGAATTCGCCTCCATGGGCTCCGTCCGCCGCAATTTCGACCGCAAGGGCACGGTGATCATCCCCGCCGCCCCCGGGCTTGACGAAGACAAGGTGATGGAACTCGCGCTCGAAGCGGGCGCCGAGGACGTCAAGGCGGAGGAGGAAGGCTTCACCGTCACGACCGCCCCCAACGACTACACCACCGTCGTCGAAGCCTTCGAGAAGGCCGGAATCGCGATCGACCAGGAAAACTCCGCGGTCGGCCTCGTCCCCAACCTCGAAGTGCCGGTGTCCGACGTGGCGGTCGCGAAGGCCGTCAACAAGTTCGTGTCCATGCTCGAAGAGAACGAAGACGTCCAGGACGTCTACAACAACATGGACATGGACGATTCCATAGCCGACGCCGTCGCCGCCGAATGACGGCGCGCGGCGTGCACGGCGGGGAAAAGCGATGAAAATAGAACACGTCGCATTCAATGTTGCCGAGCCGGACAGGGAAGCGGACTGGATGGTTGAAAACCTCGGGTTCGAGTTCGCGTTCAAGGCTCCGCCGGAGGCGTTCGACCGCGGACGCTTCGTGCGCGACTCCTCCGGTTCGATGACCATCGAACTGTACTGCAACACGCAGGACGGCCGCGCGATTCCGGATTACGCTTCCATGGATCCGATGCAGCTGCATCTCGCGCTTCTGTCGGACGACGTTGACGCGGATGTCGCGCGGCTTGAAAAGGCCGGCGCCAAGGTGCTGTCAGTCGTGCACAAGCCCGGACTCGACCTTGCGATGCTGCGCGACCCCTGGGGGCTGCCGATCCAGCTTTGCAAACGCGCGAAACCCATGTTGCGCGCGTGAAACTGCAGGCCGCCGGAGTTCCGGCGGCTTTTCTTCAATCGAATTTTCGACGACTCTACGGAACGGCAATGTTCAACACAGTTCTTCTTTGCGCATATTTCGCGGTTCTTCTCGGCATCGGCTGGCTCTGCCGCCGCCGCGCGTCGGACGTGAAGGGTTTCGTGCTCGGCGGGCGTTCGGTCGGGCCCTGGCTGACCGCTTTCGCTTACGGCACGTCGTATTTCTCCGCCGTGGTCTTCGTGGGCTACGCCGGACAGTTCGGGTGGCGCTACGGCATATCCGCGACCTGGGCCGGCATAGGCAACGCTTTGATCGGATCGCTTCTCGCCTGGAGCGTCCTCGGCCGGCGCACGCGCATAATGACGCAGCATCTCGATTCCGCCACGATGCCGGAGTTTTTCGGCAGGCGTTTCGGAAGCCCCGCGCTCAAACTCGCCGCGTCTTTCATAATCTTCATATTCCTCATTCCCTACACCGCTTCGCTCTACAACGGCCTTTCGCGTCTTTTCGGAATGGCGTTTTCGATCGACTATTCGTGGTGCATCGTCCTGATGTCCGTGCTGACCGCGATATATGTCATCGCCGGCGGATACATGGCGACCGCGATAAACGATTTCATCCAGGGCGTGATAATGCTTTTCGGGATAATCGCGGTGATATGGGCGGTGCTTGAGTCGAAAGGCGGGCTTTCCGCCGCGATGACGGCCCTTGCGCATCAAAACGCCGACCCCGCGATCGTCCCCAACGGCGACGTCCCCGGCATATTCACGTCGTTCATCGGCCCGGAGCCGCTGAACCTTCTTTTCGTCGTGATCCTCACCTCGCTCGGCACCTGGGGGCTTCCGCAGATGGTGCAGAAGTTCTACGCGATAAAAGACGAAGGCTCCATCAAGAAAGGAACCGTCATATCCACAGTGTTCGCTTTCGCCGTCGCGGGCGGGTGCTACTTCCTCGGGGGCTTCGGCAGGCTTTTCTCATCCAGCCTCGGCGTGACCGCCAAAGGCATCCCCGCCGCCGGGTTCGACGCGATAATCCCGGAAATGCTCAAGGGCCTTTCGCCGCTTCTTCTCGGGCTGACCGTGGTTCTCGTCCTTTCCGCCTCGATGAGCACGCTTTCATCGCTTGTGATGACGTCGTCCTCCACGCTCACGATCGACTTCGTGAACGGCACCGTCGTGAAAAAGATGTCCGACAAAAGCCAGGTTTTGTGGATCCGCATATTCGTAGTGGTGTTCATCGCTGTTTCCGCCGCGCTGGCCCTTGTGCAGTACAACAGCAAAAGCCCGATTGCGTTCATCGCGCAGATGATGGGCGTATCGTGGGGCGCGCTCGCGGGGGCGTTCCTCTCTCCGTTCCTGTATGCGCTCTATTCCCGCCGCGCGACGGCCGCCTCGTGCTGGACGTGTTTCATCGCCGCTCCGGTGTTCACGCTCTTCTGCATATTCTTCCGCGACAGCGTTCCCGAAATCCTGAAGTCTCCCATAAACACGGGGGCGCTTGCGATGCTCGCAGGGCTTGTCGTCGTGCCGGTGGTGGATATGATCGCGCGCAGGCCGGACGCGAAGATCGTCAATGGCGCTTTCGCCTGCTACGAGCGCAAGATAGTCGTTTCGCAGTCCACGGCCCTCGGCGACAGAACGGTGAATTGATGTCCGGCGGGCGGGAAAAGATGCGCTGCGCCGCAAATGAAATCATCGCTGTTTCCGTCGTTGGCGCTTTCTCGTATAATTTGTCAATCAGCCGATTTGGCCTGGCGAATGTCAAACTGCGTCCCGTGCCACACGCCTTCAATCCCTTTCGCCTTCCAGATTCGCTCCTGCCGCTTTGCTTTCCGCGCCTTCTTGCGGATGACATGGCCACAGCGCGAACACCCCCAGTAGATGCAATGGGCGGTGTCAGCCGGACAGACATAGCGCAAGCCCTCCTCGCCGCACACATCCTCGCACCAGATATAACTGTCATTGTCCGGATCGGGTATCTGGTCGGGCGAAAGCTCGTCATCGTCCTTGTTGGCTTTTGCATCTTTTGCGGATCGTTGATTACGACTTTGCCGCGATGAGTTTCGCTGTTTGGCAGAACGCTTCTTGTTCTTTGCTGTAGGATTTTTTGTCTCATCATTTAGGTCAGGGGCAAACGAGTTCTCATGCGAGAATGATTGCTCATAATGGGCCGTTCCATCTTCATCAGCCCAAATCCTCGGATCAATTCTAAGTTCTGTATCTTTCAACTCCTGTAGAAATGTTGATTCAGGAATCGCGTTCTTATTGGGGAAAGGATCCGTTATATACTTCCATACAGACTTTGCCGTACCGACAGCAACCTCCTTGACAAAGCCGCCAACATGCTCCGCAACCCAGTTCAACACGGGGTCTTGCTGTATAATATCTCTAAGACCATCATAGATTAGAATACCACCCCCTCCAACTCCCTCAATTGTACCAGCCACACCGAGCGGTCCTATTACGGGGGTTGCCATCCCTGAAATGAAGCCGCCAGCCACACTAAGGGAGCCAAAAATAATTTTTCCCATATTCTGACCAAAACTGCTATATCCATTGACATCAACTTTGACAACAGGATCATTCCCGCAATACCTATACCAATTTACATCGCCGCCAGCGAGGCCGATGGGGTCTGGGGTGATGAAACGACCGAAAACTGGCGAATAGTAGCGGTTGCGCATGAAGAGAAGCCCCGTCGGATCGGTCTCGACGCCAAGCATTCCGACATAGCCTACGGACGACGGACGCGAGAGAGCGCGTCCCTCCCGTGGAAAGCCAAAAGCCGTGTAGGAAGAACGTGAAATCTCGCGTCCGCTTTCATCCGTGACGAGACGCACCGAGCCGATTATGTCGCCATGATAGTATGTAGTGGTTGGTGCGCCATGGCTAGTAGTTAGCGTAGCGACATGCACTACGCCGGCGACGATATGACGCTTCGTCAGTTTACCGTCAACGAACTCCGCCGCAACGGACGGCAGAACGCCAGGAATGAAAACACGCTCCGTTGTGATGCCGTTATCAGTAATGGACACGCGGTTGCCGAGCGCATCATATTTGCAACTCCAGTGAACACCCTCCGTTTCGTTCGTCACGGCCACAAGACGATTCAGAACATCATAAAAGTATCTCGTCTCGTCTTTCTCGTCCTTCTGCGACACCATATTGCCGTCAAGGTCATAAGCGAGATGTTCCAAACGCGGAGACTCTGAGGCGCGGAGAGATGAGATTGTCGTGTATTGGTTGAGGCTGTTGACAGTATATGAGACGGTTGCCGAGGACGGTGCCCCTCCCCAAACCTTGCGATTGCCGACCGGGTCATACGAGAATGTGTCCTTTGTTCCGCTTGGATAGAACACGGTCGTCAGCTGTCCGTCTGCGTCGTATGCGTATGTTTCCCATCCTTCTTGCGAACGGGATGCAATGCAACGTCCGTCTGCATCGTATGTGTATTCAAAGAATTGCATATTGTCATGCTTTATCAAGGCAATACGACCAAGAAGATCGTAGCCGTATTCTATAACGACACCATTGCCGTAAGTCTGCTTTGCCAAACGCCCGGTCTTCGGATCGTATACATTGGCGAGATACGGTTTGCCGTTGCCATCCGTGACAGATGCAAGCATCCCATCCGCATTGTACGCAAACTTTTCGACGGGCACCGCAAGACCGTCGCATTCGCCGCCAAACAATTTTCGCTCGACAAACCGTCCGAGGGAATCATACGCAAACTCTATGCCACGATTTCCCGGATAGGCGATGCGTATCATGCGGTCATTCTTGTCGTATGACATCGTAACCACACCCGTTTCGCTGTCCTGCGCCATGATAAGATTGCCGTGAGCGTCGTATGCGTACTGGAAGGTTCGCCCGTCAGGCCATGTCATGCGGATGACACGCCCCTGAGCATCGCAAATGCGCGCAATCGCCTGTACACGGCGATTGCGGGACTCAGTCATGTCACCCCTGGCGTTGTATGAAAGATGGCAGGAAGAACCATCCGGGAATGTCACTGCGGTTGCACGCCCGAGCGAATCGTAGTCGTAAGACAAGCCCTGTCCGTTAACATCCATGGCGCGAGCCAGATTTCCGAACGGCTCTGTGTATGAGAACTTCGACATTGCACCGGATGCGGCGACGAGCGCGGCGATTCTTCCGTTTTTGTCATGCTCGACGGACACCTTGCCGCCAGACGGAGATGTGACCGATTCGAGGAGTCCGTTCGTAGAGTACGCATACCGCCGCGCGTTGCCGAGCGCATCGGTCGTCTGCAAGACTTCGCCGCGCCTTCCGAACTTCAGTAAGGATCTGCCGCCGTCCGGCCCGACAATAACGGCAACGCCGTCGCTGGAGCGCGTTATCGTCGTTTTGTGGACTGGAGATTTGCCGTCCGCTGTCCCTTCCGCGATTGACGAAACCCGTCCACAGACGTCAAATGTGAAACTTGTTGCCGCTCCATTTGGACGAATAACTCGCGAAAGTATTCGCGCCGTCAGATTGGTTCCGGCGTCTCCATACTCATACTTGGTGAAACGTCCGTCATGCGACACAACACCCACCAGATAATCGTCACTGTATTGGAATTCGGTCTTGCGTCCGCAGTCGTCGACGACAGACGCAATCAACCCGTTTGCGTATGTGAACGTTAGGCTCTGCCCATCGGTATGCGCTACACGCAGAAGTTCATTCCCGTTCCATGTAAAATTCAGCGAATTGCCCTGATTGTCTTGAATGAACGACGTCCGCATATTTTCCTTGGAGAATGACCGGATCGCGCCGTTTTCATACTTGAGAACGTATGCAGACGAAGTCTCGGAAAGTTCTGTAGCGTCTCTTGGATTTGCTGGGTGCCACATGTTCTTGACATTGACAAACGCCTGTCCATCGACGGGCGAATCTGGAAACACAAGAACGTCCGGCCCTTCGCACCTGAAACAAGCGGTCAAGTTGTCGTACCAGCCATAGCCAAGCAGCCCCTTCTCGCCAATAGAATTTGTCGATGTCGCATACGAGCGGACAAATGACAACTGGATGCCGCGAGCCGGCCGCGAGACGTCCACCGACGCATCGAGAATCGGCACAATCCGGTCGGCGCGGGCAAACCACGCGCCAGCCATGGCCAAGAGTAAGGCGACGGCCCTCATGTCACTTCGCGTTTGGCTTTTTCGCTGGCGCAGCACCCTCGCCAATTCCGGCTTTCATATCGGACAGCGTCTCTCTCGCATCTTTAGCGCTCCCCGCAGTTGTAGCACCCGCCTGCGACAATGTTGTATGCATTTTGTTGACCTGCGCCGAAGTATTGGGGGCGTCCTGCAAATCGGCAATGTCAGTATGTGGAGTCGTAAAATCGATATTTTCAGCAGTACCTTCCGTTATAACGATTCGTCCATAACTGTTCTTCCAATACATCGCTACCCCTTCAGCTATCGTCTTTCGGACATAATCCTCTGTGATTCCAGCGTCTCCATAACGCTTAAGTTGGGCATCAAACAAGGCTTTCTGCTTATCAAACAACTCCCCACTCCTGCGAGTCTTTTCGCCTTCGGGCGTAATCTGAAGAACGACGGCAAACTGCTGTCCGTTCTCTGTAAACATCGCCCTGCGCTTGAAAGGGAAGTAATACGGGGGATAGGAAACGACAATATCGTGATGTCCCGGAGCGACCGCAATCTTCGCAGGGCACGTGCCGTAAGAGAATTCGTCTATCTGCACGTCAGCACCAAGGACATTGCAACCGAAGAACACAGTCACGGGTTCAACCTTTCTCGGCTGCCACTTGGCCACTTCTGGCTTTGCGACCAACTTATCTGCGCAAATTTCAACCACAGATGTCACAATCTCGTCAATGAGCGAATCTTTGTTGTCGCGTTCTTGATCAAGATTGTAATTCTGCGATGTTGCCTTGACATTAACACCGCAAACCGAATGAGAGGAAGCACAATCAAAGAGATTTGCCGACATTCGTATGCTGTAATTGCACCCCCAATCCGAAACCAGATTCCTTGAAAAATGGAGAAGCGACACAGTGATCACACCTTCCGCGCCCAGGTTACGCCCAAGCGCAATGGCGGAACTCAACTGTATCGATTCGCTGCCCTTCAGCCTATTCTGTGTCATGCCAATGGAGTTTTCCGGCACGACCACGCTGAATCCACGCCCGGAAATAGCAGCCGTGAACGTATTTGCGACATTACCCGGTAAAACCGGCGCAATCCCCGGCGCGGGGGGCTGGACTATGACCGCTACTTTACGTAAATTTACAGTTTGCGCCGGAGCGTCTTCGACTTCAACGGTTATCTTACCTGCGCCTTTTGACTCGATGATGGTTTTCTCTCCACCATTCAAGACAAGCGGCTCCGCGCCCCATGCAATAGAGAACATGATGGCAGACGCCATTGTCACGCCTATTCGCTTATTCATTTCCATTTCCTTTCTCCAGTTGGCTTGCCTTGCCGTCAGATGCATTACCATCCGATGCTTGGACGTTTGCTTTCCTTGGTGATTTCCTTTTGACCACTCCAATCTAACTCTGAACGGCCTTGCACACGCGTATTCACCAACTCCATAGTAAGAGTGTATGACCTAATGAGGGTGCGCCCTTCGACGACCGGCTCACCTTCGTCAATCCACCCCTGCATGATATAGTCGGTATCAGATCCCGGCTCCACAATAACAAACTTGCCAGAATTCACCAATCGCGACCTAATAGTCTTTACCATAATATCCGTGCGCAATCCATTGTGATCTCCTTTTCCACTGTGTTGACATGTCTTGTTGTGAGCCGAAAAATCACCAAGAGTGATGGTCGGCCGCCTATCCGGGAACTGCTCTCGCAGTTTCTTGTCAAACTGTTGATTCCCCAGCATGGAGTCCACCATCGCCGTTGCATTTATTTTCAGATCGTAATCTGTTAGGCGAGGTCCCGCACCTATCGGCTCACCCGTTGGCACATACGAAGAATCATTGGCAACGCATCCGCCCGCGAAAGCAAATGCTGCGACGCACACCGCTGATTTGATAACATCCTTGATGCTCATGTCTTGCTCCTTTATTTCATCATTTCATGCGCCTAACTCGCACGACAAATCGCATAACATTCGATTCTGGCGCAGTTGCAGCAAAAGTTCCGCACTCGCCACCATGCAGAATCTTGTACTCCCACGGCCTGCCATCCGGTTGCACCTCCATGCCATTGGCATCAAACCATGTAAACTTGTATAGAACACTCAAGTCCTTGTCATACTTGTTGCGGAAGCGCACCGACGCAGAGAGAAAACCACGATCCGTTCTGCATGATTTCACGTCCTCTAATGCAATATGCTGTGCGAAGAATGAATCGTCAATGCGTACAGTCGCCGCACCACCCTCTGAAGTGCCGACTTCCAGCCCGCCGGTGGAAGTCGATACGCAGCCAATCATGGCAAGACTTGCCAACAGACTCATTCCGATTATCGATTTTTTCACTGCCTTTTTCTCCTTTCATTTTATTTTGTCTGCACAAACCGCAAACGCCTTCATGACATTCGGTACAGCCGTGCAGTAAACAATAGTCTTTTGACCGGGCTTTACCTCGGCAACGACATCCTCCTTCATCCCGTCCGACATCAGCGACAGCTTGTGTACGCCAGCCTTCATCTTGAACCGTGCAATCTGCACCTGCCTCGGCAAGAGCAGCCAACTGCGAAGATCGGCCTGTTCCGTCGCTGCAGCCATGATCGCCATGCCTACCGAGCCGATTATGCCTACTCCTAGCAACGCCTTCTGCGTGTATCCTTTGTCATCCCTTATTCTATGCGTCGAGCAGTAGTATCCTGCTAATGCCATGCCTGAGAATACGCCCCTCGTTATGGCCTTTACGCTTGTACGCGATATCTGTCGCGCAAGTATGCCTTGCAACCTTTCTTCGTGGGCCTTGACGGCAAGTGGCGACAAGTCGCAGAACGGCTCGGTCTTGGCCACTCCAGCCCCGCCCTCCGAGACCACAAGCGGGCCGCCACCCTCGTACGGCTGGCAGTCGAAGACGGAATAATACGGGATGTCCATAACGACAGTCGTGAACAACCCGCCGTGCTGAAAGCGATAGTTTCGCTTTTGAGGAATGAAGCCCTCCTCGAAGAATACGACAACCTCTCCTTCGCCGGATGCGAAAGACTTGCGCCCCTCGCATTGCGCAATTCCATCCGCGACACATGGAATTCCGGGCCTTATACGCTCGATGTCCTTGTAGGCGTAAAGCGCATTAGACGTGTCGCCTATAATCTCATGGTAGAGCGCGATGAGGAACAGGGCATAGACGTTGTCGGTAGAATGCTTCAGGTCCGAGACAAACGAAGTTTCCTTGTCCATCAGGGACGTGTATTCCTCGCTGGACGTGAACTCTTCGCGTTCATCGCCCAGTTCTTCGTTCAACTTTTCAATGTCGCGCATGATAATTTCATTTGCCTCGTTGCGCCAGACGACGAGGTTGCGGACATCAACGCCGAAATTGTCCCATTCGCCAAGCGCAAGACGGTTGAACGAATCGAGCGTGTAAAGCATCATCTGGTCGAACGCCGTGACGGGATACTCCAAACCGAGGTCATTACCGTATGTACACGCAAGAGAACTGCTGAGCGTGTCGCCTACGCTGACAATGGGACTATTCTCTTTTCTCGCGCAAAAATCCATCGCTTTGCGATATGAATCCGCACTTTCCCTGTATCGCCCTTGAAGCTGGTCAAGGCGTCCGCTCTCTTCGTATGCCAGCAGTTTGTTTCTGCCATCGACAGATTCGGCCCGGTACTTTACCGGCACGGTGTCGTCAACACCAAGCGCAAGTTGCATCTTTACCTCGCGAACCTTGCTTGGATATGCAGTGCATCCCGCAACCGCCACGACTGCTGCAAACGCTGCGATTGAACCAAACGTCTTAAGAAATTTCATCTTGCGCCTCCTTTCATCATGTCCGACGACTTGGCGATTCGATGCTTGCGATTGATGACTCTCATGATTGCCGCAGCGATGACATCTCCATCAACCTTAGGTTCAAAGACCATATGCTTGAAGCAATCCCGCGATTCAATCTTCTTTGCAGGTGACAGGACGAGCGAATCTTTCCCGTTCCGCATGAAGCAATATGTTTTTGGAAAATCGCTCTCGCCAGGGCAGGGAATGAATCCGGTGGGAAGCACCAGTGCAGACTCCCATACTTCCGACATGCGCACCGCAAAACCGAATTCTGGCGGCCTCGGGTATTTTTTCGGTGCGGCGATATACGCATTCCACAGCTCTTCGTCCGTCTTGTTTCCCGGATTCTCGACGACATACAAGTAGTATATGGTCTCCTGCTCTGCGGCAACAGGCCAGAGCCAATACGAAAAAATTGAAGAATAATCTGGCAACGGCTTGTATTCCGTCGCCCAATCCACTACGACGGCAATTGGAATTGCGTCAGCCGTATCTGCAAACACGGACGGATAACATCTTCCGAGCGCCTCACACACGGAATAGAATATCATCTGCGTATCTGCGGAATGCGTGCCGTCAGGCCCGGATTTCTTGTCTTCCTCGAGAAGTTCCGCATAGGCCTTGCGATCCGACTCTATGCGGCACTTCTCGGATTCAAATGTATCATCATTTAATTTAAGAACTATGTTTCGCCGTGCCTCTGGGGTGAGGGTGTAATAATTATTACGTGCCGTTTCATAATATTTCTGCCCAAACTCTTGCCTATACTCGGCTGGCAAATTATTCAGCCATGTGACCTCAGCGTTGTTTTTGACGGCATTCATATAGGTGTCAATGTCAATGTGCGCAGGAATCTGTTTCTTTGCTTCTTCTTTTTTTCTTTCCACTTCGCGTTCCCTAACCTCAAATTGCTCATATCCCCCGGCCACCTTGCTCGAGAAAGATGACTTTTTGAGGACAATTCTTTCCAGTCTGTATTTTGTTGTAAGCGTCGCATCTGGCATTACCGTGGCGGTACGTACATTCGCGACATGCCGGGCCGACGAATAACAGCCGCCCCATGCAGCAACGCTTAGAGCAAGCAGAACAATTTTTGCATACATACGACAGAACCCTTTCCTTAAAAACCGATATTCACCACCGGAAGAATCGGCAGTTCGGAATTCTCAATTATGTTTACAATGCCAATCTGCACGCCATTTGCCTGATAGGCGTAGTTGACAACACCTACCTGCAGTCCCCAAAGCCCCTCGGCTTTGTTGAAAACTCCAACTTGAACCCCTTCAAGCGTCCCGGCAAGTGAAATTGGCGAAATCTGACATCCGGTCAGAGTGTTGTCCGTTTTTGAAACCACGCCCGACAACTGCATGCCGACAAAATCACCAGTGGCAAAATTGGCCAAAGAGCCGACATCAATGCCGCTCACGTCATGATGTCTACCAGCGAATATATCAATCCGAAACCCATAGACATCCCAATTCTGCGATGGAAGCTCTACAGTCGGCAACATAGACACTGCCAGCGGAGACCAGTCGCGCCCGTATGCAGTATCGGAAAAAGCGTTTCGCGGAAACGCGAAACTTGCGATGGACATCGCAGATACAAATGCCGAAACGCATATCGACATTTTCCTTGCCATAGACTTCCTCATGGCATGCTCACCTCTCTGCCCCTCGTACTCAAAGGAGAGTGTGCCGCCGAAGGGGCAAAGAAGAGCGGCGCACCCTCAAGATTCTGTCTATCGGAGGCACCGCTAAGAGCCTTGGCAAAACAAGAATAGGAAAGTACGCCGCGTGGATACCACGCAACGCACCACCGTACCGAGCTTTGCCTTGGAAAGTTAGCGGTTTTCCGATAAGCTTCAATACGCTGTTGCGTACGTTGCTGCGATCCTTCTGGGATTTCGCAGCTCCCGCCGATTGCCGCAGTCGAAGCGCAATGCTGGCGGGTTCTGTCCGCGACCGCTTTCGGGCAGTTTTGGACTGGCATCCTGTCGATGGCGCGGGTTTGCGACCTCAACTCGCCGGCAGGACTATATCAAAGAGCTGTGACAACTCGCTTAGGAGCAATCAACCAGTAGCATACCATAATTGAGCCGCGGATTGCAACAGTGTGATGGGCGATTTTGCCTTGTCACCTTTTTACTTCGATTTTACATTTTTATGACACATTGCCCGGAATTAGGTGCTATACTCGTTGCGTGACTGCGGCCGGACTCCCCGGCCGCGAAAAAAAGAAAGGACAAGCAATGGACATCAAGAAGTTTGCAGCGGCGGCAGCGATAATCGCAGTAGCCGCCACGACCGCCGCCGCCAAGGGCAAAAAGACGGAGACAGCCAAGGATGCGCCTCAAAAACCTTTCGAGAGCGCTACCGTGGTCATAACCACATACGACAGCTCCAAGGATTCCGCTCCGCAGGTGAAAGTGCTGAAGGGCCGCGAGGCGCTGGACGCCATCGGATCTTTCGATTGCGGATTCGACGGGGAGATCGAGCGCGAGATGCGCGACCTCGCAGAGGAAATGATGCGCCTCGAACGCGAATTCCCGCGCATGTCCGGATTTGGAATGCCGCGCATGGGGCGTCCTTTTGCCAGGTTCGGACGCGGATGCCCTGTGTTCAGCGGCCGGTTCACGGTTGAATGCTGCCCGGAATGCGGGGCGCGTCGCGTCCGCCCGTGCCGCCGCGGCGACTGCAAGCCCGCCTGCAAAGACGCGGATGACGCTGGTTTTGAAGGTTCGGCGATTTCGTCCGACGACTGCAAGCCCGAAGAAGCGGCGGAGGCCGAAGGCAAGACGCCGCCCGAGGCCAAATCCGGAGCGCCTTGCAAGGACGCCGGGAAATGCAAGAAGGCTTGCAAGAAGAACGGCAAGAAGGCCGTCTGCCCCAAGGGCAAGTGCAAGGGTGACGGCGAAAAATGCGCCAAGGCCGGCCGCCCCCGCAAAGGCGGAAAGCACTGCCGCAAGGGAAAAGCCCGTCGAGGCAAGGAAGATTGAACCACTGACAGCGGGATATTGCCATGAAACTGATAAAAACGATTTTGGCTGCACTCTCCGCCGCCGCGCTTTTTGCGGCGCCGGCTGTCGCGGCCGAAGGCGACGCGCCCGCCGAGGGCGCGCCGCGCCCCGAAGGCCGTTCCGACGCCGGCGAGGCGATAAAGCGCAGGATTCCCGAGCGCCGGGAAATGTTCCGCAAACGTGCGCCGCGCCGCGAGCCGGTCACGTGTCCGCATTGCGGCAAGGAACTTCCGCGCGGGTACATAAAGCTTAACCGCAGGATGCGGGACGGCGCCCCCGGCGCCGAAGGCGCCCGGCGCGCAAACGGCGACAAGCCGCGCGCCGTCCACGCCGAAGAAGGCGGCCGCGACGGTCACGCGGAATTTGTCGAGCGCCGCGCCCGCAATGCCCGCAGGATGGAACAGCGCCGCAAGAAAGCGGCGGACGACGCCCGCGGCGAGGAGATTTCCGGCGGCGAGCCGCCTACCCCCCCCAACGGGCGGCCGCCGCCGGATTCCGATTCGTAAATCCGGACGACAGACGTTTCTGTAGATGTCCGGATTCCCGGCATACCGCAGGTCCCGCCTCTACTGGCTCGCCATAGGCGTGCCTGCGGTATTGTTCACTCTCGGAGGGCTGCGTCTCGTTTCGATGGAAAGCGAGCGCGCAAGCGAGGCCGAGGCCGCTGAACTGCGCGTTCGCGCGGAATATCTTGCGGAGTCTTTTTCAGAGCGCCTCAGAAATGCGGCGTGCGGCCCGCTTGAACCGCTTGCGCAGATCCCGCCGGGGCGCATGCGCCACGCCGCGTTCCGCAAAATCGCCGGAGCATCCCCTTTCGTCCTTGACAGATACGTCTTCAGGAACCCCCAGGGGCGCAAGAAAGATCCATTCCGCAAAGGCGGCATGTTCCGCGGCGGATTCCGGCGCGGACGCGCCGGTCTTGTCGAAATCCGCGAGGACTGGATATGTTTCACGGACGCGCCGGAACCGCCGCCTTTCTTCGCGGAGAAAGGCGCGCCGCCGGGCCCGCAGGACGCTTCGGGGCAGACGCGCAACCCGTCCAACGCGCCGCCCGCCGCGGCGGAAACCGGTTTGAGCGTATGGACCGCAGGTCCCGCAGAAAGGCTTTTGGCATGGATACGGTTTCCGGAAGGCGAAACGCTGGGGATTGAAATCGATCCGGCAAAATTTCTAGCGGACCGCCCCGCGCTCCGCGGGTTCTGCGAAGAAACGGAGCGCACCGGAACGCGCGCCGCGGTTTTCGCACCCGGCGAAGAAAGACCGGAAACGGCGGAGTCCGGCTCTTTCGCGGAGGTCCCGCTAAATCCGTATCTCCCCTCCTGGACGCTTCGCGTGGCGCGCGACGGAGAATCGCCGGCGCGTTCTTCTTTGATCCCCGCCGGATGCTGCATAATCGCGATTCTCGCCTGCTCGCTCGCCGCAGGCGGAATATCGCTTGCGCGGGACGCGGCCAGACAGCGTCGCGAGTCGCTTGAAAAAACCGGATTCGTGTCGAACGTGTCGCACGAACTGAAAACCCCGCTTACCTCTATAAAGATATGGGCCGAGCTTGCCGCGTCAGGGCGGCTTGAAAATCCTGAACGCCGCGCCCGCGCGATGTCTGTGATCCTTTCGGAATGCGAGCGGCTTTCGCGCCTTGTGGAAAATCTGCTGGATTTCAGCCGGCTGGAACAGAACAGACGCCGTTATGCGCGCACGGACGTTCCTCTGCGCGCCGCAGCCGCAGACGCGATCGCGGCCGCCCCCCGTGCGGACGGCTCGCCCGCGCCGGTCCTCGAAGACGGCCCGGAGGCAGTCGCTTCTGCCGACATGGACGCGGTGAGGCAGATTCTTGTGAATCTGCTCGACAACGCGGGCAAATATGCGCCCGGCGCGGAAATTTCGGTTTCCGCCGGTCCTTGCGCGGACGGCGTGTTCCTGCGCGTGGCGGACAAGGGGCCGGGAATCCCGCGCGGGCTCGAAGAGAAGATATTCGAGCGCTTTTTCCGCGCGGACGATACCGTGACGAGCAAAACCGGCGGGAGCGGACTGGGGCTTTCGATTGCGCGCGCGCTGGCGCGCGGGATGGGCGGCGATCTGACTGCCGCGAACGGAAAAGACGGCGGCGCGGTTTTCACGCTTGTGCTGCCAGCCGCCGGACCGGAGGAGGGAGGAGGCGCGGCATGACGGACATTCTCGCGGCAGAGGACGATGCAAGCATCAGGGCGGGCCTTGCGGCAACGCTGGAAAGCGAAGGCTATTCCGTGCGTACCGCGGCGGACGGCGCGCAGGCGATGGAGGAATACCGGAAAAAGCGTCCCGATCTGCTTTTGCTGGATGTCATGATGCCGGAAAAAAGCGGATGGGACGTGTGTACCGAAATCCGGCGCGCCGATCCGTCGCTTCCCGTCATAATGCTGACCGCCAAATCGTCCGAGACCGATAAGGTGCTCGGCCTGGGCCTCGGCGCGGACGACTACATAACTAAACCTTTCGGAATGCGCGAACTGCTCGCGCGCGTCGCGGCGGCGCTCCGCCGCGCGAAACTCCAGCCCGCCGCGCACGGCGGCGCGCCGTTCAGGTTCGGATCGCGCACCGTGAATCCGCGCAGGATGTCGATCGCCGGACCGGACGGAGACGAAACGGCGATCGGCAGGAAGGAGCTTGAAATCCTGCGCATGCTTTCATCGCGTCCGGGAGAGGCGGTTCCGCGCGACGAAATGCTCGACACCGTCTGGGGGCAGTCGTACTGCGGCGTCACCAGAACTCTCGACCAGTATATAGCGCAGGTCAGAAAGAAACTCGGGGAAGATTCGAGGCTTCTCGAAACCGTCCACGGGACAGGCTACAGATACAGAGGGTAGAAACGGGAATGTATGCAGACGGAAGCGCCGGAACGCCGGCGGAAGGAAGCACAAGGCTTTTCAACGTGAAAATGCGCGCGTCGCGCGGAGGCGCGCACGTTTCCGGCGCGGAAAGGCTCGTCCCGGCGGCCAGGGCCGCAAAAACCGCGGCCGCGCTCGCGGAGCGAGCGATGTCGCGCACCGCATGCGATCCTTCCGCCGTGCATATAAAGATTGAGCCGGCGGAATCCGCGTTGCGCATTCCGGCGGTTCCGGTTTCGGAATTCCGCGCAAAGTCGCACGCAGAGGCGCGCGCATTCGCCAGGCGGCTTCTCGAAGACGCCGGCATCGCGCGCACCGACGGAATACTCGAAATGTTTTCGGGCCTTCGCGGAATGCGCGGCGCGGTTCTGCTGGACGTCGATTCCCTCGAACGCCTTGAACCGGACCGGGCGCGCGGGGTGAGAGTGACCGCGCTCGATTCCTCGCCGTCCATTCCGCCGTGCGCAGGACTCGGGAAAGACCACTTTTCGGAAGCCGTGGTGCTTGCCTCGAAGGTGCTTGCCGCGCCAGGCATGATCGGCGAGATATGCGTTTCCGACGATCCCGGATACAACACCGGATACGTTTCGCTGAAAGGCCGGGGCTACTGCAGGATTTCGAATCTCAAGGATCCCGCGGCCGCAGGCGGCGGGCGGATATTCCTTTTCAGAGGCTCGCGCGCAGAGGCGCAGGAAACGATCCGCTGGCTTGAGACGCGCCCTGTCGTGGTGGAGAACGTGCCGCCGCGTCCCGGCGCCGCCGCGCAAAGCCGCATGGAGGGGATAGAGGCTGAATTGCGGGAAATCGAAAGGCGCGGCCTTTACAGGCGCTGCCGGCTGCTGGAATGCGAGGCGGGTCCGCACACCGTCTGCGGCGGAAGGGAACTGGCGGTTTTTTCGTCCAACGACTATCTCGATCTTGCGCGCGACCCGCGCGTGAAACAGGCGGCGGCGGACGCTGCGCTGCGCTGGGGCGCAGGGACGGGCGGCTCGCGGCTCGTCACCGGTACGCTGCCGCCGCACGAGGAGCTCGAAAAGCGCATCGCCGCGTTCAAGGGTTCGGAATCCGCCATGGTATACGCCACCGGATACATGGCGAACGTAGGCGCAATACAGGCGCTCGTCTCGCACGGCGATGCGGTGTTTTCCGATGCGCTGAACCACGCGTCCATAATCGACGGGTGCAGACTGTCCGGCGCGGAGGTTTTCGTGTACCGGCATCTTGATCTGGAGGATCTCGGGCGGAAACTCTCCCTTGCGCGGATGTTCCGCCGCCGTCTCGTGGTCACGGACGGCATATTTTCCATGGACGGAGACGCCGCGGACGTTCCCGCCCTTGAGGAGATGTGCGCGCGGCACGATGCGTTTTTGATGGTGGACGAAGCCCATGCAACGGGCGTCGCGGGGAAAACCGGGCGCGGTCTTTGCGAGCATTTCGGATGTCCGCCCCCCGATATCGTCACGGGTACATTCTCGAAGGCGCTCGGCTCGGAAGGCGGCTTTGTGTGTACATCGTCCGCGCTTGCGGAATACATGCGCAACAAATCCCGCCCGTTCATTTTTTCCACTTCTCCGTCTCCGGCGCAGGTAGCGGCGTCCGCCGCCGCGCTTGCAGTTCTTGAAAGCGAGCCCTGGCGCGTCGCGCGGCTGCGCGAAAACACCGCATTGTTCGCGTCGCTTCTCCAGGGAACGGTGCCTGAAAGGATTGACGGCGCGATAGTGCCTGTGGTGGTCGGGGACGAACGGCGCGCGGTGGAAGCGTCGGAACGCCTTCTTGAAAAAGGATTCCTCGTTCCCGCGATACGGCATCCAACCGTTCCGCGGGGGCTTGCCCGGCTGCGCGTAGCGCTTTCGAGTTCGCACCGGGAAGATGAAATAAGATCGCTCGCAGCGGCGGTGCGGGAGCTTGTTCGGCAAGACGCGCCGTCCGCTTATTTGGTATGATATGCGCCGTTTCGACGAAAGGAACAGTACGATGAAACCCTGGGGAATCGCCGCGACAGTCGCAATGCTCGCGGCAAGCAACATATTCATGACGTTCGCCTGGTACTGGCATCTGCGCCTGCAGAAACCCGGATCCGCCGGATGGCCGCTCATTGCCATCATACTCGGCAGCTGGGCAATAGCGCTTGTGGAGTACATGATTGCGGTTCCTGCGAACCGGATCGGGGCCGGCAGCGGATTGAACGTGGCGCAGCTCAAGATAATCCAGGAAGTCGTCACCGTGTGCGTGTTCGTGCCTTTCATGATTCTTTTCATGGGCGAGAAGTGGCGCTGGGACTATTTGTGGGCGCTTCTGTGCATGGTCGGCGCGGTGTATTTCGTAAATCGCGGAAGGATATAGAAAGGAATACAGACATGGGAGAATGGAAAATAACGCGCGCCGGGTGGAAACGTCCGCCGCTGCAGCTGGAACACTGCGACCTGCATATTTCGTTCCGGGAGGATTGCGTTGAATGTTCCGGCGCGCTCCGCCTCGCCGTGCGCGAAAGCCCCGCACGCGAAGTGTCGCTCGACGCGCGCGACCTCGAGATACTCTCCGTCTGCGAAATTCGCGAAGACGGATCGCGCGTCCCTGCGGAATATTCATTCGACGAAGCCGCGCGCAAACTGCGGGTCGCGCTTTCGCGCGAATACGCCGCCGGAGAAAAAGTCCGCATCGGCGCAAGCGTGCGGTTCGTCCCTTCCGGCGTGAAACTCGAAGGCATCTACCGCGACACCACGCCCCCGGGATGTCCGCAGCAGTACATTTCGCAATGCCAGCAGTTTGGCTTTCAGCGCATATTCCCCATTGTGGACGACTGCACCGCGAAATGCACGTTCCGCACCACGCTCGAAGGCGACAGCCGGTATACGCATCTGCTGTCCAACGGCGATCCTGATCCCGCGACGAATCCTTCCGGCAGGCCTGTCCGCGTGCCGGGCGGGAAGGGCAGGGTTTCCATTACGTATGTCAACAGCCAGCCGATGGCCCCGTATCTTTTCTTCGCCGCCGCAGGAACGTGGGACGTCTTGCGCGACAAGGTCGTGTACCCGGATTCCGGCAGGACGGTAAATCTTGAGTATCTTGTGCCTCCGGGACGCATGGACGGCGCGCGCATTCCCATGAAGATACTCAAGGCTTCCGTGCTCCACCAGCATGAATATACGGGCTACACGTATCCGTATTCCACGTACCGTACAATCTGCATGGACAAGTCCTTGTACGGCGGAATGGAAAACACGGGCAACACAACGATAGTGGCCGATGCCGCGCTTATCGACGGCAATGTCACCGACGACCGCCTCTACTACGCATACGGCGTGATTCCGCACGAATACGAACACAACCACTGCGGTTCGGGCGTGACGATGGAGACGGTGTTCGACATGTGGCTGAACGAAGCCTACACCGTGAACGTGGAGCGCGACTTCCTCGCGCGTGAATTCGGCGCGGATTTCGTGCGTCTGCGCGAAACGGACGCGATGCGCGCGCCGCGCGGTCCGCTCGCCGAGGAAGAGACCGGCAGATTCGGAAGGATCGTCCGCGAAGGCTGCAACGACCCGGACGAAGTTGTCGACGGCGTCACCTACGTGAAGGCGCCGGAAGTCCTCAACACCCTTGAACATATAATCGGCAAGGACGCATATCGCGTCGCGACGCGCCTATATTTTTCGCGCTACGCCGGCGGAAATGCGAACACGGAACAGTTCCTGGCCTGCTTCGATGAAACCGCCGGGCGCGACATATCCGGCATGATGCGCGAATGGCTGTTCAGCGTCGGCTACCCGCGTGTGACGGTCCGCTGGAAATGGGACGCTTCTTCGCGCACGCTGCGCCTCGCTTTTTTCCAGACGCGCACGGGCAAAGGCGGCTTCTTTACCGTGCCTGTCTCGTATGCGGCGGTGGACGCGCGGGGAAGCGACATCCCGGGCGGATCTGGAACTTTCATTCTTTCGTCCGACAGCGGATGTATCGACATCCCGGGGCTGGCGGAAGAGCCGGCATTCGTTTCATTCAACCGCTCCTGCGGCTTCTACGGCACGCTTCGCGACGCCTCGGCCACGGTGGAGACGCTTGTCGCGCAGGCGCGCTTGGACGGCGATCTGCTGAACCGCGCGGACGCGTTCCGCGCCCTTGCGGACATGGCGCGCACCGGCGCGCTCCCGGCCGGACGCTGGGCCGCGCTCTACGCCGGGGCTTTCCGCGCCGGAGCGCATCCTGCGCTTTTGAAAATCTCCGAATCTCCGCTTGACCGCTCTTTGCGCGGCGACGTGCGCGGCAACTGCGCAATGCGCCGCAGATTGCTGAAAGCGGCGGCGGCTGAAATCGGCGAAAAATCCCTTCTCGCGGCGCTTGCGGTCTGCCGCGCGGCCGAGTCGGACGCCGAATCGCGGGGCGCGGATGAAAGTCCCGCGACAGGCATCCTCCGCCGCGCGCGCACTTCGATCGTGCTCGATCTGCTCGCGGCCGCGGACACGAAAGCCGCGCACGCCGCGCTGCGCGGATATCTCGCCGCGTCCTCGAATCTCACAAGCCGCGCGAATGCGCTTTCGGCGATTCTCGAATCGAACGCGCCGGACCGTCTTGGGATTCTCGAAAAGACGGGGCGCTCGCTGCGGCGGACGCCTGGCGGCCGGGCCGCGTATCTGCGCGCCTGCGCGCTCGATCCGCACCCGGAGGTTTTCAAGCTTCTCGAACAGGAAGAGAAAAGGCGCGGATTTTCGCTTTCGCACCCGACCTTCTCCCGCGCGCTTTTCTGCTCGTTCGCCGCGAACAATTCGCAGCTGTGGACGCCGCGCGGGCTTGCATGGCTTGAAAAGGCCGCGATGCGGTGGGCGGATGTCGGCGAATACAACACGCTACGGCTTGTGTCGCCGCTTGAAGCGTTCAGGTCGTTTCCGGAAGACCTTGGACGGCGCGTCCGCGCGGTTCTCGAGCGCCTGCGCAAGGCGTTCCCGCCATCGCGCTTTCCGGCGCTCGCCGGAAGGCTCGCGGCGCTTCTCGACTGATTCCGCCGCGTTGTGTTGTGCGGCAGCGCAGCCCAGCGGCGGGGCTGGGGCTGCGGGCAGTGGATTCGACGGCTTCCTCCCGGCGAGTAAGCCAGATTCTGTTCACGGCGTTTCCGCCGCTCCGGTCATTCCTCTAAGCGGTCGACCCGGAACCCGGCGCGCGCTCCCGGCGCCTTGAGGCGCTGCGGGGCGCACGCTCCGGACGGGCAGTCCTGTTCCCTATTCGACCTTGCTCCGGGAAGGGCTTGCCTTGCCGTGCTCGCTTGCGCTCGCACGCGGCGGTCTCTTGCACCGCCTTTTCACCCTTGCCGCCCCGAAAGGCGGCGGTTTGTTTCTGTGGCGCTTTCCGTCCGCGGCGTTTGCCGCCGCGTCTCCGGCCTTTCGGCCGGATTCCCCGCCCTGCGGAGTCCAGACTTTCCTCGCCGCTCGCGCGGCGCGACCGGTCGCGCGGGAGAAAGCCGTCGAAATCAAAATTCGCTGTCGCGGTACAGCACACGCCCGCACATGGTGCACGCCACGAGCGTTCCGCCGCGCTGCACCATCTGCTGCACGGACGGCGGCTGCACCAGATGGCAGCCTTCGCACACGCATTCCTGGTTCAGCTGCACCACCGCAGGCCAGCGTTTCGTGCGTATGCGCTCGTAGTAGGCGAGAAAATTCGGCGCTATGGCGCTCGTGGCTTCCTTGCGGCGGGCGCGCAGGGATTCAAGTTCCTCTTTCACCGACGAGAGGCGTTCCGCCAGCTCCCCGCAGAAATCGTCCACCCCGCCCTGGTCGGCGTCGGATTTCTTCTGCGCTTCGGCGACGCGCGCCTCGAGCGCGGGAACGCCGTCGTTCGCCGCGATCTGCCTTGCGATGAGGGATTCTATCTCCTGCTCGATTCCCGTTATCTGCATCGAGCATGCCTCGTATTCCCTGTTGGTCTTCAGCGAAGTCTGCTTGATCTTCATCTGGCGGACTTTTTCGCGCCTTTCGGCGATGTCGTCCTCGGCTTGCTTGATCCTCGCGCGCAGGGCGTCGAGCTCTTCTTTCGCGGACGCGAGCGATGCGTTCACTCCGGCGAGCCTCGCCCGCTCCTGAGCCTGCCGCCTTGGAATATCCTTTTCCTCGCGTTCGAGTTCGCGAATCTGGTCGTCGATTTCCTGCAGTTCGATCAGCGGTTGTATCGCATTCACCGTGTTGGCTTCCTTCCAAAGGGGTGTCGAAATTGTTTTCGCAGTTTACCGCATTGCGCCCCGCCAGTCAAACGCAACCTCGCTGAAATACGTTTTTCCCGGTTTGCCCCGGCGGGGGGGATTATGCTAAAATAACCTCTCAAAAACGCTAACATGGAGGGTTGAATGTCCGCTTTCTACGATTATACAGGCATTGTCTACAAGGTAATGCCGGTTCAGACTTTTTCGAGCGGTTTTACCAAACGCGATCTCGTTCTGACCGATGACGACGGCGCAAACAGCCGCTACCCCGCGCGCATACCGTTCACTTTCAAAAAGGACAACTGCGCAATGCTCGACAACGTCCGCGAGGGCCAGCGCGTGAAGGTGCGTTTCGCCATCGACGGCCGCGAATGGACCAATCCCCAGGGACAGACCAAGTTCTTCACCGATCTGACCGGTTTCAAAATAGAACCTGCAGACGGCGCGGAGGCTCCTTCGATGCCTGAACCTCCGCCGGCTCCGGACGGAATCGCCGATATCTCCGCAGACGATGACGATCTCCCGTTCTAAGAAGAAAACCCTTTCGCGCGGCGCTGCCGTGGCGTGGCTCGACAAAACGCTGCGCACCGCATCCTGCAAGGACGTTTCCAACAACGGTCTGCAGATAGACGCCGGGAACGCGGCAATCCGCAAGATCGCTTTCGGCGTGGATGCGTCTGTGCGCTTCTTCCGCGAAGCGGCGCGGCGCGGCGCCGATTTCGCCGTCTGCCACCACGGAATATCGTGGGGCGGCGGACTCCGCGCGGTCGCCGGAAGCGACGGAGCCGCCGTGCGCGCCGCGATTGAATGCGGCATCTCCCTCTACGCCGTCCATCTTCCGCTCGACGCAAACCGCAGATACGGAAACAATTTTTCAATGGCACGGGCCCTCGGCCTTCGCGGCGCGAAGCCTGCCTACGAGTACCACGGAATGCCGATCGGGTGCGCAGGCTCGCTCCCGTGCGCGATGCGCGCCGGGGATTTCCTCGATCTGGTCCGCCGCAGGATCTCTGCATCGGCAGGATTCTTCGCGCCGCTCGCGCCTGACGCCGGAAAGCCCGTGCATACGGTAGGAATATGCAGCGGGGGCGGCGGATTCGCCGTGCAGGAGGCGTACGATTCCGGCCACGATGTCCTCTTGACGGGCGAGGCGGGTCTTGCGGACTACACGGCTGCCGAAAATCTCGGCGCATGCGTCATCGCGGCGGGACACTACCGCACGGAGAAGTGGGGCGTCCGCGCTCTCGCGCGGGCCGCGGCCGCCGCGCTCCGCACCGAGACGGAGTTCATAGATTTCGACCTTCCATATTGACGGAGAACAGCAATGGAAACATCAAGACACCAGTCGGCGTCCGCCGCGGAAGCGGCGGAGACGGCATCGCGCATACGCAGCGAGGTCGCCAAAGTGGTCGTAGGCCAGGAAAAGCTCGTGGAGCGCCTTTTGATGGCGCTTGCGACGGACGGGCACGTCTTGCTCGAAGGCATGCCCGGTCTCGCCAAGACTCTCGCCGTGAACACCCTCGCCAAGGCGCTCGGCCTCGAATTCAAACGCATTTCGTTCACTCCGGATCTTCTGCCGGCCGATGTCACCGGCACTCTCGTGTACAATCCCAAAAGCGGCGAGTTCACGCCTAAGAAAGGCCCGGTCTTCGCGAATCTCCTTCTCGCGGACGAAATAAACCGCGCCCCAGCCAAGGTGCAGAGCGCGCTTCTCGAAGCGATGCAGGAGCGGCAGGTGACGATAGGCGACCAGACGTACCGCCTGCCCGATCCGTTCGTCGTGCTTGCCACGCAGAATCCCATAGAACAGGAAGGCACGTATCCGCTTCCGGAAGCGCAGACCGACCGCTTTGCCTTCAAATGTCTCGTGGAATATCCTTCGCGCGCCGAAGAAAAGCGCATTCTCGAACGCTTCGCAAGGCGCGAGCGCGCTCCCGAGGCGTCGGCCGTCGCAACGCCGCAGGATGTTGCCGCGCTGCGTTCCGCCGTTTCCGGGATATATTGCGACGAGAAAATCGGCGATTACATACTCGACATCGTTTTCGCGACCCGCGAACCGCAGAAGGCGCGGCTTCCGCAGCTTGTGGAACGCATCCAGGCGGGCGCGTCTCCGCGCGCGACGCTCGGGCTGTCCCGCGCCGCCGCCGCAAACGCGCTTCTGCGCGGTCGCGACTACGCCACTCCGCAGGATGTGAAAGACGTGGCCCACGACGTTCTCCGCCACCGCATCCTCCTCACCTACGAAGCCGAAGCGGAGGGCGTGACCGCCGACGACATAATCAACGATATACTTTCGGCGATTCCCGTCCCTTGACCGGTCCGGAGCACGAAGCAATCCGCAAAGCGCGATGGCAGATGCAAAAGAGTTGATGGCGAAAGCGGCGCAGGTCCGCATAATCGCCAACCGCCTCTCCGACGACCGCATGAGCGGCGAGTACCACTCCACGTTCAAAGGCCAGGGCGTGGAGTTCGACGAAGTGCGCCCGTACGTTCCCGGCGACGATGTGCGCGCAATCGACTGGAATGTCACCGCCCGCGCCGGAACGCCGTTCATAAAACGTTTCTCCGAGGAACGCGAACTGACAGTTCTTTTTGTCGTGGACGTGTCCGGCTCGCAGTCGTACGGCTCGCGCACCCGTTCCAAAGCGGAACTGTCCGCCGAACTCGCCTGCGTCCTCGCCCTCGCCGCCGTCAAGAACCAGGACAAGGTCGGCCTCATACTGTTTTCCGGCGGAATCGTGAAATATCTGCCGCCGCGCAAGGGCCGCACGTCTGTCATGCGCATCGTGCGCGAAGTTCTCGCTGCCGGCGAGGAGCCCGAAGGCGGCACCGACATCGCCGGCGCGCTCAAATTTCTCGCCGGCGTCTGCAAACGCCGCGCCGTCGTGTTTCTCGTATCCGATTTCCGCGACGATTCAAGCGAATGGCGCAGGCCTCTGCGCGCCATCGCGCGCCGCCACGATTTCGTCGCCGTTCCGGTGGGCGACCCGGCCGAATCCGATCTTCCGTCCGCCGGGCTTGTCGAGATCGAAGATCCCGAAACCGGAGAAACCGCGCTCGTGGATACGTCATCCCCCGCCGTGCGCAAGGCGTTCGCCGAAGCCGCGCGCGTCCGCGCCGCCGATCTCGCCGGATTTTTCCGCCGTCACGGCATAGACACCGTTCCAGTTTCGACGGATGCTCCGTACATGGCGGATCTTCTCGCGCTTTTCCGCAGGAGGGCCGGCAAAAGATGAATGCCTCCGCCGTTGTCCGCGCTCTCTTCGCCGCCGCCGCCGTTTCCGCCGCCGCGCCGTCCGCCGCGGCGGACGGCGCCCCCGCCCGGTACGACCGCTCCAGCGGCCGCGTATCGGTTGAAGTGCGCTCCGATCCCGCGCAGGCCGATTCCGCGCGCGCGTTCTATGTGGAAATAGAGACTGCGGTTCCGTCCGGAACTTCCCTGCGCATGCCGGCGACGGAGAAACTTCCGTTCGAGGGCTTCGACGTGGATGCCGCGTATTCGGCGTCTGTCGACGGCACCGACGGCGTGACCCGCGTCGTGCACAGATTCCGCCTTCTTCCCGACCCTTCGGCGCGCCGTTTCAGGCTCGCGCCGTTCGCGGTCTCGGCTGCGTTCCCTGACGGCGTGCGTGAAGATTTCGCCGTTCCTGCGGTTGTATTCCCAAAGGCGGAAATTCCCGCTTCAGCGGCGCCGCCGTTCGACTTCACGCCGAAAGCGCCGCGTCTTTCATTCCGCAACGAGGCCGCCGCGTTCGTTGCCGCCGCCGTATTCGGCCTTGCCGTCGCCGCATTCGCGTTCTTTCCCGGACGCCTTCTCGTGCGCAAAGTGCGGGAGATGCGCAAAAGCCCGGTCGAGCGCGCCTGCGCGGAGCTTGACCGCCTTGCGGAGGCCGGCCTGCCGGAGCGTGGCCTATACAAGGATTTCTTCCGCGAACTTGCAATGGTCGCCCGCCGCTATGTGGAGCGCGCCTACAAGATACGCGCGCCTAAACTCACCACCGAAGAGTTCGTGCAGGCGGCTTGCGCCTCTGCCGAATTCGGGGAGGAATCTCTCGCCCGCCTGCGCGCCATTCTCGAATCCGCCGATCTCGTGAAGTTCGCCGGGGCGCGCGCCACGCGCGACACCGCCGAGGATGCTGTCGCGGCCGTGCGCAAATATCTTGCCGAAGATGCAATTGCGCGCGCCGCCCGCGTCGCGGCTTTCGAATCCGCCGGAGCGGACGCGAAAGGAGGCATCTCATGACGGGCGGTTTCGAATTCGCTTTTCCATGGGCGTGGCTTGCCGCCGTCCCGGCTGCGGCCGCGTCTTTTGCGATGTTCCGGCGCGCACGGCGCGGCGGCGTGAAATTTTCCGCGTTCTCTTCGCTCCCTCCCCCGCCGCGCAACTGGCGCACCGCTCTGTCGGCCGCAGCTCCGGTTCTTTTTTCGGCCGGGCTGCTGTGCCTCGCCGCCGCCGCGGCGCGTCCGCGCACTCCCGGAGCGCGCGAATGGCGGCGCGAAAACGCCGTCGCCGTCGAAATGGTCGTGGACGTTTCCGGTTCGATGCTCAATCAGGACATGGCGCCGGGGAAAACACGCCTCGATGTCGTAAAGAAGACCTTTTCGGATTTCGTCAGGCGCCGGCCCGCGGATTTGATAGGTCTTGTCACTTTCGCCGGATATACGAAAACCGCAGTTCCGCTCACCGCCGACCATGCCGCGCTTGTGAAAATGCTCGAAGGCGTGCGCATCCCGGATGCGCGCCGCTTCCGCGACCGTGCGGAGCTCTTCCGCCAGGATCAGCTTATGACCGCGCTCGGCGACGGAATAATCCGCGCGCTCGACCGTTTGCGCGGCGCCGAGCCGGAATCGCGCGTAATCATGCTCCTTTCCGACGGCGCCGGAAACGCCGGCGTCGTTTCGCCGGAAGACGCGGCGGAGGCCGCGCGCGAGGCGGGCGTGAAAATCTACGCCATCGGCGCAGGACGCGCCGGAGACGCCTTCGACGAACGCCAGCTGCGCGCGATTGCGGATCGCACCGGCGGCCGGTACTTCGAGGCTCTCGACAGCAAAGGCCTCGAAGCGGCCGTGGACGAAATCGACAAACTTGAGAAAACCGATGTCGAAAGCACGGTCGAAATCCGCTGGAACGAGCATTTCCCCGTATTCCTCTTCGCCGGTCTCGCGCTCGCGGCGGCTGGCGCGCTCGCCGGCGTGTGTTCTTCGGGAAGGGTCGCCTGAACATGAATGATTCTTTCCTCCATTTCGTCCATCCGTGGGTTCTGCTGCTTGTCCCGGGCGCTTTCGCTTTCGCCGCGCTTTGCTTTTTTGTTTCGGCGCGCAGGGCGCGCAATCTCGCCAAGTTCGCGCCGCCCGCGCTTGCATCCCGTCTTCTCCCCCGCAAAACCGCCCGCGGTCCCGTCCAGATCGTTTCGCTGTGCGCCGGACTGGCCCTGTGCGCGATAGCCGCCGCAAGGCCGCAGTGGGGCATGTCCGGCGATTCGCGCGTTTCGCAATCGCGGAATGTCGCGATACTGCTCGACGTCTCGCGCTCGATGCTCGCCAAGGATGTCCGTCCGGACAGGCTCGAGCGCGCGAAATCCTGGATTTCGGATTTCGTTTCGACGACTGGCGAGGACCGCCTTGCTCTGATTGCATTTCGCGGGGTGCCTGTTCTTCTGTGCCCTCTTACTTCCGACCGGCGCTTTTTCGCCGAAACTCTTTCAGGGGCGGATGAATCTTCCGCGCCTCCCGGTGAAACCGATCTGGCGGCGGCTGTCGGCGCCGCGCTTGAAACGCTTGCGTCCGAAAACGCCGCGCCGGGCGCCGTCCTTGTTTTCTCCGACGGCGGCGATTTCCGCGGAACGGAGGCTTGCGAAAAGGCGGCCGAAGAAGCCCGCAAGCAGGGAGTTCCCGTTTTCGCAGTCGGCATCGGCTCCGCCGAAGGCGCGACCGTCGCTTCGCACGACGGCCGCGATGTGGTGAAAGACAAGGACGGCAATCCTGTCGTGGTGAAACTCGAAGGCGAACGCCTTGCTTCGATCGCCCGCACGTCCGGCGGAAAATATTTTCCGTTCGGGACGGCCGTCGCCACGGCGGAAACATGGCAGGGCGTGTATGCGGACATCGACGCCCGAAGCCGCCGACGCGAGGAAGAACGCTCCGAAACGCGCCGGCGCGACCGCTATGCGCTTTTCCTCGTTCCGGGCATCCTGCTGCTCGCCTTCGCCGGGATGCTCTCGCGCGGGCGTTTCGCCGCGCGTCGTCCGCGCGCCGCGTCGTCCGCCGCGCTTTTCGCGCTGGCGCTGTTTGTGTCGAATGCCGCCCCGGCCGCCGTGGATCCTAATGTCTGGAACGCCGCGCTCTCCGCCTACCGCAACGGCTCCCCCGAGCGCGTCGGCCGCATACTTGCCGATACGGACGAAACCCCGGAAACCGCTTCGCTCCGCGCGGCCGCGCTTCTCGCCTGCACCAATGCGACCGAAGCCGCCCCTACGCTTGAAAAGGAACGCGACCGTCTCCGCGCTGCCGCCCGGCAGTTCAGATACGCCGCGCTGAAGGAACGCGACCCTTCGCTGCGGGCGGTCCGCGAGGCGGGCTTCCGCGCCGCCGCCGCTCCGCTTCCGGGCATCCGCCGCGAGCTGTTTCTTTCCAGCCTCTACGCAAAGGCGGATGCCGCGCGCAATCCGCAGGACCCTCCGGTCCAGCCTCCGGAGCGCTTTGCGGAAATGCAGAAATCTTTGAACGCAATCCTCTCCACAAATGTTTTCGCCGACGTTTCCGCGCCTGTCCCGGAGCGCATCGCCGATTCTGCAAAGGCCGCAGGGACGGTGCGGGAAGAAGTTTTCGAAAAAATGCTTCTTCTTGAACGCGACACGGCGGAAACGATAGAGCAGATTGCACCGACAAACCGGCCTGCGGGATTCGCGCAATATACAAACATGCTCGCGGCCGTGCGCGACATGTCGCTTTCAACGGCGGACGCGCTCGACGATTTCGCGCCGGACGCGACGGAATCCCTTCGCAGTCTCGAGCAGAATCTGCATGGAATGCGCATAGGCATGATGTCGCCGCCTGAAGTCTTGCGCGAGGGTGCGCGCGCCCAGACGAACAAGATTCAGCGCCTGCCGGAAAACAATCTCCGCGACTGGCAGAACGAAGCCGCTTTCCTCTCTTATCGCTTCAAGGAAACTTTCAAGGAATGGGCGTCGAACGAACTCGCCCGCGCATCTGCGCAGCCTTCAGCGGCGTCGCACGATGCGCATTCGCAAGGCGCGCTCAACCCCTCCAACATTCAAGAGATCGTCCGGCTCTCCGAAGATCTTCAGAAACGGCAGGAAAAGCTCGTAGGCCGCTATTCCGAAAAAGAGGCGCGCGAATCCGCGGACGTCTTCGAGCATATAAGTTCGCTCCTGCCCAAGTCCGCCCCTCCCCCGCCGCAGAATTCCTCTGGACAGGATCGGAACTCTGGACAGCAGAACGGCGGCAACGGCAAAAATTCCCAGGCCGGGAACAAGGATAAAGAGAATGCTGGCGACAAGGATGGGGACTCTGGTGAAGACCGTGAAGACCGTGACGGAAAGCCTGAATCCAGACAGGATGGCGGCAAAGAGAATAAAGACCGGACCAAAGCCGTCAAAACGGTGGAAGGCAAGGAAGACAAGACATCCGACAGGGTGAAAGAG
>Ga0256407_10003205_pt1 | contig 29601 bp, 31 predicted proteins | sample RumenRJG_04DNA_FD_193489 | JGI IMG/M metagenome (GOLD analysis project Ga0256407, IMG submission 193489) | Bovine rumen microbial communities from Lethbridge, Alberta, Canada - RJG_04 | ecosystem: Host-associated > Mammals > Digestive system > Stomach > Rumen | place: Canada: Alberta...
GTATCATCATGGGTACGCGATAGGTAGCGCGTACCAGCCCATTTTGGAGTAACAACGGCATCCTCTGCATCATCAGCAGTATCATCGCCTGCCACGAACTTCAGCGTCTTACCACCAAGTACGAGAGTAGTGATAGAGGCCCACGATGCGGTCAGTTTCTCAAAGACAGCCTCGGAGATTGTTTTGAGGAACTTCACCATATTGGTAGTGGCGTTGTACTCCCACCAGGTGCCTTCACCTCCGGATGCAATGGCTTCGTCGGAAGCCAGCGAACCATTGTTGAACTGTTGTTCCCATGTGCGGTCTCTGAGTACACCACCATCTGATGAAGCAGAGATAATACCCTGCGTATAGATGTAATAGAAATCAGCGGGGCCTACCTGTGTACCTTCTTCGTTCTGTCCGTAAAGGTCAATTTCCTGTGGCGAGAATACCACCTGAGCCTGAGCATCGGCAGCCGTGCTCTTTGGAATGGCGATATAGACCCAGCGTTTGTTGTTATCATGGAACACCGTCGGCGAGGCAATGAGCGGCCAACGGCGGTAGTTGTGGGCATTATCATACTCCAAGCCAGTGATACCCTTCATGTAGCACATGACCATGGAACCGCTGGCGCAGTTGGCATGGATGTAGTTACGATCACCGGCAGCGTTGAGCTGGATGAAAAGGGCGCTGGGCGACACCCAATAGTTAGTGGGCTGGGCTTGGGTCATTTTTCAAATTGATAATTGAAAATTGAAAATTGAAAATTAAGACAATGCAGGGGTGACGAACATCACAGAGCCTTCGGCGTTGTTTTGGAACTCAGGTTCGTAATCATCGCCTGCTGACGCTTCGGGCGTAGCTGGGGCCACGTAGAGAGGTGAGTCGTTGAAGGCTTCAAGAGCCTTTTCGTCGAGGTCGGGCTGATGCGTCTGAAGATACTCTGAGAGGTCGGTCACACAGCGCACAGCCTCGTTGTGTGCAGCCGTGCGACGGGCATCATCGACCTTGATAACCTTGGTACGCTCTTCGAGGTGACGGGCCACACATTTGCGCAATTTATGAATTAATCGATTCATCAATTTATCATCGGTGCCCTTGGTGGCCACCTCTATGAGATAGTCGATGAAGTCCTCACCAAAGATAGGCCCTAAGACATCCTCCTGAATGGTGCGGAGGTCAGGGAGCATCTGAATGAACTTCTCGCGGGAGTCGTAGATATCGAGATATTCCTGAAGCACGGTGGCAGAGGGAATGGCGAGACCGGCTGCGAGGTAGAAGAAACGGCTTTCCTTCCACTTCTCGGCTATCTCTTTCTTCTCAACAGCGGCAACAGCTTCGGGTGAGTCGGCATCATCAGGCAACGGTTCGGGTGACTGGTCGGGCATGGCAGCAACATCCTTCGTCCACTGTTCCAGGAGCACCAACAAACGATTAACGGCAGCATGGGCCTCCGTGATGCAAGTGGTTTTATAGTCGCGCACGGCTTCGCGGTCGGCCTTACCATAGTCATCAGCAGTAGCCATATTCACGCCAGATCCATTAACGCTGACAGCCTGGATATTTACGCTTCGGCCCAAAGCATCAAAAGTGACGACACGCTGGGCAACAGTCAGCAGACGGGCGTAGGGTGGGAGTGTAGCGCCGTCGGTCACTTGCTTAATGAACTCAGAGATACCATCATCGCCACTGCGAAGCGTCTGGTAATACTCCACGAGGGAGTCGTAGAGTGGCTGACCCAACTTCTCTAAGAGGAAGTCCTGTTCGCTACTATCGAGGAAACCCATAATGGACTCGATGTGATCAATAGCATTTGCCGGAGAATAGAGACGGAGCTCTTCGGTGGTAGATATTAACATGATATAAAACGTTTTATTTGCCACAAAATTAAAAAGTCACGGCCATAAGGTCGTGACAATTTCAAATGCGAAAGCCCGATATTTTACTTCTGGAGGTACTTCAATATGCCTTCGACATGAAGGCGTTCGATGGCATGCTTACCGGCATCGGACAGCAGAAACTCCACATCGCGCTTGTTATCCTGGAAGAGATTTTCCGTCAGGACTGCGGGACAGTTGGTGTGAGTAAGCACGTAGAGGTTAGCTTCGTAGTCGCGATCGCCATCGCTCTTATCCATACGAATAGGAGTCTGGTTCTGTCCGTACTCACCACGCAGTTTACCATTGCTGACAATCTGCACGTACTCGCGAAGGTTGGTGATGGCAGCATCATAGAGACATTCAGCGAGGTTGTCGGCCTTCGTCTTACCAGGCGACGTATAGGCAGCCCAGCCACCGGCACCATGCCACTTACCATCAGCACCAGCGGCATTGAGGTGGACGCTCACATAGATGCAATCATACTGCTTACACAAATCGTTGACCAGACGGCAGCGCATGGAGAGCTCACGCGACTGTTCGAGTTTGACATCCTTCGTCTGAAGGTTCTGAGGCAGGTAGCCGTCCTCGTAGTCGATGGCGACATTGTAACCGTAACTGCGTAACTTAGCTGCTATGCCTTGGATCCTCTCACGGCAATAGACTGCCTCGCGAATGGAACCATCAGGCGCACACTTGCCAGGTGTACTGAGCAAGTGCGGCGTACCGAGAATAATCATTGTTTGTTTCATAGATTGATGAATTTATGAAGTTATGAATTAATTATGAAGGAACTTATTGATGAAGTACTGCTGTCCCTTGGGCGTAACCTTCGTAATAAAGTGACTGGCCATTTCGCCATTCTCGGAATGCACGCCTTCATCGACAAAGAACAAGCCCATTTCAGAGTAACGCTGCATAGGCATATTAGAAAGCGTGAGATACTTGTTATCGCGAAGCCAACAGTACAGACGTTTCTCGCCAATATCGTAGCCATTCTGCTGAAGGAGTTTGGCCATGTCGCGTACCAGGATGTTCGTCTTACTACCAATAACGGCATCTGCAAAGGCCACCTTCGGGCGCTGATCTTCCAACTGCTGTTGCTGTTGTTTGTTCACCAGTTCCAAACGCTCCTTTTCTTCCTCAGCCTGAACTACCATCATTGCCAGCTGCTTGCGCGACAGTTGCTCGATGGAGTAGGAGCCAGTACGACGAATGGCAGGCAACACATCAGACGTAATCCAGCGTTTGAACTGTTTGGCCTGCGGTAGTGTTGAACCAAGAACCAAAGAATACATTCCTGATTCATTGACAAACGAAACCGACACGACCTGCACAGCATCTGTACCGTCTGCCTTTTTGCCAGTAACTACCCCTATGTCGCGTTTTGCTACGTCGGGGTCATCAACATGTTTTGCAAGTGCATCACGCCCATTCTTATAGCCCAGCGCACGACAAAGATCCATCGCACAGAACTCTGGATTGTCGAATGACCCTGCTGTGCGGATTTCACCAAACTGCGGATGATTGAAAACCTGAATATTATCCATAATCGGGGAATTTAGGAGTTATCGGGGAAAATTATTGTTTTTTCAACCAGGCAAATGATTTACGCTTTTCGAGATAGTCCGCTTCGTGAGCATGAGCATAGGCTTCGCGCTCAAAGCAGACATTACGATAGGCATCATCCCATTTCCATCGTTTCAGGAATTGCCAGACAAACGACAGGATATAGATAGGCAGGAAGAAAATGTAGAGACATTCCTTCCATTGGAGAGAATGAATCATTTCATGCCGGATGTTATAATCATACATCACAGCATTCTTACGAACAAAACACAGATTACCTATGCACATTGCCTTATATCCCTTAAACGGGATGATATTGTTATAAATGAACTTCATACCTATTCCTCCTTATTTTCCGGTTCGGGAACATCAGCCAACATTTCAGCAATGGCATCGATAATACAAGGAGTTAGCTGGCGACTATATACACGTATCAGCTCTACCTCCTCTTGATTGTATTCCGTTTCAACGTTACCGTTATAAATCTTCAATGCCAAAGCATGAGCGGCAATGCCCTGTCCTTGTGTGTAGATAAAATTTGCAAAATCCTTACGAATACTCGTAATCTCACCAGCCTTCTTTTCAAGGTCAGTAAAAATCATTACTTCATCAAAATTAATCTTCATAATCACCTAATTTTATGTTACTATATTCATTACCAATCTCTCGGAAGTTTATACTGAATCCAACTACCATAATAAGTAGTACCGTCTTTTGTGACTTGTAAGTTAGAATGGAAGATAAACATCATCGAGTCACCCCATGACTCTACAGAAAGATAATTTGATGTTCCAACTACAATATCACCTCGATCGTATCTAATATAAGTATTTCGATAATTACCATCATCATCTACATAATATCCAGGATAAAGTTTCACGTTCATATCTCCATCACGCTTAATGATAAGGATATGACCGTCATCATAACGATATACTTGCGGGAATTTTATTGTTACGTCTTTAGTACCGATAATCGTTACCACATTATCACTCTCCGTCAGTTGAACAGTCTGAGAATAACTGGCAGCATTGACTATACGAGTATTCAAAGCAAAACCGCTAAAGCACCCCCCATAGGTTGCACAAGCGATATTCTTTGTTATACCAGCCCATCCAGACTTTCCCCTGGCTTTAAGAATCATTGCAATATTATCACTATACCAACTATGTTCATCTGTATTCTCAAATCGAGCAACAGCGGCACTGCCTGACGATGCGGGCAGAACGTTTGCACCGATACCTGCAAAACGACCATAATAATCGTTTCGGCAAATAATATATCCCATATTAGACTGAGACATAGATGACTGCGGCACAATGTTCGTCAGACCGTTAGAACTCAAAGTAAAGCCTCCGATAGTTCCAGTGTTGGCAGTTATATTGACTGCTGTAATATCCTTATAAGTTCCACCTTCTGCTGTCACATTTCCATCTGCATCCACGACAAATTTATTATTCTTACTCTTTATCTGAGTAGGAATCAAATTCTCTACAATAATCTCTTCTGCCAAGAGAAGATCCGTAGCCACGAACTTCAGATAGTTCGCTTTTTCCCAATGGGTCGTATCGTTATAAGGCTGAGTAGTAGATGTATATCCTGCACTCGAAGTACGCTTTTTCATACGCCAGTACGTCATAGAACCAGATGCAGACTCTTTTGCACGGACTACATGACGAACACCTGTACCACCGCCATAATAATAGGTTGTTCCGCTAACCCAATTACCAACATACACATGCTGGATATCATCAGCCATACGGTCGTCAGAATTTTCGATCCATTCCGTCGCCATAGAATTACGCTCCAACTTCGGCATACAAAGCCAAACCTGGTTATACGACGTGTTAGAACTCTCCGGAATCAAGCGGAACAATACTTTTTGCTCTGCACTTATACTTGACTTTGTACGGAAAGTAACACTATGGCGTACCCACGAAGTCGTAATCTTTACTTTCCAGTTCACAACACCATCAGAAGGTGTTGACGACTGTAATACGCCATCAATATAGAAAGCCTGGTTGGTATCAATACAAGAGGGGTAGATGTATGTTGACAAATTACCATAACCACTGGTATAACCTTTTACATAAAACGAGAAAGTGTACCACTGGCTCGTAGTAATCTTTTTAATACCATCAGTAGCTGTCTGATAGATAATCTGCTGAAGGATCTCCTTATATGTCAACTTATCCGTACCATAAGCAGTCTTATCATAATATGAATTTTGACCATCCAATGTTACGTTAGTTTTTATCTCACCAGCACCACTTTCAGCAGGGGTACTCTGACCACTAACAGGCGAGTACTGGTTTCTAACCGTCCAAGCCTCCATCTGACCATCAGAAGCAAATGCAGTGTCTTGAAGAAGGTTGGCACAAACACCCATATCTATTTGTGCTACTAATCTTATTTCTACAGTTGTAGAATTAGTTTTAGTGTAAGACGTTACCTTCTTTTCCCAAAGATAATTTTTGGGAGGGTTAGATTGACTACTAAGTTTTTCTGGGACGTAAGTAGTATTACCATCCGTATAAGAAGCCCAGCTGCTATCACTTGAAGAAGGTGCGCTAAAAGTCGGTGTAAACATTCGATAAAGCGAAACAGCCTCAATACCATTACCACCATCACCCTTCTTACCATCAGAAATGACAGGGACAGTTTCTTTGTCAATAAGGGTATAGTTACCTATATTCGAAACATAGAAAGAGGTGGCAGATGCAGTACAGATAATAAACTCTACGGCATCGTAGGTAGTAACATCAAGGGCCGTCAGAGAATGACTGCTATCAGAACGATAATAGTCATAGCGGAAATAAGTACCCTCCCATGACTGATCGCTACGGGTGCGACGACGATAATAAATGTAGTACTTACTATCAATACGCGAAGTTGCATTTTCAACAGATGTAATCGTACCTCCGTTATTCTTCTTATAGCCACACGTCAGTTCGAAAGTAGTAGGGCTATACCCACCGGCATCTGTACGCCCGATATTAATTTCACTGACGCTTGGCATCAAGTTATAAAGAATGGCATTTTCACCCTTTCCACCAGGACGGATGCCATTCATGGTCAGTACCAAGTCAGCAGTACGGTCGGCACCATCGATGGTAGATTTAACCGTAATAGTGATATTCGTAGAAGTGATAGACGTACCGGACTTGATATAGATCTTCACCTTAGCAGACGTAGTGCCAAGACCAGTAACAACAGCCTTATAGGTAACTGCTGGAGTAGGAGAGCCTTCGGCGGCATAATCAGACCCCAATTCATAACTACCAATCTTACAAACAATACCACCAGAACTCTTGATAGTCTGCTTGGTATTTCCCTTATAGAAACACACATTGGTCTCAATATACTGCTCGCTGGTAGTCTTACCATCAGCATCACAGGCAACTGAGTCCATTTCATTGTCGAGGTCGGCCACATAAGGAGAAGTTCCGTCCTCTACGAGTTTACTCTGTTCACTCCATTCAGAGGCGGCAATCTTATCGGTCGTACCCGTGCCAACAGCTGTTGCCTGAATAACCCAGCAAGGATGACCGTCTGTAGAAGGAATGTTCTGCGACCAACCAGCCAAAGGATTAGTACCAGAACCAGTCAAAGCACCCGTAGAGAAAGTATAAGTCAACTCTGCCGTCGGCTTATCAGGAGCCGTTGCACCACGCTTATAGAGGAATACGGGTGCAATGTGCATACCATCCTTATTATACAAGACAGGCGAGCTCCATTCGTTAGCCGCAATGGTATCAGTATCGCTGCTGCTATAAGCCGTGGCCACGATAATATATAGCGGATTGCCATCATTGGCTGGTACGGTCTGAGACCAACTGTTAAAGCCATCACCCGTGAGTTTTCCTGTTGAGAAGGTATAGGTCAACGTACCGGTAGGCTTATCACTGGCTGTCAGGGCCGTAGCACTACGACGGAAAAGTTGTACGGTGGCAGTATTATCACCAGCCTTACTAATCTGATGGGCAATACACACACCTGAGAGGTTGCCAGAGGCATTAGTACAACGGTAGGTAGCCGTATGGCCATTGTGTGTATCGGTAGCCGTACCAACAACCGTAAAGAGGTCGCCCTTACGGGCTCCGTTACGAATGCTGCTGGTGTCAGTGAAAGTATCACTATGACCTATCACACCATAACCAGGATCAGTATTCCACTGAGCTTCTGTGAAATTATTACGCTGCACAGAGCAAACGATACCATAGCCACGTTCATTCTGACGGACTACAGGCACATCCTCGATATCGATGATATTAGCATCCGCAATACCACCAACGGTAGTTGCCGACGACATCACGAACTCTATGGCTGCATAGGTATCAGAGTTATTCACCTTGATACCGCTCTTGGTCATTTGGGTATAACTGCCATAAGTACCATCGGCATTCTTAATACGATAGTAGATGTAATAGCGACTATCGATATTGGTATGCTGATTGTCGCCCTTACCATTAACGGTAGTAACCGTGCCATCCTGATTCTTAACATAGCCGCAATAGACATACATTGAATCAGGGATGAGCACATTACTATCGTTGCGGACGAAGGGAATCTCAGAGAGCGATGGCAGCAGATTATAGGTGGCTCCGGATTTATCGGTCACAAGGGTAAAGTCGGCGCTGTAAGAATGTCCGTTATAGGTAAGCGTGATTTTCTTCACATAACGGGCATCACTGACTGTAGTACCTTTTGCAAAAGACCATGTGTAGGTGACTTCACCATCAGCAATATTGACGGTTGGCGTGACACCCGCAATGACCATAGAAGCAGCAGGTGTCGGCGTGATACCCGACGGAATAATACCTGCACCTTTGATAATGCGGGCCGTCGTGCTCACATCAGTCTTTGACGTAACTTTACCATTGGCATCGACGGGAACAGCGTCCATCTGATTGGTGAGGTCGCAAACGAATGCGTCCTCACCTTGCTTCAGGGCCGTCAATGCGAAATTATTCGATATAACCGGATTCATCTTCGAAATTGAAAATTGAGAATTGAGAATTGAGAATTAGGGCAGCGCCTTGTTATTGCGCTGTCACGATACCCATAATCTTATAGCCGTTCTGGGCCACGAAATCATAACCGATGGTGACAGATCCCTTATGGTTGGTAACTGTCATCGACGGGCCTCCGGATATCTCACCCTGATTACCGTTATACAACTTCAAACCGAAGGTATTGTAGGCCGTATTGATAGCTGTAGAATCCTCCATCGTAGCTACCCATGCCGTCACGATGACGCTCTCACCAGGCGACAGCTGACCACTGAAATCGCTGTTGCTACCATTCATCGAGATATAGAGATATTCTGGATCCTGCGTATCATCGATAGAGGCAAAAGCAGAAGTCACCTTATTGGTATGAGCCGAGTCAGTGAAGAAATCGACACGGATGACCAGATTATCCGTTACATCGGACTCCGTGAAGGTCAACTGCTTCTTATCGGCTGAGTTAGAAATCTCGGTACCAGTACCGGCATCGTACCACTTACAGAACCACGAGGCAGGTGCGCGTCCGCTGTCATCATAAAGCGAAGCCTTAATGGTGACACTGCTACCAGCACCCGTCTTTGCAGAGATAATGGCAGACTCAGGCGACAGCAGACCGAGATAGCCCTGCGTACTCATTTCAGCAATCTTCACGTCAACCGAACACATCGGGAACTGAAGCTGCTTACCATTGAGTTCGACAGAACCCTGATAACTGATGCTGTCGAGGTCGGTGTTACCCTCAGAAGCGAGGTTGGATATAATAGTCAGTTCCTCTACCAGGACATCGACACCGCCCAATTCTACGGTCGTCGTACCCAAATGGAAGAGCGGGTCGTTGGCAGAATCCTTGAAATTGGTGGACTTGCCATCAGCACCAAACTGAATCTGGATATCGTTGTAGTACCACTTAGCCTGGAATATCTGATTTTTACTCATATATACCGAGCCACGACGGATGACCGGATAAAGCGACGGACGGGTAGAGGCATCACCCTTCCAATCGGGAACAGCTGTGCCACTACGGGGATTGAAATTCTGCGAGAGCGATCCGTTGATACGAAGAGAGCCCTGTACGGTAATACCCTCCTGAAGTGCCGTAATCGCGAAATGGTTGGATATTGAATTTGGCATAATAGACAAAATTTAGGAGTTACAAAAGAATGATCAGGATAGCACCTATCACTGTGATAAAACAGCAAAGCTCTGAGAGGAGTACATTTTTACCATCGACCGTGCGCCCCATCCATCCTTCAGGTTGAATGTAACTGCTGCCTGCAAGGAACAGGAAAAATCCCCAGAAGGCTATCCAGTCGAGATACATAATGGCCACACACACCTGCGAAAAAACACCAGCAGCGATACCGAGAATATTGTGGAGTGTATTGCGCTCGTTCTTTACAAGCGGCATAGCACCGACGAACAGCAGACAGGCGATAGTAAGGAATGCCAGAAAGCGGAAATTGTCAGGCATGGCCTCTATGAAGGCAGGAGCCATCGTAAAGGTAACGGCCCACATCCATACAATCCACACCCACTGCCAGGGCTTCGGGAGGTTATACACCAGCGAAGAAATACTCTCCGGCAGCTGCTTATGCCTCCAAATGGTCACACCCACATAGAGTATGACCAGGAGGCATGAGATTAGCAGACTGTAAATCATATCCTTTGAATAAGGTTAGGATTATTCCTCGCCAACGAAATCCAACTGTGTGGGATAGCCCTGTGTAAAGTCGTAGGCCAGCACATCAGCCACATTGTCGAGGGCCAGCACAGCAGCCTTATGGCGGGCCGTCTGGTCGTAGCACTGACGGGCATAACGCTCCAGATCCTTAATCAGGCCAATAGCCAGGTCGATAGGCAGGGTGATGACCAATTCGCCATACACGAGGTTGGTCTTGGTCAATCCCTCTTCCTTCTCATCGTTGAAACGCTGGCGAAGGGTCTGACGCAGTTCACGGTCGAGCCACATGTCAATAGCATCGAAGGTGAAGTTGTTGACGGCATCGCTGATGTCGTACTGACTGATGCGGGCAATAACGGCCTTCTTTGCATAAGCCAGAATGCCAGACTCGTTGCCGTAGCCTTCCATCACACTCTTCATCACCAATGCAGCCACTTCGTCGGCCTTGAACTCAGGGAATCCGGCTGCCATGACAGCCTCCTTTACGCGCTCCTCGTTGAGCGGATTATCCATACGCACAACGTAAGCCAGATAGATGGTACGAGGCTCCTGCTCGCCACTCTCTGCACCATTGTTAGACACTGCCGTACCAGTCTCTACGTCGAAATTGATACGAACCTGAGCACCCTCGTACTCGATGAGAGCGGGCTGCTCGTTAAACTCGATTTTCTTAATCTCTGTCATAATAGCTATTATTTAAAAGTGAATACTATTCTATCTCGTAGTCGGGAAGGCCACCGGTCTTATTCATGTTTACCAACGTGCCTTTGAACGGAAAACCATCCTGATTCTTCACATACTCCATCGTCTTGATGAGCTTTTGGTTGTCTGTAAAGAACTTGAACAGCTGACCATGCTCCTCTACCTGAATGAGCGTAGATTTCTTCTCTCTGCCATTCTTGCTGAATTTCGAACGTACACCAATCTCGGCATCACGGAAGATAATCTCACGGCCCACGAAGATGGAGGCGCTGCATCGCGTACCTTTAAGCATACGCTTGCCCTCGCCATCCACTTCCTCAAACTTCGGAACCATCAGCTCCTTAAAAGATTTCATTCCCATAACTCTGCACCAAAAAGAGAAACCATCACAGTACATCAGCCATCCCTTATAGGAGGTAGCAACCTGATAGCGAATCATAGGATCCTTGATATTGTGCATACGACACATAAAGGTGCCCTTCATGCGCTTACGAAGATGTGTGCGGTTCATATAGAAACGATAGCCAACGAAATCGCAGAAATGCTCGTTATCGATAATCTGCATCCCCACCTCTTCGTGTAGTGGCTGCTCCATTACTTTGTTGGCATATTCCTCTAAGAAGTTACTGGCCTTCCACACCTCCTTCTTATCCTCTCCGATCAGCAGGATATCATCGCAATAGACGAATATCCTCACCTCGAAACGACGCATCACCTCACGGCAAACGCCACATGTGTAGAGGTTGGCTATGGGCTGTATAGGAAACAAACCTATACCCAATCCCTGCTCACAGACCGTAACCGCTTCATGGAACAGATAGCGGATGCCACTGTCGCCGAAGAGGTCGCAAACACAGTCGAAGGCTTTCTGCTGATTGATGTTGTGATAGAACTTCACGAAATCCCGCTTGATCCAATACAACCTACCTGCCTTCGCATGCTCACTGATGTATCGTTTCACACGCTTGGATGCGAAGTGCATACCCTTACCAGAGATACTGGCATACGAATCATAGTAATAAAATCGCTTCATTATAGGGTAGGACACATTCATCAGCGCGTGATGAACGATGTGGTCAGGATAATATGGGAGCTTCGTCAAACGGCGAACCTTACCACAGGGACACAACTGATCACAGACCGTCGGTTTACTGGTGTGATAGGTTCTCGCCTCCAAAGCATCGTGTATCTCCTTAATGAACTCATCAGGACGGCTGTCGAAGATACGAACACCCTTATGATAGTTCTTTGGAGAAGCCTTGCCCTTACGCGCCTCTTTCTCACCGACACGAATGTTATTCATGTCGTAAACCATACTGAAACGAACCTTTCGGTTCTTACCTCTCAGCCTGGCTTTACGCTTATAGGCCAGTTCTGCCATACAATATGCTTGCCCACACAAATCTGACTACAACGACCTTCTCTAACGGCCTTCTACACTTTCTCGGCTCTCAGGGGTTCGGTATATGCGTACAACTGCATTGCTTACTTGCGTGAGGGGACTCTGTTGCCTTGCGGCTCATACCCAACGCCTCCTAATTCGCTCTGTCGGGATTTATCCCTCCATCGAGACAGGCGCAAACGTGTGCTCCGTAGCTTTACCTCGGTCAACACGTAACCATTGTAAAGGGGAACGAAGCTCTGGAAAAAAGGAATACAACGACTCCCTTTCATGTATAGAATTTCAGGCGAGCGCCGATGTTCGTGTTCGAGTTCGAGAAGGCGTTATTCGAGTTCGAGTTCGAAAGCCCACAGTGAGCGCCATTATTGGCGTTACCACCCACGTTCAGCAGCTCCACGTTGTATTGCCTTTCGCATGGTGAATGTCACCACCACCATACTTCGTGTGCGCTTATTCCTGCTAAGTAGTAGAAGGATAGGAACCTCACTTATCAGGCCACACACGCATATCTTTGTGCAATTCAGGAAAACCGTCATGGTTTCTTCGTTGCTGTCATCATCATGTCAAAGATCTATTCTCCGTTAAAAGGCTCCTTGCGGATTACCCTTCTGGATTTTATTAATTAGTTATTTAATTCGATTGTAAGTAAAGGCACAGGGCGCTTCGCGCCTAATTCCGCTCAGGCTGCTACGCAGCCCCGTGCATTACGAGAAAACGCCTGTTGGCTGGCTATTGTCCGCTACGCGGCCAATGCCACCAACTCCGCGCCGCTGACGATTTCCGGTTCTCCGTAGAAGGCCAGGCGAGCGCCGAGGCCCGCGTCCGAGGACGGGAAGGCGAAATGCGAGAACGAGGACGAAAGCCCACAGCGAGCGCCAAGATCGGCGCGACCACCCACGGGCAGCAGCTCTCCACCAGTAGCGGCCCAATAACCGTCGCAGTAGTATGTCGTAGCACTACCACCGCTAACGCTCTGGCAGATCATATCCCAGAACTCGCCACATTGCATAGATACAATGTAACTTCCAGAAGCAGCAGAGAGGCATTCAAACTCATGGTCGAAGGCGGCATCACCATTGCTTACGGTATTACTTACAATGTTGCCATTATAGACAACAGCCTTACGAGTCTGACCATCCATATAGAAGCGGATGCCAGGACGGAACTCCCACAACTTACCCCAAAGATCCTCGAAGCCGAAGAGCTTCACAGGGTACTGGTCGCCCAGGGTAGAGTCATTGTAAAGCACAGAACCAGAACCATCGCCCAGATGCTTCAGCAAGCCAGTAGGCACGTCACGACATGCCTCCCAATTCGAATGCTGGAAACCGGCACCGATAGTAGCCTGTGAATTGAGATTGCCATAGCGAGCCTGGTAGAGGGCATTGATCAGGCAGAAGAAACCGTAGTTAGCAAGGCCCCATTCAGAACCGAGGTTAGCCTGTACGCGATCCCAGAAGGCCTGCATCGTCTTACTGTGAGCGGGCTTGTAACCAGGGCGAGAGTGCCAGTCATTCGTGCCATTGCTACCATTGGCAGGATAGCCCATCAGATAAGCACCTACCCAATGAGGAGATCCGAACGTCTTACCACCATCGATAGGAGTAAGGCCACCGAAATCCATGTGCTTACCCTGACCCTTGAAATGACAGTCAGGCACATGCACCATACACTCGAAGAGGTTGGGATTGCTGACAGGCGTACCGTCGGCAAAGCGATTCCAGTTAGAGCCATTGAGCTTTGCAGCATAGACTTTTCCACTCTTGATAAGCAGCATGTAGCCACCCATCTGAGCCTGGTAAAGTTCAGCGGCACCACGATTAGAGAGATTGATAGCAGGACTACTGGACTCCTCCAAGGTGTACTGCGTAGCAATGGCACCTACTGCGGGGGAAGGAGTAGCACCCTCAATGACTTCTGAGGGCGTTGCCTCATAGACATTGTTCTGATTGGTGATTGTAAGAACCTTCGAGATTCCTTCACCAGAAGCGAGAGTTGTCTTTGATTTAATCATAATAAATAATGTATTAAAGAGTTATTTTTAAGAGCGTATTGCGAAGGTCTGTCCGAAAGAGAGTTCTATCTCATCACCACCAGAGAGACCTACGATGTCATAGACACCCCGCATACCCAGGTTTGGGTCGAGGATGAACTTTTCGAGATTCTGACCGAAGAGATATGACTGTGGCACATCCACTTCCAGGTCATGCTTGTTAAGGAACACCGGCGAAGCACTGCTGCCCTGCTTGCGGATGACCCATGAGGTCAAAAGCCAGTGCTTCTTTTCCGCTGTTGTCAGGTCATTGTGCTTCTGACAATGTACGATCAGACCGAAACGCATACTGGCATTCTCAGCAAAGATGCGGTCGCCTCCATAGGAGAACACCTGTGCATTGAGCTTGGGCCATCGCCATGCGATGCTTGCCGTAGCCTCATTGTTGACATCAGGAGCAGCAGTCTGAGCTCCGTTGGTCACACCGATGCGACAGCGAACCATCAGCGACTCGATATAATCCATGTCAACTCTCAGTTTCTTGGTATTCTTACCACTGACATACCAGAGACACGAGGCATCGATGGTTTTCCACGTCTGGCCCATATTGTCGGAATAATCCCAGAACCACGCCACACGGTCGTCATAGAGAATGGCACCCTTGCGGCATTCAGCCTCTATATCGTAGATGGGCGAGGCAGCATGAAGCGGATAGTGCTTCAGCGTCTTATCGCACAGGAGCGATATAGCATACTGTTCCTTCGCCTTCAGTACGGCATTGAGCTGCAACGTATCGGAGAGGACTATCGGCTGTGAGTTTCGGGGGTCGGTAACACGTACCTCACAATAGACCTTCGCGCCTGCCAGGTGAGTAAAGTTCTTACGGACGTAGAGATCACGGCCAACGATATAGAAATCCTTCGTCGGGTCGGTATCTGTCACCTGTCCGCTTTCGGCATCATCAATATACCAGAACACCTGCGGAGAGAGGTCGGCCATATCAATCAGACCATCTTCATCCTGGATGAAGTAGTTGGCATGCAGGCGCAATGTCCCGTCCGTCTGATGACCGTTCTCATCGAACACAGGAGTCTTGGTATGATCCGGAAACCACTCCAGCGCTGCCTGGCTGTAGAACTGCGTCGTTGACAGATTGCCCAATGGCTCTATGCGAAGCACAGTAGTCAAGGGGCGATAGGTCATCGTCACCGACAACGGTTGGGAGTTATTGAGCCTTTTCATACCTTAGCTACTAACTGTTAGAGGGTTTCGGACGTGCGATGACATCGTAGTCAACCAGCGTTTCCATTACATACTTAATGAGTGTCAGCGGCGTAATGGCGTGCGGCTGTCCGTCAGTACCAATACACATGATACGACGAATCAGCGTCGGATCCTCCGTCGTAGGCATATTGACACTGGTGGCGGCAGCGATGGCCTCGGAGAGGTCATAGTGAAGGTTCCACCATGCCGTATCAGTAACCGCATGACCGATATTATTCGGTTTCTTCGACTCATAGAGGGCCGCGCCCTGCTGTACGATATCAAGGATATCATACTGTTGGGAAGCACTGTAGGCACCCTTGCTTTTCTGTAAGATTCTTGCGATGTTTAAAGACATATCATTATCATTTTAAGAGTTTCCACTTGCAGGTGCGGGCGTGAAGGTCAAGTAACCTGTCTCGTAATCCACACCGAATGTACCATTAACAGAGCCGGTCTGCACGAGCATGCCGGTATCATAGTCAACAGACAGCATGAAGCTACCGTCGTCGGCCTCCAGTTGGGTCACGCGGTCGCTCAATGCTGCATGTGCGACATTAGTAGCGAACTTGGCCACGGCCAGTACTGACATCTTCTTCAGCAACAGACCAAGTGGACTTAATTTCTTCTTTGCCATAGTTTCATTCTTTTTGCATTACAGCAAACGACTTTCGGTGGGCGAGGGTGCCAGGATAACAAGGAACACCCTCGCCACCGTCAGTCATTCATCACGGATTACTCGTCCTCGATGGAGTCGTCGCTTACAGCAGGCAGAGTGGTAGTAACCATAGTGCTGTCAGAAGCGTAACCGAACCAGCTACCGATCTCAGCGTCAGAGCAGAGAGCGATGTTCAGCTTGTTCAGGTTCTCCTTGTCCTGAGCGGACATAGCACCGTTAGTACCACCGACACCAGCGGTAGAAGGAGTAGCCAGAGCGAGCTTCAGACCAGCAGAGGTCAGAGCCAGACCGTTAGCATTGCTGCTGTCGATCTTAATGGCCAGCTTCTTAGCACCCTCGGTAGAACCAGTGAACTCCAGACCGCCGTTAGCGTCGAGGTCGATGGTGATGACGTTGTTCGTAACGTCGATACCATTACCACCGGTGTAAACGTCGATGAGCTCGCTCAGGTTCACGCTCAGGTACTCGTCAGTTGCAGAACCGCTCTTCACGTTGATGGTGAACAGAGCCCAGATACCAGCAGCGTTGATAGAAGAAGGAGCCTCGTAAGGTGTAACGGCAGTACCGTTCTCAGAAACGATTACCCACTTGCCTTCAAGGGCACCAGTACCGGCTTCGACGGTCACGCGCTTCACAGCTGTTACCAGGAAGTCCTTCGGGATGTTGACCTTACCGATCAGGTTGTCCTGAGTAACCTCAGACTCCAACGTTACACCCTTTGCGAAGATGTAAGTTTTCAGATAGCCACTCTCGGCAGTTCCCTGCTCGATAATGTGAACGGCGTTAGCAGCAACCTGCTCATCCGTGTACGTCTTGGCGACAAAACCAAGTTTCTTGAGGATCAACTCAAGTTCAGATAACTTTTTCTTTGCCATAATGCTTGAAAATAATTTGGGGTTAATAAAAATGTGAACTATTCTGATGGCGCAAGCGCCGTTTCAGACTTGATTAGGGTTGCTCCGGACTTTCGGGTGTTTCCGGAGTCTCAGGCGTTTCGGCGTTTTGGTTCTGATTGTCATCACCACCTTCATCGTCATCGCCCGTATCAGGAGCATCACCATCAGGGAAGAAGATATCCTCAATGTCCTGCTCGGTCAGTCCGATGTTATTCATCTCGTCGAGACCAGCCAGCACTTCCTCAGAGAGATCTTCGCGCTTAATGCTACCATCCTGAATGGAGTTGCTATTCACGGTGTCCTTTGGAATGGGTACGCCTGGTGTAATGTCAGAGCCACCACCGCCACCGCTACTCTTGATAGGCTCCACTTCACATGTTACGGGACGCGCATCACAACGTAGGCGATACTGCTGACCACTGGCAGAGCCAGTCAGAGAAAACTCGTTCTTGGTACCAATGGTGAAGGAACGCAGTTTGCGCCAAACATCGTTCTCATCCGCACGGGTATCTACATGAACCAAATTCAGGGCCTCACGGTCGAAGGCCATACTCACTTTGCTGTCGCCTTCGAACACCGTCGAGACAAAGCTGGGATAATCGTAAGAGAAATCAAGACTTGTCATATCTTTCCGTTTTAAAATTTCTGCAAGCAAAGTTAGCAAATGACTTCTTCGACTACGTGACAAACTGATTATCGGGGTACGAAAATAATTAGCCAGGAATAGGCAGACACATACCCGACATGGCCGTAAGATGATAGCGGCAACCGATATAAAGCGAGTCGAAAGCATCGGTGCCATCTGTGCGGTATTCCAGTCGTACTGCATCGTCAGCGTCCTCACTCAGTTTCTCACCACTCTTACGTTTGCGGAAACCCTTATAACCGATTTCCACCTCTGCTGTCTGCATGGCCACAATCAGCGCCTCGTTATTCTCGCGGTTGATGCGGATAGCGGGATAACTCACACCAGCCAGCGACTCATTGATATCGGCATACTTTTTTTCGTGACCGAGAGGCGATCCCATATCCACAGGTCGTACATTCCAACCGTAACGGGTCAATTCATTAATCACCACATCCTTAAAATCCTCCATGCCTTCGATGGCATAGCCTTTGAACTTTGCCGTAGCATCATAGAAATACACTACCTCCTTACATTTCGACATCTTAGGCTTATAGTAGTGGTTCCAGTCGGCCATCAGCTCACGCAATTTGCGCTCATGTTTGACATACATAGAGGAAAGCACATTGAGACATTCCTGATTGTCGCGTTTATAGAGTTGGCCCGTAACGACCCAGTTAATATTGGCGTTGTAGTCCATACTGATATACAGAGGGGCTGCATCCACCACGTCACCATCGAGCGTACAATCTTTAATGGTCTGGAGGTCGCCAAAGTTAGGAGTCTCGTATTCCTCCTGTTCCATCGTACCACCCACGATGCCCGTCGCCATGCGCTTGGTAAACGAGTTGTCGATAGCCGGACAATCATCAGGAATATAGCCGTGAATATTCTCGATATCGAGATTGGAATAGAAGCCGTCGTTGCTCTTAGCCACCTTCTTATTCAGAATCGATATGGCGAATACGACCGGCGGCAGGTCACGAGCCATACGAGCTATGTACGACTCACCAACAATATCGAGATTGTCTAAGGTAGAGACACGCCAGAAGGCAAAGGCATTGCACTGTAACTCACGGATCTTCTTTGCATACGACTTCGACTGGTAAATCATCTGCATATCGAAGTCCTGTTCTGGGGTAATGAGATATTTATGACAGAAAATCAATTCCGCTTCTTCAGGCGTGATGAGTTTGTAGTTTACGGCCATGTCGAGCATCGCTTTGTTAATGCGCTTGCCGTAGTTAGGCAGAATCTTAAACGGGCCTTCGTGGTTCATCATGGCTTCGGCCTTGATGCGGATAGCCTCTATATCCTCCGGACGCTGTACGATAGGCACACACTTATCTTTCTCGGCTGCATCCATCAGATCGTTGTAGTAGATGACGCGCTCGGCATACGCCTGCAATTCCTCCTGGATTTCACGATAGGTCTTATCCACCAACGGGCCTGTGTCAGGATGTGCGTCGAGCTTATCCTCTTCCTTTTCGAGCCAGTTGCCCTTGCTGGTCAATGAAGCATCAGAAGCAAAAAAGGTGCTTTTGAACATCGGGTTATCCTCGGTGTAGCCCAGATTGCCGTAAGGGTCAACAATACCCGACAGGGCAGGCATAACCTCACCATCGAGTTTCGATTTTGACATGAATTTACACTCATCAGCCACGATGGAGTTAGCCGTGATAGAGTTGGCAGATCCGGTGACGGCGAGTGAAATGAGTTGCCAAAGTGTACCATTTGCAAACCAGATGCAGTTATCCCATGTCTTTGGCTTAATGATCGGCGACTTCACCCAACGAGGCGGTTTGCCCCATCCGAAATGACGGCCCTCCTTCAGTCCGAAGAAACGCTCAATAGCTGCTATCGTACCTGGCACGGTACGGGTGTATAGCTGTTTGCGCGAGTTACCAAGCCAGATGTTCGTAGCACGGGGCATGGACTTCGACACCCGATAGATGCGAGGGCCTAACGTGCCATCAGTCTTACCGAAACGACGGGCACCAAGCAAGCGTCCGTCGCGCACATTCATTAAATATATAAGGTATTGCTTATAATTTAAATAGACCTTCCTCATGGCAATGGATCTTCGTCAAACACATCCTTTTCAGGTTCTTTGTCGCCCTCTTCGTCGGGCATTTCCCAGGTGCCGTCGCTGTTCTGAATCATGTCAATCACCTGTTTGTCGGTCAGACCATAGCGACGGGCCAGTTTCTTGCGCTCTTCGTCGGTATAGTTCACACGGTCGCGCTTCACCACAGAGACATCATGCGTCAGCACAATATCCGAGTCAGGCATCTGCTCCTCCGCATCATCCTTTTCCTTGAAGCCGTTATAGAGATCCATCTTCAGGTCGGCACCGGACTTCACACTTCTGGGGTCGCCCATTTTCATGCCCTCGCGGATTAGCCAGTCTGAGGCATCCTGCACCTTCGCACGTTCGATGTTATCCATCGGCACCTCAAAGCGTCCGATGATATGATTGAACAGTGCAAGGTCGTTAGATATCTCGGTTGGTGTACGCGGAATGCCAGGGCGCACATTCATGGCATCGACATACTCCTGGGCCTTTGCGTCACCTTCGGCAGCACGACGGAGTAGGATAGGGTACTCACGGGCCGCAATGTTACGGAGCACATCAGAGGCACGTAGCTGCTTATCCTGGAGCCATCGCTGATAGACCTCATAGGCGAGCATGGCACGGAAACGCTGGTCGGGCGACATCACCATCTTTTCGATGCTGATGCCACCTAACAGCCAACGTTCGACCTTATCAAAGTATTTCTCTGAGGGCTTCGACATTACGCAATACCTTTGGCAATATGCTTACGTTTGCGCTTATTATACTTATCCTTACCCGTGCGCATCAGGTACTCGCCATATTCCTTGGGCGACATGCCGTAGTTACCGGCGATACGCAGACCACCGCCACCAGGGATGGTGGGATTCTGAAGATATTGCTGCACCGTCTGACCAGGATTGGCACGCTGTGCCTGCTGGCCCTGCTGATTGAGGTAACGCTGCGGAGCCTGTTGTGTGACTTGCTGGCCTTTGACCTGCTGCATAGACTGTTCAGCCAACTGCTGACCCGATGGTGATGATACCAAACCCAGAGCACCGGCAGCCATAGCGCCGAGCACTGTCATAACTTTACTCTTCTTCATTGTTCTTTGATTTTTTGTTGTTAATAGTATAATTTTCCGCATCCTTACGGGCTGCTTCCAAAACGGGATAGTAATGCTTTGCCTCTTCCTCACCAGCCAGTTCCACCAGCTGCTGATAACGCTCCTCCATCGTCTTTACACGGCGAGGGGTGTTGAGCTTATCCTTACGGGTGAGATACTTAATAAGGTCGGCGATTTCCTTCTTCTTCTTTTCCTCGGCCTCGCGGATCTTTGCCTGCTCAGGGTCGTTACGCTTGATGTCGTCGATAACCTGCTGTTTGATGGTCGCCTTCTGCTGGTCATCAAACTTATCCCAATACACGCGAAGTTTGGTGCGCCATTCCTGCGGGTCGGCCTTCGCTGCCTGGATCTTCGCGATATAGGTGGTATCTTCCTTCAAACGTACATAGACGTGGGCCAGTTCGCTATCCACATGCCCGTAGATACTCTCGTACTGCTGCTTATACGTCACGGCATCCTCAGAGTATGGTTCCACCTCTTCCTCCGGATGACCAGCCAAAGCCATAGCCTTGGCCGTTGCCGCACAGTCGGCTTCCTTCTGGCGCAAATCGCGCACAGTCTCTACGGCCTCCTGAAGGGCAGGAGAGAGCAACCATTTGATTTCGTCCAGGCGAAGCAGCGTACCGCCACCCATCGAGCCAGAGACCGATTCCGTGTCGGGTGTCTCTACAACGGGGATATCACTCTTTTTACCAAACAGCGTCTCTTCCTTTTCCTCCTGTTCCTGGCGCTCCTTCTCGGCCTGCAACTGACGGGCAGCCTGTTCATCCTTCGTAGGACGGCCCACATGGGGAGTCAGAAGATTGGGGTCGTTAAGATCCACGGTTTTCATCATACCTATCATACCCTGTACCTCCGTGGCCACCTTATCGGCATAGCGACGGAGCAACTTACGACGGGCTCCATAATCCTTAAACCTGAGAGATTCCTGTACGAACGCACGGCAGTAGGCAAACGGCTCCATCATGTGAAGGCCACGCTCAAACTCCGCAAACAGTTCGCCGGTCACGCCCTTCTGCTCAATCTGCGGCAGAATGGCGGCATACCATTGCTGAAAGTCGGACAGCCAGGAAGTACGCTCCTGCTGCGACATCTGATTGAATAATTTTTGTTCCATACTTTTACTTTCGATATTCGATATTCAAATTCACGTAAGCAAAGGTAGGAAACCTATCGGGGAAGTACGTGACAAAAATCGGGGATAGAAAAAGCCCGCATCGGAGATAGTCCTCGGTGCGGGCCTTATGATTGTAAACGAAACGCGCTTACTGTGCAGAAACCAGCAGTGAATCCCAGCCGTCTGCTGGAGCGGTCACGTACAGGTTCTGATACAGAACACCGTTCAAGTGGAACTCCAGTGTTGTCTGGCGATCGTCAGAAGTGGCAGCGCCGGTGTCAGAAGCGATACCGCCCTGCTCTACCTTCACGCGATGGTTGGGATCGTACATAATTTGCGTGTCGCCAGTCTGACCATCAGGAACGATGATACAGATGTCAAGGTTGTTCAATGCACGGCTCAACTCAGCGATACGTTTGTTGACGCTCTCAATGGTAGCATTGTAGGTGAGGTTGAAACCACCGTTGTTACCCTGGCTCTCGCCCTTGATCTGCTGTGTCTCATCCTTCAGGTCGAACTTATACAAGCCCTTACCGCTCTTGAAGGTAGGAGCAGAGTAGATGCAACCGCTAAGAGTCAATGGAGCAGCGAGGTCGCCCTTCACGAAGTAATATGCTACAGCCGATGTACCACCGATGTTTTCGAGACAGTTCTCTTCATTCAGGTAGTCGGCCAGCTCAGGACAATTAATATTTGCCATATTCTTACTCTTTTTTAATAGTGATTACTTAATGCAGAAAATTAAAAAGCGGAAGGGCCGGAGCCCTCCCAGACTTTTTTACTGATAGAAGGCGGTGATAGCCATTGGCATACCGGTAGCGGTGATGGTGATCTCCTTCTCGGTCTTGCCGTTGCTCCACTGCTTGAACACCTTGTGGCCTTCGGCAGAGCCTTCAACAGCCTTCAGGGTAATCAGCGCGTTAGGAGCGAACTCCAGGGCCTTCGGATAATCCTGACCGTTCACCTGTACCTTAGCACCCTCATCGGCACCGTCGAGGGTTACAACCAACTTAGAGTTCTCGTAGTCACCATTGATGACGTTCTCAGCAATAGAGCCATCGCTCATCACGAATGCGCTGGGGAGCGGATTCATAATGCGGGTTCCCTGGATAGACTGAATCTGGAAGATCACATCCTGAGCGTCCTCATCCGAACCGAACTGAGTCTTAACAAAAGACTGGTTGTTTTCAGAATCCACACCATACTGGAGGTTTCCAGGTATTGTGGCCATCATACGGGTACCAACACCCCAAGCGTCAGAGGGACAGAACTCTACACGAGGCATTTCAGGCACGGTGAAGTTGCCGTTAGGCAGGTAGTTCACCTTAGCATTGCCGTGATACTTGTTGGCATAACCCTGAGCGATGTAGAGACCACGCAGGATGTCAACATGCAGCTTCACGAGCTTCTGCTGACGGAGGCGACCCTCCCACTTGGTGTACCACTCCAAGGCGGTGTCGAACGGAGTAGAGTCGTGGGCATCGGTAGGAGCAGAGATAGCGTCGCAAGGAATCAGGTTCTTATTCTGTACGCTGATAATGCCGTCGGCAATATCATGGGCCATGTCAGTATGGAAACCATCGTACAGAGAGAGCTTCTGCTTGTCCTCATCGAGGCTGTCCTCATTCTCCATGTCACCGAAGAAGAGGTTACTCTTCAAATCCTCTGCGTAGCTCTTCAGGATTGCCTCTACTGCAACCGTTGACATGGGGTAGTCACCACCAGGCTTGCCGTCTGTACCAAAGACAGTCTCAACGTAGTTGTCGATGTTGTCCTTGTAACGGTTCCATGTCAGCTTCGCAATCAGGGTACGCTCCTTCAGGAAGCCAATCTTGTTTTCAACGGGTGTACCAACCTTCTTACGGCGAGTGGTACCACCCTTACGAACCAACAGGTGATCAGTCTTTTTGAACTGTACGCCTGAAATCACACTAATACCAAGACGGTCGAGCAGTTCGGGATCCTCGTAAGCGGGGCCCATAATGATCTGCTTACCAACTTGCTCGGCTACGTGGGTCAGCGCCTCACGACCGATGAACTCTGGAGCTTTGTTGTCAGCCATAATTCTAATGTTTTTAAAGGGTTAATAATTGGAAATGCTTAAACTTGGTGAGCCTTCTTCCATGCCTCACGAATCTCCTTATTCTCCTTTGGAGACTTAGAGTGGTCGTAGGCAGGCATACCACCTTCCTCAGCAGCCGGAGCTTCTGCACCCTGGCCATTGTTGGCAGGAGAGCCACCCTTCTCAGCAGCGGGAGCGGCAGTCATAGCCTCGATCTGGCCCTTCTGGTCGGCGATAATCTGATTGGCTTCGTCGAGCTTTGCCTGGAGGTCTTTTGCTTCACCCTCGGCTTTCTCGCGTGCATCCTTCTCCGTCTGGAGAGCTTCAGTGTGCTCAGTGTTGAGCTTTTCGATGGCCTGGTTGTGCTCCTCATTGAGGTTAGCAATGGCCTGCTCGTGAGCTTCGTTCAGTTCCTTCTCACGGTTAGCGACAGCTTCCTCACGCTCAGTCTGGGCGTTGTCAACCTGTCCCTGAAGGGTCTGAATCTTTTCCTCAGCAGCAGCCTTTTCAGTGGCATGCTGTTCAAGAGTCTGGTCGAGTGCGTCGAGCATTTCGGGTACGAAATGTGCGCCTTCCTCGGTCTGTACCAGTTCCTCTACACCGCAAGCGGTGGCAATGTTCTTGTACTCTTTCATACTGTTGTTATTATTTGGGGTTAAAGAATTAGCATTAGCGGCTGGTGCGGGGTCATCCTCTGGCACGTCATCCTCCGGAGCCACCGGCTTTACACGAGTGATAGGCTCGGCAGAACCGTTAGCCACCTCAAAGGCACGGGTAATCACCTCACCCAGCGTCATTTGTCCGTCACACAGAATGCCAGTCACCTTATCAGCCTCGAACAGCTTACCATGGATGTGCTCTTCCTTAGCAGCAGGGAAGGCAGCCTGAATGTCCTTACGGAACTGTACGCCATCCTCCTTCAACTCTTCGATAAGAACCTTATCATTCTTCGGGTCATCGGCGAGGTCACGATACCATTTGTTTTTGTCATAGGACTCAGGATCGTAGAGCTCATGGAAAGTCTCATTGGTGTACTTGTTTGTAGTACCATTCTTCTCGGTGTAGAACACAGCCATCACACCGATAGAGCCAAACAAATCTTTGGGGTGCATGTAGTACACTTCATCACAGACAGAAGCGAGATACATAGCTGCTGATGCACAAAGGCCGTCAACGAAGGCATACACCTTCTGACCACGCTCATGGGCATACTCGATAGCCTGTTTAAAATCATTGATAGCCCAAGCGGAACCACCAGGCGAATTAATGACAAAGACATGTGCCTTGCAGAACTCGTTATTAGCAGCCTCCATGAGCCAGTCGCGCAGATCCATAGAGCCATAAGAACAGGCACCACCTTCGCGAGTGATAGGGCCAGCCACCGGCATGACATTGACAAAAGGCGCATCCATGTCCTCCATCCACCAGCGCGACTCTACCTTGCCTTGCTCCGTAACCTGATACTCCTTGATTTCAGGAGCGGCATCCTCGGCAGACTTGATGAGTTGCATGGCGTATGGCTTTTTCTTTTTGTCAAACTCCAAACCGATATGACCATTCAAATTTTGCTCCCACATTGTGCGAGAACCATGAACATACTCAGGCATGATCATCCACTTCTTCGTTGACAATATTTCCAGTAATCCGTTCATACTTTTTCGCTTTTAGTTTAAAAATTCTATCGCAAAAGTAATGAAACGTGCGGGCGAGGTCGTGATGTGGTTTTCCTTAGTATATTAGGGTTTTAGGACGTTTTAGGGCATAAAAAAGCCCCGACAGCGTTTCACAACGTCATCGGGGATGGAACAATTACTGTTATTTACGTGGTTAGATTCAATATACCTTATTATATATATAGAGGCCGGTTTAATTGGTTGGTGATGCCAGACGGATGAGAGCCGACATAGACTGCAACTTGATTTTCAGAGTGGTCACACTGTTATTACTCTGCGTCTCATCGATGGTGGCCATCGACGCATTAGGCAGGGCGTAGGACAAATCCTTAGCGCCATTATTGCGGGTATAGACCACATTAAAATCCTTGCCGTTCAATGCTTCAATAGCCGATTCTACCTGCTGTCGAGCCAGTTGCACAGCGGCCTGCAAGTCATGCGTATAGACGTTTCCAGAGGCTTGGCGGGCATTCTGTACCTTCAGCGTCGGCACATCACGCATCGGCACGTCATCACCCAGCGGCAATGTCAGCGTCAGTACCGGATCGCCCGTAAAGAGATTGCTGTTAATGAATTGCACGCTGTTCACTTGGGCAGGAACAGGCATGCTGCACTGCGAGGCCAGATAGACATCCACGCGCACGATGTCATCCTGGCGAAGTTCCAAACATAAATTCTCGTTCATAATCTTATCTTTTTTGATGGTTATTACTCTAACGTTAGTGGTGTGACAGGGGTGTGACAAAAAAACATAGAAAATACCTCATTATTTAACATCTTTTCGCAGTCGATTTTGACCTTTTTTACAATTTACTCGTATTTCGGTAATCCACCCCTTAATTCGTACTCATCCACTCGCGTAATCTCAGCATCGCCTATCACGTCGGCTTCATTAGCCATACGCTTACCTTCCTTACGCCAGCGGAATATCTGACGACGCAGGTGTTCACGCTCTTTGTTATCATGCGACACCGGAATATCCCACTTCATAAAGAAACGCTCCAGGATCTCTACATCCGTGCGATCGATGCGCTGCTCACGGCACCAGTCACGCTGTCGCGCTTCAAAGTAAAGGTATTCTCGGATGAACCTCTGTCTAAAAATTCTACGAAGCTGGTTGGCAGCCGAAGTATCGAGTGTATGCGAGCTGCTGACCAGTTCTATACGACCATCCACATATATCTCCCTGGGCAGGGCGATGCACAGAAACTCGTAAGCCTCGCGACGGGTCTTGTTAGGCAGACGCTCCAACGTACACACCTCGGCGTATGTCAGGTAATCCTTCGGGTCGCGCTGGATAATCGGTTTGCCACCTTCAGGCAGACGACCACGCAACATGTTATTCCAGGCAGACTGAGAATAGCAGCAGGCACGACGCTGTTGTGTCTCAGGCACGATGCGAAGGCTATGCACCATCACAGCATATTCATCAGAACATTGCGACAGTTGGATAGGAGTCTGTTTTGAGATTGAGTTTCCATTACCATCGGCACGCATAAAGCTACCGACATACTTAGATACACGCAGATAGATCTTAGGCATAGTGATTTTCTTACTTACTATAGTCTTTATTCAGGTTTTCAATTTTCCAAAATTCAGCAAAGGCACTTTCGAGCTTTGCACCACGAGAGTAATCCCACATGGGGAGTTTCAGGATAGCATCACAACCATGCAGCTTACAGATATCAATAAGCATCTGGAGTTGGTAGGGCAGGCGACGAAAGAGCCAGTTCCACCATCCCCACATCTTCAACGGATTAACGGGACGGTGGCCCAAGCCTATCAGATTCTTCTCAGCCCTCGCAAACTGCGATTCTACCCATTCAGGATCACAGCCGGTTATCGGCCCAGAGATATACACTTTCTTCGATGTCATTACTTCACACCAGTATGTCCGTAACCACCTTCACCACGTTCTGTCTCATCGAGGACATCAACGGGAATAAACTCTGCATGCTCATGGCGGGCAATGACCATCTGGGCAATACGCTCACCATCCTCAATAATAAATGGCTCATCACTGAGATTAATCAGTATAACGCCCACGTCACCACGATAATCGGCATCCACAGTACCAGGTGCATTCAGCACCGTTATACCCTTCTTCAGGGCCAGTCCACTACGCGGACGTACCTGTGCCTCGTAACCGACAGGCAAAGCAATATGCAATCCCGTTTGTACCAAACGACGCTCCATAGGTTTGAGCACTATCGGCTCATCGATGTTTGCACGCAGATCCATACCAGCTGACAACTCAGTGGCATAAGCGGGTAGGGGATGGTGCGACTTGTTTACAATCTTAATCTTCATATATTCAATTCTTTTAATTTTTGTTCTGCTTCCATTTGTTCTACTTCGTATGGGTCGATAAGGTCAGAAAGGGCAACCAGGCGAATACGACCACCACCGGCATTACATACCAGGACTTTGTGCTCCAAATCTATCTGCAACACACACGGCTCATCAGACATCATCTTCCGAACCATGTCTGCTGCCTTATTCATATCCATTACCACCTTCGATTTCCTTTTTAATAAATCAGATAAGACCCATCTTCTCGGATGCCTCTGAATATCCAGAATTTCTTTCCGGACTTCATTACAAACCCAGACGATTTGCTCCCTCGTAAACCCATGCTCTGATGCGACCTGAGCATAGCGTTTGAAACCATCCATTATCAGATTCACCTTCGACACCACTATTCTTTTGAGTCCTGTTCGGCGATTTGTTCTTTCGCCTTCTTAAATTCCTTCATCATATCAATCACCATAGCATTCAGAGCGGCTTCTACGCCCGTCATCATATAGGAGATAGAGCCAACCATCGTTATCAAGTGATTCAGCCGTTCGTACTCAGGTTCAGTTTTCTTATACTTCTGCTGGCACACTTGCATATTCTTCAATGTCTGTGCAATAATGCTCTGCGTCATCGGCAATTCTTTCGCTGCCATCGAGAGCGACACACCCCAAAGCGATTCTTCTACCATACTATTCTTTTCCTTCCATTTTGTTACGCATCAGGATTTGAAGGGCTTCGTCACCTCGGCCCATCTTATTCATCAACAGTGCCACGTTCGTATCGAAGTCGCGACTCTGCACTATCAGGATGGCAATCAATGCCAGGTGCTTCAACTGATTCGACTGGATAGCCGTAATCTCGATCACCTTATCCAACATACCCTTCTCAGTCCAACCACGTTCGCGAAGCTGTGGAAGGTTCTGCATGAACTTATCAGATGCCATAATCATATTCACCAGATACTCCAGGAGTCCACGCTTATCCTTCAACAAATTCGCTATGTCAACATTCATATTTGCCATACTAATTAGCATTCTGAGGGGTTTCTTCCTTTGCTGCCTTTTCCTGTCTGCGAAGTTGTGCTGCACGACTATTACGGGTCTTAAACAACACTTCCTTTGCACGCTCTTTCAATTTCTTAAAGAATGGGAATACATAATGATCCATCTTCTCATCAGTCATCCACTGCATACCAACAAAGATCTGCATCAGCATTTCTGCCAGAATTTCTATCGAGAGGTTTGGATCGCAATTATGCTTCTTAAACACCTCAGACATTTCAGCCAGGATTGCCGATTTCTCTTTCATGTACTCCTGTTCAGGAGTCAACTGTTCTTTCTTTTCTTCAGCCATAATCTTATTTTAATATCAGTTGCAAAGCGAATCGGGCATTACCAGCATCGCCTACGCGAACTACTTCATTATATACCTGTTCAAGACTACGAGGATTCACCTCTTTAAACTTATTCATTTCAGGAATAGTCAATTTATGACCTGCCAGCGTCGCTATCTTAAACAACATGGCGGTACGACTCAAACCGTTTCCTCTGAAGGGCGATTTTACCCCCCCCTGTTTCACTCCAACATTAGACCT
>Ga0256407_10003206_pt1 | contig 29599 bp, 26 predicted proteins | sample RumenRJG_04DNA_FD_193489 | JGI IMG/M metagenome (GOLD analysis project Ga0256407, IMG submission 193489) | Bovine rumen microbial communities from Lethbridge, Alberta, Canada - RJG_04 | ecosystem: Host-associated > Mammals > Digestive system > Stomach > Rumen | place: Canada: Alberta...
CAGCAGATGACTCAGACACTGTTCACTACCCAGCTCCTTGAAAGCCTTCTCGCCATAAGGCACGGCACGAGAGTCGCACCAGATGATTGCAGGACGCAGAGCCTTCAGATCCTTGTCTACGCAAACCAGTCCGTGCATCTGATATGAAATACCGATTGCCTTAATTTCCTCACCTGTAGCACCTGCCTCCTTCATGATTTTCTGAAGACTCAGTTTCGCATTGTCCCACCACATCTGTGGGTCCTGCTCAGCCCATCCGGCCTTCACTGCCATGATAGGAGCCTCCTTCTCCGGGAAGAAAGCTGTTGCCACACACTTGCCGCTATCGGCGTTAACCAACGATGCCTTCACTGAAGAGCTACCGACATCAAAACCTAAAAGATATCTGTTTGCCATAAAAACTATTAATTAGCTCTATTTATATTACGTTTGTACCGCAAATTTCCCCATTTTTTTTGAATTACCCAACATTTTTCGCCAAAAATATCATTTTTTTACGAAATTTTGAACACAATTAAAATAAAATGTTTACCTTTGCACAGAATATTCGCTTTGAACCAGAAAAAATATAATTCATATATGAAGAAAAAGATATTAATACTTGACGACAAAGAGACCATTGCAAAGGTTCTCTCTATCTACCTTATGAGCGACTATGATGTCCAGTGGTTACCCGATGGACTTCAGGGCGTGAAGTGGTTGCAGGCAGGCAACACTCCCGACCTTATCATCTCAGATATCCGTATGCCAGGCATGCGTGGTGATGATTTCCTGGAGTGGATTAAGCAGAACGAGTTGTTCAAGCACATCCCTGTGATCATGCTCAGCAGCGAGGACTCTACCAGTGAGCGTATCCGTCTGCTGGAGATTGGTGCCGAGGACTATATCGTCAAGCCTTTCAACCCAATGGAGCTCAAGATCCGTGTAAAGAAGATCATCCCCTAATACATTATTATATAATATATGATAGGTGTAGTATATCTTGGCACCATTACCGAGACCCAGGAACGTCTGAAATACATTCCCGGTCGTCTTGTGCAGTTCACTGAGAACTACAAGGATGCAGCATCGGCATGTGTGCCACATGTCCGCAACGAGCATTTCATCGTCTTCTTTGAGCAGACAGATCGTAATGCAGACGTTACAGCCCTAACCTATATTAAGAAGAAAAGCAAGAGCGCATATATCATCCTTCTCACACGTGACCTCAGCAATGAGGATCGCGACGTGTATAAGAAGTGCGGTATTAACGACACTATACCTCTTAACTCATCTGTCACAGAACTGAACAAGAAGATCCAGTTCATTGCCGATCGCGAAGGCATGCTTTTCGATGACCAGGCTCCTCGCTACAGGATGTTAAAATTCAAGATTCCCGTATGGAAGCGTCTCTTCGACATTTTCTTCTCCGCACTGGCTATTATCATCCTTTCGCCGGTATTTATCATTACCGCCATTGCCATCCGTCTGGAGAGCAAAGGTCCTATCATCTTCAAGTCAAAGCGAGTAGGTACCAACTATACCATCTTTGATTTCCTTAAGTTCCGTTCTATGTATGCCGATGCCGAATCCCGCCTCAAGGAGGTAGCCAAGGAAGAGGGCAATCAGTATGCGGAGAAGAAGGATAACGAACCGAAGTCTGTTATCACTGCCCCACTTGGTCCTGAGGCAGAGATGATGATGAGGGATATGGGAATGGAGTCCGACATGATGATTAGCGACGATGAGGTAATGCTCGTTGGCGACGACTTTGTTGTAGCAGAAAGCGATTTCAATAAAGAAAAACAGGAAGAGATCGAGAATGCGTTTGTGAAGATCGAGAACGACCCACGTGTAACAAAGGTCGGCAGATTCATTCGCAAGACCAGTATCGACGAACTTCCTCAATTGTTTAATATTCTCAAGGGCGACATGTCTATTGTAGGCAACCGTCCTCTTCCTCTCTACGAAGCCGAGAAGCTTACTGCCGATGCAAGTATCGACCGTTTCATGGCTCCTGCAGGCCTCACAGGTCTCTGGCAGGTAGAAGAACGCGGCAAAGGCGGTATGATGTCAGCAGAAGAGCGCAAGCAGCTTGACATCACCTATGGCCGCACCTATAGCTTCAAGCTTGATATGCAGATCATCTTCCGCACATTCACAGGCTTTATCCAGAAAGAAAACGTATAATCAACATAAACAATAGAAACAACCCAAAGACGATGAAAAAGTTAAGTCGGATATTAATCATAGCAGCCCTCTCGGCAACGAGCACAGCAAGTTATGCTCAATTCAACGAGAGTGGCATTTCTGCTGGTTTCTTCGATGGAAGTAGGGAAAAAGAAATAAATTTCTCAGAATTCCACCTTCCACCATTAGCAGTCCTTTTCGAGAATGCCAAGTCTACTCCTCAAGTGATGTCACTCCAGAAAGCCCAGGAAATTGCAGAAGCTGAAGTAGCAAAACAGAAAAGACACATTTTTTCTTATATAAATGGTCATGCGAGCTATGGCTATGGTAAGACTGATATGTGGGGACAAGGCCAGTCGCAATACAATATCATCCTTAAACAATATCAGGGGTCAGAGCAAAGCTATTGGAACGTAGGCGTCAGTCTTGCAGTTCCACTGGAAGACATTTTGGACCTAACAGCTTCAGTTAAGCGCAAAAAATTAGAAGTAGATCAAGCAATATACAACAAGGATCACCAATATGATCAACTAAAATTACAAATTGCTGGTTTATTTACAAAAATTACAAATGATTTAGTTCGCCTAAAAACTGCAAGTGAGAATGCTGCGATGTATCAAGCTGCAGGAGCTTTGAACCTTGAAGATTTCCACAATGGAAATATGGGAATTGAAGACTTTGCTTACACAAAATCAAGAGAAGATGGTGCTGTCACATCATATCAAAGTCTTCAAACAACAATTATTACAGACATCCTAACCCTCGAAATTATTACGCACACGCCGATTCTAACAAATTCAACAACAGAAATCACACTTGATGATTCTGTAAAGAAATCCGAAAGACAGATTGCAAAAGAAAATAAGAAGGTTGAAAAGCGTATAAAAAAGGCAGCAGCAGAAGAAGAAAAGAAACTTTCCGCCCTAGAAAAAGCAGAGAAAAAAGCAGAGAAAGCTGCGGCAAAAGCAGAGAAAAAAGCTAAAAAACAAAAAAAATAATCTTAAAATATTGAATTATGGATTTGTTCAGATATATAGTTAGATTTTTATATAAGATTCGTTGGTATCTTATTATACTTCCTTTAATTGCATTAGTGGTGGCTTGGTTTTTGACTAGGCATATGGAAAGAGTATATGATGCCAATACCACCATCTATACAGGAATGATTACTTCATATAACCTAGAAGGTGGTACAGGAGTTGCAGGAGGAAATACTCAGGCTAATATGACTAATCTAATAATAATGATAACAACGGACAACACCATTCATGAAGTTGCTTTACGCCTTTTTGGCCGGTGTATGATGTATGGAAACCCCAACAAAGACAATAATTATATATCTGCAGAACATTTTAGACAGTTAAGTGCCAGTGTCCCTGCTGATGTAAAAGCGCTTATAAACCATAATAGTGAGCAAATTACCTATGCAAATCTGAAAGCGTATGAACGCCCAACTCAAGATAACTATCTTTTTGGTCTTGTAAACTATCATCCTTGGTTTGGAATCAATAGTATTACCTCGAAACTAAAAGTTGTCCAACTTGACAGAAGTGACATAATTGATATTGGTTATTCTGCTAACGATGCAGGTATTGCATTTAATACATTGGACATACTTAATGAAGTTTTTGCACGGCAATATGCTGACCTTCGTTATGGAGAGACTAATAACGTAATAAAGTTTTTTGAAAGAGAAGTTGCAAGATTATATAAAATTTTAACAGGAGCAGAAGATGATCTGATTCGTTATAATGTATCTAAACGTATTATAAATTATGGTGAACAGACCAAAGTTTTATCTGGTCAAGACGGTGCTCAAAAAGTGTCTGACAACGAACTCCTAATGAATTATACCACATCAAAAGCTTTGATGGATTATCTTGAGCGGCAGTTGGGTGATAGAGCAAAGGTTATTAGAGCAAACAGACAATTTACTAATCAGGTTACTGATATTTCTCGCATTCAGTCTCGTATTTCAAACCTGAAGCTAATGAGTAGTGAAGGAGGAAATGAAGTTGAGTCACAATTAGAACTTGCAAAAGCAGAAAAAATGCTCCAAGACGCAAGTGCTAAAATGAAAGAGTTAACACTAGATATTGAGGCATCAAATTATAGTACAGATCATGGAGTTAAAGCAAGCGACTTAATTAGCAAGTGGACTGAACAGGTGCTTCTTCTAGAGGAAACAAAAGCAAGATTGACAGCACAAGATGTAATGCGCCAAAAAATTGACAAGGAGATGTTGTATTATGCACCTATTGGAGCAACTCTTGCTAGAAAAGACAGGCATATAGGTTTTATTGAAGGTAACTATATGTCTATGCTTAATGCTTTAAATGCTGCACGCCTACGTCAACGCAATTTACAGATGACCACTGCAACATTACGAGTATTAAATCCACCAATGTTCCCAATGAATGCTCAGCCAACAAATCGCATGATGATTCTTTTAAGTGCATTTGCATTAACTTTTGCCCTAACAGCAATGTACTTCTTTATCATTGAATTGCTAGATAGAACCTTGCGTGATCGTATGCGCTCAGAACGCATAACTAAGATCCCTGTAATGGGTTGCTTCCCCAAGGAGAGCACCTTACGCTATCGTCGTTTTAACAAGACAATTGCAGACATGGCTCTACGCCAATTAAGCAAAGCACTTTTACCACATTTCAAAGAAGGTCAGCAGAATGTACTTAATCTACTTTCAACAGATGCTGGTAACGGTAAGAGTTACATTGCACAGGAATTAGAAAATTATTGGATTTCTATTGGTTTGCAGGTGCGTCGTCTGACATACGATGAGGACTTCCTTGCTGAAGATAGCCGTTTTATTTTAGCGAATGGCATAAAAGACATTTGTCCGGACATTTTACCAAATGAAATTGCTATTATCGAATACCCAAATCTTGATGACAATTCCATCTCTCCTGCATTGCTCAATATGGGAACTATTAATCTAATGGTTACTAGAGCAAACCGAACTTGGAAAGATGTAGACCAGAAAGCTTTGAAAGAGTTAAACGAAAGGTTAGAAGACAAAAATACACTCTTCATGTATTTAACAGAAGCTCAACGTTATGCTGTAGAGGAATTCGTTGGTCAATTACCACCTTATACAAGATTCAATAACTTTATATATAGAATTTCACAGATGGGATTGACTGCAGTTGAAAATAGTCATGCAAAATAATGGTAAATAAAGTCTATTCAAATAGAATATCCGGATATGCAAGTGAAAACGGAGGAAGAGTAATATTGCTCTTTCTCTTGTTTTTGCTAAGTTTATATTCACTCAAGAATTCAGGCATTAATGGTATGGCAATGGTAACCGCCTTACCTTTTTCCGTTCTATTTGTATATGTGGCCTTCAAATACAGGATGTTTACATTTTGGACTTTATTCATAATAAATTACTTTGTTATGTTCCTTCAAAAAGAAGGAAAAATGCCTCTACCTGCCTCATTACCGAATGAACTCTTAGAATTATTGCTGATTGCCATAGCCATCATAGATTTGAGGGAATCTCATTTCGAAAATTTAGCGAATCTTATGATTGTTGGATTGTTAGGATGGTGCGGATTCTGTATAATAGAAATATTCAATGACACATGCGGTTTAGGAATGAATATTGGGGCATGGTTTACAGGAATACGACTTATGGCTTTCCAATTACTATATGCTTCTATAGTATTCGCCCTATATATTACAACGCCAAAACGTATTTACCAGTTATTATCATTATGGGCATGCTGTGCACTCTTTGCTGTTTTCTGGTGCTGGAAACAAAAGAATATTGGATGGACAAGATCTGAGTATCATTGGCTTTTTATTCAAGGACATGCAAGGCAACATATAATTAATGGCATAGTACGATATTTTGGCACATTTACAGATGCGGCGAACTTTGGTATTCACATGGCTGCAATATCCGTAGGCTTCTACATCATAGCAATTACCAATAGAATAAAAAAACGCAAATTATTTTTTGGAATAGCAGCATTGCTTTGCACATGGGCAATGTTCCAGTCCGGAACAAGAACAGCAATATTCTGTATGATTGTAGGATTTCTAGTTTTTCTAGCGCTTTCCAAATCCGTCCGAATAATAGTACCTGTATCAATCTTCTTTGGCCTTTTTGTTGCCATGCTGATGTTTACAAACATTGGACAGGGGAACAATCAGATTAGACGAATGCGATCAGCTTTTAATCCAGAAGATGCTTCGGCTAATGTTCGCAATATCAATAAAGCTGCAATTTCAAAATATTTGAAAGATGCGCCATGGGGTATTGGTATAGGAATATATGATAAAGACATTCCTGCATGGAACAAATTCAAAATAGTTTCTCAAATTCCCCCGGACTCAGAATACGTTTTTATTTGGGTAAGAACAGGTTGGATTGGAGTTACATGGTTTACAATCTGTAATATAACAATGTTTCTTGGAGCATGTTGTATTGTCCTTTTCAGAATTAAGAATCGTTCTCTAGCGGGCATTGGTGCAGCTTTCTGTGCAGGATTTACAGCTCTGCATTTAGGAGGCTATGCCAATCAAATTTTAATGCAGTTCCCAAATATTGTCATCTTCTATGGCGGTTTGACGCTTGTATATACTCTACCGAGAATAGAACAAGAATTTGAAGTTTATGAAGCTAAGGAATTGGAAGAACAAAAAGAGAAGGAACGTCTTAGATTAGAAAAGAAGCTTGCAAAACGAGTTTGACATATCTTTCATTACAATCAACTATAATGGGTATAATAACACCTGTGCATTGATTGATTCCATCCCCTTCAATGACAAAATGGAGGTGATTGTGGTTGACAATGCTTCAACAGAAGACGAAGCGACATCTATTCAGAAGAATTATCCGAAAGTAAAAGTTATTAGAAGTAAAAAAAACCTTGGATTTGCAGGCGGGAATAATTTAGGCATTAAAGCAGCAAAAGGTAAGTACATTTTTCTAGTTAATAACGATACAATATTTAAAGACGTCAATGTTCAATCACTGATAGATAGGCTTGAATCATCTCCGAAAATTGGTGTTGTTTGTCCTAAGATTCGCTTTTCCTGGGGCAACAACCCAATCCAATTTACTGGCTATACTCCCCTATCTAAAATAACAGTTAGGAATAAATCTATAGGTTTTGGAGAAGAAGACAGAGGACAATACAATACCCCCCACTCTACTCCATACGCTCATGGAGCTGCAATGATGATAAAGCGAGAAGTCATAGATAAAGTAGGTTTGATGCCTGAATGTTATTTCCTATATTACGAGGAATTAGATTGGTCTATGATGATAACTCGTGCAGGTTATGAAATATGGTATGAACCTGCATGCACTATATATCATAAAGAAAGTCAAACCACAGGTCAGAATAGTCCCCTTCGTACATATTACATAACCCGCAATAGACTTTTATTAGTAAAACGTAATTGGAAAAGTTTTACGAAATATATCTCATACTTCTACCTTATCATCCTTGTAGCCTCACGTGACATAATCAAAAATACAATAAAAGGCCATTTCGTTCACGCTAAGGCAATAATGAAAGGAATTTGTGATTTTAACAATTCTCAGTTCTCAGTTCTTAACTTTCAATTTAACTAATATGGATCTTTGGTTAATATTATATATTATTGATTGGATATTGTTCATCTTTACAGCAGGAACGGTTCTGTATCTTGGATTATTTTCAATATTTTCGTTATTCAACAAGTCGCATGACCCAAATAAGGCTAAGATACAACGTAGATTTATCGTACTTATACCATCGTACAAACAAGATTCTGTTATAGAACATACAGTTCTGTCCATTTTAGGCCAATCATATCCCCAACGTATGTTTGACGTTACTGTTATTTCTGACCATCAGGACGAAATGACTAATATGCGTTTGGCTCAATATCCTATAACTCTGCTTACTCCAAACTTTGAAGAGAGCACAAAAGCAAAGTCACTTCAATTTGCAATTTTAAATTTGCCAGCATTTAAAATATATGATGTTGCTGTTATTCTTGATGCAGACAATATTGTAGACTCAGAGTTTTTAACAAATATCAACGACGCTTACGAGAATGCATCAACCAAAGCTATCCAATTGCATAGGATTTCCAGAAACCGTGATACTGCAGCGGCTCGTATGGATGCAGTATTCGAAGAAATCAACAACAGCATTTTCCGTAAAGGCCATATTAATGTAGGACTATCATCTGCCATTGCTGGTTCTGGCGTAGCCTATGACTTTGAGTGGTTCAAAGAGAATATAATGCGAACAAAGACCGCTGGAGAAGACAAAGAATTAGAAGCCCTTCTGCTTCGACAAGGCATTTATATTGACTATTTTGACAAAATATATGTCTATGGTGAAAAGAAACGTACTACAGATAAGCTAAATGAACAACGTGGTCGTTGGGCTATCCAACAAATACATAATGCGGTCAGAAACATTAAGTATTTGCCTGGAGCAATATTCAGTAAACAACATGATTTAGCAGATAAAATCATACAATGGATGTTGATTCCACGTACCACAATGGTGGGAATTATTATGCTTATGAGCGTTATTCTTCCTTTTATATATTTCACCCTTTGTATTAAATGGTGGATTCTCGGATCACTTGCCTTATTCTTCTTTGCATTAGCAACACCAGACTATCTAGTAGATGAAATGTGGGATAAAACATTCCTCAGATCTCCGTTTGTTTCTCTTGGAGGAAAATTATATTCGTTATTACCTATAAAGAAAATCTTTAAGCGAAATAAAAAATGACATGGACCATTCTACATATAATTGATTTTGCCCTGTGGTTTTTCATTGCAGGATCGGTTGTGTATGTAGTATTCTTTGCCATTATATCACTCTTTTATGAAAAAGAAGACCATTTAGCTTTACAGGCAGCATCGTTAAAAAATGATCTTACTAAATTCCTGATTCTCTATCCGGCATATAATGAAGATAGAGTTATCCTAAATGCTGTAGAGCAGTTCCTATTACAGGATTATCCAAAAGACCACTATCAACTCGTAGTCATATCAGACCACATGCAACCAGAAACTAACGAGTTGCTTCGTAAACATCCCATTACTGTTCTAACTCCAACATTTGAAAAAAGCTCAAAAGCTAAGGCTATGCAATACGCCATAAATGAAGTAAAAGGAGACTTTGACAATATTGTTATTTTAGATGCAGATAATATAGTGCGCCCAGAATTCCTTTCACAATTGAACATACTCTGCTCTGTTTATGATGCTATTCAATGTCACCGTTGTGCCAAAAATGCCGATAACGACGTATCTGTTCTTGATGGAGCAAGTGAGGAAATCAACAATACCATCTTCCGTAAAGCCCATAATCGCCTTGGAATGTCATCTGCACTGATTGGCTCCGGTATGTGCTTTAACTATGAGCTCTTCAAAAAAAATGTCTTCAAACTCTCCACTGCAGGAGAAGACCGCGAGATGGAAGCTCTCCTGCTCCATCAGGAAGTTTTCATAAAGTATGCTCCAAACATTCACGTATTCGATGAGAAAGTCAGCAACCAGGATAATTTCCAGCGGCAACGCATGCGTTGGATGACAGCTCAGATTCAAAGTCTTCTTAGTAATCTACCAAAGATTCCTAGTGCTATTATCCACGGAAAGCTCAATTTCATTGACAAGACCATCCAGCAGGCATTAATACCACGCTCTATACTCATTGTACTTTTAGCAGGAATATCAATACTTATGACGATTTTTATGCCAACTTGGTGCGATAAATGGTGGTTCCTATTTGCTTTATTGGCAATAGCTCTTTATATTGCTATTCCTAAGGAACTAAGATCTCAATCTTTCAAAAAAGTTCTTGCTATTCCAGGATTAGTACTGCGAATGTTTAAAAACGTTCTCCATATTGACAGGAAGAATACAGATTTCATTCACACTCAACACGGATAATTATGAGCAACATAAAGATATTTATCTGCGCCCATAAGGAAGTACCATTACCAAAGCATGCTTATTTCTTGCCAATTCAAGCAGGAGCAGCACTCCATGAACCTATAAAAGGTTATCAGCCAGACAATGAAGGAGATAATATTTCAATAAAGAACCCCAATTTCTGTGAACTTACCTGTCACTACTGGGCATGGAAGAATTTAAAGAACATAGATATTATTGGATTAAACCATTATCGCCGCTATTTTGATTTCAAACAAAAATGGCCACAATTCTCTGCTGATAAACATTTCATTGCTACAGAGGATTTCCTCAATCAACCTTATGTGTTTTCTGATATAGAGAGTATTCTCAATAAATACGATATAATACTCCCAATTGCTAGACATTGGCGAGTAAGCAATACCCAACAATATGCAGATTATCATATTGCCAAAGACTGGGAGATGTTACGTCAAATAATCAAAGAAAAAAGTCCTCAATATATACCTGCCTTTGAAAAGACAATGGATCATAGCAATAAGTCTGTTGGCTACAATATGTTTATTACCCATTGGAAGCATTTTAATGCTTATTCTAAATGGCTCTTTGATATTCTCTTTGAAGTTGAGTGCAGAGTTCCCCCAATTGATGATCCAATTCAAAGCCGTATATATGGTTACATGAGCGAACGTCTAATAAATGTGTTTTGTGAATATCATCGACTTCGCATTAAACACATACCGCTAATAATGCCATTAGATGTCTATCAAAATGGGCTAAACGTTGATAATATGCATGCAACATTTAGCAGGTTAAAGAATGATCTCATATACAAAATATCAAAGTAACATGGCAAAAGACTGGGACATTATAATCACAAATAGGAGTCACTTGTGGAGCATTGACTTTAATGAGTTATGGCGCTATCGTGACCTTTTATCAATGTATGTTAAACGAGATATCGTTACATTCTACAAACAGACAATCCTTGGTCCGCTATGGTTTGTCATTCAGCCCCTATTCACAACTATTATGTTCATGTTCGTATTTGGTGGCATTGCAGGTATTTCAACAGACGGTATTCCTCAAGCTGTGTTCTATTTAGCAGGCCTTGTCTGCTGGAACTATTTCCAGGATTGTCTAAGCAAATGTTCCGATACATTTAATGCAAACCAAGCCATCTTTGGCAAAGTCTATTTCCCAAGATTGGTGGTTCCACTCTCTATTGTCATTTCCAACCTCATTAAGATGGCGATTCAATTCTGTTTATTTGTTGTAGTTTATGTCTACTATTTTACCACTGGCATAGACTTCAATTTAAATGCAACAATCTTGCTTGTTCCAATTCTCATCTTGATGCTTGGATGCCTGGGACTTGGCTTTGGAATGATAATATCTTCAATGACCACCAAATATCGTGATTTGCGTTTCTTGATTACTTTCGGTGTTCAATTGTGGATGTATGCCACACCTGTGATTTATCCTCTTTCTGTAATGAAGGAAACATACCCCAAATACATTTGGGTATTGGTAGCCAACCCTCTTACAGCAATCCTAGAAACATTTAAATATGCTTTTACTGGTGTTGGCGAATTCAACTGGCTCTATCTAGGATATAGTTTTGCATTCACTTTAATCATTCTCATGCTGGGAATCGTTATTTTCAATCGAGTACAACGCAACTTCATGGATGTAATTTAATTATGAGCAATACAGTAATAGAATTCAACAACGTAGGAAAGCAATATATTCTTGGTACTATTGGAACTGGCACATTAAGTCAGGACCTAAACCGATGGTGGGCCAATATCCGCGGTAAAGACGATCCTTACCTAAAAATTGGTGAGACCAATGATAGAACTCAAAAAGGCGATAGCCGATTTGTATGGGCTCTTAGAGATATTAACTTCAAAGTAGAACAAGGCGATGTTGTTGGCATTGTAGGTAAGAATGGTGCTGGAAAGTCCACCCTACTCAAAATTCTATCACGCGTAACCTCACCTACCACAGGTGATATCAAAATCAGGGGGCGAATCGCCTCTCTACTGGAAGTAGGAACTGGTTTCCACCCAGAAATGACAGGTCGTGAGAATATCTTTATGAACGGATCCATTATGGGTATGACTAAAGCGGAAATACGCAGCAAGTTTGACGAGATTGTTGACTTTGCTGGCGTAGCAAAATATGTTGACACTCCTGTCAAACGTTACTCGTCAGGGATGATGGTTCGTTTAGGTTTTGCTATTGCAGCTCATTTGGAACCAGAAATTCTCGTCGTTGATGAAGTTCTGGCAGTTGGAGATGCTGAGTTTCAGAAGAAAGCCATCGGCAAAATGCAGGATGTCAGTAAGGGTGAAGGCCGCACTGTTCTTTTCGTTAGTCACAATATGGCTGCAGTACGCAGTCTCTGCACACGTGGCATTATGCTCAAGAATGGTATGGTCGATTTCATTGGCAATATACCAGACACACTTGATCATTACCTTAAAAACAGTGAATCAATTCAACAGGGACGAATAATTGATAATGTAAAATGGGTCAAACATACACTGAAAATCAACTCTATCACCATTAATGGTACGGAAGAGTCAATGTCTACCATTAGCAATGGCCAGCCATCATTAGATGTTACCATAGATGGCTATGCAGAAGAAGACATGAGTTATGACATAATGATGACACTGAAAAGTAAAGAAGGCATACCTTTTGCCACCTACGCTATAGGTCACTACATGGGTGAGATTCAGAGTTTGAAAAAGGGAGATTTTTCTCTCAAACGCACAATAGAATTACCTAAGATACTTAGCAAAGGAATCATTAAAGTGGATTTATATCTTCATCACCCAATGGTTGAGTACCTGATGAAAGCTCCTGACTGCTGTTCACTTGAGAGCGAAGGATTCCAAAAAGGATTCGGTAGAGCATTAAGCCAAGAGCCAAACGGATTTATGGGATTGGAAAATATCAATAATGTATGAACAATTTTGAAATCTATAAACAATTGAATGAGAGCTACAAACGTAAACTCATTCATCATTTCGGGACAGGCAATGGTTTCTATTCCGAATTAAATTCATTGTTGTTCTCTACCCTCTTCTGTCTCCAAAACAAGTTACGGTTGGAGTTATATTCCAAAGATGCAGCTTTTACCTTTGGCAATGGCTGGACAGAGTATTTCGAGCCCTTCTGTCCTGAATTCAAAAACGATTATATTGGTAAGCGTATATCAAGAGATTATATTAACAACCATCGTGATAAGCATATCTGCTATCTCTATAAGATATTCACGAAGAACGATATCTTAAACGATATCTATTGGTATTGTCGAAGTGGTTGGTTTGAACATAGTCATTTCCATATACCCGAATTAGGCATTAATGGTGACATTCGCCAAGCCATGAAAATCATCATACCAATAGTTTATCGATTCAATGACAGATATACGTCCATTATAGACAAGTATATCAAAGAGCTAAATCTTCCTTCTCAATATATCAGTTTGCATGTGAGGGCAGGTGACAAAATCACAGAAAGAAATTTGATTACGCCTCAGGCCTATTTGAAAAAAGCCAAAATGTATTCAGATTGTTGTAACATCTTCGTGGCCACTGATGATTACCGTATCTTTGAACAACTCAGAGATAATAATCCTCAATATTCATTCTATACATTAACCTCTCCTGAAGAAAAAGGCTACGATCAAGATAAATTTGTACAATCTTCAAATGAATCCATCCAGCATAATCTCATAGAGATGTTTGCATCCATCAAAATATTCCTTCAGTCTATTCTCTTTGTAGGCACATATAGTTCCAATCCCGGAATGTTTGTTGGTATGCAACTTGATGACAGAATGATTGGTATGGACTTTGACAATTGGCTGATTCTATGAATAAAAAAAGTATTTCAAATTATATAAGCAAATATACGATCTTCGAAATTGTAGTCATTCTATGCTTATTTGTGAATATTCTCCATACTCATCAGGAGATTATGCATTTTTCAAGATTACATCACGCCATATACCCATCGTCACACCTATGCTTTTTATTATTCGAAGGTTTCAGCATATACTTCCTGTCATTCATTATACCTAAACGTAGACATAGCCTATTCCTATTTCTATATTTTATATCTACTATAGTTTTATGGATTAATGTTGCCTACAGTAGATATTTTGATACATATATGCCTCTGACACTATATGGAGAATTCAATAATCTAAAAGGGCTGCAGGCAAACATTATTGATGCGTTCGAATGGAGTGACTTGTATTTTATTGTTACGAGTATCATAGCCATCGGGGCATATAGAATGTTTGGTAAGACACCTAAACCCAAATATGGTTTTTGTCTGGCAACTATCTTTGTCTGCCTGCTTATGATAACATTCACCAGCCATTATCATAGTGTAAAAAAAGACCATGATCACTTGGTAGAACATTTTAAAGAGCTAAACGACCAGCGCACCGTATGGGATATCATGATAGACCGTAGACGCATGATGGAGAATACCGAACCCAAGATGAGTGCGAGCTACTATGGAGTGGGATTAACACTCTTTTTAAATGGAATGAATAGCCTATTTAAAACAGAGCGATTCCATTTTACTGATGAGGAGACCAAAACTATCGAGAAGTATATGAAGTCGTCAGAATACCCATTACCAAAAGACAGCATAAAAAACTTAATACTTATCCTGGTAGAATCTTTGTCTTCATATCCTATTAACAAGTCATATGGCGGCATAGAGTTAACGCCAAACATTAACAAACTATTATCAAAAGCCTATTACAACCCCAATATGGTTTCTGAGGCCCAATTAGGCGAGTCCAGTGATGGGCAGTTTATTTATTTAACAGGTTTACTACCATTAAAAAACAGTGTAACTATAAACGAGATTAGTGCTAATAACATCACGACTTTTGTTTCTTTAGCCAAAGAGAAATATCCCAACTTGCATAGTCAGATGACAATTCCAACCGAGAAAGATTCCTGGTCACAAGAATCCATGTGCAGGAAATATGGTATTGACACCCTCTTTTCAAAAGAGAATTATTCAAAAGAGGTTAAAGATGACTGGATGAACGATCAACAGCTATTTGAATATGCAGCACACAATGATAAGCATCTCAAGTCACCTTTTATCAGTATCATTCTTACATCATCCATGCACTCACCATACATCAAATCCTACGAGAAATACGATATAAAATATCCAGCAAATTTTTCTTCGGAGCTAAAGCACTATTTGGATAACGTTCACTACATGGATAAGTATCTAGGGAAATATCTGGAATCATTAAAGCAATTTCCATGGTATGATCAATGCACCATTATCATAACTGCAGACCACAAACCAAATGGCCCCAAGTTGAACACTATTTATGAAACACAGTTTTCTTCTCTCCCCCTTATCATTATTAATTCTCAATTGACTCAACAACCTGTCAATCCTATCACCCAGGCATCTCTTTTTCCGACAATTTTAGATTTATATCATATTAACTCAAAATGGCATGGAGTAGATGTAAGTATTATTGCCCCAGACAGCATACGTCAATCTACATATGAGCATAATCGAATAAGATATAGACAGGATATATCTGACTACCTAAACAACAATTATTATCTACAATGAGTATTATTAAGAAGAACAACAAATTGTTTATCTGTGGTCTGTTTACAACATTACTACTGATAGTGGTCTACTCTTTTTACAATATTACGAACCCGAAATGCGTTTATTCTCCAGATTTGTCAGATAGTAAATATTTTATTGCCCATGCGACAGGAAGTTTAGAGGGCTATACATATCTTAATAGTAAGGAATCACTCATGGCTTCATTAGAGAACGGGTATACCAAAATTGAGATAGACTTACAATTAACTTCAGATAGTGTATTGGTTTGTGTGCACAATTGGGAACAGTTCAACAAAATGACTATTCCTAATATTAGTAAAAAAGACTCATTAATTTATAAGAAGATACCATCATACAAAGAATTTAAATCTAGAATTATATATAATAAATATACGCCACTGAGTCTTGATGACGTAATAAATATTCAGAAGAAACATCCGTTTTCAATAGTTACAGACAGAATAAGTGACCCCAAGATTCTTAACAAATATTTTATGAAAGATGTTCGACATCATATAATGGTTGAAGCTATTTCCGACAAAGATTATCAGGATTTGAAAAACTCAGGTTATACTCCAATGCTTAGTATGGGGCAGTTTTCATTATTACATGGCGGTATTCAGATTATATACTCTCAACTATTCAAGCAAAAATATGAATGGATAACTGCTGAGCAGCATTGTAGCAAACGGACACTTCGGTTGCTAAAAAAAATATTTGGTATCAAATTTGCATTAGCCACAGTTAATTCCGAAGATTTCTTCAGTTGGCATTTGGCCAATGATATAGAACTTGTATATACAGACAATTGGAATCTCAAAACACAACTTAATAATGATCAAAATAATGCAATCAAATAATTATATGTATGATACAAGCTACAAATAATAATGAACTAAATTCGCTTATTTCGAAAAACAGACAGGCATTAACGGGTATCTCAATTATTGCCATATTACTATATCACGCATATGTTTGGATTACTCCACAAGATAATAATCTTCTTAAATTATTCACATATGGATATGCAGGAGTTGACATTTTTATGTTCTTAAGTGGGTGGGGCCTGTGTTTCTCATATTCCAAGAATAGAATATCATCTTTTTATTTTAGAAGATATACGTATTTTCCCGCTTACTATTTTGTCTGGACTGATAGTATCTCTATTTGTTTACCGATATGGAGGGGCTATCACCTGCTGGGATGTGATTTGCACAGTTAGCACACTCTATTACTATGGTTTTGGAGGCACCTACTGGAATTGATTTATACCAGGTATAATTATACTATACATTTCCTTCCCTATTTTATTTTCTATTTCAAAGAAACTTGGGTTATATTTCTTTATAACAATCAATATTACCATTGTTTCAATAATTGGGGTTCATCAGGTTGATTGGCGTTATTCTTGTTTAATTTGCAGATTACCTATCTTTATTACTGGGATGATGGTTTATTTAAATCATAAGAACGAAGAAAAACTTGTATACCTATTTATGATTAATCTGTTTTTCTTTATTATTTCTTGTTCATTCAACCTTTCAGAATATTATTTTACTGCAACATTTTGTCCATTGTTATTACTATCTCTCTATTATCTAAAGAAGATCATTCTCACGATTCCTATTCTTGACAAAATGGGGAAATATACTCTAGAAATATTCCTTGGCAATAGTATTTCATATTATGTATTACATGTTTTTATAAGGTATAACAATAATCTCTATCTTGAGTTGTTAGTTTACATTTTATCTACATACTTTTTCTCCCTTGTATACATATATCTAAATAGTATGATACAAATAGGGAAAGACAAAAACTGTATACCCCATGATCATTAACAAGATTCTATTTTTTATAAAACATCAAATTACTCAACTCTTGGTCAACATATTGCCTTTCTGAAATAATTTTTTATTAGCATATTTACAAAACGTTTTTTATTGTAACAGAAAGACTTACACATATCTTTAATCATATCATTAAAAGAATCTTGTATCAAAGCTCTTTCAAAAAAGACTTTTGAGATAGTATCATCCACAGGTTTGGCATCAACTATTGGGAAGTTCTCCTTTAATGTCATAAAATGCCCAGGATTATTCATTGTACAACGGACTAATGCTTTTTTATTATATGTCAGTCCTTTACCTTGAATTCGATAAACAGACATCTGTTCATGCATTCCACGAAGTTTACCTACCATAGCACAGGAAAGAATGATAAAAATATCGTAGTTCTGAATTAGTTCAGGATGCTTCAAGTTAGCATAGAAGTCCATAGCTTCTTTTCTGCAGAGAACAGAGGCGGTGGGTACTGTCCAATTAATAAAGATATCCGTTGCATCATAATCCTTATCTTTAATATTCTCACAGTCTATCCATGCTCGCACATCTGTTTCATATTTCTTCTTTGCACTATGGAAACACATCGAGTAATCGGGATTATTGTCTAAGAAATCCACCTGACGCTGCAACTTATTAGGATCTGTCCAATAATCATCACCCTCGCAAAAAGCAATATACTTTCCACGACGATGCTGTTCATTCATGATACTGATAATATGCTTCAACCCACCCTTTTGCCACTGGTTTATCTTCTCCACCATAGGCTTGATTAAGTCCGGATAACGCTCAGCATATTCCATCACGATATCAGTCGTCCCATCTGTTGATGCATCATCATGTACAACAACTTCGAATGGAAAGTTTGTCTGTTGCATCACAAAGCCATTCAACGCATCCCGGATAAAATCTTTCTGGTTATATGTCAGACACCATACAATTACTGTCGGTTGCATACTTGTTTCCATAATCATATACTTAATTAATACTCATGAAAATATACTCTTGGCAGTTGGTAGCGTTGCGATTTATTATCTTTAGTCACACATCCGCCATGTGCACAAAAAGCAATATCAAAGCCCAATTCTTTAGTCAACCAGAACTCTCTCTCTCCGACCTCATTAGGTGTACCATAAGGATACGCAAAATAAGTAATTGGTTGAGATATCTTTTGTTCTATTCTCTTTTTTCCCTCACTGATTTCACGAAGAGCCTCATCCAAACTAAGCTTACTTAACGCAGGATGCGATATTGTATGTCCTCCAATCGTACATAAAGGATGGGCGGCTAAAGAAATAATATGTTCCCATGACATACCTTTCTTTCTAACAGGCTCATACCAATCTATATCATAATCCGAGAACATTTCGTTCAATTCACATTCAAGGTTCTTTTGGTCAAGATTAAGAATACGCTCTCGAAGATAGCGAAATGTATTCCACCGATCTTGATACGATTCACAGGAATAACGTTTTCCTTCACTTGTCACAATACTCTTATGAGTCATTATCAAATCTTCAATACTGTCCCACCATAATATAGCCTTATTGTCAATAAAGTCGGTAGCAACGAAGATTGCAAAAGGTACCTGATGACGTTCAAAAACAGGAAGAGCTTTCGTATAATTATCCAGATAGCCATCGTCTATAGTAAATGACACGAAAGGACGTTCAGGAATAGCATCAGACTTGATAATATCATTCAACTGATCAAGCGAAATAAAATCAAATCCTTTAACCTTATATTTCAATATAATCTTTTCCAAATATTCTGGCGACACTTTCAAGTCTTCATTTGTAGGTATAAGCCTAGAATCCTTCTCAGTAATATGATGAAGCATAAACACCAGTCCGATAGCTCCTGCAGCCTGCCGTTTTTTTCTATCAACAAGTGTCAGCATCGGATATTGTTCACAGGCAATTTTCTGCTTGTAAACCCTATCAGCAAAACGCATCATTCTTCTGATTATCTTCATCCGCCTAACATATTTTCTGCAAAAATACGACTTTTTTAGAAATAAATCACTATCTTTGCCGAAGAAATAAATAAAAAAATGAAACTTTCTATCATTACAGTCAATTATAACAACGCATCAGGGCTTGAACGCACTATACAGAGTGTCATTTCGCAGACATTCCAAGATTATGAGTTTATTATCATTGATGGGGGATCTACGGACAATAGTGTTGATGTTATTCATAAATACGAACAGCAAATTAGCTATTGGGTGTCAGAACACGATGGAGGTATATACCAAGGCATGAATAAAGGACTCATTCAAGCCAAGGGAGATTATGTCAATTTCATGAATAGCGGAGACTGTTTTCATGCAGAAGATGTTTTAGACAAGATTTTTTCTTTAGATGCAACAGCAGATATCATCACAGGCGCCCATGCTGGTAGTCCTCACCCCAACATAGGTCCCAAGGGCGTTACCATGTACTCATTAATCACAGGCGCTGTTGATCATCAGGCTTCATTTATTCGTCGTGAAGTGGCACTCCGCCACCCATATGACGAGCGATATAAGATCGTATCAGACTGGAAATTCTTTATTCAGGCACTAGTACTTGATAATTGTACCTTCTTCTATACTGATACCATCGTTGTAGATGTAGATATGACAGGTATTAGCAATACCAACATCACTTTAGACCATCAAGAACGAGAATCCGTACTTAACGAACTGTTTCCAGAGCGTATTCTAAAAGATTATCATCTACTAGCTTCGATACACCCCGATTTACTTGAGATAGCCCCCCGTATCAGCAAATCACAACACATACGGAGAACAATCATAAAGATTGCTCGTCAATTATTGAAGCTCAGAGGTGTCTGACTTTATGTTGTATCTTCAACATCTTTTGAAAATAGCGAGCCAATGTGAACATGTTATGAGCTGCGAGCCAGAGTTCTACCCTACGCTTCCAACTGAATTGCTTATATTTCCAAATATATGAATGGGTTTCAGGAAATAGATTCAACCATTCTTTGTTATAGGCTTTATTCTTAAAATCGGTCACCAAGGCGCATTTCATTGAGAACTCACGAAATAATATTTCCTGCTCATATTTCTCATAATTACCAGTTTTTCTCATCAGAGCCTCTGTTCTACGAGCTACTTCAATAACACTCTTGATACTCTTCTCCGTATGTTGGAAAGATCCGGAATCTTCCGTATGTCTGTAATGATATGATGCATTCTCAATACCAACAACCTTATGAGCATGCAAATATAGCTGGAGATTGAACAAAAGGTCCTCTCCTGTATCAAGCCCTTGTGGAAATGTAATACCATTATCTCTAATAATACTTGTTCGTGTCAATGACGTACAGAGAGACGGGAACAGTTTTCCATTAAGCAAGCGTCTAATATCTTCTTCTACATCTCCAGAATAACTTTGTTTGAAAATACGTTGGTATGTTCCATATTCATGAGTCACATTACATCCCACAATATCCGAATCGATTTCTTTCGCCTTTGAATAGAGCAGTTCCAGCATGTCACGGTCTACCCAGTCGTCACTATCCACATGGATTACATATTCGCCTGTCACATTATCAATACCTGTTTGACGAGCCACTGCTCTTCCTGCATTTTTCTCTAGGCAAATCAGATTTACCAAAGGCTTTCTGTCAGGATATTCCTCCAACACATTATTTAGTATTGAAAGACTCGCATCAGTTGAGGCATCATCAACGACAACGAGTTCTACATTATCCAATGTCTGCTCCAATAAGGAACGGATACATTTCTCTATATATTTCTCTCGATTATAGATAGTTAATATAACAGAAACCTTAGGACAATCCATCATAAATACAGTACTATTTTATTTTAACTTCTGGAAAGAACATACTCTTCAATATTGAAATTCTCATAGTTAGTGACACAGCCAACCAAGCAAAAATCAATCTAAACGTAAGGATTACAAATGGACGTATCGGAGAGTTATCACTAAACGATGCAAGGACATGCCAATTGGGGAAAACATATTCTATCGCATGGAATGAAAAAACTACAAACGAGAAATAGCCCCACCATACTAATATCGTCTTCAACTTAGTGGTATTCAAATCAACAAACCTGCTAACAGAGTAACACAAATAGGTTCCCCCACATGCTCCCAGATAATCAATTATCCATAATTTAAAAACACTATAATGAAGATCAACCGCCCCAAATATGCTTGTATTAAGCCAAAATAATACAGAAAGTGTAATTGCTATTATTCTATGAGAATCCAACAGTTCTAATACATGATGATGTTTCACGTAAAAACCTATAGCCACAAATATTACACCACATATTGATGAGAAAAAAGATAGAGTTGTTGGTAATTCATCATTTAAGGAAATAGCCAATGGTATACTTGAGATAACTAATGATACTATTATATAACGATTGGGACATAGACACAATACCCTATTAAAAATGGCTCGCGAGCCAAATAAGCCCAACAAAAACCAAGCCGGAGTTCCGCATCCGTATAACACATCCGTCACAATAGAAACAGCATGATTAGTTCGACTCTCTTGTACAGATGCAATAAACATGGTTGCGATACATATAAATAGATATGGAATAACAAGCCTTCTGAAGTCCTTTCTTAAATGAACAATAAAAGAATTCTGTTTGTAGAAATAGCCAGCCACAATAAAAAACAAAGGCATATGGAAAGCCGTAATATATGGCCCAATTTCTTTCATAAACGTATGGCATATGATAACTAATAATATACCGATACCCTTTAATATATCAAATACTGTTAACCTCATGGCAAATTGCTAGTACTTATGATTATACTCAAACAAGAAACACCAATTACTATAAGGAGATTGAGAATCTCTCAAATTACCACGAGGTCCTCGCTTTCTTCCACCTTTATGAAATTCACCATTGATGCCATATCGTATCTTGCAATCTTCAGGCGACTCTTTACACTTTAGCACAACAGTATTCCCATCAATAAAAACAGATGACACGATATCTGCATTGTCTTTTCTGATAATATTAAAGCCATAGTTATCTGCCTTATTGACGTTGATAGTATCAAAGCACAATGGCGGGCATGGTACATTAAAATGAATCAGCACATCATTTCCTTGTACTTCATATGACAAGGGCACTAAGCCTACACGCCTCTTCCCGCTTCGGAGTATATCCAAAGTCGATAGAGCAGCAAGCCTGCCTATATACTGTTGCCCTTCTGCATCAATATGCAAATGTTCTCTCACGAAATCACATGGATAGGTTGGACCACTAGCCCATACAAGCGAGTCATCTCTCACCAACTCCATTTGGGCAGTTGGCGTCTGAGGTTCTGATGCCTCGAAATTATTAAGTTGGTAATGTTCGCCCTTGGTCAATGTCGTTGTCTGATAACAAATGATTCTAATATCATCTTCCTGATGAGTTACATTCTTGATATCTGTATTCAAATCATTATACATTCTATGGAAATACTCTTTATAGTCATAGTCAGGATACTCAACAATATCCGACTCTCCTTGCATCCAGCAGACTGCAGGTACAAAAAACTCCCATCCTCTTTCTTGTGCTTTCTCATATGCACAAGCTATTTCCCGAATAAACTTATTATAAGGTTCTACGGGTTTCATCAGCTGCTGGATGGTGTTCATTCCATGCCCTCCAGGGAATATACAAATAACAGTATCCTCACCTAATTCCTGAGCCAGAACTTCTGCCATACTATAGACAGAAAGTTCAAAGGCTTTTTTATCATAATGCAGAATGCGCTTAACCCATTGTTTGAACTGGCTGCTATGATCAAAGTATCCAAAAGTATAATCCAACTTCTCTGTTACTATTCTACCGTTATACTTTATTCTTAGTGAATCAAAATCCGTAATTCGTGTTGCTTCCTCACCCAAAGCATAACTCTGGCCATAAACAGGTATGCAAACAACAACCTTATGGCTATAGTCTTGCTTTTCCACTTTATTATATATAAAAGCGGCTATGCAAATTAATACTGCACACAAAATGAAGTATAGCAAAATTCTTTGTTTCATTCCAAATATTTTGCAAAAGTAGTGATTTTTGGAAATAAAAACAAATTAAAACAAAGTTTTTTGATATTTTGTAGCCAAGATGCAGAATGATGGTATACCAAATAAAGGAAGAATCGAATATGTAGATGAGATGCTGATGATGACTCTCGAGATATATCCGCACATATGTCTTTTTGTTTTGGCGATTCGCAATTGGGATTGGAAATCGTAGAGATAAGCTCTGTCGAAACCATCAAACCGCTTTCTGTAGTTATTGATGTCAACCATAAATTCTATCAAATGTATATTTTATACACAGTATAATGAATAATAATTCATTTGTGAAAGTATAGTTAGTTATTTATAGTTCATACCATATTTGGGGGGACATTAAATTTTTTATATTAAAAATAGATGTCTTATGACATTTTTTTTTTATCTTTGCATCAAAATTCTTATTATATGAATAAAATCGTATCAATATTGGTTCCCTGCTTCAACGAAGAAGCTTCACTGCCATTGTTCTATGAAGAAATGACAAAGGTAATTAATAAATTAAATAAATATGAATGGGAAATAATGTTTGTTAATGATGGAAGTCTTGATAACACATTACGAATAATTACACAACTATATGAGAATGATCGTAGGGTATCATACATTGATTTATCCCGAAACTTTGGCAAGGAGAACGCCATGCTTGCTGGATTTGATTTCATTAAGGGAGATTGTGTAATCATTATGGATGCTGATTTACAAGATCCACCTTCACTCATACCAGAAATGTTATCAAATTGGGAAGATGGATTTCAAGACGTATATGCAAAAAGACTGTTTCGGGGGAAAGAGAGTTGGATTCGCAAAATACTAACTAAGATTTTTTATTATATTTTAGACAAGTCAACGAGATACGATGTATTACAAAACGTTGGTGATTTTCGACTTCTTGATCGTAGGTGCATAGACGCAATTAAACAGCTTAGAGAAAATGAACGTTACACAAAGGGATTATTTTGCTGGATTGGCTACAGAAAAAAAGAAATATTATTTAATCGAGCAGACCGTATTGCCGGCAAATCTAATTGGAACTATAAAGCATTATTCAGTCTTGCCATTGAGGGAATAATCAGTTTTACGACTGCGCCACTACGTATATCTACCTTAATAGGATTAATTGTAGCAATATGGGCCCTTGGATATATGGCATGGATTATTTTTAAAGTTTTAGCATGGGGAGATCCTGTTGCAGGTTACCCGACAATCATGACTGTGATGCTTTTTCTTGGAGCAATTCAGATGATTGTAATAGGTATTCTTGGCGAGTATATTGGACGAATATTCAATGAAACCAAAAAGCGTCCGCCCTATTTAATTAATGAGCACAAAGGTAGATAATTGGCAATTAGTTCATAAAATCAAATATAATATTTGAATTAGTTGAATTGATTGGGCAATAGTTGTATTAACATCATTAGACTATCGCAAATGACGTAAATGAATGATTATTTATCCCGCTGCGTATAAATAGCTTTCTAATTATAGGAAGTATTTAATAATCTATAATCATTTCTTTACCATAAACAAATGAGATATAATTCCTTTCTACATTATTATCCATCCTCTTAATATACGGATTGATTATTTTAGGAATATTAAGGTCTCTATAATGAGTTTGACCCATAGGAGAAATCTTATACTCTTGGAGCATCTCATGGTACTCGTTATTTACTAATTGATTATAGTAGGTAGCTAATGAAATATGGATTATTGTGACAATAGCTAAGGGTACGCAAATATAAAAGAGTTTCTTATTTGAATCCAATAACCCTAAAATCATTTCAATAGAAAGCAGGACTGAAAGCAATTCTAATGGGAACTCTATTCTTTGAGTGTAATGAGGTACGGCCAGCACAAAACCAAAATCCATAATTATAAAAAACATCTCTAACTGTTTTCTTTTGATAAAGCTATCGAAGAACTTTCTGCTGTAAAAGAAAGAAATTAGACATAATAAAATGAAAATATATAACCTTTTTGAATATCGCAGAACATCCATCTTCATTATGAGAACACTATGAATAGACTCTCCGGATAGACTACCAGCTCCTCTCTGCAATGTACCAGGAGAAAGAATATGAATAACAGTTCCTATCCATATGCCACATATCATGAATAAAGTAAAAATATTTAGCTTTTTACGGTATACTATCACATATACAAAAAGTGCGCAACTTAGTGGCAAAGAATATCCTTCATGTAAAGCACCAACAAATATGCAAAATATCAAGATGCACGACTTTTTAAGTGCAGATGATTTATTTTCATTACTAGCACCTATTTGGAATCTAAATACTAACAAAAAAAGAATAAGTGCTAATGAAGTCCACAAATAATTAACTGCAAAAGAAATACTATAATAGAATATATGTTGGATGGGTAATAATAACCATAATAATGACAAAGCCAATATAGTTTGAAGTTGAGTTTTTACACTTATAAATCGAATACATAAAAATAGAAAAAAAACATAAATAATGGTATTAACAACATTAAACATAGGTTTCCCAAGAAAACCACAAAAGCATTGAACGATAAAGTGAATAAGAAAACGTCCATTCATTACCTTATAGTGATTCACTTGTGAATAAAACGCATCCGAGAAATCACTTACACGATGATTCAAATCTATAGGTTCTATCTTTCCGTCAACTCTTTCACTTTCCCATTGAAATTGATATATTAAATCATCACATCTCATTGGAGTTAAATAGTTTATCACACAAAAGGCACAACAAATAAAAAGGAAGAACAAATAGACAGAAACTGAATTGGATAGAATTCCGTTTATACCATTAATATTACTACATCTTTTCATAAAATAAAGTATCTTTTCTTGAAACATTTGCAAATATAATAACTTTGCGGGAAAAAACAAAAAAATTTAAAAAAAAAATTGCGAAATTATATCTACACAGCCTCTGAGGGAGGAACAGCATTTTCTGCGTCAAGACGAATATCCCTATATCTGCTATAATTATGAATCGTATGCAAAGTGAGCAATTCAAAACTCTGACAGAGTATCGCTGGACTAAGACGTTGTGAATGAGATTTTATGTTTTGAATTTAAACAATTATAAGAGACACTATTAGTTATTTTATTCTACCCAATAAAGGTGGAAAAAAGTTGTCCATCCATTTTATAGGATAATAGCACAGAAGCATAACAACAATTGGTATTAAATATGATAAGAATTGGGGTAGTAAACTACTTAACAACTTAATAAGCGGCATATGAACTCCTAAAATAAGTAATGTTCCTTTTGACATTACTATGCTAAAGGCACAAACAGTAATTCGATTTGATATTGCAAAAATTAATAGTGCTGAAGCTAAAGCATTTAAAAAGAAAATCGCATACGAATGTCCATACTCTTGACTGTTAATAGAACAAAAGCCATTTAATAAAGGCATAATTAAAGAAATTGACATGAGAAGAATTATTACATAATTTGAAACCATACTGGGGGACCAACCTTTTTCTTTAAGCAAAAAACCAAAACAAAAGAAAGGTAAACTTGGAACCATCAATCCAATATACCATCCTCGAAAAACAGTGTCAACCTGTAACAGTAAGTTCTCTTTTGATATATATATAACAACAATGACAGCAATAACAAGATAATATTTTTTGAAGAAACCTAAAAAACTAAAATCACCAAAGAACAGCCTCAAACCCAAAAGAGCCCACAAAAACCAATCTCCCGAATAAAGTCCTTCACCGAGTCCATATCTATAATGGAAGAATCTGAAGAATACTTCATTTGGGAGAAGTGAGTTAACTGATATTTCATGAGTTGCAACAAGAAAGCACAAATTGAGCAGTGAATAAAAAGCAACAGGAATACCAAATGACAAAATCGTTTTATGCCAAGGGCGTGGTTTATATAAATAGCCAGAAATAATAAACAGTGCAGGCATATGGAATGAATAGATGTACTTAATCAAGACATCATTTGATGTCCAATGACCTACAACCATCAGAAAGATGCAAATGGTTTTAGCCGTATCAATATATGCTATACGCTTTGATGACACAATCTATTCCAATTATTCTGCAAATTTAGTGATTTTTAGAAATATAGCAAAATAAAAGCAAAGTTTTTTGTAATTTTGCAGCCAAGATGCAGAATGAAGGCATGACTAATAAGGGAAGAATCGAATATATCGATGCAATGCGGGGATTCACAATGATTCTCGTGGTGTATTCGCATATATGCCATTTTTGTCTTGGGGATTCGCTGTTGGGTTTCAACGCTACCCTACACCTATTTCGCCTGCCTTGTTTCTTTCTTATTAGCGGATGGCTATTCGAACCTGTTTCTCGAAGACCATTCCGCCAGATAGCTCACAAGAAATTTATGGTGCAGATTGTGCCAACATTTATATTCTTGCTTTTGCTGGCTCCGCCTCCAGAGTTCTTCCATCAGCTTGGGGCATTGAAAGGAGGATATTGGTTCACCTTTGCGCTGTTTGAGTTCTTCATGATATATATGCTATCCGTCAGAATCTGTTGGCGATGGACGTGGCTTATAGCGCTGGCAGTATCAGTTGGCTCATTCTGTTTTGCAAGCTATCAGAATCATCTGCGCCTAATTTCTCCAAATTATAGTTTTCTTTCACCTCTACTTGATATAGCAGGATTCCTGAGTGTCGGAGTTTGGCGATATTATCTGTTTTTCTATATCGGCACGTTCGTCCGTCGTCATTTCGATGAATTTATTAAAGTCACAAATAGACCATTAGTTGTCATTCTGTTAATTGCAGCGTTTTTTGCGATAGCATCAACATCCCACCCTGCCAGCGCTGTACTTGAATACTTCAGGTTCAGCCTTGGTGGTATCTTTGGTATGCTGATGGTGTTTGTGCTTTTCCGACACGCTGCATCATGGCTCAAAAGGCTGCATCTGTCAAAGCCTTTGCAGTATGTCGGTACCCGTACACTCGATATCTACCTGCTTCATTTCTTCTTCCTGCCAAGATTCCTGATAGAATATAGTCCTCAATTGCATGCTTATAACAACAGCCTATTAGAATTCGCAGTCATCATGCCGATAGCGCTTATTGTACTGCTAATCAGTCTGTTATTTAGTTATATTCTCCGTCTTAGTCCTTTTCTGACCAAGTATCTGTTTGGGGTAGAAAAGAAGAAGGCTTTATAGGTAGATAATCGCAAAGAACGACAGTATCCATCCGATGATACATAATTGTACGAAGTGATCCTTCACCAACGATTTCGTCGGACTTCCACTAAGTCCGTATACTATCATGTTCTGCAGATAGCGAAGCAATCCGGCGAGTACCCAGCCAGATGTCAGATAGACATATCTGGTGCCAAGACGAGAAATCACCTCCTCCGACATAGTATACATGATATAACTCACCAGCGTTACTGATGCAACAATAGCAGTAGCCTCATTGATAAACGTCTTGTTGTATCCAGTTATGCTCACACGAGGTTTGATACCTGTCTGCTCGTAGATTCGATAGTCGTCATTACGTTTCGAAAGTGCCAGGAAAAGAGTCACGAGGAATGTCATCATCACCAGCCAATGCGATACCCAGATATCCACCACCATACCTCCAGCCAGAACTCGCATCACAAATCCGATGGCAATTATTGAAACATCGAGAATAGCAATCTGTTTCAGCTTCAGGCAATAAGCAATGTTCATCAACCAGTATCCACCTATTATTATATATAAATAAGGTGTATTGACACTTCCCGACAGATGCAAAAGTGCGAAAGCGGCAATAAGACAAACGATCATCATCACGTAACCGCCTTTCACAGAGACTTTTCCCGACGCTATCGGACGATGGCATTTCTTCGGATGCAGTCTGTCGGCCTCAACATCTCTCAGATCATTGAAACAGTAGATAGAGCTGGATATCATACAGAATGATGCAAACAACACAAGCGTTGGCAACAGAAACTCCATCTCCAACAGAT
>Ga0256407_10003207_pt1 | contig 29598 bp, 19 predicted proteins | sample RumenRJG_04DNA_FD_193489 | JGI IMG/M metagenome (GOLD analysis project Ga0256407, IMG submission 193489) | Bovine rumen microbial communities from Lethbridge, Alberta, Canada - RJG_04 | ecosystem: Host-associated > Mammals > Digestive system > Stomach > Rumen | place: Canada: Alberta...
GGATCCTCTGATTGACTGCAAAGCCTGCAAGGCGCGTTTCCGTGCTGACAAGCTGATAGAAGACTATCTTCACGAACAGGGACAGATGGACGTCCAGGTCGACGGATGGTCCAATGAGAAGCTTGAGCAGTTTATTGCTGAAAACGGAGTCAAGTGTCCGGAATGCGGCAAGTCTGACTTCACCGGCATACGTCAGTTCAATCTGATGTTCAAAACATTTCAGGGAGTCACTGAGGAATCCACTGCTGAGATTTATCTCAGACCGGAAACGGCTCAGGGCATTTTTGTCAACTTCAAAAATGTTCAGAGAACGGCCAGAAAGAAGCTTCCGTTCGGAATAGCTCAGGTCGGCAAGTCCTTCAGAAATGAAATCACGCCGGGCAACTTCATCTTCAGAACAAGAGAGTTCGAGCAGATGGAGCTGGAGTTCTTCTGCAAGCCGGGAACTGAGCTCGACTGGTTCGCATACTGGAAGAACTACTGCGCGGATTTCCTGAGAAATCTGGGAATCAAGGAAGAACACATGAGACTCAGGGATCACGATCCTGAGGAACTCTCCCACTACAGCAACGCCACGACGGACATAGAATTCCTGTTCCCGTTCGGATGGGGCGAACTGTGGGGAGTCGCATCCAGAACCGACTTCGACCTTATGGCGCATCAGAATCATTCGGGCCAGGACATGACGTACATGGATCCTGAGACGAATGAGAAGTTCGTGCCGTACTGCATCGAACCGTCGGTAGGCGTAGAGAGAATGCTGCTCGCGTTCCTCGTTGACGCTTACGATGAAGAGGTTCTTACGGATGACAAAGGCAAGGAAGATGTGCGTAAGGTGCTGAGACTGCATCCTGCGCTGGCGCCTTTCAAGGCCGCAGTCCTGCCTTTGAGCAAGAAGCTTGGCGCGGCAGCCGAGCCGATTTATCATGAGCTGCAGAAGCACTTCATGGTCGACTATGATACTGCCGGTTCCATAGGCAAGAGGTACAGACGTGAGGATGAGATCGGCACGCCGTTCTGCATCTGCGTCGACTTCCAGACGGTCGGGGACGACAACACTCCAGCTGACGGATGCGTCACGGTAAGAGACCGCGACACCATGGAACAGGTCAGAATACCGATCAGCGAAGTGAGATCATACATCGAGGAAAGACTCGAGTTTTAACTAAGTCATTCAATATTGTTATCAATTATTGTAAATACATGAGGAGAGCAAAATATGGGAAAGTTTGTTTATTCATTCAATGAAGGCTCAAAGGACATGAGAGACCTTCTGGGAGGAAAAGGCGCCAACCTGGCTGAGATGACAAAGATCGGTCTGCCGGTACCTTTCGGTTTCACAGTAACTACTGAAGCGTGCACAAGATATTATCAGGAAGGACAGACCATCGGTCAGGATATCGTTGATGATATCTACGTCAAGCTGGCTGATCTGGAAGCTGTGACTGAGAAGAAGTTCGGCGACGCGTCAAATCCTCTTCTCGTATCGGTACGTTCCGGTGCAAAGATTTCAATGCCGGGCATGATGGACACAATTCTGAATCTGGGACTCAACGACGAAACAGTTGAAGGACTTGCTGCCCTTACAGAAAATCCTCGTTTCGCATACGATTCCTACAGAAGATTCATCCAGATGTTCGGAGATGTCGTAATGGGCATCAGCAAGAGCAAGTTCGATGAGATTTTCGACGGGCAGAAAGCGAAGAAGGGCGTTGAGTTCGACCTGGGACTCGACACTGACGACCTGAAGGAAGTCATCGCAGGCTACAAGGCAATGTACAAAGAGGAAATCGGAAAGGATTTCCCACAGGATCCAAAAGAACAGCTGATGGAGGCCATCAAGGCAGTATTCAGATCATGGAACACTGAGAGAGCTATCCTCTACAGACAGCTCAATGAGATTCCTGATGACATCGGTACAGCTGTAAACGTACAGTCAATGGTATTCGGTAACATGGGCGATACTTCAGGAACAGGCGTAGCCTTCACTAGATCACCTGTAAACGGCGAAAAGGCAATCTTCGGCGAATTCCTGGTCAACGCTCAGGGCGAAGACGTAGTAGCCGGAATCAGAACACCTCAGCCTATCGCTGAGATGGCTCAGGCATTCCCTGATGTATACAGCGACTTCATGAGAATTTCAGAAGTGCTGGAAAACCACTACAAAGACATGCAGGACATGGAGTTCACAGTTGAGAGAGGCAAGCTCTTCATGCTCCAGACAAGAAACGGCAAGAGAACCGCTCCGTCAGCAGTAAAGATCGCTGTTGACATGGTAGGCGAGGGTCTCATCACCAAGGAAGAAGCAATCATGAGAATCGAGCCTGGTCAGATCGATCAGCTGCTCCACCCGATGTTCGATGCTGACGAACTCGCTGCAGCAGAGAAGCTGACTAAGGGACTTCCTGCTTCACCGGGCGCTGCATGCGGACAGATTTACTTCAACGCTGCTGACGCAGAAGCTGCTGTTGCCGGAGGAAAGAAGGTAATCCTGGTAAGACTGGAGACTTCACCGGAAGACCTGGCAGGCATGGTCGCTGCTGAAGGTATCCTGACAGCAAGAGGCGGCATGACTTCACACGCTGCTGTAGTTGCAAGAGGCATGGGTAAGTGCTGCGTATCCGGTTGTTCAGAGATCAAGGTCGACGAAGCAGGCAAGACACTGGGAGTCGGCGGATACACATTCGGCGAAGGAGACTTCATCTCACTGAACGGAACAACAGGCGATGTTCTCAAGGGTGAAGTAAAGACAGTTCCTCCTGAACTCTCAGGTGACTTCGGAACAATCATGAACTGGGCCGACGACATCAGAACACTCAAGGTAAGAACTAACGCTGACAATCCTAGAGACGCTGCTCAGGCAGTAGAATTCGGAGCACAGGGCATTGGCCTTTGCAGAACTGAGCACATGTTCTTCGAGGAAGAGAGAATTCCTGCAATCAGAAGAATGATCCTTGCTGACACCGAGGAAGAGAGAAGAGAAGCGCTCAGCTTCCTGCTTCCTTATCAGAAGGGCGACTTCAAGGGCATATACGAGGTAATGGAAGAGAGACCTGTAACCATCAGACTCCTCGACCCACCTCTCCATGAGTTCATTCCGCACACTGATGAAGAACTTCATGAACTGGCTGATTTCATCGGCAAGCCATACGAGAAGGTTGCCAAGAAGGCAGAAGAGCTCCACGAGTTCAACCCTATGCTCGGTCACAGAGGATGCAGACTTGCTGTTACATATCCTGAGATCGCTGAGATGCAGGCAGAGGCTATCATCACTGCAGCCATCGAAGTCAGAAAGGAAAAGGGATTCGACATCATTCCTGAGATCATGATTCCGCTCGTAGGAAGCAAGAATGAGCTGGCTGACGTCAAGAAGACTGTTGTCGCTACAATCGACAAGGTATTCGAGAGAGAAGGAGTTTCATTCCCTTACCTGGTAGGTACAATGATCGAGATTCCGAGAGCGGCTCTCACTGCTGATGAGATCGCTGAAGAAGCTGAATTCTTCTCATTCGGAACTAACGACCTGACTCAGATGGGCTTCGGTTTCTCAAGAGACGACACAGGCAACATCATCAAGGAATACAAGGCAAAGGGCATCTTCGAAGACGATCCGTTCCAGAGCCTCGACCAGGTCGGTATCGGCAAGCTGGTTAAGATGGCTGTTGAAATGGGTAAGAAGACCAGACCTGACATCCACCTTGGTATCTGCGGCGAGCACGGCGGTGATCCTAAGTCCATCGACTTCTGCCACAGAGTTGGTCTGCAGTACGTATCCTGCTCACCGTTCAGAGTTCCAATCGCAAGACTCTCAGCGGCACAGGCAGCAATCAGAAACAAATAAGAGCTGATGAGCAAAAGCAAATAATAATAAAAGCCGCAGATTCTGCGGCTTTTGTTTTGCTGTTTTTTATTTGATAATCATGCGACGGCGACGACTCCGTAGGTTATAAGGAATACGACTATTCCCGCGGTAACGACTCCCGCGAAGATCACGGGCACCGCGTTGCGGAGGCGAAGATCGAAGAATGCCGCCACGAGGGAGCCTGTCCAGGCGCCTGTTCCCGGAAGGGGAACCGCGACGAGCAGGAAGAGACCGAACATCTCATACTTAACTATCTTTTCGCCGCCTTTTGCTGCCTTTGCTTCGAGCCTTGAAGCAATTCTGTCGAACTTCTCAAACCGGTGCATCCAGTCCAGAATTCTCCGGATGAAGATTATTATGAACGGAACCGGCACCATGTTGCCTATGATGCTGACTATGAGAGCGGTCAGCGGAGTAAGCCCCATGCCCACGCCGATGGGCAGGGCTCCTCTTAGCTCAATGATAGGAACCATGGAAATAAGAAATGTGGCCAGTATCTTACCGGCGTATGTAGTCGTGAACCATGTAATCATGCGTAGATTATAACACATTTTTTTGAATAAAAATGTTCGTGTTTCTGTACATGGTGTTGTATAATTAATCCATAAAGATTATCATTATTATTTTCAAGAAAGGAGAGGTGCATAAATGAGAAACAGAAAATGGGGTACTCTGCTGGCCCTTATGATGGTTCTGGCCATGTGCGTATGGACTCTGTCAGCGTGCGGAGGTTCAGGCGGCGATGCCGAAGACCAGGCAGAACCTGAAGCAACAGAAGAAGCAGCGGAAGGCTACACCAATGCAGAAGTAAACTCAGATCTGTCAATGGCTGACGCGGTCAAGGCGTATTACGACGCGGTCGACATGGACTACGCCTATGACCTTGGATATGAGCTGGCTTATGACTGGGACAATCTGGCTGAGGCGAATGGCTGGAGATCAGCGGGATCGGACGCCGAGCACGCGACTGCTGACTATCTCGTCAAGGAATGGGAAAAGATAGGTCTTCAGAATGTTGATAAACTGGCGTCAACATGCGACAAGTTCCAGTTCAACAGCTCATCGATGAAGATCGCTGATTCTGACGTAGATTTCCACGGAAACGATCAGAAAGCTGTTGAAGCCGGAACGAACGGACCTGCGTCATATCAGGTGAATGGCACTGACGGAGACCTGACTGCTGAGATCGTAAACTGCAAGACAGGCTTCGAGGCCGACTATGAAGGCAAGGACGTGAAAGGCAAGATCGCCCTCGTTCAGGTCGACCAGTCAAATGAAGCATGGATCGATGTATACATGGAACAGGCTCACAAGGCAGGAGCTGCTGCTCTCGTAACATGGGCCAAGAGCGGTTACGGCGAAGCCGGAACGTTCACTACGAACGTACAGGATGTATGCTCAAGCGATCTTCTGCCTACAGTTGCTATCAGCGCGGACCAGGCCAAGAAGGTAAAGAAGGCCATCAAGGAAGGTCACACAGAGTGTACTCTTAACGTTGATGCCGAGATGGTAGATAACGGCGGAACTACCTACAACGTAGTCGGCATGATTCCGGGCAAGAACCACGATCAGAAGATCGTTGTATCAGCACACTATGACAAGTACTGGTATGGATTCCAGGATGACTGCTGCGCAATCTCGCTGGTTGCAGCTGTCGCAAAGGGCATGATTGACTCCGGATACGAACCTGAAAACGACATCTACTTCATCGCTCACGGCGCTGAAGAGTGGGGCGTAACGGATTCACAGTTCGACTGGACAACAGGCGCATGGGGCGTATGCGAAGAGCATTCGGATGTTCCTGACAACTGCCTGGCAATGATCAACTGCGAGCTCCCTGCATTCACACCTGCTGAAGGACAGATGTCGATAGTATGTGTTCCTGAGTTCAGGACGCTGGCGGGCACGATGTTTGATTCAGGACTGGTTGTAACCGCAGGCAAAGCTGTGTTCTCAACTGAAACTGCGGACGCCACTACAATGGAAGACGGAATCACCTACAGAGTCCACGGAGTACCATATTTTATCAATGGATTTGAAGATCAGGTATTCATATCCCATAATTACCACACAATCGCCGACAACGCCGAGACATATGATGCGGATGTATTCCAGACAAACATCAACTGGTACGGCGCTTACGCGATGTACATCGACACTGAGCCTGCTCTCGAGCTGGATATCTCTCAGGTCGCGAAGGATCTGAAGGCTAACTTCAACGAGGATTACGCAAAGGCAGCAGGCGTTGATACTGAAAAGTATCTGGCGGCTGTCAAGGAATTCAACGCAAAGGGCAAAACGGCTTATGAGGCAGCGGTAGCATGCAACAAGGCTTACGAGGAAGCGGTTGCTGCGGGCAATGAAGACGCGGCTGCTGAGCTGAGAACCCAGGGACTTGAACTTAACAAGAAAGCACTGGATGCATTCCAGGTAGTTCAGGACAAGTTCTTCTATGACAGCGACTTCTCCGCTGACTACGGCCAGGTTCAGACCTTCAACAATCTGACATACATCGACGGAGTACTTGAAGGCCTTGAGAACGGCGCCGACATCTGGGGTGAGAACGGTGACGGAATCGCTGACTTCGCATATCAGATCAACTGCATCCACGACTACAACTACTGCAACTTCAGCGCTGATATCGCTGAAAGAGGAATCGACATGTACACTGACGAATACTACGCGAACAAGGATCAGGGACAGTGGGGCTACGGCCATCAGAACCCTGTAGTGCACGTTGGTGACATTTCCGCTCAGATTCAGAGAGCAGAGACTGTAGACGATGTAGATGTTGACGCGGCTACAAAGGCTTACGGCGCAGCCAAGGACGAACTCATCAAGTATCTTGGAACGGCTCTTGCCGCTGAGATCACTTACATGAGCGATGTTACAGACTGCCTCCAGTAAGATGATTCTTACTCGGGTTATTTAAGCAGAAATAACTGACACTGAAACGACCGGGCCGCTTATGCGGTCCGGTTTTGTGTTATAATCAATGCAGAGATACAGGAGGATCATCATGGATCACGTAAGACTGAGCGACGCAGGTTTCAGTGTGATAATACTGGACCAGAGCCTGCTGCCTTTGGAAGAAAAGTACATAGAACTCGAAACACTTGAGGACATGGTCGGCGCCATAAAGAAGCTGCAGGTCAGAGGAGCCCCGGCCATAGGCATTTTCGCGGGATACGCGCTGACAGCTCTTTCGAAGCAGCAGTGCAGGCCTAAAGCCATCAGCAGCTGCTGCGGAGCAAGCGGTTCATCGGACGAAGGGTTCATGCAGATACTGCAGGACCAGGGTAAGATACTCAAGGACGCCAGACCTACAGCGGTCAATCTCGCATGGGCGGTCGACCGCGTAATTAAAGCGGTCCGCGTCGAGATGTTCAGAGCCCGTCAGGAAGATCCGATGCGTCTGAACGCCAACGCTGGAGCGAGAAGACTGGCTGAAGCAGCGGCAAAAGAAGCAAAGGCAATCCACGAGGAAGACAAGGCCATGTGCAAAGCCATCGCTGGTTACGGGCTTGAGGAGATAAAGCGGGTATGCGAAGAAACCGGACACGCCGGTCCGATCGGAATTCTGACCCACTGCAATGCGGGGCCTCTGGCCACATCTGAATACGGCACAGCTCTCGGACCTGTGCTCCTCGGAAGCGAACAGGGAGTGGAGTTCAAGGTTTTTGCCGACGAGACAAGACCTCTGCTTCAGGGAGCCAGACTTACAACCTATGAACTGCAGAAGGCCGGCGTGGATGTGACTCTCATCTGCGACAACATGGCTTCAACAGTAATGAAGCAGGGACTTGTGCAGGCTGTCTTCGTAGGCTGCGACAGGGTTGCCGCCAATGGCGATACCGCCAACAAGATAGGGACTTCGGCCGCGGCGATACTGGCGAAGCACTACGGGATTCCGTTCTATGTGCTCGGTCCGTCGTCATCCATCGACATGAACTGCGCGACAGGGGAGGACATCCCTATAGAGGAGAGAGATCCTGAAGAGATACGCAGCAAATTCTACGAGAAGCCTGTGGCGCCCGAAGGCGTCAGATGCTTCAACCCGTCTTTTGATGTAACCGACGCGGAGCTCATTTCCGCCATAATAACCGAGAAGGGCATATTCAGATACCCTTACAGCGACAGCTTGACAGTGTTCAGTAAATAAGTTACAATATATACAGTAATTTCCAATTAAGCAGGGGCATGAGAGAGGGTTGGAGATGGAGAATCTCAGAATAGCCGTTGTGTCGCCGGATGAGGCGTACAACAGAGTTTTTTGCATGTCACTGCTTCATGCCTGCAGACAAATCGAGGCAAAGGCGTACACTACAAGGCAGTTCATTCTCAACTGGGCCGACTACGAAGGCCCCGGCGCATTCTACGACTGTTTCGATCTGGTCCTGTGGGCCGGTGATGAAATCAGCGATTCCTACGGAGACAATATCATATATCTGACCGACAGAGCTTCTTTGACAGGCATGGACTACGCTGCCGGAAAGTTTGCCATATACAGATACAGTCCTACGGGAACTATCGTCGCGCAGATTTTTGATATTTATTCTCATCTGACCGGCCGCGGATTTCCTCTTGTAAAGAGGAACGACGTCAGGCTTATTGCCTTTGCATCATATTGCGGAGGTTCGGGGTGTACTACCGCAGCGAGAGCCGTCGCCCAGGAACTGACCAGATTTCACGGCAAGAGGGTATTCTGCATAAGCCTTGAGGACGTGGAGTCCGCGGGTGAATTCATGACGGTGCCGGATGGGATAAAGACCGAAGGTGAATTTCTTTACAGACTGCTGGGCAAAGGCAACAGGACCTTTCTTGACTCATACATGGTAAGCGACGCTTTTGGCGTCTGCTCTTTTGCACCGCCCGCCGGCAGGAATCCGCTGGGTGAACTGTCGGCCGATGACATGAGGAATCTGCTCGCGGCGCTCATGGACAGCGGCAGATTCGATGTAATCATCTCGGATCTGTCGACATGCCTCACTGACGCCGCCACTGCAATAATGGAAGCGGCGGAACGCATATGCGTCACGGCAAAGGCAGGAGAGCCGGGAGCCAGGGAGCGGAGCTACATGGGACAGCTCGCGGGAAGCTGCGGTCAGGACATTGGAAGCAGGGTAGTAAGGTCGGTGCTGAGCCGCGCTGAAGGGGGCGTTACAGATATCGGTGCGCCGCTTGAAGGGGAATTCGGAAAGGAGATAAGTAAACTGACAGAAAAACTCATCAATATGGTAGAATGATTATAAGAAGCAACAGGAAAGCTGAACAAGGGGGACAGAGTTGCATCTTGAATCCATGGTTGCCGATCTCGCGCTGATTCTGGTCGCAAGCGGCATAGTCACAATCATATTCCGAAAGCTGAAACAGCCCGTAGTACTCGGGTATATTGTCGCGGGATTTCTTATCAGTCCTAATTTCGATTATCTGCCGACAGTTGTGGATCAGGCGGATATAAGCGCATGGGGCGATGTCGGCGTAATATTCCTCATGTTCGGACTCGGTCTTGAGTTCAGCTTCAAAAAGCTCGGACAGGTCGGCGGCAGCGCATTCACCGTCGCGGCAACAGTCATGGCCATGATGATTCTCGTAGGCGCGGGAATCGGAGCCCTCATGGGATGGGACAAGATGGACTGCATCTTCCTGGGCGGCATGATCTCCATGTCCTCAACCATGATTATTCTTAAATCCTACGAGGAGTACAATCTTATGCGTGAGCGGTTCGCGCAGATGGTTCTGGGCGCTCTGGTAATAGAGGACATCGGAGGCATCTTCATGCTCGTAATACTGTCCGCCATCTCAGTGGGCCGCAATGTATCCGGCGTAGCCATGGCTCAGCAGATCATCATAATGCTTATCTACCTGGCGGCCTGGATACTGATTGGTATATATCTTGTTCCGACTATTCTCAAGAAGATCACATCGCTTCTCAATGACGAACTGGTGCTCATAGTTTCGGCTGCTCTTTGCATGGGAATGGTCGTAATCGGCAATCTCATAGGCTTTTCATCAGCTCTGGGCGCGTTTCTGGCAGGCTCAATTCTCGCGGGCACAATTCAGTCCGACAGGATCAGATATCTCATCAAGCCGGTAAAGGATCTGTTCGGAGCGATTTTCTTCGTATCCGTGGGAATGCTCATAGTTCCGAAAATGCTCATCGACTACATTGTGCCGATCATAATAATCACGATTGTTGTAATTCTGGGACAGATGACGTTCTCTGTATTCGGCATACTGCTTTCCGGCCAGTCTCTGCACACGGCGATAAGGGGCGGCTTCAGCATGGTGCAGATAGGAGAGTTTTCATTCATCGTGGCGACGCTGGGAATGAGCTTCGGGGTCATAAGCGACTTCCTCTATCCGGTAATTGTGTGCGTATCCGTGATTACTGCCTTTGCAACGCCGATTTTCATAAAGAATTCCGAGAAAGCATACAAGTTCATCAACAGCAAACTGTCTGAGAAGGCGAAAATGGCGCTCAGAAGGAACACTTCGGAAAGTCAGACCAGAGATTCACTGGACAGCGACTGGAACCAGTACATAAAGAACATTTGCATAAGGACAGGCGCCTGCTCGTCAATCCTGTTCCTGCTGTACTGGGCCGGAACCAGATACATGATGCCGCGCATCGATGAAGTTGTCGGATCGTCCATGACAGGCAATATCATATCGGCGGCCATAATAATCGCCGCAATGCTGCCTGTAATCAACGTAATGTTCGACTCGAACGTAACTCTGTACTACAAGCTTTGGGTGAAGCACAGGACCAACCATCTGCCGCTGATAACCATTAGAGCCCTGAGGGCGCTCATAGGCGCATGCTTCGTCGCTCTCGTGCTGCGGAAGATATTCCTCATTCCGTTTGTCGTTCTGGTGCTTATAGCGGCTATCCCGATTATCCTGATAGTCAGATCGACATGGCTCAACGGAGTAACCATAGCGATGGAGAAGAGGTTTGTTGCCAACTTCTCTGAGAGGACCCTGACCAAGGCCAAGCGCGACAGGGCGAGAAACAGGACATACAGGTGGCTGGATGAATCCCTGTACGTCGTCGAATTTGAAATAACGGATCCTGATTTCTACAAGAGCATATTTGACTTCACCAAGAGAAGGGATTTCGTCGTAACGATAATACGCATAATACGTAAGGACGCCTATGTGAACATGCCTTCAGCTGATGAATACATACAGTACGGCGACGTGCTGCAGATGCTGGGCACATGGGACGAAGTGGACGCCTGCACGATACTTCTGGAAAAGGACGATGCCATAAGGTACACCGATTCGGAAGATAAAACCCTTAAAGATTTCATGTACGGTCAGAGGTTCGAGGGCGTTCCGGAAGAGGGCGAGCTGGTCTGCGTACCGATCAAGCTGGACAGCGACTCCAGATTCATAAGAAAATCAATAAGAAACTGCGGGCTCAGACAGGCCTTCGGCGCAACTATAATAGGAATAGAGCGGGGAGCTCTGCCTATAGTCAGCCCCGACATAGATACGATACTGATGAAGGACGACATTGTCTGGCTAATCGGCGGAGCGTCAATGGTGACAAAGCTCATAAAGAGCGGACTCATGGACAAGTAGGGCAGGGTGCTGTTAATTATTTAACAATCAGTTGCTGCGAATCGGAAATAAAACGGTTCGCAGCACTGTTTTTTTATGGTTGTGATAAGTGATTCTGATGGACGGAAAAAAGAACAAGAAAAAAGGCGCAATCCGCTTGACTGCAAGGCTCAACGTGTTAAAATAAACAAAGCGCATAATGTGTTGCGTTATGTTAATTATTTAACAAAACACTGAGGCGCTTAATAAATTGTTCGATAATGTATACAGAATACATTTGTGGAAACTAGTTCAATTTGTGGAGGGAAAAACTATGACAATGGAATCAGCTAAGCAGATTCTTGCGCTCCTGCCGGGCGTAGATTGCGGCGGATTCGGCGGTTGCGGATACCCGACCTGTCAGGCCTGTGCAGAGGCCATCGCAGAGGGCGGTCCGATTACGCTGTGTCCTGCGGCCAACAGCGAGGCAGTAGCAGGAATTGCCCAGATCCTGGGAGTAGAACCTGTTGAAGTGGAGGCAAAGGTTGCTCACGTCAAATGCGCAGGCTGCTCTTCAGGAAAGGAACGCTTCGCTGCAGCTTTCTGTGAGAGCTGCGACGCCGCTAAGAAGGCGGGATTTGCGAAGGATGAGTGCCAGTACGGCTGCATTGGTCTTGGAACATGCATCGACAGATGCAAGTTCGACGCGATGACTCTGGTGGACGGAGAAGTCGTTATCGACAAGGAAAAGTGTTCCGGATGCGAAGCATGCCTGACAGGATGCATTCAGGAGATCATCGAGATGGTGCCTGCGGATGCAACTAACTTCATCCCATGCTCATCAAAAGCAGATGAGAAGGAAACACTGGCGGCATGCGGCTACGGCTGCATAGGCTGCGGAGACTGCGCTCTGGCTTGTCCTAAGGACGCAATCGAAATGGTATGCGGAGACAAGATCGACGGAAGATTTGCCCGCATCGACTACAGCAAGTGCGACGGATGCATCACCTGTGCCGTCAAGTGCAGAAAGAAGATCATCGTCGACACACTGCACGATCTCACAGAGGCCAAGGAAACTGTAGCACTCGTAAGATGTACAGGCGGCGGCGTCGGCCACAGCAAGCTCGAGAAGGAAGGCTTCGAGAGCTGTTCAGAAATCGTTGACGCTAAAGTCGATCTCGACGGTCTGGATGTATGCGAGTACGGATGCCTGGGATTCGGGGACTGCACAAAGGTCTGCAGATACGACGCGATCAAGGTAGAGTTCGGAATCGCCAAGGTTGATACAGATAAGTGCGTAGGCTGCGGAGACTGCTTCAGAGCTTGTCCTAAGAACAAGATTCAGATGGTACCGTACATCGGCGTCAAGCAGGCGGCTTGCCAGTCAGAAGCTGATCCTGAGAGAAGAATGGAAGTCTGCTTCAAGGGCTGCATTGGATGCGGCGACTGCGCGGACAACTGTCCACAGGGCGCTATCGAGATGGTAAACGGACACCCTGAAATCGATCACGAAAAGTGCATCAACTGCGGAGTCTGCAAGTACGTATGCTCAAGAGGTCTGCTGGCAGAGAGAGAAGTACCTGAGTACAACTATCTCCAGCGCGATGCTATTGAGAAGTTTAATTAAGGATGAAAGGAGAGAAAAACATGAGATCCAGAAAAACAATGGACGGCAATACAGCTGCTGCACATGTTGCATATGCATTCTCTGAAGTAGCAGCGATCTATCCTATCACTCCATCATCCGTAATGGCCGAAAACGTAGATGCATGGGCATCAGTGAACAGGAAAAACATCTTTGGCGAAGAAGTCAAAGTAGTAGAAATGGAATCAGAAGGCGGCGCAGCAGGTGCTGTACACGGCGCTGTAACAGCAGGAGCTCTGACGAGCACATTCACTGCATCACAGGGTCTGCTCCTCATGATTCCTAACATGTACAAACTGGCAGCAGAGGAGACACCTACGGTAATCCATGTTGCCGCAAGAGCTATCTCAACACACGCTCTTAACATCTTCGGAGACCACTCCGACGTAATGGCATGCAGACAGACTGGTTTTGCAATGCTGTCATCAAGAAGCCCTCAGGAAGTAATGGACCTGGCTGCAGTTGCTCATCTGTCAGCAATCGAAGGCAAAGTTCCTGTACTGCACTTCTTCGACGGTTTCAGAACATCCCATGAGCAGCAGAAGATCTACACATGGGACTATGATGAACTGAAGGAAATGCTCGACATGGATGCTGTCAAGAGATTCAAGGCGAACGCCCTCAATCCTAACCATCCGCACGCATTAGGTTCAGCTGAACAGCCTGAGACTTTCTTCCAGCACAGAGAAGCATGCAACAAGAACTATGAAGAACAGATCGATGTCATCATAGACTGCATGAACAGAGTAAGCGAGAGAGTTGAGAGAGAAAAGCCTTATAAGCCATACGAATACTATGGCGCTCCTGACGCGGAAGAGGTCATGATAGCAATGGGTTCCATCTGTGACTGCGCAGAGGAAGTTGTTGACTATCTTACCGCAAAGGGCAAGAAGGTCGGTCTCATTTCAGTAAGACTGTACAGACCGTTCTCAGCTAAGCACTTTGTTGCTGAAATCCCTGAGACAGTCAAGAAGATCGCTGTTCTCGACAGAACGAAGGAACCGGGAGCTCTCGGCGAGCCTCTCTACCTCGACGTCGTATCAGCGCTCAAGGGAACTGCTTTTGAAGACAGATTCATCGCAAGAGGAAGATATGGACTGGGTTCAAAGGACGTACAGCCGGGTGACGTGCTGGCAGTATACGAGAACCTCTGGTCTGATGAACCAAAGCCTGAGTTCACTCTTTCAATCGAAGACGATGTTACAAACCTGTCAATCAAGGGAAGCGAGAACCCTGACGTTGCTCCTAAGAGCGTAGTAGCATGCAAGTTCTGGGGCCTTGGAGCTGACGGAACAGTCGGAGCAAACAAGAACAGCGTCAAGATCATAGGCGACAATACTGACAAGTACGCTCAGGCATACTTCCAGTATGACTCAAAGAAGTCAGGCGGCGTAACAATTTCCCACCTGAGATTCGGAGACGAACCTATACGTTCAACATATTATGTAAAGCAGGCTGACTTTGTAGCATGCCACAAGGCAGCTTATCTGGAAAGATACTACATGGTCGAAGACGTCAAGAAGGGCGGCACATTCCTTCTGAACTGCCCTTGGAGCGACGATGAACTGTCAGAGAAGCTCCCTGGAAACGTCAAGAGATTCATCGCGCAGAACGACATCAACTTCTACACATGCGATGCCGTTACAATCGCCAAGGATCTCGGCCTCGGCAGCAGAACCAACTCAGTTCTGCAGGCTGCATTCTTCAAGCTGGCAAACATTCTGCCGATCGACGATGCAGTTAAATACATGAAGGAAGCAATCAACAAGACTTACGGACGTAAGGGTCAGAATATCGTTGACATGAACTGCGCGGCAGTAGACGCCGGCGTGAACAGCGTTCACAAGGTAGAAGTTCCTGCTGAGTGGGCAAATGCTGAAGGCGATATCCCTAAGACTCTTGCTGAAGGAAGATGCAAGCTCCACACAGACTACATCAACAACATCCTCAAGCCGACAAACGGCATGTACGGTGATGATGTACCTGTATCGGCATTTGAAGGTCTGGAAAACGGAATGGTTCCGTCAGGAACAGCGGCGTTCGAAAAGAGAGGAATCGCGATCGACATTCCTCAGTGGGATGCAAGCAAGTGCATGCAGTGCAACTGGTGTTCATATGTATGTCCTCACGCTGTAATCAGACCGTTCGTAATGGATGCTGATGAAGCAGCAGAATACAAAGGCATGAAGATTCCTTACAAGGATGACGAGACCAAGTCATTCGCAATCGGAATCAGCGCTTTGGACTGCACCGGATGCGGATCCTGCGCAGAGGTATGTCCTGCCAGAAAGAAAGCCCTCGAGATGGTCGACGGCGAAACCAATCAGGACGCAGCACAGGAAGACTTCGACTTCCTCTTCCACAAGGTTGGAACCAAGAAGGAACTCGGAAGCGACGAAAACGTCAAGAAGTCACAGTTCCTGCAGCCGCTGCTTGAGTTCTCAGGCGCTTGCCCGGGATGCGGAGAAACTCCATACGCCAAGCTGGTAACACAGCTGTTCGGAGACAGAATGTTCATCGCCAACGCGACAGGATGCTCATCCATCTGGGGTCTGTCAGCACCGGCTTCACCATACACGGTTAATCCGGAAGGCAAGGGACCTGCATGGGCAAATTCACTCTTCGAAGACAACGCTGAATTCGGATACGGCATGGCTGTAGCAATGAAGGCAAGAAGAGTAGAAATGCAGCACGCAGTCGAGAGACTGGCTGAAAAGCCTGAATTCGAAGCCGCTGCAAAGGCATGGCTGGACAACATGGAATGCGCTGAGTGCGCGGGCAAGATGGGCGACGAGCTCGTAGCTGTCTGCGAAGGCAAGGCGGATGAAGATGCTGTATACGTAGTTGAAAACAAGGATATGCTCCCTAAGCCATCAATGTGGATATTCGGTGGTGACGGATGGGCTTACGACATCGGTTACGGCGGTCTCGACCACGTCCTCGCTTCAGGCGAAAACGTAAACGTTCTCGTATTCGATACGGAAGTTTACTCCAACACAGGCGGACAGTCATCCAAGTCAACTCCTATAGGCGCTGTTGCCCAGTTCGCAGCCGCAGGTAAGGCTGTAACAAAGAAGAACCTGGCTCAGATTGCAATCGCTTACGGTTACGTATATGTAGCTCAGGTAGCCATGGGCGCCAACCCTGCACAGACTCTGAAGGCAATCAAGGAAGCTGAAGCATATGACGGACCATCACTGATCATCTGCTACGCGCCTTGCATCAACCACGGAGTCAAGAAGGGCATGAACAAGGCAATGCTCGAAATGAAGGAAGCAGTCAGAGCAGGATACTGGAACCTTCTCAGATACAACCCTGCGGCTATCGCAGAGAAGAAGAATCCGCTTTCCGTTGACAGTGCTCCTCCAACAGAGGATTACGAAGACTTCCTCATGGGAGAAGTAAGATACAACTCACTGAAGCTGAAGAATCCTGAGAGAGCTGAACAGCTCTTCAGCGAAGCAGAGAAATTTGCGGCTGAAAGATACAGGAAACTGATCCAGCAGAAGAAGGGCCTTGAGAATAACTAAGAAAGGAGTAGATTCAATGTTTAAAGTAGTTAAAAGAAGACAGTTGAACGACAACATGTTCTGGCTTGTTATTGAAGCTCCTCTCGTAGCTCGCAAGGCAAAACCGGGACAGTTCGTAATACTGATTACAGACGAATACGGTGAAAGAATTCCTCTGACAATGGCAGGCCATGACTCAGAGGCAGGCACTATCGACCTGATCTTCGCGGCAGTTGGCAGAACTACAATGCTCATGTCACAGCTGCAGGAGGGTGAATACCTCATGGATGTAGTCGGCCCTCTCGGCAAACCGACTGAAATGGACGGACTCAAGAAGGTCTGTGTTGTCGGCGGCGGTACAGGAAACGCTCTCGCGTATCCTCTCGCATGCGGAATGCACGACCACGGCGTTGAGGTCGACATGATCTGCGGTTACAAGAGCAAGGATCTGGTAATCCTCGAAGATGAATTCAGAGCCGGCGTAGATAACCTCTACATGATGACAGACGACGGAACATACGGAGAAAAAGGCTTTACAACTGACAAGCTCAAGGAGCTCATCGAGTCAGGTAAAGAATATGATGAAATCGTAGCGGTAGGCCCTCCGATGATGATGAAATTCACATGCAAGATGGCCCAGGACTACGGCATCCACTCAATTGCGTCACTGACTGCATACATGATCGACGGCACGGGAATGTGCGGCGGTTGCAGATGCAAGATCGGTGGAGAGGACAAGTTCGTATGCGTAGACGGTCCTGAGTTCGACGGATCACTCGTTGACTGGGATGACCTCATCAAGAGATCAAATTATTACAAAGACCAGGAAGCAGAAGACAGAGCTCACGTATGCAGATTGACAGGAGGTGTTCGTTACAATGATTAACATCAAGTTGAACCAGAATCCGATGCCTGAACAGGAACCGGATGTACGTAATCACAACTTCCTGGAAGTTGCAGAAGGATATACAGAGGAAATGGCAATCAACGAGGCAATGAGATGCCTCAAGTGCCGCAAGAAGCCATGTGTTGGCGGATGCCCTGTAAACATCAAGATTCCTGACTTCATCGCGCAGATCGCAATCGGTGAATTCGAGGAAGCTTATCAGATCATTTCAGAGGATTCATCACTGCCTGCAATCTGCGGCAGAGTATGTCCTCAGGAGAACCAGTGCCAGGGCGTTTGCACACGCTGCGCAAAGGGTGAACCGGTTGCGATCGGAAGACTCGAGAGATTTGCCGCTGACTGGCATGCTGCTCACTACGGCGATGAAGAGATTCCGCCGGTTGAGTCAAACGGCCACAAAGTAGCCATCATAGGCGCGGGTCCTGCGGGACTGGCTTGCGCAGGCGATCTGGTTAACAAAGGCTATGAGGTTACAGTATTCGAAGCGCTCCACAAGACAGGCGGCGTACTCGTTTACGGAATCCCTCAGTTCAGACTTCCTAAGGAAATCGTAGCGGCCGAAGTTGCCAAGCTCGAAGCAAAGGGCGTTAAGTTCGTAACTGACGCAGTCGTAGGAAGAGCGATCACAGTCGATGAGCTCATGAAGGAAGAAGGATTCGAATCCGTATTCATCGGCACCGGCGCAGGACTGCCGTCATTCATGAACATTCCTGGTGAGAACCTGATCGGCGTTTGCTCAGCCAATGAGTATCTGACCAGAATAAACCTGATGAAGGCATACCTGCCTGAATACGATACTCCTATAATGCACGGCGACAGAATTGCTGTTGTAGGAGGCGGAAACGTAGCGATGGATGCTGCCAGATGCGCCAAGAGAATGGGCGCCAAGGAAGTGTACGTAATCTACAGAAGAAGCATGGAGGAACTCCCTGCAAGAGCTGAGGAAGTACACCACGCTATCGAAGAGGGCTGCATCTTCAAACTGCTGCACAACCCGGTACAGATCCTCGGTGATGAAGACGGCAACGTCAGAGCAATTGAATGCGTTCAGATGGAGCTGGGTGAGCCTGATGCTTCAGGACGCCGCAGACCTATTCCGATCGAAGGATCCAACTTCGAGGTTCCGGTTGACATGGTCATCATGTCCATCGGCACGAAGCTGAACACTCTGATCCTCGACACTACCGATCAGCTCGAAGCCAACAAGAGAGGCGGAATCGGTACTGACGACGGAGCCGCAACCAACCGTGACGGCATATTCGCCGGCGGCGACGCGGTAACAGGCGCTGCCACAGTAATCAAGGCCATGGGCGCAGGCAAGGTAGCCGCGGCATCCATGGATGATTATCTCAGCAAATAATCCATGCAAATTGGACTAGATTCGGAAGGGGCAAGGCATTCGTGCTTTGTCTCTTTCGCTTTTTGGATATATAATATATCCGTCAAGGAATACTGAGCATGAAAGAATTTCTCTGGAAAACATTCGTAAAGGATTACGAGAACTACAAGGACCCTGAAGTCAGGGGACGATATACCAGGCTTACTGGAACGCTGGGGATCATAGTCAACAGCGTGCTTTGTGTTATCAAGATCGTGCTCGGCCTGGCGATTCATTCGATTGCTGTCGTTGCCGACGGGGCTCACGACATGGCCGATTCAGTAGCGGCCCTGATAACTCTCATAGGCGCGAGAATCGCCCGGAAACCTGCAGACAAGGATCATCCTTACGGGCACGCCAGGGTCGAGTATCTCTGCAGCCTGGTTGTTTCAGCCATAGTTCTCATAGTCGGAGCTGAGCTGCTGAAGAACTCGATTGACAAGTGCATTAATCCACAGCCGACAGACTTTTCCTGGCTCATGGTGGGCTTTATGCTCTTTGCAATAATCCTTAAAGGCTCACAGGCCCTGTTCACCATAGCTACAGGGAAACACATCAACTCACTGCCGGTGATCGCTGCGGGAACGGATAACAGAAACGACGTAATTACAAGTATAATTATCGTAATCGGAATGCTTATCCATCATTTCGCGGGCCTGGATCTGGACGGTTACATGGGATGCATAGTATCACTGTTCATTCTGTATTCCGGAGTCATGCTCATAAAGGAGACAATAAGTCCGCTCCTGGGTGAACCTCCTGACAGAGAGACTGTCGATGAGATTCATGAGATAATAATGGCGCATCCGGAGGTCATAGGAGTACACGATCTGGTCATCTACAACTACGGTCCGGGAAGGACCTTCGCGTCATTCCACGCAGAGGTGGATTCCAGAGGCGATATTCTGGAAATACATGATGTGATAGATCAGATTGAGCAGGAGCTGCAGCAGAAGATGAACATAAACGCAGCGTGTCACATGGATCCGGTGGTGGTCAATGATCCGATCAGAATCAAAATGCAGAGTGTTATCGCAAAGGCAATAATGGACATGGATGGGGTGGAGAGTTACCACGATCTGCGCGTAGTTCCGGGGAAGTCGCACACCAATATAATATTCGATCTGGTGCTGACGCCGGGTATAAAGACAGATAAAAGTGAAATAAGACAGCGTCTCGAGGATGCGGTCAAGAAAGAAGGAGTACAGTACGAAGTCGTAATAAACTTCGATCAGGCATATATTTAACGAATTGAGGTGAAAGAATGAAGAAAATTTTAGTTCTTGGAGTCGGAGCGCAGGGGAGTACAGCTGCCAGAAAGCTTGACGCAGAGCCTGAAGTAGGCGAGATCATCTGCGCCGATTACGATCAGAAGGCGGTTGATACACTGGTTTCTCAACTGACAAAGGCAAAGGGTGCCTTTGTTGACGCTCATGATCTTGACAGCATAGTTAAAGCAGCGGAAGGAGTTGACCTCATTCTGAACGGACTGCCTCTGGAGTGCACTCAGAACGTGCTCGACGCGGCGCTCATAGTCAAGGCCAATTATCAGGACTACGCAGGCACCATGGCACTCGGCCAGATGTGGGAGGAGAGTGAACCTGGCAAGGCGGCGATTGCTGCAGGTGACGAGCCCGCATTTGAAGATTCTGATACGCTCAACTGGTACAGAAGCATCAGAGCAATGTTCGAGATATACGGGCCTAAGTTCAAGGAGATCGGAAAGCTGGCCATATTCGGCACAGGATCCGCGCCGGGACTGATCTGCGCGGCAACAAAGTACGCCATGAGATATCTGGACAAGTGCGACACCATCTACAACTTCGTTTGGGAAGGCGCGATAGCCAAGAGATTCCAGCCCTTCTGGTGGTCGCCAATAACAGCGCTCACAGACATGAGCGAAATGGCTCTCGCCTTCGAAGAAGGAAAACTCATAAACACTCCGGCTTTCGGAAGACCTATAACAAGGCAGTATCCTTACATGGAGAGCAGAATCACGTTCCGTGAGCACTGCCATGACGAGCCTCTGCAGTACAGCTTCAACGCTGACACACACTTCAAGGGCTGCAAGAACGCTTACTTCAAATACGCGGGAGCGGGCATGGACTTCTGTCAGCCGCTGTATGAGGCGGGTCTGCTGAGCCACGAGGAAGAGGACTTCAACGGACAGAAGATCGTTCCGTTTGATTTCGTTCTGAGCCATCTGCCTCACGCACCGAAGTACGAGGAAGAGATAAAGTCGTTTGTCGATGAGGGAATGGCTCTCGACTCAGGATGCATGGTAATAGAGGCATACGGCCGCAAGAATGATGAAGGAGTTCTCGTTGAAGTGCACGTCAACGCTCCTGGATTTGTCGAGTCATTTGAAAGGGCGAAGATGACAGGCGAGATGTATCTGACCGGACAGGGCGGATATCTCTTCTCGAAGCTGTTCATCAACGACAAGTTCGGCGACTCGACAGGCGTTATTTCATCCGACATGCTCACAGATGAGCAGGTGGACGAGTACTTCAACTACGCCGCGGATCTCGGCATAACTCTTGACACAAAGATCAAGAAGACCTGGGAGATCGTAGAATAAATGCAAAAATCACAAAAGCCCTGCGCGCGCAGGGCTTTTTTTGTTGCTTTTGCATCATGAGCTTAACGGTGTCTCCGCGATGAAACAACGGCCCAGAGAACGATGATCCCTCCGAGCAGAAACAACACGACCGCCTTGTTTGGCGGGACATTTCCTATCATGCCCATTCCGACAAGGGCTCCGAAGATAAGAACACAGACGCCCAGTGATCCGCATATGATGTTTACAATGTTATATATGTTCATTTCTATCTGCTCCCTCTGTTTTACAGTACAATTTTAACACATAAAGGGAGTGGTTTGTACTGCTTTATTTGTTGAAGTTAACGCGTTAAAGTGCTATTATTTTTGTGTACTTATATTTAATTATGCTGGTTTTGGAGGAGGTAATATTATGAATGAACTACAAAATCAGGGCGAACTGAAACGTACCTTAGGTTTACCGCTTCTGATTGGTTTCGGTCTGGCTTACCTGGCGCCGACAGTAGTATTCAACTACTACGGCATATGGACAGCAGACTCGGGAACCGGAGGACATTATCCGCTGGCGCTTCTGATCGCCACCGTACTGATGACTTTCACGGCGTACAGTTACACCAGAATGGTTAAGGAATATCCGACAGCGGGATCCGCTTACGTTTACGTAAACAAATCGGTTCAGCCGCATATAGGCTTTCTGACCGGCTGGGTAATGCTGCTGGACTATCTGCTTCTGCCGATGGTCTGTTATCTGCTGATCGGAATATACGTAAATGAGTACTTCCCGGCACTGCCTGTATGGGTTATCGTAGTCGGATGCGCGGCTCTGGGAGCGATATTCAACATAGTTGGAGTTAAAACAGCGTCAATTATCGACTCGATCATCATCGCTGCGCAGATCATTTTCACAATTGTTACAATCATTCTCTGCGTCATGTATGTGTGCGGCACGGATGGACTTTCACTGTTCAGTTCAAGAGCTATCGTGAACCCTGACACATTCAATATGACAGCCGTGCTGAACGCGGCCGCAATTCTGTGCGTATCCTTCGTAGGATTCGACGCGGTTACGACGATGGCGGAGGAAACAAAGGATCCGGATAAGGTCATGACGCCGGCAATCATGGGAGTGTGCGTCGGAGCGGGCATAATGTTCTTCATTACAGCCTATGCGCTTAATGTTGCATGGCCTGAAGCGAATACACTGATTGAAGATCCTGATGTCGGCATTTATGAGTTTTATCCTGCCATAGGATACGGATGGGCCGCTGACGTCTTCTTCGTAGTCGATGAATTCGCGTCATTTGTATGCGCCATGGCCGGCATGGGCGCAGTTTCGAGAATTCTGCTCGGCATGGGCCGTGACAACATCCTGCCGAAGAAGTTCTTCGGATCTGTATCGAAGAAGTGGAACACGCCGGTCAAGAATATCATTCTGGTATCCATCATCGGATGTACTGGTATCTTCTACGCAGACAACCTCATTGGCGCTGCGGAGCTGGTATCCTTCGGATGCATCCTCGGATTCATTATGGTAAATCTCTCAGTTGTCCTGCACTTCTACAAACACAAAGGGCTTCGCGAAGGCGCAAAGAACAAGATCATGTACCTGATTGTTCCGGGAATCGGAGCTGTGGCATTGGCCATCGCGTTCATCTTTGTCGGCAAGGGAGCCAAGATTTTAGGATGCATCTGGCTGCTTATCGGTCTGATTTATCTTGCTGTAAAGACAAAGGGCTTCAAGGAACTGCCGCCTGAGATGACATTTGAAGAATAGAGCAGACAACTCACAAGGGAGAATGATATGGCTATAGATAAAATACTTATCAACGGAAAAATCTACACAGAAAACCCTGACATGCCGTGGGCTGAGGCAATGGCTGTCGACGGAAAGAAGCTCGCCTTTGTTGGCGATAACGACGGCGCAAAGGCACTGGCCGGGGCCGATACCGAGGTGATTGACCTCGCAGGCAAAACCGTCATTCCGGGGCTTCTGGACGGGCACACTCATCCGGCAACAGTATCAAAGACATACTGGTGCGTCAGAGGGCCGCTGACAATGGATAAGGAACAGCTCTTCAAAAACATTGAGGAGTGCGCGAAGAAGTATCCTAAAGAGGACAGACCTTACTTCTACTACGAAAGCTACTTCACAGAGACATTCGGCGAAGAAGGTCCGAACAGGAAGGACTTCGACAAGATCATCAGCGACAGACCGGCCAGAATTCAGGATTTCGGAGATCACGCGTGCTGCTACAACACAGTGGCGCTTGAGATGCTAATGGATGAAAACGGCGTGCCGCATAGTGACAGTCCGATTGGAGAACCGGAGTTCAAAAAGGATGAAAACGGCGAGTACACCGGATGGTGCCTGGAGTCCGTATACGAAGGCGACAACGGCATTTTTGAGGCAATAGGCTGGAGACCTGAGTCAATAATGAACGACAACATGTCAAAGCCGCTGTTCGATTACTTCAGACAGTACGGAATCATGGCCATGATGGACGGCTTCACCGAAGGAGACGAGAACTTCAGATACATCTATGACCTGGATCAGAAGGGCGAACTCGGAATGTACTATGAAGGCTCCAGCATCCTATCTGATGTCAAGGATCTTGAAGAATCCATCGCTACGGCCAAAAGGTGGCAGAAGGAGTTCGGCACGGATCACATCAAGTGCGATGTCATAAAGTTCTTTATAGACGGCACAAACGAGATGGGAGACTGTCTGAGTACGGAACCTTTCCACAACGATCCGACGGGCACTAACTGCGGCGAGGCTTACGCGACCATGGAGGAAATGCGTGACGTCATGGTAAGACTGAATGAGGAAAAACTGGACTTCCATGTTCACACCATCTGCGACGGAGCGTTCAGGCTCATGTGCGACGCGGTCGAGGAAGCTCAGAAGATCTGCGGTGATGACTGGTGCATAAAGGTTACGCTGGCTCACTGCGAAATCATCCACCCGGATGATATCAAGCGCGTCAGGGAATTGGGCATTTACATCGACTATTCCACACACTGGGCCGGCGGTTACTTCGGAGAGGGAGCAATACCGTTCCTTGGCCAGGAACGCTGGAACACCATGCATGATTTCCACAAGGTCATTGAAGACGGCGGCAAAGTCGGATTCTCCAGCGACGTATTCAGCTATCAGGAGGCGTCCCGCGCAAATCCGATGGTCGGCATGCAGGTTGCAATGACAAGAGTAGACCCTTGGGTGCCGATCGATCCGGTGAAGTATCCGGGAAGCGTGCGCCCGCCTGCTGACGGCAAGCTGTCAGTTGAGCAGCTCATTCATGGATACACCATGATCAACGCCGAGAGAATGCGCTGGGACGATATAATGGGTTCTCTGGAAGAGGGCAAATTGGCGAACTTCGTCGTTTTTAATGAGGATATCTTCAAGGCGGCTCATGAGCATCCGGAAGACTTTTCCAAGATCGATCCTGAGTGCACGTACTTCGAAGGAGAAGAACGGCATATCGTATCAGCATTGAAGAAGGAGAGATAATCATGGCTGACGTAACCATAAGGATAATCCCCGCCCACATCGTCTACAGAGCAGAGTACGACGTAAACAGTCTGATGGACTTTTTCAATCCCGAGACGGACGAGAATGAGCTCTATGATCTTCAGCTCGAAATGGAAGCTGACAATCCGGGCGTAACGGTACCGGAGATAGGCGAAGACTACAACTACTTCGGATATCCGGTCAGACGAAACGCCGACGGAACCATGCATGTCATCTATAGCGACCTGGTGGACAAAATGGGTAGTGACAGTCCTTCAGACTCATACCGTTTCTTTGAAGTACCGGAGGTCACGGCGGCCTGTTACATGCATCAAGGACCTTTTGATTCCTTTGAGGAGGGGTTCGCAGTCGTAATGGACTGGCTGAAGGCCAACGGATATGAAACGGAAGGCAAAGGCAGGCTGAGCGCGATTCACGGACCGTGGGACAGAGAAAATGAAGCTGAATATGTTAACGAGTGTCAAATCATTATAAAGGCGGACTAATGTATATCAGCGTGATGTTTTTATCATATATGGCAGCGGCATTCATCGCAATGCTGGGTGTGGGAATATTGCTTTTGCTGCTTACAAAAGGTGAGAATCGAAGCTCAGGACAGTACCGTACTGTCATGGGCTTCGCGCTTATAGTGCTGGCGGAATGCATTCTGTATTTCTATTTCTACTACGCTGATATGATGTTGCATCAGTACCGTGTCAATGTCGTGCTGCGGATGGTGGATTATCTGCTGTACGGCGCGGTTCTGTTCTGGTGGATTCGAGTGATGGCTATCATAGATGTTGTAGAGATGCGAAAAAGCGGTCTCTGGGCCTGGATCATCGGAGGCATGTTCGCCGGCACAGGGATTCTGGCTTCAGCTTTTCTGATGGATGACTACTATTGTTTCCGAACGGATGCTGCAGGCAGGGCATTTACCTATATGGAGATCGGCATGGTCCTGCTGACTGTGGTTGTTATGGGATTCTATACAGTCGAATTTCTCAGAAACTCCGTGAGCAGATCGAAGCGGATATACGTTGCAGTCGTATCGCTGGTAATGATGATCTGGATTATACAGCAGATCTCCGTCGACAGCTGTCTGTATCTGGGCATATACCAATCCGCCTGGGTGGAAGGTGTCATCGATACGACGGGAATTGCCATGTTCATCGTAGGGCTTGCCACCTTTGTTGTGCTGTTCCGGGAAGACTTCAGCCCTCTCTATTACCGGGAACCAACGGAGGCAGGGCAGGCCGGAAAGATGGGTGCGGGTGAAGAACCTGAAGAGGAAACCATTCTGCTGGAAATGACGGCGCAGCAGCATCATCTCACGGTCAGAGAGCTCGACGTGCTGAAACTTGCTTACCAGGGCAAAAACAACGCGGAGATTGCAGAGGAACTCTTCATATCAATCAATACCGTAAAAAAACATATGAAGAACATCTATGAGAAGATCGGCACCTCAAGCAGAATGGAACTGATTTACATCATAAACCAGAAAAAGAAATAATATACCTGAAATATTACAAAATGAGGGATAGTACCCGGTCGGGTACTATCTTTTATATTGGTTTTGCAGTAAATATAATATGTGAAATAGGATTTTTGCTTGAAGAAAGGAGTTTCTTATGGAAGAGAAGAAACTAAGTGTGGGCACCTACGGCGGTGTGGCGAACATGGAAAAGGTCGAGATGAAACCGATACAGGTTGCGTTTATGCTCTACTGCCTCGTCGCGGCCGGTGCTTTTGGAATCGAGGACATGATCCCGCTCAGCGGACCGGGACTGACCATCATTATGCTGATTGTGTTCGCGTTGATCTGGGCACATCCGATTTCCCGTGTATGTTCGGAGCTGAGCGCTCTAATACCGGGAGAGGGCGGCATCTACGCCTGGGGCAAGGAAACACTTGGTGAATTCTGGGGATTCTCCCTTAGCTGGTGGGGCACCTGCTCCATTTATCTGGGAATCTCAGCCTATGTGGTGCTGATCACAGATTACGCATCCACATTTATCCCGGGACTGACAGATCCAACGATTTGCTTTACTGTAAGGTTGGCTATCATTGCAGTGTTCATGATCATCAACCTGATCGGTCTGAGAGAAGTAAGCTGGGTCAATACAGTTCTCTCCATTGCGATTCTTGTGGCCTTTGCATTTGTAACTGTTGTAGGATTCGCGAACTGGGAGTACAGCCCTGTTACCCCGGTAGTTCCTGAGGGGCAGTCGATTATTGACAGCCTGGGCGGCAGCATCATGATCGTTATCTGGATGTATTGCGGATATGAGTGCGTATCCAACATGGCAGGAGAATTAAAGAACCCTGAAGTCATTCCGAAGGGATTCAAGATCGTTATGCCGGTCATCGCTCTGTCGTATATTCTTCCAACTATTGCAGGACTTGTGTCCGTCGGACATTGGGAGGACTGGGGAACAGACGGACTCGGCTACGGTGATATCCTTGGTCAGTGTCTGGGATACGGATGGGGAGTTGGATTCCTCGTTATAGCCATACTTTCACAGGCTGCGATATACAACGCTTATGTAGCAGAAGGTTCCAGAGGTTTCTTCGCAATGGCGGACGATCACCTTGCTCCGAAATTCCTTGTTAAGACAAATAAGAAGGGACTGCCGGTTCTGTCAATTCTGCTTTTGTCAGTAGTAACAGCGATACTTTGTCAGTTCGACTTCACAACGATACTGATCATGCTCGGACCTCTGGCACTGATGGTTTATGTCATCATCGGCATCTGCCTCCTCAAGGCGAGAAAGGAATATCCTGTTGAGGAGAGAAACTGCTGGTACATTAAGAGCCCGATACTTGCCACGTTATACGCGGTTGTACCGATGTTCATCGCAGTCATCGGACTGCTTGTAAATGGTACGGAATACTTCCTGCTCGGATTCGTTTCCATCGGTTCAGCAGTCGTTGCGTACATTATCATCAAATGGATTTACGGAGGTCTCTACAGAGTTGACGCTGAGAAATTCCCTCTCAATCCTAAGACGAAGCTGGCCCAGGGAGACCTGCAGAGGTTCGGCGCATTCTTCATCGCCTTCGGATTGTACGCCATCGTAGGAACACTGTTCCTGCAGTGGTACGAAGGATCATGGGGTGAGGAGTACTATCTGGAGACATACGGAAGCGGGCTTATCAGCAACTTCTGGCTTATGCTCAAGGTCGGACGCATCGGCGGCGCTATCGGAACAATTCTAGGTATCGTGCTGCTGGCCATCGGCAAAAAGACAGATCCTACCACATGGCGCGGTACAGGCGAATGGGGAGTATGGGCTTCTGATAAAAAGTGACGAAACCGAATCATTTGTGGTATGATACATTCATCACATGAAGAAACGGACAGCATATCACATGAAATTTGATTTACATTGTCATACCAGGGAGGGATCGCTTGATTCAAAAGTATCCATCCTGAAGTACATAAGTGAATACAGGAAACTTGGCTACGACGGGTTCATGATCAGCGACCACAACACCTTCAAAGGCTGCTATGAGTGGGACAAAATCAGGGACTGGCCTGAGCTAAAGGATTTTACCGTTATACGCGGGCTCGAATATGACACAAAGGACGCGGGTCACGTTCTGGTGGTGCTGCCGGCCGACGTCTACCTCAGACTCCTTCACATAAGAGGAATGAGGCTTCAGAAGCTGATTTATGTCGTTCACTCCTGCGGCGGAGTGCTGGGTCTGGCACATCCTTTTGGCGCGGCTTCATCTTCGGCAATGGGATTCACTAACATGAACCGCGATCTTATAGATGAACTGGATTTTATAGAAGTGTTCAACACCTGTGAGTCGGAACTGTCCAATTATCTCGCAAGGGAACTCGCTGAAAAGTATGAACTGCCTGGCACCGCGGGCACAGACGCTCACAGACAGGAGTACATAGGCATGGCCTGCACTGAGATAGACGCCGAGATAAGGTGCAACAACGATTTCATCGAAGCCATTCAAAACGGTGTTTCATTCAAAGCAACCGGAACTGAGAGAGAAGAGACGAGGAGCGGTAAAGCCAAGGAACACTGGACAGGAATAGCGGGCTACAAGGCGTACAACCGAGGAATAGCCAAATTAAGGGTAGTACACAGAAAACTCGGTCACTACAGGCTGACTCACTCAAGTGAGATGTCGGATAAGTTCCAGAAGAAGTGGAAGGAATTTAAAAGGGAATCGAAGAATAAAGACGAATCAGAATAAATCCATCGTCTTGGCCACATGCCATCTGATAATGAAATCTTTAAGAATCGAAGCGGCGCTAGAGTCATCCAGCGTCGTTTCTTGTTTTTTGCTGACGGAATCGCTTAGACACTCCTGGTAATATTCCTCATACTGTTGGCGGTGCTCGGAAGGAGTGCAGCCCCATAAATCCCTGAAGGCGGCGTAAAAATACTTGGGGTCGCTGAATCCGCACGCATAAGATATCTCAGCGTTCGGCATGTCTGTAGTAAGAAGCATGTCCTCTGCGTGCCAGCACCTGATGTAATTCACCATGTTGCTGAAACTGGAGAATACGGTCTTGCCGATGAACTGGGAAAAGTAGTTGCGGTTGATGTTCTCCATGGCTGCAAGCTGTGATACGGTGATCTTCTTGTTGTAATTGTCTACACAGTACGCCAGTACCCGGTGGAAACGCTCATACAGTTCAATGTTCATGT
>Ga0256407_10003211_pt1 | contig 29566 bp, 29 predicted proteins | sample RumenRJG_04DNA_FD_193489 | JGI IMG/M metagenome (GOLD analysis project Ga0256407, IMG submission 193489) | Bovine rumen microbial communities from Lethbridge, Alberta, Canada - RJG_04 | ecosystem: Host-associated > Mammals > Digestive system > Stomach > Rumen | place: Canada: Alberta...
TACAATCGGCTCAGTGCGCGCTCCTTGTTCTTAGGCTGGTCGCGGGTCTCGGTACACTCTATGAGTATTTCCTCAGTCTCGCCTGTGTTAGGGTTCTTCCACATATAGCGCAGACGTACACCCGATTCCACCTTGTTTACGTTCTGACCACCGGCACCTGAGCTTCGGAAGGTATCCCATTTGATTTCGCCCTCGTTCACGTGCACCTCAAACTTGTCGGCCTCGGGCAGCACGGCTACTGTTGCAGCACTGGTCTGCATGCGTCCGTTACTCTCGGTCACAGGCACACGCTGCACGCGGTGAACACCACTCTCGTACTTCAGAGTGCCATACACGTCGGCACCCGATACCGAGAAGTCCACCTCCTTAAATCCGCCTACGGCACCCTCTGATACGTATGTGATAGCCACCTGCCAGCCTTTCGACTCGCAGAAGTTCTTGTACATCTTGAATAGGTCGCCGGCAAACAGTGCAGCCTCGTCGCCACCCGTTCCGGCGCGTATCTCCATCTCCACGTTCTTAGCGTCCTCGGGGTCCTTTGGTATCAGTGCTATCTTTATCTCCTCCTCCAGCTGTGGCTGCAGTTCCTCGTTCATAGCCAGCTCCTCGCGAGCCATCTCCTTCATCTCCGGATCACTCTCGTTGGCCAGAATATCCTTAGCCTCCTTAATGCCGTTCAGGCATGCGATATAACGCTTACGGGCGTCCATAATGTCGCCCAGATCCTTATATTCCTTAGTAAGTTTTACGAATCTCTGCTGGTCGGCTATCACGTCGGGGTCGGTAATCAGAGTCGATACCTCCTCGAAACGAGCCTCCAGTCCGTCTAATTTCTGTAGAATGCTGTTGCTTGTATCTGCCATTTCTTATATATACTTTATATTTGGGCGGCAAAGTTACGAAAAATCGGGCATATTTCCAAATTTTCTTCACTTTTTTGCTAAAAACATTTTGTGGTTTCAAAATTTTATGTAAATTTGCCGCCGATTAATCAAAGATTTATTAACCAATAATTTAAAAATCAAAAGTTATGAAGAAAGCATTTATTGTGATGATGGCTTTTATGCTGGGCATGGCTGTCACATCGTGCAAACAGGGTCAGAAGGCTGCTCCTACAGCCGAGGAAGTTGCTGCCGATCCAGTAGCTACACTGAATCAGCTGGTTGAGAAGGCTCAGGCCGAAGGCGCTAACTGGAGTGTCGACGAGTGGAAAGAGGCTTATCACACAGCATTCCTCGCTATGTCGCCAGCTATGAAGGGCATGTACGAGGTTATGCAGCTCATCCAGGGAGAGGGTGCCGCTACCGACACTGCTGCTATCAACAAGGCTATGTCAAAGGCTAAGGATATCGAGGCCGAGTTTGGCAAGCTGGGTGGCATCGTCGAGAAGTTCGACAGCATCGGTAAGCTTTATCCTAACGGCAAGACCGTAAGCGAGGACAAGGAGTTTGAGAAGGCCTGTCTCAAGGAGATCGGACTTCCTGAGGACTTCAACCTCTAATCCACAAGCGAAATTTATAAAAAATGTTGTATAGTATGAATTAGGGGGTACCGCAAGGGCCCCCGATTCTTTTAAAATAAATAATACCAGAAAGATTATGAAAACCAAGCGAATGATAATAGTAGCCGCCGTTTTGGCAGCATTCAGCGCCCAGGCCAGTGCACAGGTCACCGATCCTAAGGTGTGGGCATGGGATTTCCCTATGTATATGGAGATCAACGTAGAGCCCGGACAAGAGGCACTCACCTGTCAGATGCACTATTTCCAGGAGGTAAAAGAGGGTCAGGGGCTGCTCAAGAAGACCATGATATGGTACGACACCAAGATCGATGCCCCGGGCAAGGAGAAGACCGTTATCGACGAGTATGGCAAGAAGATCGAGGTGCCCAACGCACTTATCATCCCACTGGCCAAGGAGGCTAAGGTAAAGAAGGGCGACATCCTGCTCACCCACTCAAAGTATCACGAGCGTCAGCGTGCCATCGTTATCGATGTGCCCCTGCCAAACGAGCCCGTGGTATGTTTCCTCGACGACCGCTGGCCCGACAAGGTCGACTCATCATCACTGCCCGAGAAGCTTAAGGGCGAGCAGCTCAAGCCCGGTTCTTACAATGTCATCAAGGACGGCAACTTTGTTTCGGGTGCTCAGGTAGCCTATCGTCGCGATGGCGAGTGGAAGTTTGGTGTCATCATGCAGATCAGCGGCGACAAGATGCTGGTGTGTGGTTTTGCCAGCCGTCTCGACTGCGTCAGCAAGTCCGACTGCAAACTCATTCCGTTTAAAGAGAAGATCAAGAAGGGCGACCGCGTGCGCTGCATCGATCTCGACCGCTATGAGGATGGCTACACCGTAGTACAGGTCGACATGGAGCACGGCCACATCTGGACCCAAGCCGACGGCTCAAAATACACCCACTGCTTCGGCCTGGCCGACGTAACCAAGGTGCTGGATAAATAACAAGAAAGAGGTTCGCGTTTGCGAACCTCTTCTGTTTTATGCGCCTACGCACGATGTGGCGCCCAGTGCTGTCAGTATCGCCGATGCAATCGATGCGATAAGCTGAATCACGAATTTTGCGGTTTCCTTTTTAGTCATAATGTTTAATCTTTAATGTTTAATGTGAAGGGCTGGGGCACTCAGGCCCCAAGCCCTGTTGTCTAGTTGACCTTTGGTCGACTTCTGTCGCGACTCGACAGAGCTCATTCGAGCATGGCTCTGTGCTCGCTGCTCCATCAGTTCTGGTCCATACCACTGTCGTCTCCGCCGGAATTTCCACCTCCGCTATTGCCGCTCTGGCTTGAACTTGAGCCCGATTCTGAGCCGTTGCTTGGCTCATCATCTACCAGCGATCCTGCGAATGCCTCGGCATTAACGAACTCCGCCTTCTTGATGAACTCGCGGCTTGAGATATTGGTCTCAGCCATCTGGTCGGGCAGGAATCTGATATGCAGGCCCTTCAGGTTCTTCTGGGGAGAAAAGTCCTCCTTCTTGGCTGCACCGCCAGCCTCATTCTCCAGGGTAGTGAAGAATATACCCAGACCGTCAATCTTCACTCGCTTCGAATTCAGGAGCATCTCCAGCAGACAGCTACGGAACTTCTCCAGCACTCCAAACACCACGTCGGGGGTGTAGATAGATCCGTGCTCAGCGATGTGGTTCGCCATCTTGCGGGTGTTCAGTACCTCTACGGTCTTACCGTGTGCAAACCACTTGCCCTTGACCTTCGAATTCTTGATGTTGTTCTGCTTAAGCAGATAAAAAATCTTTGCCATAATTGTAATGTGTTTTTAATAGTTAATTGATTGATGATGTGTGTTTCAGAATCCTTGCGCGCTTGTTTCTGAATTGCTCTGCAAAGGTACGAATAATTTTTGAATTGTGCAAATATTTTGCTAATTATTTTCGTAAAAAATGCAAATATTTTTCTACTATTACTTCGCGCGTCACGAAGCGTAACTTTACAGCCTGAAAAATTACGTTTTCTGGTCAAAGAAGTGCCACTTCGTTTGCTATCCACCAAAAGTTGACACCGCACACCGCACACCGCAACTTTTGCATACTTCACACTGCACCCACATCTTGCTTTAAATTATTATATATAATATATATATTATAATATATATATTATATATAATAATTATATTATTTACTTTTCCATCGCCACCTTACACCCCGCAACACCAAAAGTTGCGGCGTGCGGTGTGCGGTGTCGCTTATTCCTTAATTACTAATTCGCGGGGTAGGGTGATTATTTTCAGTCGTTCATACCAGATACGAGTGCTGCCTTCAAAATGTTTCTGAGTGTGACTGCTGATGATGTAGTAGCTGGCTGTGTACTCATCCATCATATCGAGTAGCACCTTCTTTATGCGTGAGCATTTCTCGTTGATGGCATTGTCAAGCGGATTAACCAGGTGGTCCACGCCCTCTATTATCTTGTCCAGATCCAGTCCCTTAGCTGTGGCAGTATAGTATCCGGTCAGCTCCTCGCGATAATCAGCCAGGCGCTTAAACTCTATACCCTCAGGATGCGCCAAGAACAGTAGATACACCGCCTTGTGCACGGGCTGTAACTCAATCTCCTTGTTATAATCCACCAGCATAAATCGATAGTCGCTCGTTATCCGCAGTCGGCTCAGTCTGCCTCGTGCAGCCTCTATGCGCAACTCCTCAAGTAGGGGCACACCGATAGCATGCAATAGCAGATCTTTTCTGCCTGTCGCTTGCAGTAGCTCAACCAGGCGTTTCACCTCGTTGGCCATCTCCTCGGGTGTCGTGCGGATATCGCTCATTCAGTCACAGTGGTCATAAAATTGTTCAACCAATTCCTTAGTTTGTCAACCATCTTGGTTTCGCTTTCTGGCTCAGGTTCTGGATCAGGCTCGGGAATAGCTGGGGTAGGATCTTCTGCCTCCTTAAATTCAAACTCAGGCTCCTGGATGATTGCCTGCGAAACTTTTGTTATCTTCTTAGGTTTATACAGCAACTTTATCAAGTCCTCGTAGTAGTCATCCTCGTCGTGATGCACATCTTTATTCACCTCGTTGCTCAGGTCGTCCTCCAGTCCTGTTGCCAGTATCGTCACCTTGGCATCTTCGCCCAGGCTGTCATCTGTAGCCGTTCCCCAGATTACATCAATGTTAGGATCCAGTTGGTCAAAGAAATCGTCTATCTCCTGCAGTTCGCGCACAAAGATAGGATGCTCGTCGCTGGCGTATATGTTAAAGAGGATACGCTTAGCTTTGCCTATGTCGTTGCCATAGAGTAGGGGTGAATCGAGTGCATCTACGATAGCCTTCTGCACACGCATGTTTCCGCTCGCACGCCCCATCGCCATGATGGCTCCACCGCCATCTCTCATGGTCGACTCCACATCGCGGAAGTCGCTCTTGATACCCCCATCGCTAGGCATAGTTATCAGTTCCGATATACCTTTCACCGCATCCATCAGGATATTGTCGGCACGCTGGAAAGCCTCTTTTACCGATAGCTCCGAGTCGGCATACACGTCGCACAGGCGCTCATTGTTTACTATCAGCAGCGCGTCTACATTCTTGCGCAGTTCGTCCACACCCTTCAGTGCCTTGATTATCTTGCGCTTCTTTTCGAAGTAGAATGGGATGGTTACCACGCCCACCGTGAGCAGGCCCATATCCTTGGCCACGCCAGCCACCACTGGCGCAGCACCAGTACCAGTACCACCGCCCATGCCAGCAGTCACAAACACCATCTTGGTGCCATCGCTCAGCAGTTTCACTATGTCGTTGATGTTTGCCTCTGCCTCCTTCTTGCCCAGTTCGGGGTTTGCCCCCGCACCCAGACCGCTTTCGCCAAGCATAATCTTCACTGGCACTGGCGATCGCGACAGCGACTGACTATCCGTATTACACACCGCATACGTCACGCCCTCAACGCCCTCGTTATACATATTCCTAACGGCATTGCAACCACCACCACCAACACCAATCACCTTGATGATGCCCTGCATCGTGTCCTTAACCGGCCCAAAGTCTAAAATCTCTTCCCCCATATCTCTCGTAAACTATTTCTGCTGCAAAGATACAAATTAATTCTCAAACCAACGAACAATCCCCCTCCGCAAGCCTTGCGAAGGACTGAAATTGTAAAATATCGTATTGCAAATACTATGTTTTATGTAAAATATCGTATTCACAGTACCTTATTTTATGTAAAATATCGTATTCTGAAGTATTATTTTTATGTAAAATATCGTATTCTACGATTTTTTCTGTATCTTTGCCCCCAAAATGATATGGTTATGATCGACAAAAGAACTTTGGAGTTTATCCTCACTGACCAACAGGAGGAAATTGAAGAAAGAGCAGAAGACGTATTGTGCGACAGACGCGAAGAGAGTCTTGTTGACGTAAATAGCACCCAAGCACAGGTAGTTATCGGTGTAAGACGTAGTGGCAAGTCAACGCTTTGTTATCAAACTCTACACAATCAAGGACTGAAGTTTGCCTATGCAGATTTCGACGATGAGCGATTGGCTAATCTAAAAGCCGACCAACTGAACGATGTCCTGGAAGTTCTTTATAAGATTTATGGTGATTTTAAATATCTATTCCTCGACGAAATCCAAAATGTCGAGGGGTGGCATCTCTTCGTGAACCGTATGCTTAGAAAAAAGATGCATGTCATCATAACTGGTTCTAATGCCAAGCTGCTTAGTGGTGAGTTGGCAACCCATCTTTCCGGACGTAATAAGGAGATTCCTCTTTATCCTTTTTCATTCCGCGAATTCTGTAAAATTAAGGATGTCGATACTGACAGGCGTACTACAAAAGCAGAGGCTTTCCGTAGAGCAACTTTTGACGAGTATCTGAAACAAGGCGGTTTCCCGGAACTTTTGATAAACCACGACAACAGAAGCTACGTTAGTACGTTGGTTGATAATATCCTTAAGCGCGATATAGAGCAGAGATACAAAATTTCATATACTGACGCATTCGAGAAACTGGCCCAGCATCTGATGAATGTTTCGCCTGCGATTGTTGTTACCAGCGACTTGGCAAACCTGTTCGGTTTTAAGTCGGAGCATACGGCCAAAAACTATGTGAAATACCTAAAGGACGCCTATTTACTTATAGGTATACAGAAGTTTTCGCAAAAGAGCAAGTTACGTACTGTTCAGGAAAAAGTGTATACCGTTGATGTGGCCATGATGGATCAGCGTGAGAACGCATTTGCGGGCGAGAATCTAGGTTATAGACTTGAGACGATTGTTGCCATCCACCTTGTAAGGAAATGCAGAATGGAGGGGCTAGATGTCTATTATCTTAACGATCGTTCTGGCGAATGCGATTTCGTTGTTTGCAAAGGTAACAAGGTTGTCCAGGCCATACAGGTATCATACGACATATCGGTAGAAAAGACATATAAGCGTGAGAAGAACGGTTTGCTACTAGCTGCAAGACAAACAAAATGCGAGAATCTGTTGCTTCTTACCGACCATGAGAGTGGCGATGTAGAAGAGGACGGACATATGATTAAGGTCCAACCCGTATACGAATGGTGCCTGGAAAATGGACTTTAACATAGCTAGGTTATTTCTGTTGGCTTGTTCTCATTGCAAGTATTATTGCTTCGCCAACTAGAGCAATGTTGGCGATTAGGTAGTTGTTCTGGCCTAGCCAACTTACGGTACTACCACCTATCTCCTTATACCTGGCGATCATCCATGCCAGATGACTATAATAAGATATGTGGCTCAGGTCGCCATATATGCCATCCATCGGATCCTCATTCCAACGCAATGCATCATATTCACGAATCTCTTCCGACAAGGCAATTTCGATAATTTTGTCTATGTACTTAAGCGATACCTCTTTGTTCTGAGGATATAGTAAGGCGATATTTGCCAATGCTGCAGACGTCATCGAGCATGTATACAGCGTCCACTCCCCTTGAAACTGTTCCCCGATACCACTAGGCATCTCGTCCAACAGTTGCTGTGGCGATGTAGCCACCCTCTCCGTCAGATAATTCGCCCTGCGGATAATATCCTTCCTTTCACTATCCCAATCACCATGCCCATTAGTGGCACACGCCACCTAAATCGCCTTGATAACGATAAGAGTAGTGACGACGGCTATTGTAATAAGAAGCGCCATACACAATTTTCTTTTCCTATTACTTTGGACTCCACTCATGCACTAATTCCTTCAACCTTTTCACTTTATTCTCGGGGATTCCACCAGAATAGACTAATTCTAACACATATATTTGTTCTTTGTCCACCACGTATTGTTCGTAAAAGCGATATCTCTTCTCTTTCGATACCCCCTCAAGAAAGAAATAATCTTTATGCATATCTCGCATGGTCAGTGAGTCATTGGTGATAGTAATCCTGTAGTAGGCTGCAGAATCAGCCGCGACTTTTGTATCCCATCGCTCGTCGTTTGGACAAGAAAAACACCTTAGTGAAACTTTCTGCCCATCAATAATGTGGTAGAAACATATACAACCAGTACTAAGTTCTGTGGTATCGACTACAAAGTAATCTGGATATTCCACTTTATAAGCCGGATAGTCAAACACAAACGTATCCAACTTCTCCCAGGTAATCATCTCATTCTTTTGCGGGCTGGACTGATGGCGCTCATTAGAGCAGTACATCACCATCAAGATTATGCCCGCCACAACTATCACTCCAATTATATATTTCTTCATCTTAATTCTATCCTTGTTATAAACTTGTCTTTTATATCTCTTAGGTCATCAGTCAGGATATCATCGCATCGTTTTGCGATGTCGTCTGGTATTGGATACATGCAGGCAGCGATCGCACCAGCCATTGCTCCGATAGTATCTGAATCGCCACCAAGCGAAATTGCTAAACGGATTACTTCCTCGAACGAATTGCCCTCCAGGAAAGCGATTATCGCCTCAGGTACACTACCTTGACACGAAACATCAAAGTCGTATCGTGGGCGAATATCCGCGATGGTACGATCCAGATTGTAGTCGAATGTCTTTTCTACATACTCTTTTATTTCCTGCTTCGACTTTCCCTGTTTACAAAGGAATACACTTGTTGCAATAGCCTGTGCGCCTTTTACGCCTTCTGGGTGATTATGGGTTACCGATGCTGTAAGTGCTGCAAGCGCCAATGCTTCGTCGAGCGTCTTTGCATAAAGTCCCACTGGGCTCACACGCATACCAGCACCATTGCCCCAACTATTATAAGGCTGAGGATCGTTTTCTTCAAGCCACCATCCAAAACGTGCTCCATAACCTGCATTGGAGTATCTTTTGCCTAACTCCTGCATACAGTATATTAAATAATGTATGGTATGAGCCTCGTCTTCCAGTAGCCACTTAGCCACTGCTAACGTTATTACAGAATCGTCTGTAAAAACGTTTTCGTCGCAGAGTAACTTAAAATCAGTCCTCTTCGTGTTGTTGAACTCATACACTGATCCCACGATGTCGCCCACCAGTGCACCTAACATTCTCACCTGTCCCATGTTCTTCTCTCCTTTACGTTTGCAAAAATACGAAATTAATCCCATAATACAAAATGATATTAATCAAAAGTAATAGCCGTGCTTCCTACAGCTTTTACGCATCCCCATTTATATCCACATTTATTACAGTAGAATCTTTTAGAATTCTCACAAACTATACAACCACCCAAAATAACTTTTCCACTTTCAAGTTCCTCTTTCCATACATCCATCTTCGAATCATAATATCCATATCGGATTTCTGCAACATCCTTACTTTCGCAGGCAGGACAGAAATCTCCACCTCTGGTATCATGCCTTAGCCCCTTACGTTCAAGTTTTAATTCATCGCTAAGTCGCTTTATGTATTCTTTCTCATAATGAGCATACATATTCTCCTCCTTTTTAATGAAAGCGTATAGATTATAAATCACAAAACCTTCAGCTATGACAATCAATACCAACACTATCATCCCAATGACGTATACCTTCTTTCTCATATTTCTTTTTTTTTATTTGTTTTCTATTACTTTACAATTTTCTAATTCTTTTCCTCATAATCATGAAAAAAGAGGATATCTTTGGGAAGATAATGATACTTCTCCTTGATTTTTCCCCGATATTTTAGGATCTCGACACAAATCACTCCATGTAAATCATTACCTCTATTATCCTCATACATCCAATACTGTTCATAATTAGTAAAGCCAATAACAACATCATGACCATGTATGTAGCTACGTCTACTAAGATCTATCAGACAAGGTCGAATATCTTCTATACCCAACCTATCACTCCAAACATAGCAGGTCACAACAATAGGAATGTTCTTATTGAGTGCAATAGTCCCTATGCAACTAAGACTGGCAGCGTCATATGGACCAAGGTCAAGCATGACTTCATCAACAAATATTATCTTTATATTATTCTCATCAACGAAGTTCTCAATATCATCAAATGTTTTCTTGTCTTCATACCAGCCAGCCCTCCTAATATACAAGGGACATTCTTTCAGTCTACAAAAAAAATCATTAACGATTTCCTTATACTCTTCCGATTCCAATACTTGATGAATGCTATCGGGCTCAATATTGCAATAATACGTAACCAATGATGAGAGAAAATCTCTCTCAGATGTATAATCAAGCAATACCAAGGTCGGTATCTTTTTATCAATAGCAATACGGCATACCTGATGAATAACAAATGCCGTTTTACAGCAGCATTCATCTCCGCAAATGGTTGTTATCTCTCCCGGATAATATCCACCAATAGCGGTATCAAGATATGTAATACCTGTATCAATAGGTGTTATCTCCTGCTTAGAAACCTTGTCTATAATTTTACTGATATGTTCCATATTAATATCTTCTTTTATAATCCTTTCTTCTTCTGCTTCTCTCCATATAACTCTTTTCGCTCTTGATGTTCTATCCATGATTGATCTCCAACGGAAGATTCTTTAAAAGCTATAGTAATTTTAATTCTATCATCACCAATATTCTCTTTATATCGGAACTTCATCTCGTTTCTTATCAGCGACAGATTACCACTCTTTTTATCTTTAAACTCTTCAAGTAGATCATTTGTCGACAAGTTTTTTATGCGCTCTTCTCGCTTTCCAAGCTTGTCCATATACATACACTTGAATATCTCTTCTCTCATCACTTTGTCACCTTTCAGCCACCTGGATGAGTAAAGAGAAAATAATTGTTCGTGTGTCAAACCTATCAACATATCTACACACTTTCTTAACTCCTCATCACTCCACTTTGAATAATGGGCTTTTCTCGCTTGCTGTAAAATATACTCGTAATCTTTCATAATGTTATAAAATTGATTTGGTTGCAAAGTTAGGTTTTTACCTCTTTGCAACCAAACAATTTCGTCCCACAAGGCTTGTGAAATAGCGATTTTATTCCCAGACTACCATGTCGCGGGGTAGGGCAATCTTCTTTACTTCGCCTCGTCTGCCATCTATATAATAATGTCTAGCCATGTGGTCATCAAACTGGCCAACAAACGCCCCGCGTATTCTTGCACATTTCTCATTTATAGAGTTGAGTAGGGGATTTGTCACGTCCTCAATACTTTGTACAGCTCTATCTGTTAGGCCTAGTGGTCTTAATCGATTATATATTTCGGCCAATTCTTTTCGATAATCTGGCAAGCACTTAAACATAATGCCTTCAGGATGCTTAAGGAAAAGCAGATAAACAGCTTTAGCTAGTGGTTCCATCTTTATCTCCATATTGTTATAGTCTGGCAGCATGATTCGATAATCCTTCGTGATTACTAGTCGACTCAATCTGTCGTCTGGGTGTATCAGTTGTTCCAATATGTACTGCGAAATACCCCTTTGTCTCAGTTTTGCTATTCGTTCCTTAACTTCTTCGAGCAGGTCATTAATGCTCTCATTGCCTATCTGAGAATTAAAAAAGTCGTCGGCATCCCTAGTTGGCTTGTCTATCCTGCGCTGATAATCATCAAGCGATTCTTCGGCAATAAACCATTTCGTACTTTTATTAGCTGACAATTCTGCTCTGTGCTTTTCGTTATTAATCTGCTTGCCGATATTATGTAGCTGATCAGCTATAGGCTCATTGCATCTAGATGAGATAGGGTAGAAGCGGTTTGTGGCTTTGTCGTTACCATCTGTCCCCCTATGGATATCCTCTGTGCGTATAAATCCCTGTTTAATCCTTGTTCTATCGCTTGGATTATCGAGGAACCGCAACATAAAGTCATTGCCGATATTAATTTTATTGATTTCTGCCTCACTAAGATATGGAGCACGATATTGAAGCACCTCCTTGTTAGCAAGCCGTTTCATTAGTAGAGGGAGATAGATAACATGGAATCCTATCATTTTACCCCATCCCTCCAACACGTCTGGATTGCTCTCAAATAGGTCTGTTAGTTCCTTATCCTCCTCGCTTGCAACATAAATCAGTTCTTTGGGCGCTAGTTTGCCTTCTAGAGTGAATTCTATTCTATTGTCAGTGTTGGAACTTGCAGGTCCTGTTGGCATATTGAAGCTTATGTTGCTGGAAGCTTTCTTTCCACCTTTCCATTCTATAAAGAATAAGACTATGAGTCCTATGGCAACTATAACGTCAACGATATTCCACACTGTTCTACCCAATCCAATTTTAGCAAACGGCTGGAATAGCAACGCTAACGTTACGAATGTCCATGTCAGCACCTCTTTTCTTTGCTTGAAATACTTAAAAGCCATATAACCAAACCCCACCATAGTAAGGAATCTTACCAAGATGAAATAAGCGTATGGCATAGGTGCTAGACAGAGTAGTAATATTAATGAAAGGAATAAACCTAAATACTTCATATATACACGTTATTATTGACTTCTTTCTATAGAGATGCTTGTATAGTATTTGCACTATACAAAGCACTCCTGAAAGCAATTGTTACAATGACCTCTAATTATTTAACTCTATGCACTCACACGACTATATGCATTACCGAATTGAGCAATTCTTACTCTTTGGGCACCTTTTATTGCAACTTCGTAATCACACTCCTTATCAACCAATTTACTAACGACAACAAACAGCTCTAGGCTCATCAAAAATGTGAAGAATATTAGATAAAACGCTCCAGCAAGTTTTCTTGTAGTGATAATGTCCCACATAGCTTCTAGTTCCTCCAAGAATCCTACACTCGCCTTGCATTCTTGACGTACGTCTTCTTCTACAGTCTGCTTTTTTTCGCTCCATTTATTCTCGTTCTTGCGAAGTTCTATGAGTCTTTTGTTGTTTGCTTCAATAATAGACTGCTTCGGATTAGCAACTTGATTGGTTGTTACAGATGGGGTGTTAAATGTCTTAATTTCTCCATCTGGAGTAATTACCTTTGATGTAGTGTTTGTAACCGACTTCTGGATAATGAATGGATGTTCATTTACATCAGCTTGAAGCATTGAATTAACTTGGTCGATTGAGTCAATTTCCAAACGCAGTGAAGCTATTTTTTCATCAATTACACGAACTCGTTTCATTGTTAAATCCGCTACTTGAACTTCTATGGTATTAGCCATCTGTTTGTCGATGTCTTTTCCAAATAGGGTCTGATCAAATATTGTTGATCCAATGATGGCCATAACGAAAGCTATTGCTGCTCTAAATAGAAGCATGGAAATGGATTTGCCAATAGTCAATATGATTTGACGTTCTATCATAATAACGATAGTTATAAAGAACAATGAAATCATAATACATCCCCACCAGGGCAAACCAATATATCTTTGAGCAAAGCAGAAACCTGTTACACCCCATATTAAAATAAGTATAAGTAGTGCTGAAGTATACTTGCTCAAATGGCTACGACTTGCCTCTGAACACTGCGCCAAAACGGTTGAGCTCCAACCTGTTAATATGCAACCTAACTTAATCCACCAGTTCATAATCTTTGTCTTTTAAGGGTTAATAGAATTCTTGTCAGTATCGTCACTATGCAGTAACTCGTTCTTCTGGATATGTTGAAGACATTTTGGGCATAGTTGTGTTCTTAGGAGTACCGCTGAGTGCTATCGTTGCAACTCCTCGTAGGAAACCACACTCGTACGACTTTAATGGTATTGAAGCTTCGTTTGTGTCGTTCCTGAAATCTTCTTCTAATTGTCTTAGTTCTTCCTTGTGAGCATTTACAATAGACATAGTCTTCTCTAGATCTGAAACTGTACTTAGAAGGCCTGCTGTTCTACATGTCTCCATGCGGATCTCAATGTCATTTTTTGTAACGTCATAATTGAGATTGATCTCTCTGAACACCATCAGTATCTTGTTCCTGATGATGTCGATGTTTAAGTCACGAAAAGCTAGGTCGGAATTCGTCATAGCGTCTTTAAAACCCTGCTCCTCATAGTTCTTGTGGAGATAACCATATATTACATCAATTGGCCATCCTGTTGCGTAAGATACTGTTAATGGCTTCTTTTCTTCTGCGCCATCGTTAGTCTGTTGCAGAACATCAGTGGTTTCTGCATCAAGGTTGTCAACTACTGGCAATGTTGCAATCATTGCGGGACCATTCTCTTTCTTTCTTGTGAAAAAACTAAAAATACCCATAGCTTTACATTTTAAATTAATACTGTTATTCATTTTTCTGCTGCAAAGATAAGAATATGTTTTTGTTCAATTATGAGTTTGGCAACATTGCAATGAATCTTATATAAATAAATCATTTTTGCACGACAACGTTGCAATGCACTAAAAATGCATTGCAAATGTTAATGATTTGATGGTATTACATCGTTTATTAATTACTAAAGTTTCGCAGGCGATGGCGCACCTGCGAAACTTTAGTTTATCATTAAATAACGATTTTTTATATACTATCCAATTGTGCTTTCGTTTTCATATTGGTTTTCTTGTCATAATACAACATTATAAATGTAATTAGAAAACTATAATATGATTGTTGAGAAGAAGGAAAATTAATCCCCCTATTGTTACAAAAGATAACACATTTATGATTATGCTGTATCTTAACCTGTTCTCTATTCCGTATAGAGAGTCATTAAAACCATCTATTGCGCTAGACAACTTTTCCGTTGCAGCTTGAGTCGATTTAAGAATTTTGTCCCTGTCTCTTTCGAAATTACTAACTTTTTGGGCGTAGTCTTTTCCTACATTATCTACTAACTCTTGAACTTTTGTAGTGATAGTCCCGAGTTTACTGACATAATCCAAAGTTGTAGTATTCAGGTTACTAAAAGAACTAACCGTTCTTTCTACTTGTTTACGAGCAGATTCTACATCCTTAAGACCTTGCTCTAACTCCTTGAGAGTCTTGTTAATTTTCTCGTCTATCATGATTCTATATAATTATAAGTTATTCTTTTTAATTCATCTGCATGCATTTCAAGTTGGACTGCTAGTTGGATTTTTTCAATATATCCCCTGCCTTCTGGAAGAAGAGCTCTGTGGTCTATTAGTAATTGTGTGTATTCGTTAAGAAGGTCAAGTTTGCCCTGAGACGAATACATTCTCATGACGTCTTTGTAGTCATTATACAGCTCCTCTTCAAGCATATCGTTTTCCTGTTGCCCTAGGAAGAGAATGCAGAAGATGTTCAATAGACTCAATACAGGATTATTATATGCAACTCCCTGAACAAAAATAGGTACTGCAGCCCGTCTAATCAAGCGGACAGCACCCTGTAAGTGCTTAATATTATCTTTTTGGGAGTCATTGTTGACAATATCTGGGTCAACTACTCTCATATACTTTTTTACTAGATTGAAGTCTGAAATTTCGCTTTCACTATAAATGTCATGATTGGTATCATCTTTAAGTGAGAATGGTATTTCCAGACTGACACTTGAATCGTATGTAACAAAGCCTTCCCTTGCGTATTTCGAGTTGAAATAGTAATATATGAAGTCTTTAAGGTCTTCATTGGTTTCCTTCCAGTCTTTACCAGAATTAATGGCCATATTACAGAATTGCTCCATATCTAGTATGCCTCTGGCTCTCTTGTCTGCAATACTCCTATATATGAAAGATGTCAGATGCTTTAAGCAAGCCATTATAACACCTTCAATAGCGGCCATCTGCTTAACTTCATTAATCATTATGTACACCCTGTCTTCGGAGTAGTACTTTCGATAATATTGACGCAGATATTCATAATAATGCGACTCGTCCTGACATTTGGTTGTAATGCGGAAGGTCCTCTTATAATAATCTTCTGTAAAATCATCTATAAGCCCAATGATACACATTCGGTAGATTGCCTTTTGTATTGCATCTTTATAGTCTGCGGATCCATAGCTCCTTATATAACTAAACCTTCCATCCACTTTAATATTCTCTGCGTTTCTTGTTTTGAACAATGGCATGCTTCTACTTTTCAAATACACATTGTATTCGTCAAGAACCTGCTCATTTTCTTCGTATGATACGTAATATGTCAAAATGGTTCCTTTTGGATACCTATTAATAAATTGAAGGATACCTTTACTATTTCCAAAAATTGGATTTTCAACTCCTGCAATTTCCTCATTACTGATACGGACACGTAAACCGTTCATTAGTAATTCCATAACATAAAGTTCAAAATCCTCGCCAAGGAAATTGCTATCATAAAAGAATTTATTGTTCGTGTAATCTGCAGAAAATTGGCTCCATTGGCGAGTCCTGGCGTTTATGACTGGAAAGGTCTTTGAAGCATACATAATTGTTGCTAAAGACATTTTTTTATCTCGCCCAGCACGTCCTGCCTCCTGTACAAAGGATTCCAAAGATCCTGGGTAATTTAAGTGTACAGTTAAACGAACATTTGGCTTGTCAATACCCATTCCAAAGGCCTTTGTAGCAACCATCAAATTTGTTTCACCAGCAAGGAATTCATCCTGACAAGTAGTGTCGTCACCACCTTTATAAGTGGAGAAACGATTGATATTATTGTTCTCTAAAGAGTTCGCAACCGTAGGAACGCTCAAATTCGATCTTTCAGAAGCACGCAAACAGAATACTATTCCCGCGGTGTTTGTATTCCTAGATAAATACCAGTCTTTATCCACTTTTGTAGATAAGTCTGTAGCACTGATTTCTGCCTTCTTACTTGGATCAGTGATATTCTCTCTTTCAAGAAATCGATTCTTTATTACACTGATGTTGCGTTCATTCTGGATTTCTTCCAATTTCTTTGTGGCATCGTCAATTGCATCAAGAAGAATATCTTCTTTTATGTCTCCAACATCCCATGCTCTTGCTGCAGCCGATGCATCCACAGGATAGATATAATACTGGAGTTCAAGTCGATTGGTGTTTTCATATCTGACTGTAGCATCGTCTTCCAATGAATACGAATTACTTCCCGATAGTTCTCTTTCCACATCAGCGAGGACGTCAAACGATGCAGTTGCCGTCAGTCCGAACAGTGATATGTGATTATCTTCGCCTTCAACTTCTTTGGGTAGAACGTAGTTGAAAAGGTTCCGTCCAAGATGCAGGTAAGCAAGTCTGAAGTCATGGCCCCACTCAGAAACGCAGTGGACTTCATCGATAACACCATAAGCAAAGAAAACGTCAGATTCGCGCATTGAACGCAAGACCTCTCTGAATCGGTGTATGCTTAGTCGCTCAGGCGATAAGAACATAATCTGTATCTGAGAACCAGTAAGTGCATTTTCCCTTCGTTCTCTTTCTTCTCTGTCCTTGGTGATGTCACTATTAATGTACGAGATACAATCGATACCCGTCTTTAGCAAACCATCATATTGGTCTTTCATAAGACCTCTTAATGGATCAACAACCAAGGTAACACCAGGTTGTAGTATGGCCGCCAGCTGATAGGTAAGGGATTTACCGCCACCTGTTGGCAACAGTCCGATGACACTTTTTAGCTGTAATGCCCGACTAAGGATGGGAAGCTGGCCAGGTCTGAAATCTTCTTTTCTGAAAATCAGGTTCAGGAAATAACGAAGATGGCCACAAGCATCCTCAATATTGTGATAATTTCCCTGTGGGTCTTTTTTAACGAGAGGCTTATACTTGATTCTCTCAGTTGTATAGAGGAACCTCTCTGCATATACAGACTTTGAAGAGCGAACAATAAAGTAGCACTCGTTTTTGGCCTTATATTTAGAGAACACCACTTCTTCAGGATTACATAACTGGTCGATAGATATATCAATGATAGCATCATAAGCCGTCTGTGTCTTAGCTTCCCTCTTACTATAGATGTTAATTTGGGGAAGGGTCATGTCCGAATAATCCTGCGTCATGGCAACGATATGATGGTATAGCTCAACAAAATCGTTGATGGCGATCTTTGCCACTGACGTGTCATCTTCAATCACAAGAATATTCAAAGTGTCCTTCTTTAAATCCATACGATCGGAAATCATTGCCTCTATGAAGGTCTTCTGAATACGAGCAACAGCATTAAGGCTCTTTGCTTTATCCTTCGAGCTGATGGCATCCAAGACCTTTTGACTTGCCAATGTCGGACAACCACGTGAGATAAGATTGCTAACAAGGGCATAGACCGGGCAAAGATTCTTATGTGCTGTCATATCAAATGGAGCCAGAATTTCAAAAGCACTTTGCAATGAAGACCCCTGCAAGTTGACATCTGAATAAGCCGCAAATAGCTGAACAGGAGCAAAGTAGCTGTATTTATGCAGGATGTCATTGTTATGTATCAGGCTATAAGTAAAACTCTTAATCAGACAACCATACGCCCTTCCATTGGGATGGTGCCCAAAATTCGTATTACGGAATTCTGTAAACACCCGTAGCCCTTCCTTTTTGAAGTAATAGCTGAAGGTATTGATTCGGCTTTCATTTAGATTTGCCGGACCTATACACAGGGCTATATGCTGAGCACCAGAAGAGGTTATCATCTTTGAAACACCCTTCAGGCTTACAGCTTCAATATCAAGAATATTCGAGAATATATGTATGGCACAAGGCTCATGAACATCAATTTCCGTGATGGAATTGCTGTTGTCACCATAATCTGAAGGAAGATAATAAGGAATGTCAGTAATCTCGGTATTTTGTTCTCCTAATGCCTGTCTGACATGTAATACAGCTCGTTGTCTTGCCACGTTAGAAGGTTCCTCTAAGGTGACTTTCTTCAGTTTTGACAACCAGCCAAACTGCCGTAGTTTTTCAATGATAGCAACAGTACCAATACCCTGGCCACATCCCCAATCATAAATCTCCACACCATTGTTCAGGTTTTTGTATGGGAATTCATTGTCATCTAAGGCGCGAATTAGCTTGTGTCGATGCATCGGGCCATAGGCGGCCATGTATGCACAGCACTGTTCTTCTGTTTCGAGCACAGCCGTACCATGTTCCAACGTTCGTCCCTCGCTATCCCTATACGCCCAAGGACATGACTTGAATGGGTCAGGAACATAACGTAAGGAGACCTTGATGATATCATTTATAGTCAGGTCACTTATCTTCTGTATATCGGTTATGTAGCTCATATAGTCTCTCAAATTATTACTTTCCCGTTATTGTCTCGCTAAATGGGTTTTCCTTGTGACATTTCCAGTTTTGCATTGCTAATTGTTTGGTTGTATTGGCATAACAATATTCACAAAGGTGAACACATGTATTGTATTCCCCAATGTCTTTGCTCTTCATGCATCCGCAGAATTCTCTTTGTCCTTTATCCCTATTATCGCCACGAGTAGCATATGTGTTGTTCGGAAGAATAATCGCGTCAGGTGGTAGTGGCTCTGTTTCTCCAAAAATGGAAGGAGTGGGCATGGGATGCATCTTTACTTTTAGAAAGTTCATTAGAGCTTTGTCATGATACGCTAGCTTTATAATCAGTACGTCATCAACACAATGGTTATGCTCAATGCCATATGGCTTAAGGTCTACTTTTTCACCACATGTTGCCAATGTATATCCCCAGGACTGGTTTAGTTTGGCTAGTTCTTTTGCAAACTCGCGCATCTCATCTTCAGTCCAATCTCTACTTTTTATACCATTTTTCTCTAGATTCAACTTTACCTTTCTGTACAAGGCAATGTCTGCGTAACTAAAGACTAGTTTCTCTGTATAACCATTAAGTTGGTTGCCAATATTTTCTATCTTTCCGAGAAGTGTATCTATATCAATTGTGTCAGTGAGCATCAGAGGGTCAAATCGCCAAATAACGCTACCCAGGCCTAATTTGTCAACCAATCGTTTGAAAGTGTCGATTCGATATTCCAAAGGTTTTACTCCCTTTTCCAGACCTTCTTTTACGTAATCATTCAAAGTATATTGAATATAACATCCTATTCTTTTGTCTTTTAACTCGTCAAAATGATTGAGAAGTGGGGAGGGGTCTTTAGACCAAAAAACGATAAAGCGAGTATTCTTATAGGATACATATATTTTATTGCTTGAATTAAAAGGATTATTCCAAACAGAATAACCAACTTTCAACCTATGAAAAAACCAATCAGCATAGAATGCAGGAATATCGGTACTTCTGCTTGCAGATACAATCTCAGGAACTTGCATCCATACTTGTTCTCCATTCTCTCTATTTAATAATTCTTTATCCCAGCTAGCCATATTTATACTATATTTACAATACGTTTCCATTAAATAAATGGCAAAAAAGTGTAACTAGTGCAACAATTATACTGAAGGGTGTAGAGTTCACTTCTTGTCATACTCCACAATAGGGATTTCCTCGTATTCACAACCACAATGATGAGTATGCACTCGGACAAACACTTTGGATTTATCTAAGCGGAGAACATATACATTGCCATCTCTTTCTGGTTTGTATTGGTCAGAATAGGTTAAATCAGGAATCTCGTCGCTTATCTTGCTTTTTACATGGGCAATAGTGGGCTTTATATGCTTGTCGCATGATATTGGCAGTCCTTTAGTACGTCCCTTGTGTGATCTCAAGGCAACTTGGAAATATGCGTCATACTCTCTAGGAGTTAGGCAAATCTTTTTCTCTTTGCTATCATCAAACTTAAAAGCCACTTGGTATCTTCCGGTTTTCATATCCTGTCCTAAGAAGATAAGGTCTGGAGCTATGGGCGGAGGAGCTACAAGGAAATCGAATAAAGCTTTGTAGAATCCAAAATATTTGAACTGCCCCTTACTATCATTAATCGTAATAGACTGACGGATGCTCACCTTGCTCTGATAGAACCCTAATATATCATCCACCAAAGTAAGGATGCTAGAAGAAATAGGTATGCATAGGAACTCTGTGTAATATTGAACAGAGCCTCCTGCGCTGCAATACGGAACAACAGACGTTCCTATATTAATAAGTAATGAAGGTGGTGTATTGTGAAGTGCCTTGACCTGCAATCGCTCATACAGTACATTGCGGAAGAAATCTACTGTGGTCAGGTCGCACAATCTGTCATAAACCTGCTGGATAAACGACTCTTCAAGATTAGGAGCCATATAGCTGATGACATCCTTCACATATTGTTCTTTCATTCCACGGAACTCTTCAACCATCTTTGGGATATAGATAAAGTTGAAACCACATAGTCGAGTGATGGTGACCAAAAGTCTGAAATGCTGCATCAGTTCTGCATTACGTTCCTCGTCGAAGGAACTCTCCAGATAAACCATATATTGGTCATTGAAACTAGCTTCACCTGTAGGGCATGAAATCAGATAGGGTTTTGGTAATGGATTGCCATTGTCTGTTTTCCTATCATTCTCGATTAAACAATACTGAAGAGCTATGAGCAGAAGTGCTTCGCGTGGAACACAGATGTTGTCGCTAAGTGCAATACTATATATGTGGTCAAAAAAGGCTTGCCGCTCTTTTAATGGAAGTTCCTTCAAAGTATTGACAGCATCAGTGAAGCGAATCTTGCGAGCATCGCTCATCTCTTGATGGTTGATGGCATATTCAGACATGAGTTTCTTCATATCTTTAATCTCACTCTCTTCGATGATGTTATCAGCTTTTATCATGTCGCTGATAATTCGAGCCATTGCCGTTCTTTGTTCTTTGGTCATATCTCTGCTTGTTATTTATTCACAATAAGGTCAAACCTTTCGCTAACCTCCACCATCCAATCTGGAAGTTTCTTCATGGCTTGATAGACGAGAGCATATGGCATCTTTTTGTAGTAGGCATAAGACATGGGGCCTGCTATGGCTGCAAGAGTATCAGCATCACCACCAAGAGAGATAGCGAGCTTGATGCAATCTACATAGTCTTTTGATTCCAGGAAGCATATCATTGCAGGGCCAACAGTGCCTGCACATGTAGAGTTAAAGGTATAAGAGTCGTGGAAGTTGGCATACTTCTGGTTGGCCCAGTCGGGATAATATTCGTTCAGCAAATGTTCGCGAACGAAATCTTTTTCCTTACCATTCTTCAGGTGGAAAATAGTAAGGGCTGTAGCAACAGCGCCTTTGATGCCTTCTGGATGATTGTGGGTTGGGGAGGCTGTTTCTGTAGCCATTTTTATGCACTCTTCTTCTGTTTTGGCTAGCCAGCCTGCTGAAGAGCATCGCATAGCGGAACCATTGCCAAGACTGCGATAAGGTTGAGGCTTGTGGCTAGCCATCCAAAGTCTGAATTTGCTACCAAAACCTGCATGGCGATGTTCGTTAGCGCATTTCCAAAGATTCATCGTCATATCCAGGTTGTCGATAAAGGCTTCTGCACAAGCGAAGGTAAGCACGGTATCATCGGTAAAGTGCGCTCTCGAACTGAACAGCTTTACCTTATTATAATTCTTTATGCGGTGTGACCTACCTTCGTAAGCACTACCCGCAATGTCGCCTATAGCCTCGCTAATCAGATAATTCTTCATAAGCTCTTAGTTATCGATAGTGCAAAGATACAACTATTTTTTGAATAGAAATGGTTTTAAAAGAAAAATTTGATTTCACAAGGCTTGTGGAGTAGGAAAGTTGTTTAGAGTAGTAGTGGTGGGGAGATAAATAAAGCCCCGATGCGTCTCGCACCAGGGCTTTTTAAATGCTCTTTAATTTATGAAGTATCCGAGTCGTTTCCATAAACGGAAAGACGCAGCTTAGTAATTACTTAAAAAACGCAGGCCCAACCGAACTTGCGGACAATATCTTTCAGAAGACTGCGGTCTTTTACTGGTATACGAACAACTATAGCTTCATGTTCGTCACCTGATATCTTGTAACCTGAAAGCGGAAGCCTTTCTTCTTCTAATGTTGCTCCTATATGAGGTTCAAAGAAATAATTGTCGTCTTTGTATTCCACATCGAAGTACTCAGAGGGGGCCTCTGGCGAAATAAACAGATCTCTTAGATCTTTTTCTCCACTAATAAACTCTTGCAATCTGCTATTTGATATGCGTATTGCGGTATACTGGCATGAAGGCTCGTCCTCATACAAAAGGCACAAGTATGTTGTTTCAAATGCGTCTTTCGCAATGAACAATTGAGGGACGTCGCAGAAATCAAGTATTCTGTCAATAGTCAGTTTGTTATTCATACCTTTTCAATTTTAGCTTGTGAAACTTCGAAATTTGTAGAACGCCACCATGAGTAGTGTGAATCAGAAAAAGTCTTTTTCATCACGCCATCTTTTGGTTCTAAAGTTACTGCTGCTATTTGCGCATTGCGAAACTTTGGCAGTTTCAGTCTACGAATTGCATCGTTTATGTCGGAGAAAAGGGAAATAGAACGAGCGACACACTCGTCAACCCCTAAACCAGTAAAGACTTTGTTGGGCTGTAGCTTTCTTTGCGAAAAGAAATCTCCATTGCTAGCAGGATTTCCTTTTGCAATTCTATAGTATGTTCCTTCGCATGGTACAGCATCCACGGGAGGACATAGTTCGGGTAATTGTTCGTACCAATTCATATAATCTCTAATTTTCTAACTGCAAAGGTAGAAAGAATATCCGAAGTTTACAAACTTTTATTGGATTTTTTGTAAAAACGTGTGTGAATCTAGGAGAAATTTGCTGTCAATCGAGTAGTGGTGTATACGTAAAATTCGCTGATTTATTGTGTGGTTAAGATAATTTAATTTCATTAGAATTATTTATTATTTGGAATAGTCGCAAACCTTGATTGTATAGATATTTTTAACGCAGATTATTTGGCTATTAAATAATTAATATTGTAAGAAATATTAGTCGTATAAATATTCTAGTATTTTAAATAAAATTAGTAAATTTGCACTCGTTTTGACTGTATGGTCATGACACTAATTTTGAAGTGTAACCCCGCGAAGCTCGCGTGAGTTCAGTGCCGGCACGAAAAGTAAATAGGAGACGCGTTTCCTTTCTCAAGCCTGCTGAGCCTTAAACCTGCTTTGCAATGGGAAAGATTAGAAAGGTCGTCCGTGAAGACTTAAAACACATGGATTGGTTTCTAACTGCTATCGATGAGGGTAGAGTGCGTATCGAGATAACCGATGATAGCGTTAGTAGACATGCTGTTATTAATAATGTACGCGCGTACGTGGCGCGTATTGAGGGGATTGTTGCTAAGAAGTATCGGGGTAGCATCAAAAGCCTATGGAACAAGTTACTGGAAACTGACGAAGTGGTGGATATGATGATGCCTAGCGCCAGAGCCAGGAAGTGCCAAGAGTTTGATAAATACAATGTGGTGCGCGTGATAGGCGTGCTGATGGAGCATGGATTCTACGATTATCGCAATCAGCAGGATATAATGGAAATGCTGGAAGGTAATCGCGAAAACAGCTATCGTAGCTATCTGGGCAAAGGTATAGACGACGCTAAGATACGACGTGATATCAGGGCAATTCTGGAAGAATTTGAGATTTAACATTTTGATAATTCGGATGTTTTTATCAGGGTTTTTATCGCCGTACCTTTGCACCCGGAAATCAGAAATGACTGCAAAACTCCGAAAGCGTTCTTTGACTTACTGACACACAGATCCCTTCCGAACGGCGGAAGGCAAAAACAAAGAAAAAGAAAAAAGAATAAACTTAAAGGTCGCCTGAAAGGGGGCGACGTAAAACAAAAACAGAAACAATGAAGATTACAATCACATGCGAGGAGGACCTGATAAGCGCCTCTGAAGAAGTTGTAGCCAGAAAGCTGGCTTACGAGAACAGATTTGACGACCGATGCGTGACGATATCGCAGATAGCCAAGCCTTACCACATGGAACCTGCTGACCTGAACTCATTTCTCTGCGACAAGAAGGTGCAGCGCAAGGCTGACGGGCGATACTATCTGCAACCTAAGTACTGCGGCAAGGGCTACGCCGCTGACCGCCGCAGATACTACTTTACTAAGGACGGCCGGTTGAAGTACACCACCAATCTGGTGTGGACAGAGAAGGGCCGCGAGCTGATAGAGCGAATGCTGAAGAATAACTTTTAATTAATAAAACAATAAGAAATGAAGATGAACAAGAAGAACAAGAAGAAGACGATGCGAAACATTGCTGAGGGTGATCGCATCTATCGACAGATGAGAGCTGCAATGCTTTCGGTAGAACCCACAATCGGTGGACTGGTATCGATGAACTATGCGCTGAGTAAGTTGATAGCTAACTACAAGCTGGCTGCCAAGAAGATTGATATCAGCGTAGACGACTACATCGGCGACATGGTGAAGTGGTGGGAACATCAATTGGAGCACGGCGAGGCTGACGACCAACTGGAGTTTGACGGATTTGCATACACCGTGGAGCGACTGACCGAAGCGCAGGGCTAACGACACCAACCAAGACGAAACACACACATGAATAACAATTGAAAACCAAAAGAAATGAAAAAGAAATTTGTTAACATCTTGAATATTATCGAAGTGATGGACCGACTGATGCGTGGCTTGACTGTAGAGGGCTCGCTGTATATCGACAAAGACACACACATGCTGTCGTTCAGACCATACCGCATGGCAAAGTATCAACCTGGTTATTATCGCAAGCGCCCCAAACCTAGATTGATAAAGAAGTTGCCGTGGGGCTGGCTAAAGAAGTCGGTAAAGAATAATATGCTGTACGTGAGTGTGCCTGAAGAACTTGGTACGACAATGACGATGGGTATCATCGACGAGCACGCGCGTATGGCTAAAGATGCACTGATAGATGAGGAACTGAAGGAGTTCTGCTAATATTGTTAACCTAAGAATATATATATGTTTTGTTATCAGAGGAATTTTAGTAATCCCACACAGCCCGTTGACGAAGCGCAGTTCTATGCGCTCATCAGGGCTACGGAGTGGGGCGAGAAGATTGACAAGTATCGTGAAACTGGTGATGCGGCACTGAAGCGAAAACTGCCTGCGTTTATATTCCAGGCAACGTTTGATGAAACCACGTCGCCGAAGGGTAAGACTGGCGCTTGGCGCAAACAAGCGGCTACGCGACTGACGGGGCTGGTGGTGATGGATCTGGACCATCTCGACAATCCGTTGGCTCTGTATCAGGGCTGGATAGAGAAGGGGCTTGATCTGAAAGCGCTTGGTATTGTGCTGATATACGTCAGTCCTAGTGGCAAGGGATTGAAGATAGTGTTCAAGGCTCGTTTGGACTGGGGAAACCTTATCGACAACCAGCACGCTATGGCTAAGATACTTGGCGACGATGTGGAGCCCGATGAGGCTTGCAAGGACGCATCGCGTATGTCGTTTATATGTAAAGAATCTGACATTTTGTATATTGACAAAGAACTATTTGCGTATGAGAATAAGGAATATGCTGAGAGATATGATGCTCTATATCGAGACGGTCATACACAGGCTACGCGAGAGAATTGTGACAGGGTACAGGGACCTGTAACAATAGAAAAATCCTTTAAAGGTGTCGCATACTCCGCGATTATCGCCGAGTGGTGGCGACAGAATGGTGGGGTGCCTCAGGAGGGCGAGAGGAATGTTAAGCTATATCAGCTTGCTGTGAGTTTGCGGGCTATTTGTGATAATAATAAATCACTGATTCTGCAGATTATTCCACGCCTGGGATTGGACGAAATAGAAGTGGAACGTATTGTAGACTCTGCCTGCAAAGAGACTCCTAAAGGCCTGTCGAAGGCGATGCAGGAAGTGCTTGGTGCACTGATGCCAAAGAAGCCTGAGGCACCGACGGAGCGTGAGATTGACCAATGCCTCTGGGATTGGGGCGAGCAGATAGAGGCGCTGATGCCACAATTCCCAATACTTAAGGATGTATGTAAGGGGCTGAAGAAGAATCAATACGTGGCAGCCTTGTTTGTGGCTGGCGGGTTTATGATGACGCTGATGACACGCTGTACGTATAGCTTCTATCATCGTCCGGAGGATTTGCGAAGACTGAACTGCGCAGTACAGATTATCGGCGATCCTGCCAGTGGAAAATCGTTCGCCACGAGACTCTACAAACTGCTCATCGCACCAATAATCGAAGCTGACAGGGCGGGTAAGGATGCCATTAACGCCTATCGCGAACAGATGAAGACGAAGGGTGCCAACAAGGAGAAACCTAAGAAACCGAAAGCGGTGATCCGCGTGCATCCTGCGCGTACGTCGAATGCTCAGTTTATACAGGACATGGTGAACGCTGTGGAGGAAGTGGATGGTGAGAAGATGCAGTTACACATGCTGACCTTCGACACTGAGTTGGACAATACAATCAGCGTGCAGCGTGGCGGTTCGTGGATAGACAAACAGTCGCTTGAACTGAAAGCGTTTCACAATGAGGAGGACGGACAGGCGTATAGCAACATGGACTCCGTGATAGAGAACTTTGTGGTGACGTGGAACTATGTGTATACGGGTACGCCACTGGCGCTGAGAGCCAAGATTAACGAGGCTAACTTTGGTAGTGGACTTGCCACCCGACTGACGTGCATACCGCTACCGCCAACCAACTTTGAGATGATGAGCCGTGTGAGTACTAAGGATGAGGCTAGCGACAACCGTCTGAAAGAGTGGGGTGTGAAACTGGATCGCATGAAGGGAGTGCTGTCGCTGGGCAAGATTGTGGATGAGCTGTATGAGTGGACCGCACGCCGCATGGCTGATGCAAAGGAGGACAACTCGAAAGCAGAGGAGATGCTGCTGAAGCGATGCGCCTACCACGGAATTAACTTCGCTGCGCCATTTATAGTGATGCGCCACTGGGACAAGATGCATCAGGACGGGGCGTACTATTGTGGAGAGTTTGAAACCGACGAAGTGGACTGGAAGTTGGCCGAACTGATAGTAAACGTGCAGTACGCCTGTCAGCGCCATTACTTCATGGCTCTTGCCGAGCGGTACTTTGACGACCAGATGCGCGATATATCCATAAATGCACATCGCAACAGCAAGACGATTGAGGCATTCAACCGATTGCCTGACGAGTTTACCGTAGAAGATGTGATGCAGTGCTTCTCGATAGCGAAGGATAACATCGCCAGAGCGAGAATAAGCAGACTGGTGAAGGATCACTATGTAGAGAAGGTGGGTGAGTATGTGGAGAATGGCACGACCAAAGCCGCATTTCAGAAAACTGGCAGAGCGATGTGCTAACACCGCACACCGCACGCCGCAACTTTTATGTATTTAAAAGATATAGTATGGAACAGATAGTACAATTAAACAGTAATGCAAAACTGAGTGATCACTTTACTCTCGGGGAGATGACAAGAAGCAACAGTCATCCCGAAGTGTATAACATCCCTACCCATGAGGCTATCGCTAACCTTAAGCGAGTATGCGAGTGGTTGGAAGTTCTACGCAAGCGATATAATGATAAGTATGGAGTGGGCGAGGAGCCTATACGTATAAACTCTGGCTATCGCAGTCCGCAACTGAATAAGAAGATAGGTGGTGTGGCGGGAAGCAACCATCTGACGGGGTGCGCAGTGGATATACGTGTGCTGGGTATGGAGCAGCTGATTCGCTATGCGGCAATCCTACTGGATTACACTGATGAATCGAAACAAGACTTTGATGAGCTGCTAATCGAACGAAATCGCTATGGCGCGATATGGCTGCACTTCGCGGTGCGTCCCTTCTCGAATCGCCGCAAGGTCGCGTTTATACGAGCGTAGACAAGCTTGCTTGATCTACCGAGTGGTAGCGAGCTAGAGCGTAGCTCAAGGTGAATATAATCAACGCTTAAAAGAAAAAGTGCAGAGGTGTTGAAGCCTCTGCACTTTATAATATTTAGTAATTGAATTCGCCGAACTCTGACTTAATTGTCAAAGATTTTGGTCCCTCTTCGATGTGACCTACTACTTGGGCATCGATGTTGAATGTGCTGGCCAGAGCGATGACCTTCGGGGCAATCTCCGGGCGCACGTAGATCTCCATGCGATGACCCATGTTGAACACCTGATACATCTCCTTCCAGTCGGTGCCTGAGCACTCGTGGATGGCGCGGAACAGTGGTGGTACTGAGAACATGTTGTCCTTGATGACGCGGCAGTTGTCGTTGACAAAATGCAGCACCTTGGTCTGGGCGCCACCGGTGCAGTGTACCATACCGTGAATCTCGGGACGGAGCTCGTCGAGCAGCTTCTTGATTACGGGTGCGTAGGTGCGGGTGGGCGAGAGTACCAGCTGTCCGGCATCGATGGGCGAACCCTCTACGGCATCGGTAAGGCGGTACTTTCCGCTGTAAACCAGCTCGTCGGGCACAGCGTGATCGTAGCTCTCGGGGTAGTTCTCGGCCAGATACTTGGCGAACACATCATGGCGGGCTGAGGTGAGTCCGTTAGAGCCCATGCCGCCGTTGTAACGCTTCTCGTAAGTGGCCTGACCAGTTGACGACAGACCAACGATAACGTCGCCCGGACGGATGTTGGCATTGTCGATAACGTCGGAGCGCTTCATACGGCAGGTAACGGTGCTATCCACGATGATGGTGCGAACCAGATCGCCTACATCGGCAGTCTCGCCGCCAGTGGGATAGATGCCGATGCCCATTTCGCGGAGCTCGGCCAGCAGCTCATCGGTGCCATTGATGATGGCCGAGATGACCTCGCCGGGGATGAGCATCTTGTTGCGGCCGATGGTGGAGCTAACCAGGATGTTGTCGACAGCACCCACGCAGAGCAGGTCGTCGGTATTCATCACGATGGCATCCTGAGCGATACCCTTCCAAACAGAAAGGTCGCCAGTCTCCTTCCAATACATGTATGCGAGAGCCGACTTGGTGCCGGCGCCATCGGCATG